>Ga0082212_10004831_pt1 | contig 18601 bp, 20 predicted proteins | sample TergutNt197P3_FD_71548 | JGI IMG/M metagenome (GOLD analysis project Ga0082212, IMG submission 71548) | Neocapritermes taracua P3 segment gut microbial communities from Petit-Saut dam, French Guiana - Nt197 P3 | ecosystem: Host-associated > Arthropoda: Insects > Digestive system > Gut ...
AAGGCTTCCGGCTATTGCAAAAATCGCGCCAAGGTATATCATGTATATCTATATTAAATCATTTTTATTGAATTTTTAACAGTAGGATATGAGTACAGGCAATTCTTCAGTTTTGGTCATTTCTGATTCTCATGGCAATGTACCGGCTTTAACGGCGGTTCTTGTCTGGGCCCGGCAGGAGTATCCGGAACAGAACACAGCTTTTGCTGCCGCGGTTTTTCTCGGTGACGGCGCAGATGATCTGGCTCCTGCCTCTGCTGAAGCAGGTTTTGCAGTCCCCTGGTACAAAGTCCGGGGTAACGGAGATCTTAACTTTTTAATTCCCGATACCCTGGTAGTGGAAATTCCCCGTAAACTCTTTTTGACACATGGTAACCGCTATGGTGTTGATGGGGGCGGACAGACCATAGCTGCCGCCGCCGGAACTGCCGGAGCCGAAGCGGCCCTGTTCGGCCATACCCATACTCCCCATTGTTCCATGGTGAACGGTATCTTTCTTTTGAACCCCGGCAGTATAGGCCGTTCGCGGAGCAATGCCGGTCCTACTTTTGCCATTCTGGAATGTCCCGTCTCCGGACCTCTTACTGCCCGGTTTTTTTGCCTGGTGAATAAGGGCAGAAAAATTGAAGTAAAAGAATTGGAACTGTAGTGTCCCGCAGACTTTCCGCAAGAGACTACCGTAAAGACGCCGTTACCCTTGCGCGTTATTTATTGGGAAAACTGCTTTGCAGAAAAACCGGAAGGAAAATACTTAAACTGCGGATTACCGAAACGGAAGCATATTACGGCGAAGAAGATACCGCCTGCCACGCACATAAAGGAAAAACAGACCGTACTGCTATTATGTACGAAGACGGCGGCCATGCGTACATCTATCTTTGTTACGGCGTACATTGGCTTTTAAATGTGGTCAGCGGCAAAAAGAACTTTCCCGAAGCGGTACTGATTCGGGGTATAGAAGGGTTTAATGGCCCCGGAAAACTTACCAAAGAGTTACTGATAGATAAATCGCTTAATAAAGAAAATCTCGCGGAATCCGGACGGCTGTGGATAGAGGATGATAAAAAGCGGCCTGCTTTTACGGAAACAAAGCGGATAGGAATCGGCTATGCTTCGGAAAAGGATAAAAACAGGCTGTGGCGGTTTACGGTTGATGTTTAGGGAAACACGATTTATGCCGGTACTGTCCGGCTGGAGAAAGATTATTTTATAGATGATTTTTCCGATCCGCTGCGGAACCAGCGAACCACACCTACCTTATTTTTTGCTTCATTGTAGATCATTCCGCCGTTCCAGAATTCCAACGCGGCTATAAGGCTGTTTCCGCCGTCATCTTCGTCGCTGTCAGGTCCGCGGAAACTGGCCAGTTCAAGAAAGGCGTCAAAATCTTCGTTAAACAAAGCAATTTGCCGTTTTTTAAAGAATTCGTTCCATTGATCGATGCAGGTAAAACCTTCGCCTTGATCTTCGACAATAAAACGGGCGCGCTTGCGCAAATCATACCAGACCTTAAGTTTTTTTGCAGGGTTACATCTGTTTCCGTGTTTAATGCCATTTTTTACAATTTCGGAAAGTTGTTGTTCCAGCAGGTTTTCTTCCTTAAACATTTCGGGACAGTCTTTAAGAATTATTTTGCAATATTCCCTGATTCTGGAATAAACACTGTCGAATTCAATATATTTCATTCCTTTTGCATCAAATAATTCATTATACTCATCTACGATTAGTTTTCTTATGATTAAGTGTTTCATAGTTTATTATTCCTCAGTAATTAGCGAAAGAATATTTGACATCTCCAGGACTTTTCTTGGAGTATTTTGAATTCCCCGGAACCTGAGGGTAATTTGCTTTTCCTTGGCCAGCCGGATAATTCTGATGATTGCCCCGACACCGGAACTGTCCAGGTAATCAACTCCATTCAGATCCAGAATCGCTTTATCGCAGCCTGTTAGCAGGATTTTTTCAATACTTGAATAAAATTCCCGGACGCTGTACATATCGCAATCCCCTGCTATTTTAATTTCGGTATTTTTTCCATCTGTACTCATAAAATATTCTATTGTCATATATATAACATCAACTCCATGTGTTAGAAAACCGTTAGAGTAATATAAATTATTCAAAAATTAACTATTTTTTTATGATTTTGTAATAATTATAAAGTAAAAAAAATTACCGCGTAAGGGGGCGGTTAATATGACCAGAGAAGCAGTACGGAATCCTGAAAATTTTATGACACTTAAATCCTGGCTGCCAATTCCACGGATGACAGTTCGTAATGATCATCTTATATCCAGAACCAGTGAACCTGTTAAGTCTTATCCCAATACTTTGCAGCGTTTGGCGAAGTATTTTTGGTATACGGAGTATAACAAAAACATTATTGAAGTGGCAGACGAACTTGAGCAACGCAATGATATTTCTGTTATTTGCATCACCGATGAAAGAAAGCAGCCTATTGGGATTATCAGGCGGGATAAGCTTTTTCTTTTTCTTGGCAAACGCTTTGGCAGGGATATTATATCCAAGAAAACTGCAGGGGAGACCTCTGAAGCAGTTAATGTATATGCCGGAGAGCGGAATATTCTTGTTGTTCTTGAGCAACTCCGCAGTCAAAACGGAAAAAATAATAATGACGGGGAAAATAAACAGAATGAATATATTGTTCTGGTCGACTCACAGGGGGCCTTTAGCGGCATACTTTCGCTGCAGGACGTTGCAAATTATCTTGTAGAAATGACAAATGATGATATAGCGCAGGCAAGTCTTTTACAGGAACGGCTTTTGGCCAATGCTGATGATATAAAAAAGTTCAATGTAAATGTGGATGCCTGGTGTTCTTCTGCAAAGGGAGTTGGAGGAGATTTTTACTTTATTAAAAAAATAAGCGAAAGGCAATTTTTTGCTTCTCTTTGCGATGTTTCCGGCAAAGGGGTAACCGCTTCTCTTGTTGTGTCTATAGTTTGGGGATTTTTGCAGAGTTATGATATGAAAAGAGGACTTAAGGATTTGCTTGTTAACCTGAATTTATCAATCATAAACTCCTTTCACATGGAAAAATATCTTACAGGCTTTTTTCTTATATATGACGCTGAGTCCCGAATACTTCGTATAGCCGATATGGGACATGCTCACGTAGTGTTTTTGCGGAAAGGAAAAAAAGTGTCACTTCAGAAGAGCAGGGTGAATTTGCCGATTGGTGTTGAACTTAGTATCGAACCGTCTGTTTGCTCTTTTCCTGTGGAGTCAGGAGATACCTTGCTTATTTACAGCGATGGCATATCTGAACAGGACAATCCCGCAGGTGAGGAATTTGGAGAAGAACGGCTTACTCTTCTGTTACAGGAATCAGTGGGGAAAAATAAGTCATTCAGCAAAATACTGCCCGTATTCCTGGAAGACTACAGACAGAATACACCTCAGCATGATGATATGACCTTTTTGCTGTTTCGGTTCTGATGTATTCAGATGCTGACATAAAGGCAATATAAAATCTTTGTTAAAAGAGCTTATTTTATGCCGATATTTAAAGTATGAAAAGGACAATACTTGTTTTGGTATCGGGTTTCATTGCGGTTACTCTTTGTTTCGCTCAAGCGCAGATTGGAGAGGTAAACCGGGGAATTTTTTATCAGGAAGGAATAGCATCCTGGTATGGATGGGAATTTAACGGCCGGCCCACAGCATCAGGGGAAATTTTTAACGATTCACAATTAACTGCCGCTCATCCCATATTACCCTTTGGAACTGTGCTGAAGGTTACCAATCAGCACAACAATAAAACCGTTACGGTACGGGTCAATGACAGAGGCCCCTTTGTGGCAGCCCGTATACTTGATTTGTCCCGGGCAGCAGCTGAGCAGTTAGACATGATAAATACCGGCACCGCACCGGTAAAAGTGGAAAGCCTGTATGAGGTAAGCCTTCCGGCAAAGCCGGGTCAGGCTGTTCAAATACGGCCTGCGTCGGCGGAACCCTACTCAAATCCGGAAAATGTTCCCGTCCGGACTCAAGACTTGAATCAAGGACAACAGCCAATTATACACAGCCAGAATCAAGAACAGTTGCCGACAGTACGTGCAGATACTGTGCGGGCAGATACCGCCGCCGCAGTTTTTACGCAGCCCTGGGTTGAGACGGGCGCTGTCAGGTTCCAGCCGGCTATTCCCGAAGGTATTACCGGCAAACACTACAGGATACAGGTGGGCGCTTACAAGCATCCGGAATATGCGGTAGAAACCTTTGAAAAACTGAAAAAGACAGGACTTAATCCTGCCTATGAGCGATTTGGTGATTACTACCGGGTAATTTTGACCGGCCTTAAACAGGAAGAGCTTAAGACCGTATCGGAAAAGCTCGGGACAGCGGGTTTTAGGGAAGTGCTGCTTAGAGAAGAATGATCCGGTATATATTCCTTGCCCTCTTTAGTTTTTTTACGTTATACTAAAAGTCATGGCTTCGCAGAAAGAATTTACAGTTCTGGATTTAATTGACATTGACTTAAAAGAACATAATTCTTTAAATCTTCGTTGTATAGGCGGCAGAAGGGGTTTGGGCAGGGTAATAACTGTACCCAACCTGAACCGGCCGGGTCTTGCGGTAATGGGTTTTTTCGATTCTTTTGCCTATGAACGGATTCAGGTCTTTGGCCGCGGTGAAGTGGCGGCTATTAAAAATCTTGCCAGCGAAAACAATGTTGATTCTATTGGTAAGCTTTTTTCTTATCAGCTTCCGTGCTGTATTTTTACACACAACCTTAGTCCGGAACGGGATTTTTTTGATGCGGCCGAAAAGGCTGAATGTCCTCTGCTCCAGACCGATTTGGAAACATCGGAATTTGTAATCCGCCTTACCCGAATTCTTGCAAATATCTTTGCGCCTAAAAAAAGTATACATGGGGTGCTGGTTGAAGTGTGGGGTCTGGGCGTACTCCTTTTGGGTGATTCCGGAGTGGGAAAAAGCGAAACAGCGCTGGAATTGATTGAGCGCGGTCACCGGCTTGTTGCCGACGATGTAGTCGAAATGCATTGCATTAACGGTAATGTCCTCCTGGGCGAAGGAGCTAACAAAATAATCGGCCATCACATGGAAATCAGGGGCCTGGGGATTATAAATATCACCCACCTCTTCGGCGTCAGGGCAATCCGTGACAGCAAGCAGATACAGCTTGTTGTGATGCTGGAAGAATGGGATGCCACTAAAAACTATGACAGACTGGGCAGTGAAGAAAAGTTTATGGAGTTTTTGGGTGTTAATATTCCCAAGCTTGAAATTCCTGTAAAACCCGGCCGGAATATTCCCATTATTATCGAAGTAGCAGCAATGAACGAAAGGCTTAAGAAGATGGGTTACAATTCATCAAAAGAATTCAACCAGAATATTCTTAAATGGATAGAAAGCAATCAGGCCCGTTCTGTTTACTATGGACCCGAGGATGTAATTTAAAGATGTACCAAAAAATAGTAAAGGTAATAAACCGGGCCGGAATCCACGCCCGCCCGGCAGCTTTACTGGTTCAGACTGCAAAAGATTTTGAATGTGAAATTTCTTTTGAACGGGAAGATGATCGGATAAACGGAAAATCGATCATGGGTATCATCACCCTGGGTGCGGCCTTTGGCGCGGAAATAACCATTATCGCAGAGGGCAAAGACGAAAAAGAAGCCGTGGAAGCCCTTGCTAAACTCTTTGAAAATAAATTCGAAGAGGAGTAATTAAACTCCAAATATCGACTGTTTAATACGCCTGATAACACTGATCTTTCCAAGCGCTAGTTTTTGCGGCTCTCCGCCGTCTCTTGGTTTAATGGAAAGGATCATCTCTCCGCCCTTTTTATCCAGGCTTTCCGGAAAACCCAGGATCTTTTCTCCGTTAAGACAACTCAATTCCAGGAGAGAGCCGGAAACAATAGCCTGTTTAACAACACCGGTTTTTCCGACATAATCCAGAGAACGGGCTTCCAGTTTTTCATAGCGAAGTGAAGTATCCTTTAACTGGGTTTCGCTTACTATCATGCGGCGCTCTATTCTGGATTCCAGTTCTTCCCGTTCCTGTTTGGTAAGTTTTAACGTATCCAGAACCAGACAGAATCGTTTTTTTATTTGTTCTATTTGTTCCGCAGAATTTTCAACGGTTCGTTCCAAAGAAGTCTCTGTTGATTCCCGCGGTCCAACAATTGATTCAATAACGGTTTCATTTTTTACTTTATTTATTATTCTGATGTTTGTTTCAACTGCCCTCTCATTTGCCGTCCTGCTTTTTACTGTAATACTTGGCCGTCCTACAATATCTACTCCGGCATCGCTTAAAGCCGAAGCTGCTTCGTCTATCCCGGCTGACAAAAGGTAAATACCGGGCGCAAGATTCTGCTTAATCAGGGAAGCTATAGGTTCGGTTTCGGCAAGATAAATCCGTTCACCGCCAAGCGTTAGTATTACTCCCTGATTTAAAGAAACGTCTTTCCAGCGTTTTTCCCAATCATCAAGGTTCCATTTGAGCGTGTCCGGAGACCTGCCGCCTGAAAGCCGTTCCAGCAATTCCCATAAAAACTCCGCGTTGTAACCCCGGTCAAAACCCCGGACAACGGAATCCCGGGAAAGTGAAAAACGGACTGTTGTTCCTGTTTCCTCAACAGAAGAAAAAGCAGCCAAATCCATTGCATCGGCAAAAGTGATTTCGGGATAGAGTATGCAGGATAAACCGGAATCCATTGCGATACAAGGCTGTTTTTGCACACCAGACCGGCCGGATACCGGTTTTTTTGCGGATTTTTCTGTGTCAAACAATTGAGACGGATAGTAACAATGTTTCCCGTCCATTATTACGATCGAAAAAAGGCCGGAATCCACAAGGGAGCGAAGCAGAATCGACGCGGAAGGAAATTCCTCCGGTATACCCAACCGGGATTGATCATTATAAGCAGCCAGACGAAAGTTCCCCTCCGGAAAACCCCAGTTTGATGTTTCCTGCCGCCGGAACAGTTCCGCCAGCTTTATCATTGTTGCTTCAGGCAGTATCTTGCAATCTTTTGCAATATCAGCAAAATTACCGACAAGGCGTATTATACTTTTCAGCAATCCTCTGTTTTGAAAAGGAACCTCGCCAATTTTGCCTGTACTGCCTGCAGAGCTATTGCTGCTGCGGTGAAGGAAAAGAGCTATACCGCCGGCCAGATGCTCCAAACGTTCCCGGTCGGACAGGGCCTTGAAAGCGGTTATTTTTGCTTCGTCGGGAACAAGCTCATCTTTTACCAGGCAAAGGAGACCCAGGGCCAAAAGTCCTCCGGCAGACGAGTCAATATCCACACCGGGAAAAAGTATCTTTCCCTGCTCTGCTGCTTTCTTTCTGAATACGAAAACCGTTCCTTTTCCATCATCTCTAATCTGTACTTCGGTGTTCAGCAGGAAGGAAAATAACGCCGCCAGGATTCTGCTGTTAAACATACTGCTTTCAACGGTTTCATTTGCTTTTAATTTACCTTCAATTGCAGGAAACAAAATTCCCTTATCGGCCGCATAAGGAGCAAGGATGTTTTCCAGCCGGGGATTCAAAGCTATCCGGAGAACACCTTTATCACGGAAACGATAAATGATCAGCCGTTCTTCCAGGTTAAGGAGCATACTCTGAAGTTCCACATAGGAATATTCACCGGTAAAAAAGCTTTCCAGTTCCCCCGGCACAGGCTCCGAAAGAAGAGCAATTGCTGCAATAATCCGGCGATCGTTAGTGTCAATATAAGCTGCTATATTCTCCTGAATATCGGGACGAATGATAAACCTTGACAGTTCTTCCACCAGCTTTTGTTTGTTAAACGGAGTTTTTACCGTCCCAAGGACACTGCGCATTAAATCAAAAAAAGCGGCATCCGGCAATGTCATTAAAGCAGATTCCCAGAATGAAACGGGCCGAAACGGAGATGTCATTGATTCTCCTTCGGGAACTCATCTGTTGAGTTCCAATACTGCAGTGAATAACGGTAGCCTTGTTCCGCAAGGAACTTCTGACGGTTGGCAGCAAAATCTTCTTCTACCGTAGAACGGGAAACAATCGTATAGAAGTATGAATTTTTATTTTTCTTCGGACGAAGTATACGGCCAAGTCTTTGGGCTTCTTCCTGACGTGAACCGAAAGAGCCGGAGATTTGGATGGCCATGGAAGCATCGGGAAGATCCAGGGCAAAGTTGGCGACTTTGGATACAACAATAACCGGAACTTCTCCTTTTTTAAAAGAAGAATAAATTCGTTCACGTTCGGCATTGGGAGTCTTGCCGGTTACCAGCGGCGCTTCCAGACGTTCTGCAATGCTTTCCAGCTGGGAAATATACTGGCCTATAACAAGGACCTGATCTTCGCCGTGATTGGCGATAAGTTCCAAAGCAGCCTCTTCTTTAAGGGGATTTTCCGCAGCAATGCGGTACTTTTCACGTTTTCCCGCCACTGCATAAGGAACTTTGAGTTTTTCCGGCAGATTAAGCCGCACTTCGATACATACCGCTTCTGCTATCCAGCCTTTCTGTTCAAGATCCTTCCAGGGTACGTCGTAACGCTTGGGCCCTACCAGACTGAAAACGGCATCTTCCGCTCCATCTTCTCTTATCAGGGTAGCGGTAAGACCAAGCCGTCTGACAGCCTGAATCTCGGCCGTAACCCGAAAAACCGGCGCCGGCAGAAGATGCACTTCGTCATAGATAATAAGGCCCCAGGGATAACGGCGAAATAATGAAAAGTGCGGGAAATCTCCGCTCCTGGCGGGCCGCCAGGTAAGTATCTGGTATGTAGCAATAGTTACCGGCGCCACTGCTTTTGTATCACCTGAATATTCGGCGATCTGATCCCGGTTCAGGGTGGTTTTGTCCAACAGTTCGTCAATCCACTGATGAACTGCCGCTACATTTGCGGAAAGGATCAGAGTATTGGTTTTTAGCAGGGCCATTACCGCCATGCCAACAATGGTTTTTCCGGCGCCGCAGGGCAAAACAATTACTCCAAAACCGGTGCCCGGCCCTCCCTGACCCAACAATGCCTTAGCTGCTTCTGTCTGGTAATCACGTAAAACAAAAGATCTTCTGTTTGACTCATTAACCGAACCGGAAGCACTGTACGTTTCTCTGAGTTCCATTTCCAGGTGTTCTCCCTTTCTAAGGGCAGCTTCATCTTCCACCGGCCATCCCAGTTTAATTAGCTCTTGTTTTACAGTACCCCGATCGGTAAGTTTTACTTTAAATCCCCCGTCAATTTTAACCAGGTATTTTGTTAAAGTTCCTGCCGCCGCAATTTCTTTTTCTATTGTGTCGTCCGTTGTTGTAAGGAGTAATTCTTCGGCACCGCTCTTACTATCTGCCATGCTGCCATTGTGCTTTTCTATAGAACGCAGTGTTATTTTACCGTATCTGGCCATAGTGTCGGCAAAACCGGCGCTTATACCGGCTGGCACTTCATACCGGCTGTAGGTATTAAGGGCGGTTATTACATCATCCGGGCTTAATCCTGCACTGGCGGCGTTCCAGAGTGAAAGAGGGGTAATTCTATAGGTATGAATATGTTCCGGGGATTTTTCCAGTTCTGCAAAAGGCAAAATAGCGGCTCTGGCGTCTTCCGCACCCGAAGCATGTACATCAAGCAGCAGAGTGCGATCGCTTTGCACAATTAAAGGTTTTACCGCCGAATCTATCATAACCTTTTAAGTATAATAGAAAAATACCGAAAACAGCCATAGGAGTTGCAAACACCAATTTATCGCTGAGCCTGGCATATAATGTAATTCGTAATAATCATGGAAAAGGAGCTGAGTAACCTCCGTAATCATTTTATATGTTACCATGCCGCTTCCCACAGCCAACGTCCGGGAGCACAGCGGGGTAGCAAAAACACTCCTGTCGAACTGAACGCATCAATCTTCCCATATCGGTGGGGGAAAGAACACCCATTCAGACCATGGCGGTCGAGGCTGCCGACGACGCACACTTTGGTGTGGCATCTTCTTCACCTCGCCGAATGGTCTTCATGGCTAACCTTCCCCCCACCTATGTGGCAACATTATCCCCGATGCGTTCAGTTCAGCAACGATAAAGTAATTTACCCCTATTGCGCCCCGGCATTGGCTATAGGTAGCGCCTTTATTACCTATCAAAAGAGTATAGCATCTAAGTGTTTTCAGCCCTTTCCCGGCATCATTCCGGATAACTATATGACAAATGCTCAGCAGCAGATTTCTACTTACACCTATCATGAAAACCCCAACATATGGGACGAACTAGCAGGTCTGCTAGATTGCAGTAGCTAAAAATCGTGTAAGTCTTTATCTCATAAGGAATTGGCGTTGCCGGTTCCGTCTAACCTAATTCAAGGAATTTGGGGTGTGTGCTGATATGACAGCAATATCCCAAAAAAGAGGGTTTTATGAGAGCAAAGGCGATTTTTACGGTGTTTGGGCGGAAATTACCATCCGGAAAACAGGTTTATTACTACCAGTGCTATGACGAAAAAGGTAACCGGCAATGGGCGAAGTCTACAGGGATTACCAAAAAGACAGAGGCGGTAGCGTACTGCATGAAACTGTTCAGGGACGGATTATTAATCCCTGAACAGAAAGTACCGACGTTTGCGGAGTTTTCCGCTGGGTGGTGGGATATTGAAACATGCCGTTACCTGAAATGGCGGCAGCTGGAAGATCCCATGTCTCCAGGGACAATCTATATCCACAAGAGCAATTTTGAAAATCACATAAAAGACTACTTTGCAAAATACCATCTTGATGAAATCACTCCTGATGTGATTAAGGAATGGCGGCTTACCATGAGCATAACGGACGAAACGAAAAAAGGGCTTAAGCCGAAATCAATCAACCTGGTGTACATATCCTTACAACTGATGTTGGGCGAAGCGGTACGGACTAAGATACTGAAAACTAACCCTTGCCGGGAAGTGAAGAAACTAAAGGCGGAGGAAATAGTCCGGGATATTTTATCTGTTGAAGAAGCGCGCAAACTGTTTCCCCCTGATTGGTCTTCTGTATGGGATAACAAGGTGGTGTTCAAAGCTCACCGGCTGGCAGCGTGTACCGGGTTAAGGGTTGGAGAATTACTGGGGCTGAAAGGTGAATTCATATTTGACGATTATATCTACATAACCGGGCAGTATAACCGTTTTGGGTATACACCGCATACAAAAACGAAGCATAACCGGAATATCCCCATTACAACATTAATGAGGCAGGAGCTGGACGAACTGTTACAAGCCAATGGGGACGGGTTTGTCTTCTCTGAAAACGGAGGAGAAACGCCAATACCGATATATCGGGTAAACCGGGACTTTGAGCGTGCCCTTGAACGGATTGGAATAGACCATGACGAACGGCTGAAACGGAACTTATCGTTCCATGCCTGGCGGCATTTCTTCAACACCTTGTTGAGGATGTCTGGCGTGGCCGATAGCAAAGTACAATCGGTAACAGGGCACCTGTCCAAGAAGATGACGGAACACTATACCCATTTTGACACCCGGAAGTTTACCGAGATTAGGGACGCACAAACTGAATTGCTGACGCATAAGGAACCAGAAAAAGCAAAAGACAGCGCCTAAAATAACTATTGTTTTAAATTGAGCTGTTTCCGGAATTTTCCGGGGGCAGCTCTTTTTTTTTGCTTTTTTTCGCAAAAACTAGCAGGTCTGCTAATTCCGCTTGAAATGGCTGGAAGCAAAAATGAGGTTATGCGGAGAAAAGCATGAAGGCGCTGGATATGCCTGCTGACGAAGTAATGGATTATCGGGGGTTGTCTGCTTACCTGAAAATGGCGCAAGGGACGCTGCGGCACCGGGTAATGCGAGGGGAAATTCCTTATTTCAAAATCGGGCATAGTGTACGGTTTTCCAAAAAACATATTGACCTCTGGCTTGAGGGGCACCACCGGGAATTGAAGCTGGCAGAAGAAACGAACGGTGGAGGCAAAGCATGACCGACATCGAAAAAGTTATCGAGGAAGCAAAGGCGGAGATACTTCCGTTTGAGAGTTGGGAACAATTGCCGGGGGAATCCGGAGGGGCGTTTGCGGCGTTTTGCGCTTTCCGGGATTTTGGGCCAACACGGAATATCCGCAAAGCAATAGAGGGTGTAGAAAAAGATACGGCTGTCCGGGCAAAGCGTTACCGGGTGTGGCGTAATTGGTCTACTCATTTCCGCTGGCGGGATCGTGCGGCGGAATTTGACAAATACACTGAAAAACTTAAACAAGCGGAACACCGGAAAACCATCGAGGCACAAGGGGAAATGCACCGAAGGGTAACGGGAAAAATGCTTGATGTAGTAAGCAAGAAACTTGACACGATGAACCCTGAAGACCTGACACAGAGCAATGTTACCGAATGGGTGGAAACGGCGATAAAAGCGGAACGGGAGTCGGTTGGGCTGGTTGCTTCCAGCGGTAAAAGTGAACCAAAGCAAGGGGAACTGACATTTGTCCCTGACTTTGAAGGGCTGTAGCCGTATGGGGACTTCGGTTTTATTCAAGCCAACGGCAATCCAAAAAGAAGCCCTGGCGCTTTTGAAAAGCGGGGCAAAACATATTTTACTGTTTGGAGGCTCACGTTCGGGAAAAACAACGGTTCTGGTGATGGCTCTTATTTTCCGTGCGCTGTTCTATGCCGGAAGCCGTCATCTGATTTGTCGGTACCGGGCAAAAGACGCACGGTCTTCGGTTCTGCGTGAAACGCTTATCCCTTGGCTTGATAACACAGTGGGGAAAAATAGTTATACCTACCTTGCCCATGAAAGCATGATCACACTTTATAACGGCTCAGAGATTTGGATTGGCGGTTTGGGAGATCGGGAGCAGGCAGACAAAATACTTGGACACGAGTACAACACGATTTATTTTAACGAGATTAGCCAAATTTCCTATGCTGCTGTAACTACCGCTTATTCAAGGCTGGCAATGCGGATCCCGGATTGCCGTAACTTGTTTTTTTACGATTGCAATCCGGGCAGCCCTTTACATTGGGCTTATAAAATATTTGTTTTGAAACGTCAATTTCTGTCTGGCGAACAGCTGGAGAAACCGGGACTGTATCAATCTATGCTCCTTAACCCGGAAGATAACAGCGAAAACTTACCGGAAGATTACATCACTGACATTTTAGATACCTTACCAGAAAAACAGAAAGCACGGTTTAGGGATGGGCAATGGGTAAAAGCTGAAGGCGTGATTTACGACCGCTTCGATGAAACAATGATTGTCAAAGCTGCTGACTTGCCTGAACGATTTGAACGTTTTGCTGCAGGGCAGGATTTTGGGCTTAACATCACGTTTGTGAAAATTGGCTGGATTGGTGATGTTGTTTATGTTCTTGGCGATTACGGCGCGTTCAACATGACTACCCAGTCTTTTAACGAAGAACTGGGTGCAAGGGGATTGCTTGAAGCAGCTGGGGGGATGGGGTTTCCGGTGTACTGCGATCCTGCAGGGGGGGAACGGATACAGGAAATAACCGGGGGCGTGAAAGCCAATAACAGCGTTGAAAGCGGCATAGATTATATCAACGCAAAAATTGAACGAAAACAATTTTTTGTTTCTGAAAAGTGTACCGGAGTATTGTCGGAGATATGGGATTATTGCCGGGATGAAGCCGGGCAGATTGTCAAAGTTAATGATCATTTTTTGGATGCCCTGCGTTATGCGGTTTTTTCTGATGTACAGCTGGGAGTTATCCTGGCATGAATATCTTCCAAAAGCTATTTAATTCCAAAGAAAAAGCTGCTAATGGAACTTGCCAGGATAGTAAATTAACTATCTTGGGCAATAATGATGATTTTGCTAATATATATACTGAACTACCATTAGGCGATACCTACCGCTTAAATGCCTGGGTAAATATTGCAGTTAATATCCTCGTTCGTAATATTGCCCGTGCTGACTTTACCATCAAAAATGACGGTGAAGATGTAGAGCATGGTCACATTTACGACTTGTTTCGTAAGCCTAACCCTGCTTTAAGCCGCTTCGATTTATGGAAAGAGACTGCTGCCTGGTGGCACTTAGAAGGTGAAGCTTTTTGGTGGTTTGGTTCCGGGTATTCAGGTGGCTTACCTAAAGAACTATTTATCCTTGACCCACGGAAAATGCGCCATGAGGGCGAACTGTCCGGAGGGCTGGATTATGGTTTCCGGCATATCCCCCGGCGCTGGTTTTACCATTCCGGCGCTGAACTTATCCCCATACTATCTGATGAAATTATTCATTTCCGGGACTGGAACCCGTGGAACCCTATCCGCGGGGTTAATCCTCTGGTTTCCCTTGCTCTTGAGCTTGAACAGGACTATTTCGCCAATAAAGCTAATTCTCAGTTACTTAAAAACAACGCCATCCCTCAAGGGATTCTTAAAACTGAACAAACATTACGACCGGAAGAAGCAGACCAACTTGAAAGGCTGTGGGAGAGCAAGTACGGTGCGGTTAAAGCCGGCCGGAAAATTGCTGTCCTTGGTAAAGGGACAAACTTTGAACCGTTGTCCTTTACCCCGGAAGTGATGAAGCTCTTTGAGCTGAAACGGTGGAACCTTTATACAGTCCTGGCTAAATTCGGTATACCTCCAAGGGTCGCAAATATCAGCGATAAGTCTACTGCTCTATCAGGTAAAGACACTGCTGAACAGCATAGTGCTTTCTGGAAATATACGCTTATCCCCACATTAAAGCAATTTGAACAAATACTTGAAAGCCAATTCTTTATAAGGCTTGGCATAAAAGAACGCGGCGTTTTTGACTTGTGGGATATTCCGGAGCTTCAAGAATCCGAAGACGCACAGAGCCGGAGGGATATAGCAGAGATTAACGCCGGGTTAAAGACTATTAACGATGTATTAAAGGAGCGCGGTAAAGAATTAAAACCCTGGGGTGATACGTGGTTCCGCCCAAAAAGCCTTGTACCCATGAATGACGGCGGTGCAGTGAATGAGGAATAACAGCGTTATCATTGCAACTAACGCTCATTTTCTTGCTGCCACTTTGCGGGAAAAACTAAGAGATATTTTCTTTCAGGTTTTTATTGCCGCAAATGACTATGAGTTAACAGATAAAATCAAGACAATATACCCCCGGTTTGTTTTTCTTGAACATTGTTTTCATGGCCATGTAACTGATGTGTATATTCAAAAACTGGTACGGCGTAACAAAAAGATTCGTATTGCGGTGTGGTCTGCTTCTGAACTAAAGCCTCTTGCAGCTGCTCGGTTTATTGCTGCAGGGGCAGAAAGTTTTATTTCTTTACGGGACACCTATAAAAATATTGAATCGGTTTTTAAGCAGATAGCAGAAGGGCAGCCCTATTACCCTGCCAATGTTGGGGCTGCACTTGATATGAATTGTGCCTATCCGGTTAACGGGGAACTTACATTACGGGAGAAAGAAATTATTAAACTTTCAATTTTGGGAAAAAGCAATAATGAGATGAGCGATATTTTAGCGTTGAGTTACCACACGATAAGGTTCTATAAATCGAAAATTTACCGGAGATATGGCGGAAATATGCCAATAGATATTTTGCGTAATGCAATTAAACGGGGGATTATTGATGTTGATGATTTCTGAATAATCAGCATCCATGCTGATTATTCAGATCGGAGTTTTTTTACTTTGTAAAAAACTCCATCTAAAGCTATTTTTCAACGGCGTCCATGCCGTCTAAAGCAAGAGGAGGTAACAATGATTATCAGAACGAAAAATGGTTTCCAAACTGGTAATGTTTCTGTATTGCTTGATTTTTTGGGAGTGAAGAAAGAAGCTCCGGGAATTCAAAAAGTAGCGGCAGAAGTGGAGCTCATTGCGTCTGTTCCGTTTTGCCTAAAAGCGGATGAAGAAAGCGGACAGGGTTTCCCCTGGACGCTTTCAACCTTTGATCTTGACCGTTTTGGGGAACGGATAGATCCACAGGGTTGGGATTTTAAACGGTACATGGATAACCCTGTTGTCGAATGGGCGCACCGGTATGACATTCCGGCAATTGGTAAAATCGAAGGGCTTACCGTTGATGATGATGGGCTTCATGGGGTTGTGTACTTCAACGATAAATCTTTTGATCCGTTCGGGTGGGCGATTGGGGAGCGTGTCAAGGCTGGTGTTATCCGTGCCGGTTCTGTGGGGTTCCGTGTTATCGAAATAGAAATTCCGTCCAATGATGACAGCAAAGATGGAACACGGCTTATTTTCAGAAAGCAGGAATTGGTAGAGTTTTCTATCTGCAATGTCCCGGCGAATTCGTTTGCTCTTGCAAAGATAAATGAGCAAGGAGCAAAAACTCCACCAAAAGCATTGGATACAACGGCATCCATGCCGTCTGAAGCAATGAGCAATGAGCAGTGTTTATCATTGCTAAAAATAATTTGAGGAGTAATGTATGAATGAACAACTTGAGGCGGTTAAAAAACAATTAGCTGCGATGCAAAAAATCGAGCTTACCGGGTTTACCAACACGGAGACGGCTACGGCGTATTTTCAGGAGAAAGAAAAAATTCTTGAAGGGATTGTGAAAACCCTTGAGACTGAAACTGTCCAGCAATCTACGGAAATGGAAGCCCTGAAAAGTACGGTTAAGAGTTTGAGGGACGAACTGAAAACTAAATCAACGTACCCCAAAGAACTTACGAAACGTGAACTGCTGCACAGTCTTGGTAAAGGGATTGCTGCGGCATGGGCTGGCAATCATAAAACCCTGGCTGACTTATTATTTAGCCCAAACTTGAAAAGCGACAACTGGACAAACCCAAAAGATGTGTCCTGGGGCGAAAAGGGCTGGTCAGTTAGTAAAGCTGCCCTGGGTGAGCCGATGGGGAACATGGCGACCAATGACCAATACCTTATCAATCCTATCTATGAAACGGAAATCATGACCGAAGCGGCAAAAAAATCGGTGATGATGAACCTTGTCCGGCATCGTCCCATGATGGGACCTTCTATCTTCCTTCCAACAAGGGACAGGGGCGGCGTTGAATTGCACTGGCTCACAGCTTACGGGCAGCAGATTAAGGGCAGCAAGCCGAAAGGGGCGGAACGTGTCGAACTCAAGGCATACACCCTGGCCGGGTATATCCCCTGGTTTGATGAATTCGAAGAAGACGTTTTTGTTGACCTGGGGGCTATGTTCATTGACGAGTTTATCGAAGTATACGGGCAGGAATTTGATCGCCAATGTCTGCTTGCCGATGAAGATCCCTTTACTGGGGCAATGTCTGCAGAAGATACAACAGAGGTAAAAATCCAGGGGGCAACTATCAACGCCCTGACGTGGAAAGACTTCCGGGATGCAGTGTATAAGGTTCCAGCGGAGGAACGGAAGGACTGCTGCTGGTTCCTCAATGAGACGGTACTTAATCATATCGCCAATATTGAGGACACGACAGGGAACCCGATTTGGCGGCGGCCTACCGAAGCAATGCCGGGAAAACTGGACTTGTACCCCTACCATGAAGTATCAATACTTCCTCAAATTGCGGACATTGGGGCTGACACACCATTTGCGGTTTTTATGAATCCACGCAGGATTCAACACGGAAACAGGAGGGGGATTGAAATCAAGAAATTTGATGCGACTACTGAAAGCATGGAATATGGCGAACTCTTTCTCCGGTTCCGGAAGCGTGATGGTTTCCTTGTAACAAGGCCAAAGGGGAATATGGTAATCCTTAAAACTAAACCATCATCACCATAATCAAAAAAACAGCCGCCTGATTTTAGGCGGCTTTATTAATTACAAATAAATGCTGATAGTGTTTTCCATGAGCATCCCTGTTTTACTGTCAGGGTCTTTAAGGCAGTCTATCAATTCTATTTGTTCACGGAAAATCCGGGCATCATCACCTTGCAGATAGATATGGGAATTATAATCATTATCATGTAACAGGTAATGTCCTGTTTCAACTTCATAACTAAAACTGTATTGCAATCCGCTGAAGACTGATAGCATCATGGCTGGTCCTCCTTTTTATGGTTTGCCCCAGCGTAAGGCTGGGGCAGGTGTAATTACATGAGCAAGTCCAGTATTTTCGGCTGCTGTACTTCTCCGACTTTGAAAATGCAAACCATACATTTTGAATTATCTTTACAAGCAGAACATACTATTTCCGGCTTGATAATGGCGGGTAATGATTTAACCATTACATCTACTGCTTTAACCATATTTGTTCCCATAGCCCAGGAAAAACGGCGAACTGATATACAAGCAAGCTCTGAAAAACTGGGGCTGTACATTTTTTTTCTCTTCTCTGGCTTGGTCTTTTCTACTACCTGACCACTGCCATAAATAGGGCGTTTGTCATAATAAACATGACTTTCGTTAACAGATGCATCAAACATAATTACTCCTATAAAAATAAATTATTCCGGCAGCTCAGGAGCCTATCGAGCTCCTTAACCGGAAATTGAAACCTAAAAGAACAAGGGGAGGATAACAGCCCGGGCATGAATAGACGGAACCACGGCAAACCCCCATACCCCCCAAACCGCCACAGCTTTTTTGCCCGTAGGCGGGGTGCGTCCTTGGGGGGCATTAATGCTTCCCCCGGACGCACCTCGCCGGGCAAAAAGCATAACGAGAAAAACTACCTATAGGTATT
>Ga0082212_10004832_pt1 | contig 18600 bp, 22 predicted proteins | sample TergutNt197P3_FD_71548 | JGI IMG/M metagenome (GOLD analysis project Ga0082212, IMG submission 71548) | Neocapritermes taracua P3 segment gut microbial communities from Petit-Saut dam, French Guiana - Nt197 P3 | ecosystem: Host-associated > Arthropoda: Insects > Digestive system > Gut ...
GGCGGTTGCGTTGGCCGCATCATGCGCATCATAATGACGAAAATGGCCATCATGACCATCATCATGATCATTTGGCGTTGTAATGAAGCGTAACGCTCGTTCGGGTTTTCAAGGTGGTTCATTGATTGCTAATCTTGAATTGTGGTGTTCTGAAGTAATATTGCCAAACGCAAATAGCCCTACGCAATGTTATTAGCCACGATAGTACGAAGAAATACAAGAAAAAACAAGAAAGAAAAAGAAACTTGAAAATGGGAAATACCGATGGTGCTCCTTTTTTCATAACTCCTGAATCCTTCGTGCGCCGTTCTGAATTCGGTCACTACACTCCAGTTCCCGGCTGCCATGAGTCAACCAAATCGCAGTTTGTTCAATTCGTCGAACATAGCGACGATGTTCTCCGGCGGGACTTCCGGCATGATGTTGTGAATCTGTTGGAACACGTATCCGCCGTTTGGCGAAAATTTTTCAAAACGTTTGCGAACACAGTGTCGCACATCTTCCTGTGAGCCGTAGGGGAGCACCTTTTGCGTATCACAACCGCCGCCCCAAAATGTGATGCGGTCGCCGAAAGCGGCTTTCAATGCGGCGGGTTCCATGCCTTTGCAACCCACCTGGACGGGGTTAATACTGTCGAGACCGCCTTCGATCATCATTTCGATGATCGGGAACACACCGCCGCAACAGTGCAATTGCGTTTTCAGATGTGGGGCGATTTCCTTCGTCCGCTTCCACAATTTACTGTGATACGGCCAGAAATAGCGGCGATACATGGCGGCGGACATCAACAGCCCATTCGTACCGCCGAGGTCGTCTCCGAACATGACCACGTCGATATACGGCGCGACCACGTTGAGCCATTTTTCCAGGTTGGTAAGGTGAATTTCGCAGAGTTTTTCGGAAAACCGGAGACAGGCCTCGGGGTAAAGTCCCATGTAGGACATGTATTTTTCCATCGAGAACAGGTAACACGGAATCTCAAACATGTTGCCGCCGAACAGCCCGATGATGGCACGGTCTGTTGATTCACGCAAGGCTTTGGCACGGCTTCGTATCTGTTCGATGCCTTCTTCCGTGTCCAGAGAATATTCCCAGCCCGGTGCTGCCACGCCTGTCCAAGAGGTCATCGGCAACATTTCCAAAAGATCGTCGAAGGGATCGTTTGCAAAATCCCTGTCGACGAACGGGTAATAACACTGTTCGAAAAAATGGGTGCCGCGTTCCATGTCCGCCACACGATGTCCGCCGACAATCATGTAGCGATTGCCGTTTTCTTCCTCGATTTCCGCCCATTGCGGGATCATGCAGTCGGTGCCGTCGGCAAGCGTCCAGGGTTTCCACGCCGTTTCTTCAAGGGCAAAACCGCGTCCCAATTCGATGGTATCGACCTTGAAAAGATCGAGAATTTCCGGGTCAACAATTGCCAATTGCTGGACGAGGTCATAAACGTAAATATGCCCCGTCTTGATGTGGAGATAATGTTTGAGTTTTGCGTAAGCTACCGCACTGATGCCGCTGGAACGATGCCCACCGAAATCCAGCGGCACCCACGGTGTCGGCTTGTGACTCAAAGCCAAGTGAACGCAGGTTTTGGAGTCCATGACTTTGACAGAAAGCGTTATTTTGTGAGCGTCTGTTTGACCAAATCGCACACGGCATCAAAAGCGGCGGGGTCTTGGATGGCCATTTGCGACAGACTTTTACGGTCAAGTGTGACGTTGGCCAGTTTCAGGCCGTGAATAAATTCGCTGTAACGGAGGTCACGCATCTTAACGGCGGCACTAATACGCGTGATCCACAGTTTACGGAAGTCGCGTTTTCTCACGCGACGGTCGCGTGTGGCGTAAGCGTCGGCACGGATGATGGTTTCTTTGACCGTGCGGAGCAGTTTTCCGCGACCACCCCGAAACCCTTTTGCACGTTTGAACAGCCGGTTCTTGCTCCGGCGACGCGCGGCACCATATTTTACTCGCATTACATTACTTTCTATTATATTTACATTAAGTTCTTACGAAATACAAGGCCCCGCGATTTTCATTTGAAATTTGCGGCGTTTACTCCCGCCCGTTTCGTCGTGCCGTGGCCCTTGCTAACGCTTTGGACTCTGAATGACTCTGATTGTTTTACGTTACGGCAATTGCGAAAAACCGTGATTTTTGCTATTTCCCCGGTCGGAGAACTTCGATAACCCGTTTGGCATCAACGGGATTGACAACCGAACTGCCGCGCAATTGGCGACGTTGTTTGGTCGTTTTACGCCAAGCCAAGTGGCCGGTACCGCAGTGTTTGTGTTTCACTTTTCCGGTGGCCGAAACGATAAAGCGTTTTTTGGCTCCTTTGTGAGTTTTCATTTTTGGCATTTTAATCTACCTTGCCTTTGCTAACACGATCTCATTTAACAACTTCCGAGCACACAAGGGGTTATGGCCGAACGTTACATAAAACGTGTTATTATACAGAATGTTGTCCCATTTTGAAGGGGGAGTGGCATATTTCAATCAATCCAGCATTTTTCGAGTATAATTTTTCACCATAAAAAATATTTCACGCAGAGTCGCAAAGGCCACAGCTTTCTCTGCGTGAAACAAAATTCTTCAAGTATTTTTGTCGTCTCCTTCGTGGAAAAACACTCCCAACTTCTCAAAATGCCAAAACTGCTATTCCATTGGTCAGGGGATTTATGTTAGAATACCACGCATGCAGGCCACCCTGGATCGTAAAGGACTGCAAGTATGAATTTTGGCAGGTTTTTCAGGATGAGAGGGACTCGAACGTGTCGAAGGAAAAACGGTTGGGACGTGGGCTGGAAGCCCTTTTGGGAAAAGTGGCCGCACAGGCACAAAGAGATGCCGATACGGTGCTGCAGGACAAGGACTCAGAATTCAGGATTCAGGATTCAGAAAAAGGGTTTCAGGAAGAGGTTTCCGATTTCAGACATCAGGTTTCCGATTCCACTTCTGACCTCATTCCTGATGCCGGAAGTCTGAAGTCTGAAGACTTAGTCGATATTCTGCTGATCGATAAAAACCCCTATCAGCCGCGACTCGAATTTGACCAAGCGGAAATCCAATCGCTGGCCGACAGTCTGCAAACGCACGGACTTTTGCAGCCGTTGGTTGTTCGAAAGCATGGCAACCGTTACCAATTGGTCGCAGGGGAACGCCGTTTGCGTGCCGCTCTCAAGGCAGGTTGGCGCGACGTGCCGGTGCATGTTCTCGAAGTGGACGACCGGCAGATGGCCGAGTTGGCCCTGACAGAAAACCTGCAACGCCGTGATCTGAACGCGATTGAAAAAGCCATCGCGTTTCAGCGTTACCTCGACGCTTACGGCGGGACGCACGAGGAACTGGCCAAACGGTTGGAACTCGAACGTTCAACGGTGACAAATTTTTTGCGTTTGCTCGATTTGTCCGAGCAGGTGCGAGAAATGCTGCAAACCGGCGAAATCACGCAAGGTCACGCCAAGGCGATTTTGCCGCTGGAAGAGTGGGAACAAATCGAAGTGAGTCTGCTCATCCGCGACGAAGGCTGGAGCGTCCGCCAAACGGAGCAGTATGTCCGCGATTTGCAGGCCGGCATTCGCGAAGACAACGACGGAAATTACATCGTGCCAATGAAACCGAAATCGCCGAAAGAACAAGACGACCATACCGCGTCGTTGGAACAAGATTTCCGCAACATGCTCGGCTCAAAAGTCAAACTCACGCACAACAATCGCGGCAAGGGCAAGCTGGTAATTTCTTTCGTGACGCACGACGAATTTGACCGCATCTACCAACTCATCTGCCAGCCGAAAAAATTCCGCACGAAAGACGCCGCGTGAGAGTAGGGGGTCATACGGAGACACAGAGGAAATGCTTTGTCCCCGTGTCTTTGTGTCTCTGTGTGAAAAAATACGGTGTACAACTTACTACCGGTGCTGATTCAACGCCGCCAGCACTCGATCGGTAATCGCTTGCACGAGGGCTTCCTGATCTGCACTCGCAGGCGTACTATTTGCGATCGGTGAACTGTCGCCCCTCTTGAACGTCGGTGGCGTAAACGCGCGTTGGCCGACGCCGGTTTCCTTCCAACTGTCGCGGAAAACGTCGTTCGCGCACAGCTCGCAGTTTTTCATGTCGATACGAGGATCGTCGATATTCCACTGCTGTTTCAGATTGAGCAAATCTTCGGCCTCGGTCTTATTGAAATAATCGACGCGGCCCAAGTCGCGGGAAATCAGCAAAATGCGGCAGTATGCGTCAAGCAGTTCGGTCAGCCAATACGCACGTTCGACGGTCGGCCCCCAACTCACGGTGCCGTGATTCGCCTGCACAACGATGTTCGTTTTGTCCACAAAAGGCAAAATCGTGTCGGCAAAATCCTGGCCGCCGGGAATCGCGTACTTGGCAATCGGCACGTCGCCCATGAAAATATCGACTTCCGGCAACACGCACTGCGGAATCGCCTCACGGGCAATGCCGAACGCCGTCGCATGAGGCGGGTGGCAATGCACAACCGATTTGACTTCGGGCCGCCGTTTCATGATCGTCAAATGCAACATGACCTCGCTGGTTCGCTTCCGCTGGCCGGAAATCTGGTTGCCCTCCATGTCAACGACGCAGAGGTCGTCCGGCTTCATGAAACCTTTGCAAATTTGCGTCGGCGTACATAGCACGCGGTTTTCATCGAAGCGGTAACTGATGTTGCCGTCATTGGCGGCGGCAAATCCCTTGTTGTAAATCCGACGGCCAATGTCGCAGATTTCTTCTTTGAGTTTGAAAATGTTATTCATGATATTTTTCCATGTTTCTTCTCACCACGAAGATCACGAAGAGACACGAAGTTCGCTGCCCCAATGCAGTAAACAGGGCCGACCAAACAATACTTTTCAACAGATTAAGCAGATGTAACAGATGATTTTTATAAATAGTTATCTGCTGTATCTGTTTCATCTGTTGATCATTTCATCTTCGTGTTTCTTCGTGTCCTTCGTGGTGAAAAAAGGTAAAGGGTTACGTTATATTTTTCCTATTGCGTTATGATCCAATTCAACGGTGTCGAGTATTGCGGCGCAGTATGCGTCAATCGGTTTGAGGTTCGGGTAAAACGGCATGGCGGCTTCGACGCCTTCGCTGAACGACACCCATTCGCCGATACCCGCACTGAGTTCGTCGTACAGCACGACTTCCTCTGCCGTTCCGGCCTTGCCTTCGACCAGGTGTTCGAGCGACAGCGGCGTAACGACCGACCACTGTGTCCCGACCAATAACGGGTGAACGCGACTCAACGTCACCGTGCCAATCACTTCACCGATTCTCATGACTGTCTTTCTACTATTATCCGCAGATGAACGCAGATTGACACAGATATTTTTTATTTGACAACATCTGTGTACATCTGCGTAATCTGCGGATTAATCACTCTTTGCGTGAAACCCAAAAACACCCGGGCGATTTCTTTCATGCGCCAGGCACCGAGTCGGTCGGCGTGTAACACGAGCAGGTTCGCCCCGACCATGGCGGCGTCTTGCGACGTTTGTTCCGTGTTCTCACCAAGTATCGCACGAATCGCCGCATGACGATTGGCCGCCACCAATGCCGCCGCCGAATGATTCGTCACGATGATCGCACGCATCGCGTCCGATTCGGCCAACTGATTCGCCGCCGCCTGGGTCGTTTCGACGATGCAACCGAACGATTCCTTAACAACAGTTGCTGGTCGCAATACTCCCTTTCCAGCCTGTCCCTGCAAAAAGTTGAGCAACGTTTCCGGTTCCCGTTTCAATCCGTGTAAGGCTAACCAGACTTCCGTCGTTTTGTCAAGTTCAGAGTGATCGCCGGAAGCTTTGTTGCCCGGAGTACCGGTCCGGCCAGACAACATTTTATCTTCACACTCTGAACTCTGAACTCTGAACTCTGAACTCTTAAGTTTGATTTCCTTTTTATAAAGCAAATCGCGCACGGACGGCGTGACAATGGCTTTCGGCGAAATGACGACTTCGCGCACACCGTCGAGCCGCCCTTCCAGCGAGGCCAGCGTCACCAGCGTACCCAGCAATTGCAACGTTTCAGGCTTCGGGCTTCGGACTTCGGACTTCAGGTTTGAGTTTTTGTCTTTTTCCTGAAACCTGAAGTCTGAAACCTGAAGCCTTCCCTTCGCGCTCAGGTCGGCGAGAACCTGTCGGACAATGGCGTCTATGTCGAAAGGTTGGTTTGGCATGGTATTTTTAGCCACGAATTAATTTTGTTTCGTTAAAGGCAACAATCGTATTCGGTCTTTCGTTTTGTCCAACACGATCAAGGCACCATTGGCAAGTTCCCGGTCGAATCGTTTCAACACCATAACAAGCAACGGACAGAGAACATCGGGATGACTGTTCAAATTCCGTATCTGAATCACGCTTGGAGTATGAAACCCCGTTGCCGCAAGGATCGTTCCGAAATCCAAATCAAACGTAACAACGACATAATCATGATCTTTTGCCCAACGCAATATTTCCCAATCTTCCGCAGTTGGCGAACCAATCGTTGACCAATGGACGGCATTAACCCTGTGTACTGCCAGCAATCCCACAAATTCCGGGGAAAGATTCATGTCGAGCAGCAATTTCATTTTGCCACCGCTTCAACTTCCGTCAGGGGAAACTCCATTTCCTCGACTCGCCACGCGGCATAAGCGAGCGACTGCCGTATATCTTCCTCTTCGAGATACGGATAAAGCCTGATAATCTCACTCGTCGAATAACCGGAAGCCATCAGCCCGACAATCATTCCGACCGTCACTCTCATACCGCGAACACACGGCTTGCCGCCCATCACATTCGGGTTGAACGTAATGCGGTCCGGGAATAATGTGCTTGGTTTCGTCGTTTCCTGTTCCATGACTACTCACCGTGTTTACAGACCATGTTTCGTTGGTTCGTATTATGACAAAAGCCGCATTTCCGCAATAACATCCTCTGCCGGTCGCACTTTTCCCTCTTCCACCTGACGACGCCCGATGGCAAGGATTTTCAGCAGTTCCAAGGTTTCTTGTGTCCGTTCAAAACTCTCGATGTCTTGCAAAATCGCTTTCGGTGTGCCGCCTTGCGTGATGACAAACGTTTCCGGGCTTTCCCCCAGTGCGGAAACGATTTCCTCAACGTGATCTTTCAAGTAACTGGTTGGTTTGATCTTTTCCGATAATTTCATCGTTCCACTCACTCTGCGTCCCACTCTTGTCCCTAACTTACGTTACGGGCTCTGATTTTTCCCCTGCGCTATCAATAACCCCGACGACCGACCAGCGGACGGGGGTGGCTTTTTGGCCGATGGTTGCGGCGGTGTATTTGCCGTCGCTGGAAATCATGACGTAATCGCCGACGCCCGCCCCGAAGGTATCGACCGCAAGCACGGGATCGCCGTCCGCTCCACGATTTTCCGGTCCGAGCGGCTGCACGATCAGCAGTTTGCAACCGGTCATCGACTCATGCTTGAGCGTCGCGGTCGCGTTTCCAATCACAAGGGCATTCAGCATTTGGCTTCTTTTCTTCACCACGAAGGAACACGAAGTTAGCCGATAATCCGGCCAAACAATGCTTTATCAACAGATGAAACAGATGTAGCAGATGTTTTTAAAAATAATATCTGTTACATCTGCTAAATCTGTTGATGACTCCTTCTTTGTTGTGAAAAATCGTAAATGGTTATTAAAAAATATCTGCGAAATCTGTGGATTTGTTACTCTTCGTGGTTCTTCGTGACCTTCGTGGTGAAAAAAACACTCCTGTAATAATAACACAGCACGGTATCAGCAAGTACCATCAAAAAATTCAACGCATACAGGAACACGACCACATCGCAATGGTACATGATCTTGTTCAAAATTCCGCACACGTACCCGATCAACAGCAGGTACAAAAAAATGAAACTCTTTCCTTCACTCGTCCCGGCGATCAGCATTTTGCGGATCGAAAACGGCCAACTCGCGCCGAAACACGCAAGCATCCCGATCTCAAACCAACTCATTTCGGTGAAACCGAGGTAGTTGATGGTGAATGGCATGGTGTTTAGTGGCTAGTGGCTAGTGGTTAGTAGGGACAATCCTCACGGTTGTCCTGGGTTATCATAATGACAACATGCCGTGTATCATCAATGTTTGTATCACCCGATAGATTGTCGCGATAATGCAAGCAACCAACCCGGCAATGCCAACATCGCGTCCTTCTGTCTTGAGCGAAAGAACACCACAAACGATACCGACGATGCTGAACAAAAAGCCCAGAATAATCAGGCATAAAATTCCAATCGTGAGGGAAGTAACGGCAAGACCATAACCGGGCTTGAGTTCCGGTGATTGTTGAGACGGATATGAGGTCATGTTGTTTACACTCCAGTCGCAATAGTTGATATGTCAATAAAATCCCGTTTCGTTCCACAAAACAATCCAGTGATTGCGCGTCTTTACCAATTATTCCGTATTTATTGTCAGCTACACCGGATGTTCCGGCATTTCCGGCAAAAAATTGATGGCGCCGTGTTCAACGTCGATCGCGCCGGGATCAACGTTAAGCAAATCTGGATCAACGTTAAGCAAATCTGGATCAACGTCAAGCAAATCTGGATCAACGTCAAGCAAATCTGGATCAACGTTGAACCCGGCGCGATCAACGTCAAGCAAATCTGGATCAACGTTAAGCAAATCTGGATCAACGTTAAGCAAATCTGGATCAACGTTGAACCCGGCGCGATCAACGTTTAACCCGTGGTCATCACTTTTTGTAACAAAAACAACAACTCTGGTAACGAAAACAACAATTCTGGCACGCAGATGACGCGGATTCTACGGATTTGCGCAGATTTGTTTGACTCAAACCAAGCAACAATCCAAAAAAATCTGCGTCAATCATGTCTGATCTGCGTCATCTGCGTGCTCCACACTAAAAACTCACTTCCCCAAAATATAAAGGCTATCGACCAGGACGCAGCGTCGTTGGCGGGTGAAGGTCAGCGGGGTGGTGATGCCTTCGCCGGTGGGGCCGGCAATCGAAAACGACGGGTAACCTTCGCCGCCGCCGCCCAAGCCGGCGGTGCAGGGGCCGTTTTTGACGAAAATCGTCGTGTCCAGTTCCTTGCCCATGCGCGTCATGTTGTTGACGTTGCTCGAATGAATGATCGCCGTGTGGCGGAAGCCGTGTTCGTATTTTTTCGCCAGGGCAATGCCTTCGTCGATGTTTCGCACACGCACGAAAGGCACGAACGGCATCATCTGTTCGACCGGCACAAAGGGGTTCGATTCGTCCGTTTCGCCGAACAGCAGCGGCGTTGTCGGCGGTACGTGCTTGCCGATTCCCGCCGCGAGTTTGCTTGCGTCCTGTCCCAAAAATTTTCTATCCGGCACGTCGTGACGATCGTTTCCTTCACCTACCGTCGTAATACCGTGCCGAACCATCTGATCAACTTCGGCGGCGTTCAATCGGACGGCACCGGCACGCTCCATCGCCTGCATCACCTGCTCGAACACGGACTCGACGACGAACACTTCCTTTTCGCCGATGCAGAGCAGGTTATTGTCGTAACCTCCGCCGGCGATGATGCCCCGAGCGGCGTTGTCGAAGTCGGCGGTTTCATCGACGACCACCGGCGGGTTGCCCGGCCCGGCGACGATGGCACGCTTCTGCTGCGACATGGCCGCCTTCGCGACGCCCGGTCCGCCGGTCACGAGCAGCAGCGAAACATCGCGGTGCTTGAAAATCACGTCCGCCGATTCCAGCGTCGGCTCGGTGACAATCGCGATGAGGTTGTCGATGCCGAACTCTTGATAAATCGCCTGATTGAAGCGTTTGACGCCTTCGGCGGCGACACGTTTTCCGCTCGGGTGCGGGTTGACGACGACCGTGTTGCCCGAGGCGATCATGTTGATGGCGTTGTTGGCAATCGTCGGCAGCGAGTGCGTTACCGGTGAAATCGCGCCGATCACGCCGAAAGGTGCGAACTCCACGACCGTCAGTCCGCGATCGCCGCTAAAGACTTCGCTGCGCAGAAATTCGACGCCCGGCGCGTTGTGGCCGACGTTGCGCAGCTTGTCGATCTTGTGGTCGAGCCGCCCGATTTTGGTTTCGTTGAGTTCCATCGTGCCGAGTTCGACGCTTTGGTCGATGACGATGCGGCGGATGTGGGCAAGCATTTTTTTGCGGTCGGCGACCGTGCGTTTCGAGAGCTGCTCGAAGGCGAGTTTCGCCGCCGCGACCGCTTCGTGCGGACAGGTGAACTGGCCGAACCGTCCTGAAAAACTTTGCCCGTTGCCCGCGTTGGCCCCGACCGAAATGCGGGACAACACTTCCTCGACGACGTTACGTATTAATGATTCGTTGATGGGTTGCATGGTAGTGATCCAGTTAGCAGTTAGCAGTTAGCAGTAGGCTGTAGGCAGTAGGCAGTTAGTAGTAGGAAGTTGATTACTGACAACTGCTTACTTCCGACTGCTTACTGCCTACTTTTCACAATTGTACATTCTCTTTCCCGACTCGCACGGAGTCGATGATTCCGACGATCACCGTATCGACGGGCAGGTTTTTCGTTTCCGGCGTCATGCGGGCACTTGAGCCTTGCACAACGAGGACGTATTCGTTTTCACCGGCGCCCATCGTGTCAATGGCGATGAGCGTTCGCCCGGTCGTGACCATATCGGCCCGCGTGTCCGGGTTAATGCGGTACGGCTCAATGACAAGCAGCTTGTGCCCGACCATCGTTTCGACCTTCTGCGTCGAAACCACCGAACCGACGACTTTTGCTATAAACATGGTATTACTCGTTATTCCGTTTTTTTATTCACCAAAAATGATCTTATCCGTCATCAAACGTTCTCTGGTTTCGATTTTCATTCGCAGGTATTCCATCGGACGGTCGCCTTTGATGCGGTTACACGAACCGCAAAGCAATTGATAGTTTTCAAAATAGTCGCCGCCGCCTTTGGCCTTGGGGATAATATGATCGATATCAAAATCCCATATCTCTAAGTCACGTCCGCAGGCATTGCACTTGCCTTCTTGTTGTTTGTACAACCGCTCTTTTACCGAAGCGGAATAGGGTTGAATTTTGATATCCGTTCTATGAGGAACAATCATTGTGTTGATGAAATTTTTGAATAAACCTGCATCGTCACTTAATCTTTCGACCAAAATATCAACGGCCTGTTTTTCAATATCGATACCAATCCATTTTCTGTTCAATTGTTGCGCCGCGACACATGTCGTTGCACAACCGCAAAACGGATCAAAGACAATATCACCTGCATTGGACGATGCTTTGATGATACGATGCAAAAGTGCAAGCGGTTTTTGGGTGGGATAACCGGTCCGCTCTTTCGAAGTTGGTGACAAAACGTCAATGTCATCCCAAAGAGTTTGGACTAACAGCCCTTTCACATCATCCAAATAAATTTTTCTTTGAATACGTTTGTTGACATCGTCAGGAATGTGGATTTTTCCTATTCTGTCCCATTCCCTCATTTTTTCCAACGAAATCGCCCATCCTTTTTCGGGCGGTTTGTGCCCTTTATATTCGTAGATCAAGTTTGTTCTTGGTGAAGGCGATGTTAACGTTGCCAACCTGTAAACTCTGCCGTCAGAGTCTTTATGAATAAAAAATTTTTCGATATATTCGGGATTACTCTTCGTAAAAATTGTATTGAATACATTGTTTTTTGTTTTTGAATAAAAATAAATCGTGTCTATGTTATATCCAAATTGACTTGATTTTTTATTCGATTGTCCAACGCTGTTTTTTCTTTTCCAAATAATTTCATTTCTAAAATTATTTTTACCAAAAATCTCATCCAATACGATTTTCAAATAATGGCTTGCCGTCGGATCGCAATGCAAATACAAACTGCCCGTATCTTTTAACACTCTGTGCATTTCTATGATGCGTTGTGCCATATAAGTCAAATAGGCCATCATTGCCTTGCTGTGTATCTTTCCGACATCGCCGATAAACCTTGCAAGGGCAGGATATTTATCGGCTAAAACATCAAGATACGCTTCATTGACATCCTGCCAGGTCCACATATCCTTAAAACTTGAACCTGCCGCTTTGCTGCCTATCGGAGCGGAATACATTCTTTTGGTGTTAAACGGCGGATCCAAATAGATTAAATCCACGAAATTGCTGTTCATACCGGTCAGTATAAACAGATTGTCGTTGGTGTATAATGTATTGGTAAACTTCTTTGACACTTTTACTTTATTCCCCGAAAATGATTTTGTCTTTCATCATACGTTCACGGGTTTCGATTTTCATGCGCAGGTATTCCATCGGTCGATCGCCTTTGATGCGGTTGCACGAACCACAGAGCAATTGATAGTTTTCATAATAATCACCGCCACCTTTGGCTTTTGGAATGATGTGGTCAATCTCAAAATCCCATATTTCGAATTCACGTCCGCAGGCGTTACACAAACCGTTCTGCTCCTTGTACAAACGCTCTTTCACTGATGCGGAAGGCAACAAGATTTTTATATCCGTCCGTTGCGGAACAGTCGTCGTGTTGATGAAATCCTTAAACAGTCCGGCGTCGTTGCTTAATCGTTCCACTAAAATACCGACGGCTTGCTTTTCAATATCAATGCCTATCCATTTTCTGCCCAACTGCTGCGCTGCGACGCATGTTGTCGCACAACCGCAAAACGGGTCAAATACGATATCGCCGGCATTGGACGATGCCTTGATGATACGATGCAAAAGAGCAAGCGGTTTCTGCGTCGGATAGCCGGTTTTTTCTTTATTTCCTCCCGTGATGTGCGAAATGTACCAAACATCTCTCGGAATTCCATGATTAATATTAAACCCTTTTTTCTCATCGGAAGTATCAATGATTGTTGAATCACTTCCGGAAAAATGTTTATTGCTTACAAAACCATCCGCATCAGCGTATTTTGACCATCTTTTTAACGTATTCTCACTTGCGGGATAATCTGCTCTGTCAGGATGAATCTGATGTAAATCGCTTTTTGCATAATGTAAAATAATATCGTGATCTCTTCCCAGATGATGTGAAGACAATTTAAGCGTTGTCTTATAATGCCACACGATTTCATTTCTGAAATTATTCTTACCAAAGATTTCGTCTAACAATATTTTCAAATAATGACTCGCCGTCGTGTCGCAATGCAAATACAAACTGCCTGTGTCTTTTAAAACGCGGTGCATTTCGATCATACGTTGCGACATATACGTCAGGTATGCCTTCATCGGTTTGCTGTGAATTTCACCGATGCTCGCAATGTATTTCGTTAATGCCGGACTTTGATCGGCCAGCGTATCGAGGTAGTACTCATCGACATCTTTCCACGTCCACATATCCTTAAAACTGGCACCTGCGGCTTTGCTACCGACGGGAGCGGAGTACATCCGCTTCGAATTAAACGGCGGGTCAAGGTAAATGAGGTCCACCAACTCGCTGTTGAGTCCCGACAAAACGTACAAATTGTCGTTCGTATAAAGTGTGTTACGAAAGACTTGTTTTGCCATGATTATTTTATTCACCAAAAAATATCTTATTTGACATCATGCGTTCACGGGTTTCGATTTTCATTCGCAGGTATTCCATCGGTCGGTCGCCTTTGATACGGTTACATGATCCGCAAAGCAGTTGATAGTTCTCATAATAATCACCGCCACCCTTCGATTTCGGGACAATGTGATCAATTTCGAGGTTGTAGATCTCGAAATCATGCCCACAAGCGTTACACTTGCCGTCTTGTTCACTGTACAACCGTTGTTTGACCGACTCGGATGGTTGAATCTCTTTGAGGTCACTTCTTTTCGGAATCTGATCCGTTGCAACAAAATCCTTAAAAAGCCCGGCATCGTCGCTCAATCTGTCGATCAAAATTTTGACGGGCTGTTTTTCTATGTCAATGCCTATCCATTTTCTACCTAACTGTTGGGCGGCCACGCAAGTTGTTGCACAACCGCAGAAGGGATCCATCACAACGTCCCCTTCATTTGATGATGCCTTGATGATACGATGCAAGAGCGCAAGTGGCTTTTGTGTGGGATATCCGGTACGCTCTTTGGAAACTTGATTAATGGGAGGCATCTCAAACCAATCGAGCGGTAATGCGCCTTTTTTTAAATAATGGCGAAATGTAAGTTCGGGATTGGTTTTTTCCCATTTCGGATTGACATCCCTCGCGGATTTTATAGGACTGTTTACGATACCTCGTCCCATAAGACGATATTTCCCATTTTCGTCTTCATACTTATATTTTTTTACAGTGGAATCTGATAATTCACGGTAAATAGCGTCGTAATTGAAAGTGTATTTATCCCCCTTCGTATAGAATAAAATAACATCGTGTTTCTTATTGTAATATTTTTTACTGTTGGCACCGTCCTTATAGCACCAAACCAGTTCGTTACGAAAATTTACGCCCCGTCCGCAAAACACAGCGTCAAGTACAATTTTCAAATAATGACTTGCCGTCGGGTCGCAGTGCAAATACAAACTACCCGTGTCTTTCAAGACACGGTGCGTTTCGATCATACGTTGCGCCATATAGGTCAAGTACGCCATCATCGGCTTGCTGTGTATTCCGCCGATGCAGGTAATGTACTTTGTCAACATCGGAAATTTTTCCGCAAGGGTATCGAGGTTCTGTTCATCGACATCTTTCCAAGTCCATATATCCTTAAAACCGGCACCGGCGGCTTTGCTACCGACGGGAGCGGAGTACATCCGCTTCGAATTAAACGGCGGGTCAAGGTAAATCAAATCAACCAACTCGCTGTTAAGCCCCGACAAAACGTACAAGTTGTCGTTCGTGTAAAGCGTGTTACGAAAGACTTGTTTGGTCATGTTCCCTGCCTTTCACATAACTCTTCGCGTTTCATCTCCTCTGCGTCTAACCGGCCAGTTTTTTCAATACTTCGATAAAATTCTTGAAACTGGTTGATCTGTCAACAGTAAGGTTGAGGTATTCACCCATAATGCGTGAACCTTTGACTTTTTGATAATTTCCCTTTGTTATTCGCCTTAACTCTTCTGAAGGTTTTTCAACGTGGTCGGGATAACGATATTTTTTATTTTGTAGGTTGATGATTTCAGGAAATCCAAAATGTTGGGACACCACATCCAGTTGCGCCAAGTACCAGCTTTCCAGTTCACGGCAGGCGATTCGGATGTGACACACTGTTTTCCTACCGGCTTTTTGGCAACTCTCACTGATTCTTCGTTTCAACTCGATACAATTATCCGCATCCTGGTCACACACAATCACGAAATGACAATCCTGGTCGGTATGGTTTCTAATCGTTTTTTCCAATCGTGACAAAAGATCAGGCTTACCGGAAAAGTTCCTGAACTTGCACGAAATCGCAGGAAAATGCCTGGGCATCAGCTTTTTCAGCATTTCGCACGCCGACTCTTCTTCCAAAAGAAAAAGAACGGAAGAAGCACTTTGCTTTTTCATTGTGGATCAACCTCGTTAAAATACCCTTCTCTCCAAAGCCGTCCCATTTTATCGCCGCCGTCATTTATCATGGCAACGATCTCATTGTTTTTATTTGCCCTATAAATACTTGTACAACCCATGTCTTTGACCAGGAAAAAAACTTCATCCAATTCCACGGCATCAAGAAAATCCGGCGAGTGCGTGGACACAAAAACCTGTTTTCCCTTTTGTGCGTATGACCGAAACTCTTCCGCCAGTTCAGTCAGGAGCTTTGGGTAAAGTTGGTTTTCCGGCTCTTCGACACACAACAAGGGATGCGGTTTGGGGTCGTTGAGCAACACCAAATAGGCAAACATTTTTAATGTTCCGTCGGAAACAAAACGCGAAATGAATGGTTCGCTGAACGATGAATCCGTAAAACGAAGTAAAACTTTTCCCTCCTCGGTTTCTTTAGGTTCAGCGGAACGGATTCCCGGGACTCGATGTGAAATGTTCTTAAGAATCCCGTCAAGTGTTGCTCGATGCTTCTTATAAAGGAATTGCGTCACCAAAGGAAGATTGTCACCTGAAGGCGAAAGGTGTTCCGCATATCCCGAATCATTCTCACCGCGAGCTTCCGAAATATGGAAATCCGAAATATGCCAGTTTTCAACCAAGTCTCCCAAGGCACGTACCGCCGGATACTTTTCAAATTGGGCAAGCCCTTTGATCGCCAAAATATCCGGTGATTTAAGCGTTTGGTCTTCGCGTTTCAAGTCATTTTCGTTTTGAACATCATCGTATTCGTTGGTGACGGCAGTTCCCTTTCCTTCCGAGAAGTCAAGAAAATGCCATGGCTTTCCCGTACTACCCCGACGGTACTTTAACAACTCTCTTTTGACGTAAGGTCCATTTTCGTTTTCATCAATGGCCAGTTCATACGTAATCAAAGGTTTTTTATACCCCTCACGAAATTTCAATTCAATCTCTATGGAACCTTCAGCATTCCGACTCCTCACTTCACGAAACCCGCGACCTCCGCCAAGTTTGGTAAGTGCCACCGAAACATTGTCTTTCATCGCATTTCGCAGGAAACCGAAAAGTTGAAAGAGCGTTGATTTTCCCGTCCCATTGGCCCCAACGATGACGCAAAAACCGGGAATATCCCGCATTTGCGCATCACGAAACGCACGAAAATTCTTAATTCGAATGGATTCCAGTTTCATGTGACTTGTTCTCCCTCCCGAAACAACTCTCGTTCCTTCAAGCATACTTTTTCAACATCCCCACCGTTTGTCTGGCGACGATCAGCTCTTCGTTGGTCGGGATGACCCAGAGTTGCGTTTTGCTTGACGAGGCGTGGATGGCCGTTTCCGTGCCGCAGACGTTTTCATTGACCGTCGGGTCGATGACGATGCCGAGTTGTTCGAGGTTGGCCGTGACCATTTCGCGGATTTTGAACTGGTACTCGCCGATTCCGCCGGTAAAGACGATGACATCCGCGCCGCCGAGTTCGACGAGATATGCGCCGAGGTATTTCCGAATATCACCGACCAGAACATCGACGGCCAATCGCGCGCGATCGTTTCCTGCATCGGCGGCATCCATGACGTCACGCAAGTCACCGCTGACGCCGCTCAAACCGAGCATTCCGCATTTCGTTGCAAGAAACGTCAGCAGTTCCTCTTGCGTTTTGCCGAGTTTTCGCATGAGATACGGCACCATGTACGGGTCGAAATCGCCGACGCGGTTGTTATGGAACAAGCCGGTCTGGGCACTCGTTCCCATGCTGGCCGCGACACTCTTGCCCGCGTTGATGGCACAGAGCGAACTCGACCCGCCCAAGTGGCACGAGATGATACGCAAATCGTCACGCCCCAACAGTTGTGCGGTGCGTTCGACGATGTAACGATGACTTGCACCGTGAAAACCCCAGCGAACAACGGAATGTTGCTGCGCCCATTCGAGCGGCACGCCGAAATAACGGTTGCGGTCGGGAATCGTTTGGTGAAAGCCCGTTTCAAACGCGGCCACGAGCGGAATGTCCGGCAATCGTTCGGCCAGTTGACGCATCGCGCGAATGTACGGCGGATTGTGCGCCGGCATGGCGTCGCTCAATTCGTCCATCGCGTCGAGCAGTTCGTTCGTGACCGGTTGCACGCCTGAGTAGCCCGCCGCCAAAACCGCCTTGAACCCGATGGCCGCGACTTCCGACGCATCAGTCAGGCAACCGGTTTTCGGATCGGTCAACTGGGCCAAACACTGCCGCACGGCCACGGCATGATCCGGCACCGGCACGGCGATTTCTTCTTTGCGTTCCCCGATTTGTACGGAACAGGGCGAAACCGGTTCCCCGATTCGCTCGACGCGACCGCGCGCGAGAACGCTCTCGTCGGTTGTTGCGCCGGTGGCACGCATGTCGTAAAGCGAATACTTGAAACTGGTCGAACCCAAATTGGCGACAAGCACTTTCATGGCGATTACTCCTCGTTTTTCACCACGATTTTTATCACCACGAAGAGCACGAAGGAACACGAAGATTATTTATTAAAAACAGAGAAAAAAATTCAGAACACATCAATGTGATTTTATTTCTACATTCTGCATTCCTTAATTCTGTATTCCTTCGTGGTTCTTCGTGCCCTTCGTGGTGAAGAAAAACCTAATTCAAAAACGCTTCGACGATGCCGTCTGCCGGTCGCGGGATGATGTGGCTGCCGACCAACTCGCCGACCTGCGAAGCGGCGTTGGCACCGGCTTCGACGGCCGCGCGCACACTGCCGACGTCACCCTTGACAACGGTCGTGACGAGTCCGCCGCCGATTTGGATTTTCTTCAAAATATCCACGTTGGCCGCCTTGGCCATCGCGTCGGTCGCCTCGACGAGTGCAACCAACCCTCTGGTTTCCACAAGTCCGATTGCGGCATCGATGGGTTTTGTTTCACCACTCGCCTTTTTGGCGAATCGCGGCGGCAACACCTTGTTGATGTCGTCGTGCGGACGCGGAATGACCTGAACGCTGACGATTTCGCCGATGCGTCCACCGGAGGTGGCTCCGGCATCGGTGCCCGCTTTGACCGCCGCCACATCGCCGACGATGAACACGCTCACCAGTCCGCTGCCGACTTTGTCCCAGCCGATAAACTCGACGTTCGCCGCTTTCAACATTGCATCGGTCGCCTCAACAAGGGTAATGAAACCCTTC
>Ga0082212_10004833_pt1 | contig 18598 bp, 16 predicted proteins | sample TergutNt197P3_FD_71548 | JGI IMG/M metagenome (GOLD analysis project Ga0082212, IMG submission 71548) | Neocapritermes taracua P3 segment gut microbial communities from Petit-Saut dam, French Guiana - Nt197 P3 | ecosystem: Host-associated > Arthropoda: Insects > Digestive system > Gut ...
AGCAGCGGCAGAAAAAACTTAGATACTACAGTTCAGAGGGGTATCCGGGAGATGCTTTTTTGAGGCTTCTACGAATGTTCCGGGGTATATGAGCAGTGGCTACCGCCTCCTGCAATTACATCAGCCTTAAAAAAGGCAGTCTCCCGGATACCCCTCTGAACTGTACCGATCCTGATAGCAGCGGCAGAAAAAAACTTATGATACTATTGAAAAAAAGTGTTCACTGTCCGTACTATTGGACAGTGAATGTGTTATTATGGGTACATAAACAAGGATTTATGGCAGGAATCACACAAATTTGTTATAATTCAACAAGGCAAGTTTCACAAAAAGAGGAAACTGCGGGCAGTATCAGGGCAGCATTCAGGTCACCGCCGGGCACAGACTGCCGTGCGGAAGCGGCGCCGGAAATCCCTGAAAGCAGAATTCTTTATTGACAATGCTTCAAGTTGATGTATAATGTCTGGGTGCGTCTTCTGACGCGGTCCGGAATCAACCGGACTGATTATCCTTACTCCCGGCGTGACCGGGGGTCATAAGTCCATAAGGAGGAATAGAATTGGCAAAGGTTACAGCAAAGTACGAGCTCATGTACATCATCGACGCCGACGTCGGAGAGGAACAGATCGCAGCGATCATCGAAAAGTTCAAGGCGCTGATCGAGGCGAACGGTACGGTGGATGAACAGGAGGAAATGGGAAAAAGAAGGCTGGCGTATCTAATCAACGACAAACCCGAAGGGTATTACGTACTTGTCAGGTTTACATCAGCTCCCGATTTCCCTGCGGAACTCGATCGTGTGCTTAAAATCACGGACGGGATCATGCGGTCACTCATTGTAGTGATCGAGGAGTAGGGGGAGCGTCATGAACAACATCACACTTATGGGAAGGCTGACGCGTGACCCGGAACTGCGGCACACACAGAACGGAACTCCCGTCGCGTCGTTCACGCTTGCAGTCGACAGAAGGTTTACGCCGAAAGACGGCAGCGAGAGGCAGACTGATTTCATCGATATCGTCGCATGGCAGAGCACAGCGGAGTTTGTGTCGAAGTATTTCATCAAAGGGCAGATGGCAGCGGTCATGGGCAGGCTGCAGATTCGCGACTGGACAGATAAGGAAGGAAACAAGCGCAGAAGCGCCGAAGTCGTCGCGGAAAACATCTATTTCACGGAAAGCAGGAAAAGCAGGGAAGCAAGCGTCGGGCCGGTAGACTCCAGAGACGATTACAGCTCAGGGTATGCGTCCCCGGTTCCGGGCTCGGACTTTGCAGATCTTGATATGGATGACGGCGAGTTGCCGTTTTAGCAAATCGTGTTACACAGACAGTTTCTTGAAAGGATTTAGCACTAATGGACAGAGAAAGCAGACAGCACAACAGCCGCAAACGCCGCAAGGTATGCCAGTTTTGCGTTGATAAAGCTCAGGACATAGATTATAAAGATGCGGTCAAGCTCCGCAGGTATCTTTCTGAGCGCAGCAAGATACTGCCGCGCAGGACAACAGGCGTTTGCGCACAGCATCAAAGAAGGCTCATGGTTGCGATAAAACGCGCGCGTCAAATAGCACTGCTGCCATACGTTACGGACTAAGCAGCTTTGCAGAGAGCGTCCGAACTGAGCGTAACTACGCAGCTTTGCAGAGAGCGTCCGAACTGAGCGTAATTACACAGCAGCAAGCGGCATTTATCAAAACGCGCTGCATGTAGTAGAATTCTTAGCGGTTGGAAATAGCTGGTTATAGTTGATCAACCAAAGTTATATCATGAACGGAAGACTCCGCTTTTATGGAAAGCCCACCAGAGATTTTGCGCCGAAGGCTGAAAGCGCGATTTGGGGGAGTAGTAAGCAGGGGACGCTTCCGGGCAGCAAAACCTCAATATAATATATTTTCAAAGCGGACGCATTTTACAGGCACGCGTCAATTCGGGTGGCACCGCGGGTCATAGGCTCGTCCCGGAAATGGTTTGATCATTTCCGGGACTTTTTCTTTATCGAAGGTATATCTGTTTTAAAAACGATACTGATGCATTCTGTATTGTATGCCCCGAAGCGGAGAAGACAAGCTAAGTTCGTTTACAGGCTGGTTTCGCGCAGATTTGCGCTTTATCTGATCAGCAAGGTAAACATTGGAAAGGAAATGAGATAATATGGAACATAGAGAGCACCTGGCTGAAAATATCGGAACGGACAGCCTCGGAGAGTTCGTAAGGATGGCAGGTTGGGTGGACGCCATCCGCGATCACGGCGGCATCATTTTTCTGGATTTACGGGACCATAGCGGAGTAACCCAGATCGTCCTGCATGACAGCTCCATGCTCGAAGGGGTCAACAGGGAAGCGGTTATCGCAGTAAAAGGAAAAGTTCGGGCAAGGTCGGAAGAGACAATCAACCCAAAACTCAGCACAGGATACTCCGAGGTACTTGCGGACTCCATTGAAGTTCTGGGCGCGTGCAGGAGCACACTGCCGTTCGAGATACACGAGTCTACATCGACGCGGGAGGATCTGCGGTTGAAATACCGTTTTCTCGACTTGCGCAACCCGAATATACACAAAAACATTATCCTGAGGGCGAAAGTCATCAGTTGCTTGCGGGCGCAGATGGAGTCGCTCGGGTTTATTGAGATCCAAACGCCCATCCTTACCACGTCGTCGCCGGAAGGCGCGCGCGACTATCTGGTTCCGAGCCGCAAGCATAAAGGCAGGTTCTACGCTCTGCCGCAAGCGCCCCAGCAGTTCAAACAGCTTCTTATGGTGTCGGGGTTTGAAAAGTATTATCAAATAGCGCCCTGTTTTCGTGATGAGGACGCCAGGCAGGACCGTTCGCCCGGCGAGTTTTATCAGCTTGACTTTGAAATGTCGTTTGCAGGGCAGGAGGATGTGTTCATGGTCGCGGAGGCAGTACTTTTTGCGACATTCAGTAAGTTTTCCGAGAAAAAAATAACGCCCCCGCCGTTTCGCAGGATAACGTATAATGAGTCGATGCTAAAGTATGGAACAGACAAACCTGACCTAAGGAACCCGCTTGAAATAGTTGACCTTACTGAGTTTTTCTCGCGGGTTGAATTTCCGTTGTTCAAGGGAAAAGCTGTCCGCGGCGTTATAGCCGATTGCTCGGGAAAGCCGAGGAGCTTTTTTGACAAGTCGCTGGAGTATGCTATAAGCATCGGCATGAAAGGGCTGGGATATCTGACGCTCTCAGAAGGAAGCTTTAAAGGGCCTATTGAGAAATATATGACAGACGATCAAAAAAGCGAGCTAAAGAGCAAATACGGGATGCGCGAATCTGAGACAGTTTTCTTCATCAGCGACGACGCGTCAGTTATTGACGGATATGCAGGCGATATCAGAACATGGATCGGCGGAACGCTCGGATTGGTCGATGATGACGCGTTTGCGTTCTGCTTCATTACCGACTATCCCATGTTTGAATACAACCAGGAAGAAAGAAAAATCGATTTCACGCACAATCCGTTTTCAATGCCTGCAGGCGGCCTCGAGGCACTCGAAAAAAAAGACCCGCTTGAGGTCTATGCATTGCAGTACGACTTGGTTTGCAACGGCGTCGAATTATCATCCGGCGCTGTGCGAAATCATTCTCCGGAAATAATGAAAAAAGCGTTCGGTATTGCAGGGTACTCGGAAGAAGAAACCGAAAGAAAATTCGGGGCGCTCTATACCGCGTTCCAATACGGCGCGCCGCCGCACGCAGGAATGGCGCCCGGAGTTGACAGAATAGTAAGGCTTCTGGCCGGGGAGGAAAGCTTGCGCGACGTCATTGCTTTCCCTCTGAACGGTAACGCGCAGGATGTAATGCTTGGCGCCCCGGGGGCAGTTACCGAACAGCAGCTCAGGGAAATCCACATTTCTCTACGCTGACCGCTATCGGTCTCTTCGTCTTGTAGAAACTGCTATACTAGCCTGCGCAAGATACTGCGAATCATCCTGTGTAGAGAACTCCTCCAGTAAATACATCAAATACAACGGGCCGGTAAGCGGTATGGAGTTCTCTTTCGCGTGGGCGGCCAACCTTTCAGGAAGATCGCCTAGTTCCCCGTAATAGCCGCGGACATATCCCACAAGGTAGTCCCCGGCTTTTCTCGTGTGCATGCCTGTCGGATCCAGCGATATAAAGTGGTCAGGACGGCCCGGATCTTTTCTGAATGCCTCAAGGTCATTATAGTAACCGCCGACAGGAAAGCTTAGGTTGATATGCAGATCGTGGATTTCAGGAACAAACGCTGCAAGAGGCTGTACAAAGGTGTCGTCGGCGGAATACTCATTTTCAGGCCAGAGTATCATGTCCATGTTCTCGAGCTTGGTTATGCATATCTCATCTTCGTTGACCTTCGCGCCAATGTTGATCAGTTCGCGCCGCGCATGGATTATTGAATAGCGCCGGCGCAGGTTGCGCATCTCCATATCCATTTGCTTTTCCTGTTTTTCAAGCAGATCAAGCAACTTGCCGGGATCTCTGTCTTCGCGCAGGCTGGCTATTGTCTTTAACGGTATTTCCAGATCACTGAGAGTAGTGACAAAGTTCAGTGCCAAAAGCTGTGCTGCTGAGTAGTATCGGTAGTTGGTTTCATCATTTCGCATATGTGGAGTGAAAACACCAATGTCATCCCAATATCGCAGCGTCGAAGCCTCAACACCGGAGAGTTTGGAGAATTCCTGAATAGACAGGAAAGGATTAATCTCGTCCATGTTCACCTATCCTCGTCATAGATTATTGTCATTTTATCATGCTGGGTGTAAACATTGCAACTGAAATGACGCCATTTTCATCACATTTTCTGTTAAAACTTAAAGTTACGTTAAGGAAATGTGTGTATCTGAGAACAGGAGAGTGGAAAAATACACGCTGATTTCAGCGAAATATTCATGAAAATCAAGCAAATAATACTGACTGATGCCGACAAAGTATTGCAATATATAAGTTTTACTACGTGAAAGCGCAAACTGCATATTGCATAAATAATGAATAAATATTTTCCGGATAAACGTATTGACATTAAAGTTGCTTCAGAACTTACACTTTCATTATTAAGATGAAAGGAGGGATTCAAGTGAGTCTCGGAGAGAAACTTAGGAATTTACGGTTAAAAGCTAAAAAAACGCTTGCTGAGCAGAGTGAGATTTTAGGAGTTTCTATGAATTCCGTCTATAGGTGGGAGCACGATCTGGCTGTTCCCAGGAAGCCAATGCTCAAAGAAATGGCTTCGCACTATTCGGTGCCTCTGGATTGGCTGCTCTCGGAAAGCGCGGCTGCATCACTGGTCAGCGATACTGAACAGAAGTTGCTATGCATGTTCAGACAACTGCCTGAGAAGAGCAGATATAAAGTCCTGGGATATGTTGAGCGGATGTGTGTCGAAGAGTATGGGACGGAGAATCCTCAGTAAGAAAAAGGGCGGCGTTGCCGCCCTTTTATCTGGCGCCACAGGCACAGGAGCGCCGGATGCCCCCGCCAGATACCCCCAATAGTGACCCCGGATAGGAAAAAGGGCGGCTTAGCCGCCCTCTTCTTTACGTTTGCTTCTTCTTTACGTTTGCTCTTCTCTACGTTTGCTCTTTTTTACGTTTGCTTCTTTTTTAAGCTCCTTGAGCATGGCAATTGCCGCAATTTGCGCAGTCTTTTCTGTGGGGCTGACCGAAGTAATCCAGGATGTAACCGCGCAGGCAACCCTGCGTTCTGCAGTAACCGATCATATCGTGAAGCCGTCTGAAGTCACGCCGGATAATGCGCCGCAGATCTCTCTTTCCCATTTCCTCTCCTGCGCGACTGTCAGTGATCATTTTCTTAACTGTTATTACGTCGTCAGGGGAGAATAGCAAAATACAGTATGCGTCATCGCCGTCTCTTCCTGCGCGGCCTGCTTCCTGATAATATGCTTCGAGGCTCTGGGGTACGTTGTAGTGGATCACATAGCGCACATTCGGTTTGTTGATACCCATGCCAAACGCGTTTGTCGCGACTAACACGCGGCGCCGGTCGTCAAGGAACTCGTCTTGATTGTGCCGCCTTGTATCATCAGACAGTCCCGCATGATACGAAGCCGCCGGTATACCTTCGCCGCACAGGTGATCGCAAATTCGCTCGACTGTTCTGCGGGTGTTGCAATAAATGATACCGCTCTCAGTACCGAAACCGGAGACAATCCTGCTTAATGAGTAGAGCTTGTTTGATGGTGTGCGGACCTCGAATCTGAGGTTAGGTCTGTCAAAGCCTGTATTTACGCACAGCGGATCCTGAAGCCCGATAAGCCGGATGACGTCCTGACTTACCTGATCGGTTGCCGTTGCAGTGAATGCTGTGAGTACAGGCCTTTGCGGGAGGGAGTCAATGAACTCGCCTATTTTAAGATAGCTTGGACGGAAATCGTGTCCCCACTGTGATATGCAATGCGCCTCGTCCACTGCGACAAGTGATATTTCAAGCGCTTTTGCGACGGAAATGAATCCATCGCTTTGCAGGCGTTCCGGCGCGACATAGACAACTTTATATACTCCGGCAAGCATATTTCTGTGAACGGTGTCGATTTGACCTGAGGTCAGCGTACTATTGATATATGCGGCTCTTATGCCTTTGAACCTTAGCGCTGCAACCTGATCTTTCATAAGCGAAATGAGCGGGGATATGACCAATGTTACTCCGTTGAGAATAGCTGCCGGTATCTGAAAGCATATGCTTTTGCCGCTGCCTGTCGGCATGATCGCGAACGCGTCGCGTCCGGCGAGGATCGCATCTATGATTTCCTCCTGCCCCTCGCGGAATGACGAGTACCCGAAGTATTGCCTGAGTGCAGAATTCTTGTCCATACTAACCTCTCTACAGCTTGCCGCTTATCATACGAATTCTTTCATCGATTTCAGAGTTTTCGTAGTACACTCCTGAAGTGATGTCACAGACGAAATCAGCGAGTTCTTTCACAGCGCCTGCGCTGCTGTTGACATACTTCGTTACTGTTATCAACGAGTCGATGACCCGCAGCGCGTCGTCAAACAAGCGCGCCTGCTCTGCGGAGCTTTCCGGCTCGTAGACTTGATCCAATACGACTAGATATCCGTAGTCTATGCCGGAATGAGTCAGATGGGTTCCGCTTATCAGATAAGCAGTACCGTCGTGTATCCAGGTTTTATTTGAAACGTCGCCGTCTTCATTGAACAGATGCCTGGTGTGGTAGCGTCCCTGAACTCGATTACTGTCAATGCTCAACAGGTCTTCCGCAGCTTTATTTGCGTACTGCAGAACACCCGAGTAGTCGGTCAGCAGCACCGGCATCGGTAAAAAACCCAGAATATCCTTGTAGATCTCAGCCTTCTGCACAGACTTACGGTGTGAGTACGCAGCTGAAAGTATGATCAGGATCAGCAAGACTGATATTGCAAGGGAGACACTGCGTATGTCAGCGCCGGTGAGGGAAGCTCCTTTTATTATCCTTGCGGTATGAAGGATCAATATGCTGCCACCCGAGAAGATTGCTGCCCAGCTTAGGATAGTCTCAGACAATATGCCTCGTTTCAGTGTTTTTCGAGATGTGAGGTTTTGACGCATTCAGTTTTCGCCCCTTTATATTAGTTACGTACTTGATATAGTTGGTACGTTCAGTATAGAGGTTCAAGCTGCTTTAGAGTCAATAGGCGATTTGCGATTTATTTTTGGTAAAATCCGTAAATATGAAATTGCAGGTGTTTACAGGAAAAAGCAGGCGCCCCGTGCTGCGGAGCTTTCCGCAGGCGGGGCGCGAAGATTGGAATATAGCGTATAATGCTTAGAGTAGCTTCAACTTTTACTGCTGGTCAGGTACCCTGTTCAGGGGGTATCCGGGAGACTGCCTTTTTTGAGACCGGTTGAGAAGCAGGAGGCGGTAGCCACTGCGTATATATCCTATAACGTTTGAAGAAGGCTCAAAAAAGCATTTCACGGATACCTCCTGAACAGGGTACCTGACCAGTTACAAACTATTTGTGTACTTTATATATCAGACATACCCTGCGTATCGTTTTCTGGAGTACACATAGAGTTCTTCAAAAAAAGCGTCGGAGAACATTTCACGGGCTGCATAATTCACCGTACTTGGTTTGCCCGGCTTGCAGAAGCGGTCTACGAAGTCCCTTGCAGCCTGGCGCATATCGTTTTCAGAAGCAGTCGCCGGATCGATCGCATCCGGTACGACTGAGATAATGATCTTATCGCCGAACTGCTCGTACAAACTATGCGTATCATTCATTGGCTGAGGTTCCCAACTATCGAACCCGCCGTCAATGAAACATTGGACCCGAGTAAAGTTATGGCCGCATGAGTGCAGCGTCGCGAAGCGTCCTTTTGAATGGATATGGCTGGTGAGCGTCTTCATATGCGGTACAAAAAGGTCATACGCAGTTTCCTCAGAGAAGAAAGGCGAACGCTGAGAGCCCCAGTCGTCATGCACATTGAATCCGTCAATAGCGGGCCAGTACTCGCAGAATTTGTCGACAAGCTTCATCGCAAACTCTGTTGTTGCTTCAAAAAGCTCCCTGATTGCGTCGATCTGGTCCTCGTCAATAAGAGCCATTGCGGCAGGGAGGAAGTCCATAAAGGAAATAAGCCTCTCAAACCAGAAACCGTTTACGAAAGAAAGCTGAAATGACCGCCGTGTGTCGATTTTATTCTCTTCAGCGGCAGCCGCCCAGTCCCATTTGTCGATGTCCGGGAAAATGACTTTCTCTTTCCACTCGTTAACGTCAGCCATCAAGGGCGCGCCGGGGCGAACAATGCTGCCGTGGACCTGCTCGACATACTCCCATTCAATACCGAAGGCGTCCCTGATGCCGCCGGGGCCGCCCCTGCCCAGGTTGTTGTTATAAAGCGGAGGCATGATCATACCTGCTTCTGCCGCGCCCGGCGTCCAGTACGGATGCTTGTCGAAGTACATAGCTGCGATGTTCTCCTTCGGGGTCACCGGAGTGTTCCTGATCGGAGAATCGGGACCTCCGAACATGCCGGGAATCATGTCGGTCACATTTAGCTCGTTCTTTTCAAAAGGTATTCTTCGATTCATTGGATGTATCCTTTCTGTATATTAATAATTCTTCTGCAAATCACGCCGGTAGCTATTTTTTTTCACTCTTTTTATCGCTGCCGCGCGAGGCGCTCCCGCTAGTTGAAAACAATGTCCGCGCAATAAGCCCTGCGCCTCCCGCAATGCAGACGAAGATTATAATGAACACAAACAGGCTTGTACCGTGAACGTAGAATCTCAGGCTCATAATGACGCCCGCGATGATTATTACAACTCCGAGGACGCAGAGTATCCTTGCTCCCTTTGACTTTGGATCGAAGAAAAGCCACAAGATCCCGGCGATCAGCGGCACAAGCGTGAAGCCGCCTGTAATGTTGATCCCTCCGATATGCCATCCGGCGCCCCAGATGCTTGATACCTGCACAATCGAAGTCAGCCAGAATAATCCTGCGGTGAGCATTATCAGCCCCGCAAAGAAAGTCAAAAGTGGTTTATTCATATTGTCGGCAACTCCTTTCCGTAATTTCGTTTTTCCGCCTCGCACTGACTGTTTAGCCTGCGTTAACCGCAATAAGGACAGCGACCGATCTCGGACCGAGATTGATCCCGCTTCCCGGTTGAATGTGAGGCCCTGCGCTGTTAGGCCCGGCGCTGCCGCTGATGCAGGCTGAAGGGCTCTGCGCGCCTGTGTCAACGGAAAGCGACCAGCGCAGATGCTCCGGGAGCCAAGGAAGCTCAATGTATCTCGCCTCCCAGTATGAGTTTATTACGACGTATATTACATCATCCTCGCCGGCGTCATCTTTGCCGGCGAACATGACGCCGATTATACGGTCGTCATAGGAGAAATCCTGCTTCCACGCTTGATCGCGGTGGAAGCTGATCTCCGGAAACCCATATGAACAGGGAGCGGTCGGGCGCCTGATAACGGGATGGTTCTTGCGAAATGATATCATGAACTTGAAAAAGTCATATATCTCGCGGTTAGTTTCAAGAAGATTCCAGTCGAGCCATGAGATATCGTTGTCCTGACAGTATGGATTGTTGTTCCCGTACTGAGTGTTACAAAACTCGTCCCCGGCAAGAAACATGGGAGTCCCGCGGCTGCACAGCAAAACGGCGCAGGCGTTCCTGATCAGCCTGTAGCGCAGATCAAGGACTTCGCGGTTATCGGAGCAGCCTTCAACTCCGCAATTCCAGCTTCGGTTATCGTCAGTGCCGTCCGCGCCCGACCAGCCGTTATCGTCGTTGTGCTTCACGTTGTATGAGTAAAGGTCATACAACGTGAACCCGTCGTGACATGTGATAAAGTTCACGGACGCGTGGCTGCCCCGGCCCGTTGGATTATACAGGTCCGCTGAACCGCCTATCCTCTGCGCTGCGGTGAATGCGAAGCCGGCGTCACCTTTCAGAAATGAACGAAGATCGTCACGATACCTTCCGTTCCACTCAGCCCATCTGTTCCATGCGGGGAAACTACCGACCTGATAAAGCCCGCCGGCGTCCCAGGCTTCGGCGATCAGCTTGACATTACTGAGAATAGGATCAAAAGCAAGCAGCTGCAGAAGCGGAGGCTGGTTCATCGGGAAACCTGCTTCGTTGCGCCCGAGAATTGATGCAAGATCGAACCGGAACCCGTCTACCCTGTAATTCACTACCCAGTAGCGCAGGCATTCCAGTATCATCTGGCGTACAATGGGATGGTTGCAGTTGAGAGTGTTGCCGCATCCGCTGAAGTTGTGGTATGTCCCGTCAGGAGTGAGCATATAGTAGATGTTGTTATCAAGACCTTTAAAAGAGAATAAGCTGCCGTCCTCGTTTCCTTCTGCAGTGTGGTTGAAAACAACATCGAGAATTACTTCTATACCGTTTTCATTGAGGGCCCGGATAAGCCGCTTGAGCTCGTTACCCTCATGGTTGTTCTCACGCCGGGAAGAGTAACTGGTATTAGGCGAAAAGAAGCAGACGGGGTTGTATCCCCAGTAGTCGATAAGGTCGCTGCCATTGTAGTTCCTCGCGCTTAGCATTTCGTCAAACTCGAAGACAGGCATAAGCTCAACGGCGTTTATCCCGAGATCGAGAAGATAGGGAATCTTTTCGATGATTGCGTCAAATGTACCGGGATTTTTCACACCGGAACTCATGTGCTTTGTGAAGCCTCTTACATGCAACTCGTATATAATCAAGTCCGACATAGGCAGCAGAGGCTGAATGAAATCACCCCAGTCATAGTCGTCAAGCACGACGCGAGCCTTGTAAATTTCCTCCGTCGGAGTACCCCACATGCTTTGCCCGGTCACAGCGCGCGCATACGGATCGAGAAGGTAGTTTTCCGCGTCGAAAAGTAACCCCTTCGAAGGGTCGTTGGGGCCGTCAAGCCGGTATGCATATTCAAACTCATGTATGTCCAGACCGAACACGATTATCGAGTAAACATGCCCGATTTTGTAGTGTTCAGGGATTCTGATGACAGTCTCGGGCGTGCGCTCCCCGCGGCGGAACAAAGCAAGCTCACACGATGTAGCGCCGACGGACAGTATTGTAAAATTCACGCCTATGGATAGTGCAGTCGCTCCGTTCATATCGTAGAAACCCGGACGGATATCATAACCGCCCGCCCTGTCAAGCGGAACAAGGCCGCCCCTTCTGATAGGGCCGGTCAGACTCTCACGATTCATACCGGATGTTTGCTCTTCATAACTCATACTCATGCGCCTTTCTCCGCGGACTCATTATTATCGCGCGTAAGGACCCTAACCCAGCGGTACCGGTTAACGACTATTCCGTTTGGGATACACTTCAGAAACTGATCTGATTTAAGGAACAGGAATGTTACAACGGGATGCAGCTTCCAGACAAAAGCGCTCAGCGCAGATAGAGGCAGCACGCAAAGCCAGATGAATGACGTTTCAACAATTACAGGATATCTTGTGTTGCCGCCGCCCAGAACTATCCCGCTGGCGGCGGGGTATTGATATGAAGCGAACACGACTATTACGGTGAGAAGAGTAATAAAGGTGCGGGTCAGTTCCCACGTTTCCGGCTCAAGCACATATACGCTTAAGACAAGGTCGCGTATCAGCAGAAGTATAAGGCCGGTTACGATCCCGCTTATAACATACAGCATCTGAAGCGTGCGGCTGTAAGGTTTTATCTGATCCATTCTGCCCGCTCCGACAGCGTTCCCGATGATGACGTTACTGCTGCTGACCTGGCCGAAAGAGTACGATGTTATGACCTGATATACAGTCGCAGCAACACTGTTTGCGGCTACGATACCCTTTGACATATGACCCAGTATCACAACCTGAAGCATCATGCCTATACCCCAGGAGACGCCGCTGAGCATGACGGGGAGCGCAACCTTAATAAAGTCGGACAGGTAGTACGCGTCGGGCTTGAAGAAAGAGAGCATCCTCAGCCGCAGCTTTTTCTCAAAAAAGCGCAGATATATCAGCAGTATTGCGAGTTCAATGAGCCTTGCGATAAGTGTGGCGGTCGCCGCGCCCCTTATCCCCATTTCGGGAGCTCCCCAGTTACCGAAGATCAGCATATAGTTAAGCGTAATGTTGATCAGCAGGCTTATGACCGAAAGTATTGTTCCGATAAGAACTATCCTGGCGCCGCGTATGGATGTGACCAGCACGCTTTCGAGAGGGAAGAGAAGGTACGTGAAGCATATTATACGCAGATAAGACACACCTTCAGGTTTAACAGTCACGTCGCTTGTGAAAATGCTTACTACGCCTCCGGGCAGGATAAACGCAACCGCGAAGAAGAGTATGCCGATCGCGGCTGCGAACTTTATCGCAAGAGAAATTATCCGTTGTATCGGTTCTGTCTCACCCTTGCCCCAATACTGCGAGACCATGACCAGAGCGCCTGCCCCGATACCCGCCATGCATATCATCTGCAGCAGATACTGGATCTGGTTTACCATTGCCGCGGCAGCAAGCGTTGTCTCGCTGTATCTGCCAAGCATAATGTTATCAGCAAGATTGACCCCGAACGCCAGCAGGTTTTGCGCAGCCATGATTCCCGATAGTTTTAAAAAAGTGGTATAAAACTGCTTCTCACGAACAAACATTCCCGAAGCCTCCGCTCACGCCTGTGCTAAGACCGGATACCGAGCGTATCCTCAACTCTTTGCCTGAAACTTTGAATAGCTTCTTCGCGTGTTTTTGCGCCGTCGCTGTACTCGCGCGTCTCTTCACGCCAGATCTGGTTGATAGACTCGTCATACTGCGTCATGTTTTTGCCGTTTGCGAACATTGCCGCGGGGACAAACACATTAAACATATTCTGCCCGCCAAGGAAATCTATCTCACCATTGGAACGCTCCATCACGACGCCCGAGCCGACGGTGTCCTTTGTACCCCCGTCACCGTAGAGGGTACCGTTTGCCCAGTAGTACTGCAAGCCGGTGTCTGTGCTGTCCAGCGTGACCCATTCTATGAACCTGCTGACGGCGTCTTTTTTTACTGTGTCTTTATTAGCCAGGAGCCATGTTCCGCCCCAATAGAAGCCGACGGGGGGTTCGCATACAGCCCAGTCGCCGAATGTGTCTCCGGCATTTCCGCCCATGACGTAGTTGATCAGCCACGCGGGACCGAAGAAAGCGAACACAGGCTTAGGCCCGACGCCGGCTATGTCGTTGAACCAGTCCGGCTGCCAGTCTTCCGTATCATTATGCCAGTCATTATCTTTGAGCCTTTTTGAATAGTCAAGAAATACTTCGCGCCCGGGGTCGATGTACAGCTTCCCATCGACTATCCAACCCTGGTCTGCATTGTTCTCAATACCATGCCAGATGTCGCCGTCACCTGAGACGATAGCGTAGCCTTTATCCCTGAGCTCCCCCGCAGCTTCAAAGAACTTCTCCCAGCCCGGGCCTGTCTTTGATTTTATAATGTCAGGATCATCCGTGCCCCAGACGTCAATTGCAATAGAGCGGCGGTATATCATTGCGCTGCCTGTTGCCTGATAGCCGAGTCCGACTAAATCGCCGCCTCCGCGCGTGCCTATGTCTACTGTGTACGGGGCGATTCCGGATTCTGCAAGAAGCCTGTCAACATCGATGCCGAGGCTTTTATATGGTATTGCGTACTCAGCCATGTCTCCCTGAGTGTATTTTAGTACGAACGCCGCTTCTGCTGCGTATATATCGGGGGCATTGACGCCGCCTTCGGCGAGTGCCTGATCAAGAGCAGGCTGGTATGCTCCTTCCGTTGTCGCGATGATCGTAATTTCAAAATCGTACTTATCAGCGATATCCGGGTTCAGCTCAAGGAACTTCTCTGTCATCGTCGGTATTTCATCGGTATAGCTCCACAGGTTGACCTTTTCTTTTTCGCCATCAAGTGAGCCGGTTGCGGGAGTGTCGTTTGCCGCATGAGAGCCGGAGGAGGGAGTTACTGCGCACGAGAAGCACATCACGCACGCAAGCGCGAGCACCAGAACAAAAGGACAAATCTTTCTCATGCTGAATGATCCCCTTTCTTTTCACCAGGGAGGTTTAGCAACACACCCTGACAGCGCAAAACCACTCTACTCTGCTTAGTCATGCTTCCGCGTCGTAACTATGCGGTTTGCCTCGTTGCTATATGGCCTCGCTGCGCTTTACGTATTTTCGCAGCACGCTGAAAACCGCGGCCAGATCCAGAGGCTTACTCAAGTGAGCGTTCATGCCTGCTTCGAAGCACTTTTCCGCATCTTCCCTGAAAGCGTTCGCAGTCATGGCTATGATCGGGATTGTCCCGGCTGTAGGGAAGCTGAGAGACCTGATCCTGCGCGTCGCTTCGCAGCCATCCATTTCCGGCATCTGCATGTCCATGAAAATTAGGTCGTACTTTTCAGGCGACGCCTGAAACAGTTCGACGGCTTGAAAACCGTTTTCAGCGCAGTCAATACTGATCCCAGTTGGCTCGAGCAGGTATAGGACGATTTCCCGGTTGATCTCAACATCCTCAGCGAGAAGGATCGAGCAGCCTTCAAAGTTGCCGATTAAGCCGGAATCCGGGTCATCGGATTCATAGTTCTGCAAACCGCCGGCTTCAGCATCGGTATCACGCTTCAGGAAAACCTCGAACGCGAATGTCGAGCCCTTGCCGAGAGCGGACTCAACCCATAATCTGCCGCCCATCATTTCAACTATACGCTTGGATATTGCGAGCCCAAGCCCGGTCCCGCCGAATCTGCGAGACGTCCCTGCGTCTGCTTGTTCAAAGGATTTGAACAGGTGTTCCTGCTGCTCATCGGAGATACCGATGCCGGTATCTGATACGCTGATCCGTATGCAGCATAGTCCGTCTTTCTCTGATATAAAGCGTGTTTCAAGAGTGATAGTCCCCTCGTCAGCAGTGAACTTGACCGCGTTCGACAGTAGATTTGTGATGACTTGTGATACCCGCTGATCGTCCCCGATAAGAAACGGCGGTATCGCGTCGTCTGTGATGACGTGCAGCTTCTGCCTGCGTTCATCAACACGGAAATCTATGATGCTCACTGTCTTTTGCAGCATCCTGATAAAACTAAAGCTGACTGGTGAAAGCTCAAGTTTGTCCGCTTCAATTTTCGACATATCGAGTACGTCGTTTATTACGCCAAGCAAGTGTTTCGAGGCGGTGTCGATTTTTTTGAGACAGTATCTGATTTGTTCTATATCGTCCGAAGCTTCCGCTATGGTAGTCATGCCTATGATCGCGTTCATCGGCGTGCGTATTTCGTGGCTCATATTAGCAAGGAAGACGCTCTTCTGCCGGCTTTCCGCGTCAGCTTTTTCCTTTGCGTTATCGATCCGGATCAGTATCAGCAAAAGTGCAGCCGCAAGCGCTGTCCCGATTACGCTGATTACGAGTACCATTTCATTCATGCTGTGATAAAAGGGAGCTTTCGGCGCAAAGAGACCCAGATACCAGTCATTAGAGAGTTTCCACAAGAAAGCGACGGTCTCTTCGCCGCTTGAGTCTGTGAAGCTTTCTGCGGAGACGTCTTTTCCCGCCAGTATATCTTCCGCGTAGATCGATAGGGGAGCGTAAGCTGTGCTCAGGTCCATGCCAACATATTCGGGGTTTGAGTGCGCTATAATCGTGGCGTCCCGGCTGAACAACATCCCATATCCGTCCTTTGCAAGCGCAAGGTCGACGACGTCCCGGCTGACGTCGCGGATATACACTTGCAGGCAAAGCACGCCAAGTCTCCGCCCTCCGCGCCCATATATGCTGCAGGCGAATGAAACGGCATAGTTGCTGTTATGGCGGTCTAAATACGGCTGTGTTTCAATGATCGCGCCGCCGGCGGACACAGCCTGCTGGTACCACGGCTGTTCAGTCAGATCATAGCTGACCTGTGCGTTCGTACTTTCGCTGTACAGGAATACCGGCCCTTCCGGAAAGCATTCGAAGTAACCGACAATGTTCACTTCTCCGGTAATATGCACTCCGCTTTCCTGAATATAGTACGTTCTGTCGTTGATGTACTCCTGCAGCGCGGCGGAGTCTTCTCCGCGCAGTATCATGTCGCGGACGGCCTGCACGCAGTTACTGAGCGATGATCGGGCGTCCTGCATTACAGATTCGATTTTCTCTTCTGCAAATGTGAAGACGGCGTCGGCGTTTCGGATCAGGCTGTCGCTTACGATCCTGCCGGCGTATGAGTAGGTGAGCACTATCATTAGTATGAACACAAGCGAAGTAAACAACAGCTGCGAGTATAACAGCCGTTTTCGTTTTATGTTCTGTATCACGGCGCGTATAACTTTCATGTTTCCTCTTTGCGGGCATGGCTGTCCGCCGGGCGTCAGCTTTAGCTTCCGTCCGATTCTATCATGAAAGAGGAAATCCCGCAAGGATAAAGAACTCCCTGATAAAGAACTCCCTGATAAAGAACTCCCGGCGCTTCGTGTGTTACTATTCAGTGCCACCTTAGTTCGGCCGTTACATCACGTTCCCTTTCACGTTGCGCCGTTCCGGCGCATTGGAATGCGCATCCATGCGCATACTCGTGCGCTCCGGCATCCGTGCCTCCGCTTTTCGGAACGTGATCGCAACGATCTCACCGAGGCACTGAATAGTAACCTTCGTGTATCTATTAGCTAGTTACAGTTCAGTGGGTATCCGTGAGATGCTTTTTTGAGGCTTCTACAAATGTTCCGGGGTATATGGGCAGTGGCTACCGCCTTCTGCTGCAAGTTCAGCCTCAAAAAAGGCAGTCTCCCGGATACCCACTGAACTGTAACATTAGTTAAAACGGACGCTTTGTGAAGTACCCTTTTTCTTTCCAGTATTCATACGGATAGTTTCCCTCGCCGACATATTTCTTAATTATGAACTTGGACATATGGTAGTAAAATACTGCAGACAAGTAAGGGCGGCCTTTTTTTGCATGAAAGAACCTTCTTGCAGACTGCCTCAACCTGCTTTCAAACTTCATCCGCCTCGCTTCCGGCATTGCTTCCCATTTATCGGTATATAGCTTTAGCCCGAGCGAGTAGACGCGGTTGATACCCCAATGCTTTAGAAACTTCCTGATAGGCTTGATAGTTGCGGTAGTACCGGCGGAAGTAGTGAGGATAAACGCTTTCATACCGAATATCTCCGCCTTGGGCGACACGTTCATCACAAGAAAATCCAGATGGTCAATCAAGTTCTTCATGCTGCCCGGCATATCGCAAGCCCCATAATGCGGCGTTGAGAGGATAAGCGCGTCGGCTCTCATTATGGCGTCCACTATAGGGGCGACATGCTGAGAGTTAGGGCATTGCCTGCCGCTCATACACAGCGCACAGCCTGTGCAGAAAACAGGCAGGTCTTTAGGCAGCTGAAACTCGGTAAGATGCACTTTGCTGCTGAGTTTCAGCAGTTCATCCGTAAAAATATTCGTAGCGTGGTATGTGTTCCCTCTGCGGGGGCTGCCGTGAAAAACGACAACATTCATAATATATCACTCGTCGATCGCTTCAAGCTTCATGACGACCGGGCGGACGCCGTCGTTGCAGCAGGCGATATTGTAGTCCTCGCCGAACACTTTGCCGCCGCCTGCAAGCGTACACGCGATGTTCTGTACGGCCTGCCATGCGTATTCGCAAAAACCTTCAGGTTTGCTGTTGCCGAACATCCCGCCGGTCGTGAATACGTCGCCCTCTTTCATCGCGGGGCAAAGCCCGAAGTCAGGTGTGAAATACTCGTCACGCAGATCTTCAAAAAGGGCAGTCCTTATCACTGTTATCCTGCATTTCTTCATAGTTGTCTTCCTTTTTCGCTAAAATATTGTGAACATTATGATACTACATATCCCGGTAAATCGCAACGAGTTTACTTAGCCGCGTCGGGAGCCCAATAGCCCTTGAAGCTTTGATATAGCAATTAAACAAATCTCTCCAAACGCAAGCAATATGTTCGTTTTTGGGGCGATTGGCTATCTATAATAACATCAAAAGTGCTTCCTCCGTAGAGACTGCAGTGCAACTTTAGCATCGTGGATACTACCGCTTGCAGCATACTCATTTTCTGCTTCAGTAATTGCAGAATCAATTGCAGCGATTTCAAGCATAGACTCGTATGTAGCAATACTCATTATGACCAAATCACCCA
>Ga0082212_10004834_pt1 | contig 18597 bp, 14 predicted proteins | sample TergutNt197P3_FD_71548 | JGI IMG/M metagenome (GOLD analysis project Ga0082212, IMG submission 71548) | Neocapritermes taracua P3 segment gut microbial communities from Petit-Saut dam, French Guiana - Nt197 P3 | ecosystem: Host-associated > Arthropoda: Insects > Digestive system > Gut ...
TGGGCTTGCAAGCCGCCGGCAAGCCGGCTCTGGATTTCCACATTACCATAACACCACATTGAAAGGAGTGACCACTATCTTTTATAACCCTAAAAAATTGTCTTGACAAAGGTGGCCACTTTAAACAGATCAGGAACAGATTGCGGCGCTGGAACTCCTAAAAGAATTCCGCAGAGATGAGATAAAACCTTTGCTGCCACAAGTGCAACGATTCTTTAGGCGGCATGGTATGGTAAAAAAAGAACCGAGGTCTATGCTTCCGGGATACCTGATTATTGAAACGACCATAAAGAATCATGAGTTTTTACGGCGTGTGAGAAAGAGCATCAAAGAGTCCCCATACATTATACAGGTTTTGGCCTACAGGAATTCAGAGAACATATGTGTCAAAGATGAAGACCGGGCGCGGATAAAACAGCTGCTGCTTGCGGATCAGTGTCTTGAGACGTCGCAAGGCTTCATAGAAGGGGGCCGGATTGTGGTTACGGAGGGCCCGTTAAAAGGAAGGGAAAGTATGATAAAAAAGATTAATCGCTGCCGCAGGGAAGCGGTGATTGGGCTGGAGTTTATCGGGAAGATGAAGCAAGTGAAGATCGGGTTGGAAATTGTGGAAAGTGTATAGTCTATGTATCTTCCAAACGGTAGCCGAATTTGGGAACTGTCTTAATTCCGTGGTCACTTCCCAGCTTTTTGCGCAGATTGGCGATATGCACATCCACTGTATGAGTATCCCCAAAATAATCTTCTCCCCAAATTTCATTGAGTATTTTTTCACGTAACAATGTCCGGTTCTTATAGCGGAACAGAAGAGAAAGCAGATTGAATTCCAGTGGATTCAGCGCGATTTCTTCGCCATTTTTGCTGACAATATGGTTATCCAGATTCAAAATCATATCTCCCGCGCGCAGGATCCTGTTCAGCTTGCCGGTACGCTCCAAAACCTTTTCGATACGAACAAGCAGCGACATCATATCAAAGGGCTTAACAATGTAATCCTCTGCGCCGTCACGGAGACCTTTGACTTCGGATTGGGTATCATTTTTGGCTGTAAGATAGATGGTGGGTATGTTATACTTCTTCATATATGCCAGAAGGTCAAACCCGTCTATTCCCGGCAGCATGATATCCAGCAGCGCCAGGTCGTAGGAATGGTCTTGTGCCAAAGAATTGGCAGCCTCCCGGCCATCGGCGAAAACGGCGCACTCATAGCCGGAGCATTCCAGGTTGGTCGTGATACCGTCGGAAATGGCTCGATCATCCTCCACCACCAAAATCCTGTTTTTCATCATACTCCCACCTCGATTCATCAATATCTTAATCTGTAATTCTGCACCTTCATGTATAATATCATATCATTATACATGAAAACCACCAACGCAGCCAACGCACCCCCAACGTTCTTTACTATGAACACATCATGAACACATCATGAACACATCATGAACACATCATGGAGGATCGGAATGACTATCAATCAGACCCGGAAAAAGATAGGGATAGCCCTTATGGCAGCCATAGGAACATGCGCCATTCTTGGCAGCTTCCTTTTTAGGGATATCTCTTCAGCACAAATAACCCTGGTGAAGATTAAGGAACACTATGATGCCATAGGGCCTTTTCACAACGGTGTCGCGTTTGCGTTCAAAGACGGAAAATGGGGCATGATCGATACAAGCGGGCATGAGATCATCCCGGCGAAGTTGGATGCTATTGAGTTTACAGATAAAGGCTGTCAGTGGATAAAGGTTTCTCTGTCCGGTCAATGCGGGGTTATTGATCCAAAAGGAACTGTCATCTTACCCATGGACTATGAGAATATTTTCTTCTATCCGGAAGAGGGCCTATTCGAGGTTGTAAAAAATGACGGGAGCATAGACTATATTGATACTTCCGGTCATGGGGTGACTCACCCGGAATATGCATTAGCACGAAGTTTTACCGAGGGGCGCGCCTGTGTTTATGACGACACCGGTCAAAAGGGCTATATCGATACTGCCGGGAATATTGTTATTCCCTTGGAATACGATGAAGCACATGATTTTCACGGGGGACTGGCGGCGGTTTTAAAAGATAGAACATGGGAATATATTGATCCTGCCGGCAAAGTGAACATAACCTTGGAATCAGAGTACGATGATGTGGATGTTTTTAGCGGGACTCGTACACGGGTGAAACAAGACGGAAAATATGGGTTTGTCGATACGGTTGGCAAAGAAGTCATTCCTATTATATATGACGAGACAAAACCCTATTATTTTCTGAACGGTTTTGCGGCGGTTCAGAAAAACGGCAAGTGGGGATATATTGATATGGAGGGCCATGTCATCATTCCTTGCGAGTATGAGGATACCGCATCATATAAGGAGGGGACATGCGTTCTTATCCAGAAAAACAGGAAATGGGGCATGGTGAATCTGACAAGCGCCCACATTGTTCTTCCGGCGGAGTATGATGATATGGGTCTGATTTCCGGGAATTTCATGAGAATTAGGAAAGACGGCAAATTCGGTGTCATTGACGCTAATGGGGAATTCGTCCTTCCGGCAGAGTATGATTTTGTGTGCAGCTTCAGTGAGGGCCTGGCGGCTGTTCAAAAAGATGGCCAATGGGGATATATAAACGGCAGCGGCGCTTTCGTCATGGCAATGGAATATGATTCGGCAGGATACTGTCAGGAAGGCCTGATGGCTGTCCAAAAGGACGGAAAATGGGGATATGCGGATACTACGGGCCGGATGGTCATCCCTGTTGGACTCAACTACGACAATGTTGTGCAGGAAGGAAATAACGTAGAACTTACGATTAGATTCACAAATAAACGCACCGGTTCTGTTAGGCTGGACTTCAATATCCCCTTCGAATTTAACAAGGGTCTGGCCCGTGTTCTCCATCAAAGTAAAATGGGGGTGATTGATATCCGGGGACGAGAGGTCGTTCCCGTCAAATATGATTGGATCAATCCCTTTAATGATGGATATTCAAACGCTTGTATCGGTAAGACATGGTATGTATTGAAAAGACTTTAGTGCTGTTGATAAAACATCCTTTATCACATCGCTGCTCAAAAATTGGGGTGAGGTCAATCTTTTTACACGTCCGCGCCGCTTTGGGAAAACGTTGAACATGAGTATGCTTCAAGCGTTTTTTCAGATTGGCCAGGATCACAAAAACATCTTTGCCGGATTAGATATTTCCAGAGAGTCAGACCTCTGTCTCGAATATATGAATAAATATCCTGTTATTTTCCTGACGCTGAAAAGCGTAGAAGGCAAAGACTTTGCCGGTGCTTTGGAACAAATGGGTGTGCAAGTTTCCAACGAATGCAAACGATTGTCTTGCTTCACACCCATTATGATCAAAAGGTGATCCTTCTGATTGACGAATATGACGTTCCCTTAGATAAAGCTTTCGACAACGGCTATTATGATGACATGATTACCTTTATGCGTATTTTTTTAGGCGAAGCTTTCAAAACGAATAATGCCCTGAAATTTGCTGTGCTCACAGGATGTCTGCGTGTGACTAAAGAGAGTATTTTTACTGGGGTCAACAACCTCAAAATCAACGGCATCCTTGGCGATCATTATTATGATGAGTACTTCGGATTTATTGACGACGAAGTCAAATACATGCTGGAACAGTACAACCTTTCCTCAGCCCACGAACAATTGGGAGCATGGTACAACGGGTACCGCTTTGGACAGGCGGATGTGTATTGTCCCTGGGATATTGTCAGCCATGTGGACACACTGATCAAAAATCCCCAAGCCAGGCCGGAATCCTATTGGATAAACACAAGCTCCAATAATATGATCAAACGCTTTATTGACAAGGCTGATGCCACAACACGCCATGACATCGAACACCTCATCGCTGGAAACTATGTGGACAAAACGATCCAGGCTAACATTACATACACAGAAATTGATGAAAGCATTGACCATCTTTGGAGCATCCTGTTTTTGACCGGGTATTTGACGCAAGAACCTACCACCCAAATCCTTCCTCGAAATACCTTGCGATTGCGAATCCCTAATGAGGAAATCAGAGAAATCTTCGTTGAGCAAATCAAGAAAGGGTTCGCAGAGAAACTGAAGGGCCATCGAGGAGAAGAAGATAAGAAAAGACTGTATCATGCGTTTTTTCAGGGGGATTGCGAAACAATCAAAGAGATTGTGAGAATGTATTTAAGAACCAGCATCAGCTACTATGACAACCATGAGAACTATTACCATGGTCTCCTCACCGGACTCCTGATGGGGGGGCCTTGGATTGTCAAATCCAATCAGGAGTCGGGAGACGGACGATGCGACATCCTTCTGTTCCCCGAGCATGAGGCTATTGGCATTGTCATTGAAGTCAAGGTGGCAGACACCTTGGAAGATATTCCTGCTATGTGCGAGGCCGCCATGACGCAGGCGCATAAGAGGAATTACCCAGATGCTTTCTTAGCCAGTGAAATCTCTCAGGTCAGGTTGTATGGAATGGCTTTTTGTAAGAAGAGTTGCGGGGTTATTGGTCAGCAAGTAACATTGACTTGATCTCATCTTCATCAGAACACAGGAACTGCTTTTATATCATCTCGTTCAGTCATTGCGCAAAGCTTCTAATACTTCCCGTGACAGCCCAGTGTCTTCAATGATTTCATCAATTGGCCTGTCGCGTTTTAACATATTTTGGGCTATCCCCATCCTGACATTATGCAAAGCCTGGGCCTCATCATGACTTGCCTTTTCCCGCAGCCTCTCTATCTCTTGAAATTCCGGCGAAGCCGTAATACTACGGTAAGCCCCAATAGCCTGATTCATAATCGATACCCCCATTTTATTAATTTCCTCTAACTCTTCTTCTGTATTCGCAGCAAATAGTTTTAGCCATAGTTCCAAATTATTGCCTGCCGTATCAGGCAGTTTCTTGAGTTCAAAATACTGAAGGCTCATTTTATCTGTTAACGGTGTATGACGGCTAACTTCGAGAGCCTGGAATTCCGAGTGGTACTCCGTGCAACCAAACAGATTGAAGGCCATAATGCTGACAATTATTGTGCGTGGCAACTGGGAAAAATCCTTACCTGAGGGGAGTGCTGTTGAATATTCCCTTGCCCAATGGAACAGTGTTCGCTCAGGGTAATTTCCTTCATTTCCTACCTGAACCTCTAGATCAACTCTCTGGCCATTAACCATCATATTGATATCAAGGCGGCAGAATTTGTTTCCAAGGCTCTCTGGCGGTATCTCAGGGTTTCTGATTCCAAATTGCTCAATGCTTTCCAATGGAATCTTGAGCAGTTCAGCGACAAGTCTTTTCAAAAGGTCGGGATATTTCACAAATAACATTTTGAAGAGAAGATCAGTTTTAAATGTGTGTTTAAGCTTTGTCATATGTTACTCTCCTTGATATTCATTATACCATATGCACATGAGGTACAACAGAAATATTTCATACTTAGCCACCCAATTGGATGAGGCAGATTTGCCAAACACGTTGGAAACAACAGCATTCCATTACAGATGGTGTATACATTCTGATAACAATTCTCCTCGCTGGGCAGCAAAATGTGAAATTAATATGAGAATTGAGAAATATGAGAATTGTCGAATTTTCTGACAAAAATATGTTGACAAGAATAACGTGTCTATTACATAATAAACGGAGATCTTTTGACAAATTAAAGGGGAATTTAACAATTCTTAAGGAGGAGCTACATATGTAAAAGAGATTCTTTTCACTAAAGGTTATGCTGATCGTTTTGGGAACCATGGTTTTTGGCGGAACCCTGCTTTGGGGAGCGCCCACCGGAAATTTCAGCTTTACTGTGGTTGATGATGACCGGAAGCCTATTTCAGGTTTAGAATTTACCCTGACTTACCCAAATAGTAACGAAACCTATTCAGCCATAAGCGATTCCGAGGGGCAGGTGAGTTTTACAGATGTACCTGATGGGGATCGTATACTGTCAACCATATACGAGGGATATGAGGCAACTGCTTTATTGGAAGATAAGGATGCGGACTTAAACAGTGGAAATTGCCTTATTAGTGTTACAATCCAGAAGAACAGCACAGAGAACACTATAAACTTTTGCCTAAACCAAATTTGGCTTGGGAACAGCAAAAGCTTCACCTTTACTGTGCTTGACGATGAGGGAAACCCTCTTTCTGATGTAACCTTTTCCCTAGTACACCAAGATACTGGTGAGATCTATAAGGCCACAAGCAGCTCTGAAGGTTTAGTAAATTTTGAAGATGTACCCAGGGGAGACATGGTGCTATCGACAACATATGAAGGGTACGAGGCGTCTCTCTCCTTGAGAGTAACTCAAGAAAACTCTTCAAGTGATCGTGATATTATTATACAGAAGAATGATACTGGAAACGGCATTGACCTGATATTTGGGAACGCACGAGGCTGGTCTCCAGCTACATGCTTCGCCTTTGATGTTCGTGATATCTCTAACAGCTCAGCCCCTGTCCAAGGCACAGAGTTTACTCTGACTTATCCGGATGGCTCGACCTATACTGCCAAAAGTGATGCTCAAGGGACTGTGACGTTCACAAACATCCCCGCCGGAAAAGCGACGTTGACAGAAAAAGTTCCCGCGGGATATACGCCTGACAAAACCATCACTCTGGATTTAAAAGAAGGTGACACAAACAAACTGCCCACAGCCTATCAGGACAATATCCTGCCTGTGAGACCGCTTCCGAGCAACACGCATGCCTCGAAGTCAGAAGATAAAATTCCCTTGATGCCCATCGCGGGAGTTTAGAAGCTTGATTTGGATGTTTGAGAGTGTGTGAGATGAAAATTTCCCGCGCTGAGGGAATAGGAAAGGAGAGGGGTTGTTACACACTTATGAGACGAACCGCATCCACACTCCTTACTCTGTGGCTTCTATGGAGCCTTCCCGGCTGCCAGCAGATACCGGAAAATCCTCTTGCGACACAGAGAGGTGACCCTACATTAGGAAAAACGATTGAACAGCAGACCAATCCGACACCCGTTCCCTATGAAACCCCTGACCATTGGATTGAATCCATCAGTCCTTACATCACAGTGAAGGCGGATGTCCTGATTCCTGATGTCGGCTCCTTCCCCATCGCTACAGCAACAGACGGCGAAATATCCCAGGAAACAGCGGACAAAATCATTGAGGTTCTTCTGGGTGAGGCGACATTGTACGAAGAGCCCTCCGAAGTTCCTGCGAAAGCAGACCGTTATCAGGACATCGTACGACAGCAGCAGGATATTATAGCCAGACAAAAGGATAACAGGATGGATGAAGAAATTGACTTCATTTCGGAAGATCGGTTTGCCGAGATCAAAGAATCGGAAATACGCTACATCTCTACCCCTAGAGATCAGGAAGATTCAAAAGACCCCAGGCCCGCGAATACGCAACTCCAGGAATCATCCCCGGAGATTACAGGTACGGCAACCCTCACAAATGGCCAGGAAGCCTCTTTGAGAATCCATAAGGAAGGCACTGTTTCTTTCACCGCCTGGGGGAACGACCCTTACCAGATTATGGTCAATCCCACTGATCCAGAAGGGACCGCGTTCCCCTTGGATCCCAGGGCATTGGATCAAGGCCAAGCTCAGGACGCAGCCGTTGCGGCGCTTCAAGGAATGGGACTCGATCACTTGAGTCTCACACTCATCAAAGAAAACTATATTCTCAAGTACAATACTATCGACCCGACGGGGAACTCCAAGCGCCCTTGTTACACATTTTTCTTTATGCGCGACGTCGGCGGCATTGTGGACAACTTTGCACTTCCCAGACCCCTGACCAAAAACTTTCTGGATTTTATGAAAGAGGGTCTGGGAGAATCCAGGTTATTTGTGGAGGGATCTCCTGTGTGGCTCTCTTCGGAAACCGCCGTTATCACGATCGCCCCAGAAGGAATCATCGGATTTGTGTGGGGAGAGGCCAACAAAACTATTGACATTAAGAGCAGCCCTGTCGACTTGCTTCCTTTTGAGGAGATCCAGAATGTTTGCAGGAAACAGATCTTAATGAGTTATGACGCCTTAACGATTCAGCTTCATGGATATAGGGCTTCTTCTTCCCCAGGAGACGAGCCTCACCTTGTCATTGATCAGATTAAGCTGGGGATGATGCGTGTTCCGCGTTATGAACGCCAAGGTGAGTATTGGGTGATTCCAGTTTGGGATTTTTATGGGTATGATACACACATACACTCCGGATCAGACGCCCGCAGCGAGAACGCTCTCCAAACGGGGGAGAACCGGTACATCACACAATCTCCGTTGAACAGCTACTTAACTCTCAACGCCCTTGACGGCAGTATTATCAACAGAAATACAGGATTTTAAATATGAAGCTATGGCAAAAAATCTCCATTCTATGTGTTGGTATCTTACTCATAATTATGATTGTTTGTAACATATTCTCTTTACTCGAGGCAAAGCAAAGTCTTCTCGATTTTGCCATAACCCAAGCTCAGGCTGAGCAAAGAACCCTGACCACATCCTTTTTCGAAATGACGCGTCAGTATCTCCAAAATGAAACCAACCCTATTGTTAAGCGATCAGAAGCCAAACATTATTTTTCTCTTGTTGCTGATGAGTCAGATGTTCTGGTAACTTCTGGGGAACTGTTGTATTCTTCTATAGACTTGCGTCCCCAGGATCTCCTGGCTATAGATCCTTTTTTTCATGAGGATCAGCAGGTCTATTTAAACACGTTTGATAATAGAAATATTCTCATCATCGGCAGTGGGTTAAAAGTCAACAATGACCTCTATCTTATCTATACTGTCAAAGACATTACAGGGGTTTATAACAGCATTGCTGCACTGACATGGCGTTTCGTCCTTATCGGCGGATGTGGTCTTCTGGCCGGAACCCTTCTGATTGTATGGCTTGTACGCCGCGCGTCTATCCCCCTTATGAGGCTCAAAGAGTCCGCCCGGCGTATTGCCATCGGTGACTACAGCGAACGGGCCCAGATCCGCTCCAAGGATGAAGTGGGTGAGTTGGCGGCGGATTTCAATATTATGGCCGATGCGGTGGCTTCCCATTTTTCGGCTATGGAAGAGACGACTCAGCGCCAGCAACTCTTTATCGGCGGCTTAACTCACGAATTTAAAACCCCGATGACCTCTATGCTTGTCCATGCCGATACATTGCTTTTCGCTAATGTAAGCCAGGAAGCCGCCACAAATTCTCTGGTTCATATCTACACCCAATGCCAATGGCTGGAACGCCTGACCCAAAAGCTGCTCAAGCTTATCACCTTGAAAGAAGAGATTGCGGTTCGCCCGGAAAAGGTGCTGCCGTTATTGGAGGATGTATGGCGCAGCACGGCGGAAACCTTGCGGGAACGTCAAACTCCTCTGGAAATCCAATGTGAGACGGATTCCTTGTCTATGGATTATGATCTGATCAAATCTCTTTTGATTAACCTTGTGGACAACGCCTCGAAAGCTTCGGAACCGGGACAGTCCCTCCTCATGCGAGCCTATAACAGCACCCTTGAAATACAGGATAAGGGCCACGGCATACCGGCGGATGAAGTAGCACACATCATGGACACCTTTTACATGGTGGACCGTTCGCGCAGTAAGCTGAAGGGCGGTAGCGGCTTGGGATTGGCCCTGGTGAAACAAATTGCCGATGTCCATAATGCACAGATGATTGTTGAGAGCGAGGAAAATATAGGAACTACTATTAAGGTGATATTTGATGATGAGATCAGAAAGGAGCTGACTATTTAAGTGCCAGCCCCTTTTCTGTGAGATTAGATTTTTGCTTTTTATAGCCGTTGTTGTTTCTATCTATTTTGTGAAAAATTGAGTCCATGCATAGCCGGAATTTGCCTTCAGTACGCCTACGCCCAACTTGGTAAAGTCATAACCGTCACCCATTATATTTTTATAATGGCCAGGTGATTCCAGCCAGTCGATTACAACCTCCTCAGCACTTTTTTGTCTTATGGCAATATTCTCGCCCCAAGCCATATGCTTGATGTTCATCTCATCTAGCACCGAATCGCATCTGCTTCCATTTGGACGTGTATGGCTAAATAGTCTAGTAATTTCTTCAGCCCGTACCTGAGCAGCCCTATTAAGCCCGCTGTCCAAAGCCAAGGCAGGCTTCCCTCTCAAGTCCATTCTCGCTTTATTAACCAGCCAGAGAACTTTATTGGGTTCATCCATCTGACTCCAATTATCGGGCTTTTTCACTGTCTCCAGATCTTTAGGCTTGGAAATCTTAGGCGAATCAGAGATTGGGGTCTTATCCTGGACTGGGGTCTTATCTTGGACTGGAGTCTTATCCTGGACTGGGGTCTTATCCTGGACTGGGGTCTTATCTTGGACTGGAGTCTTATCTTGGACTGGAGTCTTATCTTGGACTGGAGTCTTATCCTGGACTGGAGTCTTATCTTGGGCCGGAGTCTTATCTTGGGCCGGAGTCTTATCCTGGACTGGAGTCTTTTGCTTTTGCTCTTGCTCCTCGCAACAAGCAGGGTCGCCAATGTCTGACTCCGTCTGCTCAACAGCAGGATCCTCAGTGTCTGACTTCGGCTGCTCTACAGAGACCTCTTCCGTGTCTAGCTCCGGCTCCGTATCAGTTGGATCCCCAATTTCCGGCCCTAGCTGATCGGAATCCGGATTATTCTGTTCCTCTACACTACCTTCTTCGTCTATTGAAACTTGTGGGTTTTCCCAAACTGGAAGTTGGGTGCATGCACATAAAAAGGCAGACATCAGCACAAGCAACATCACTGCGAATATTTTTTTCATGATCTCTTTTTTCCTCCTGACGAGTTTACATGTCTACTGCTTCGGTTTATATCCTTTTATTTATGTCGTGTGGCTTGTCCCTCCTTTCATTTTCATGTTTATCCCCTTTCTCCTGTTCTCTTCCTCCCTTCGTTCCATTTTCATCCTCTTTGTATGTAGTGTTAAAAAGGGACCGGATTTTACATGCTGATAAATGGATGCAAACTCCGTTTTTATAAGTGTAACATAAAAGTTATTAACAAGTCCTTAACAAATCAAATTTTTTTCTGCCTATTTCTTCCTTTTTCGACTTTTTGATTAAAACAAACTCAACTGATTCGACTCCGGCACCCCCTCAAAACACCCATGGTTACGCAGGGCCTCAATCACCGGTTTGCTCAAGCCAAAATTCTGCAGATCCTCCACACAGTGAATCCCATGGACATCCCGCAGCTCCACAAGATTCTTCGCCGCGGTCTCCCCCACCCCCTGCAGGGATGAAAAAGGCGGCAGCAGCCCCCCCGGAGTCATCTGGAACGTCTCCGCCGACGACTCCCACAAATCAACTTTGCGGAAAGACAGACCCCGGCAGTACATTTCAATAGCCACCTCCAACACAGCCAACAGGCTGTGCTCCTTGCTGCTGGCCTTTCTGCCCAGTTCCATAATATTTCGCGCCGCCCGGCGGCAGACCTCAATCCCCTGGCAAATCAGCTCCGCGTCAAAATCCGTGGCCCGCACCGTGAAGAACGACACATAAAACGCCCACGGATGATTAATCTTAAACCAAGCAATGCGAAAAGCCATGGTCACATAAGCCACCGCGTGAGCCTTGGGAAACATATACTTAATCTTGCGGCAGGATTGAATGTACCACTCCGGCACCTCATGCCCCCGCATCGCTTCCTCAGCCTCCGCCCACAAGCCCTTTCCCTTGCGCACCGATTCCATGATTTTGAACGCCAGACTCGGCTCCAGCCCCTTGCGAATCAGGTAGGTCATAATATCATCGCGGCAGCACACAATCTCCGAAATCGTCGCCTGATTATTTTTAATCAGCGTCTGAGCATTATTAAGCCAGACATCCGTACCATGGGACAACCCCGACACCTGCACCAAGTGAGAAAAAGACGTCGGACGAATATCCTCCAGCATTTGCCGGACAAACTTCGTGCCAAACTCCGGTACCCCCAGCGTCCCCACCGCCACATCCAATTCCATAGCGGTATCCCCTGCTGCCCTAGCGCTATCTTTTGCTGCCTCTATATCTTCTGTTGCATCTGTTCCTTCTGCATCTGTTCCTTCCGCATCTGTTCCTTCCGCATCTGCCTCCTGTGCAGCAAACGGCCCCAAAGCCCCCACCCCTGAGAAAAGAGACAATGTGGCCGGATCGTCCAATGAGATCCCACCGGCCTTGACCCCCGTCAGATCCTCCAGCATCTTAATCACGGTAGGATCGTCATGGCCCAGTATATCCAGCTTAACCAAACGGCCCGAAATGGAATGATAGTCAAAATGGGTCGTAATCACCCCCGACTTCATATCATTAGCCGGATGCTGCAGCGGCGTAAAATCATGGACATCACAGGCCTTCGGCAACACCATGAGCCCCCCCGGATGCTGACCCGTAGTTTTTTTAACCCCTTCACAGCCCTGAACCAGCCGCGCTGTCTCCATGCTGTTGGCCTTCAGATCCCGCTCTTCAAGATAGTTCTTCACATACCCAAAAGCCGTCTTGCCGGCCAAGGTAGAAATAGTCCCTGCCCGGAACACATTTTCTTTGCCAAAAATCTCTTCCGTGTACTTATGGGCCTGACTTTGATAGTCCCCCGAAAAATTCAAATCAATATCCGGCACCTTATCCCCATTGAACCCCAGAAACGTTTCAAAAGGAATATCATGCCCCTCCTTAAGCAGAGGCGCAGCGCAGCGCGGGCACACTTCATCCGGCAGATCCGCCCCTGATCCCACGCTGCCATCCTCAACAAACCGACTGTACCGGCACACCTTACAGCGATAGTGAGGCGGCAGCGGATTGACCTCCGTGATCCCCGTCAGAGTTGCCACCAACGAAGACCCCACAGAACCCCGAGACCCGACCAGATAGCCGTCCTCATTGGATTTTTTGACCAAAAGGTGGGCAATCAGATAGAGTTCCGAAAATCCATTGCCAATAATTGATGTCAATTCCTTCACCAGCACCCCCTCCACCAAAGGCGGCAGAGGCGTGCCGTAGAGTTCAGCCGCCCGGGTACGGGCCAGCGTTTCGATCTTCTCCTGAGCTCCTTCCATCTTCGGTGAAAACAACGTATCCGGAAAAGGCTTCATCTCTTGTATCCGTCCGGCAATCTCCCGGGGGTCGCTGACCACCACCCGGTAGGCCTCCTCCTCGCCTAAATAGGCAAACTCCTCCAACATCTCTTCCGTTGTACGCAGATAGAGAGGCGCCTGCTTGTCCGCGTCACTAAATCCCAGCCCGGCTGTGAGGATGCGCCGGTAAACCTCATCTTCCCGATCCAGAAAATGAACATCGCAGGTGGCTGCCACAGGCAGTCCCAGCTCCCGGCCCAGAGACACCACCTGGCGATTGATATCTCTCAAGCCCTCCTCGTCCTTGATACGGCCCGACGCCACCAAAAAAGCATTGTTGGCCGTGGGCTGGATCTCCAGATAATCATAGAAAGACGCAATTTTCAGCACCTGCTCCTGATCCGCTCCGTTCAAAATCCCCTGGATAAGTTCCCCCGCCTCACAAGCCGAGCCAATGAGAAGCCCTTCCCGATGGGTATTGAGCACAGAGCGGGGGATGCGCGGCCTGCGCGAAAAGTGCTGGAGGTGGGATAAGGTGACGAGCTTATAGAGGTTTTTCAGACCTATTGGATTTTGCGCCAGCAGAATGATATGATAGCGCCGCGCAGAGGCTTGCTCATTATTATCCTCAATCAGGTATCCCTCCATGCCCAGAATCACCTTGATCCCATATTTCCCTGCCGTGGCCACCGCCTCCGGAAACGCCTGCACCACACCATGATCCGTGATCGCGATAGCCTCATGCCCCCAGACCCCGGCCCGCTGCACAAGGCTCTGCACCGTGGAAACCCCATCCATATCGGACATTTTCGTATGGACATGCAGTTCCACACGCTTCTCCGCCGCCCGGTCCATGCGTTCCTGAGGAGGTGTGAAACGCATAATATCCCGCACCAGCAAGGTCAATTCAGCTGAAAAGGTATCAAAGCTATATCCGCCCCGCACCTTAAGCCACATGCCATCCTTAATCGCCGGGATCTCCTGGCCCTCTTTAAGGAAAGTCTTCACAGGAACTGTAAATGCATGATCCGTGAGCCCAAACCTCAGCATCACCGCTCCCGACGTAAAAGTTCTCTGCTCAAAAGCCAAAACCCGCCCGGCCACCACAGCCGAACGCTCTTCCGGCTTGTCTTTGAGGTAACTCACCAGCTGGGGCGGGTCTGAGAATTCTTTACCCAGCAGGACAAAGGGAGAGGCTGCTTGTGAGGCTGCTTTCTTGTTCTTTCTCTGGGACTTTGTATTCGTCCGGGGCTTTGCGTTTGTATGTCCCTTTATAGATACCGATCCTTGTCTGTCGCGTATATTGGCATCGTCACAACCCCCGCCGGCAGAGCTGGAGATATTCTGAACTTGCGCCTGGCGAATGAGCTCCTGCAACAGGTGTTCATCGTCCTTTTCAGCTCTATGCTGATCCACATCTTGGGCTTCCTTGGCAAGATCACACTCTGCCAGCATACTCAGCCCATATTCCGAAAGGAAATACTCGGCGATGGCCTCGCAGCGCCCAGCAAGAAACTTTTGCGCGCCGAGGTTTGGCGCTTCAATGACCAGATGCCTGTCCCCCTTGATCCGGTAAGTGGCGGTTTCCAGAAAACCGCAAAACGCCGGATACCGTTTGCAGAGATCCCGGACAATATGTGTCCAGAACAGACCACAAACAGCCGTCAGGGAAAAGTCCCACTGGAAACTAATTTGAAGGTCTCCCGCTTGGGGCTCCAAAAAGCAGCGGAAACGCTCTTCCCATATGTTTTTGGGCAAATCGGAAACTGGTTTTTTCATCGTCTTGAGCTGTTCTTGTGTGCTGTCCAATTCCTTGAAATGGATAATCCATTTATTTTCGCGAGTCATAACCTCAACGCGATCTATGGCTATGCCAGCCTCTTGGGAGACCTGTAAGATGTTTTTTTCGGCGCCGCCTATCGTCATGCCAGTATCCATATCTACTGCTCACTTTCATAATCCATCTGGTATAAGCAGGAAACTATTTTTTACAGCCGATCCCCGCCTACTCACGCACACGCTCCCGCACCATCCGAACCACGTCCCCCACAGCAACCCGTTCCATCTGCCCGCTCCCGCGCTCCAAGAGTTCCACCTGCCCCTCAGCCAAGGCCTTGGCCCCCACCGTAATGCGCAACGGATACCCCACCAAGTCAGCATCTTTGAATTTGACCCCTGGACGCTCATCTCTGTCGTCCAAAACCACCTCGACACCCTCTTGACCCAGCTCATGATAAATCCGCTCAGCCGTCTCATAAAGCTCCTTATCCTTCACGTTGACAGGCACAACAATACACTGATAGGGTGCGATAGCCATAGGCCACACAATCCCATGATCATCAAAATTCTGCTCAATCGCCGCCGCCATAGTACGGCTGACTCCAATACCGCAGGTAGCCATATAACACACCTGTTCCTTGCCCTGCTGATCCAAATAAGCAGCACCCAGCTTTTCGCTGTACTTATAACCCAAATTAAAAACCTGTCCCACCTCGATCCCCCGCGCCGCCTGCAATGGTCTGCCGCACTTCGGACATCCATCCCCCTCAGCCACCAGCTTGAGATCCCCCACATAATCCGGAACAAAATCCCGCCCCGGCACCACATCGCGCAGGTGCCGATCATTTTTGTTCGCCCCGCACACCGCCGACACCATGTCCATGACCTTCCGGTCCGCCACCGCAATCATCCTCTCAGGCAGCCCCACGGGGCCCAGGGAACCCGGTTCACAGGAAAACAGCTTCTCAATCTTTTCCGGCGAAGCCAGCGCCAGATCCGGAACCCTGCCCAATCTATCTTCCAGAAGGTTAGCCAGCTTCACTTCGTTCAAATCCTGATCTCCGCGCATCAGCGCGATAACAACCTTATCTGCCGCTGTATCCGCAGCTGTACCCTCACCTGCCGCCGTATCCGCAGCCGCAACTTCCGCCGCAGCCGCAGCCTCACCTGCCACTGTATCCTCAACAATATAAACCAGAGCCTTAACCAGCTCCCGGGGCTCACATCCACAAAAGTCCGCCAATTGGGCAATTGTCCGCACCCCCGGCGTTTCCATCTCTTCATAGGCGGGAATACACCCTCTGGCTTCCTGAAGACCAGCCTCCTTTGCCGCCTCATCCGGAACCCCATCCGGAGCCCCATCCGGAACCCCCTCCGGAACCTCATCCGGAACCCCACCCGGCGAGGCCTCCGCTGCCTTGCACAGTGGCTCATCCGCACACTCAGCCCGCTCCACATTGGCCGCATATGCGCACTCCGGACAAAAAACCACAGCCGCCTCTCCCGAGTCAGCCAGCACCATAAATTCATGGGTCCCCCCCGTGCCGCCGATAGCCCCCGCATCCGCCTCCACCGCGCGGAAGCTCAGGCCGCACCGCCGAAACACCCTCTCATAAGCCTCATACATACGGCGGTAGCTGACCGCCCCCTCCTCCGGCCCCCGGTCAAAAGAATAGAGGTCCTTCATGATAAACTCCCGGCCGCGCATCAAGCCAAACCGCGGACGCCTCTCATCCCTGTACTTATTCTGAATCTGATACAAAAGCAGCGGCAGCTCCTTATACGAACGCACCTCCGCCCGTACCAGATCAGTAATAATCTCCTCATGAGTCGGCCCCAGGCAAAAAGACCGCCCGTGCCGGTCCTGCACCCTGAACATCTCCGGCCCGTAAACATCCCACCGGCCCGTTTTTTGCCACAGTTCCGCCGGCTGAATAACGGGCATCATGACCTCCTGGCCCCCTATGCCGTCCATCTCTTCCCTGATAATATCTTCAATCTTTTTGATCACACGCCACCCCAGGGGCAGATATGTATACATCCCCGCCGCCACTTTGCGGATCAGCCCCGCCCGATACATCAATTGATGGCTCATAATCTCCGCTTCCGCCGGCGCTTCCCGCAGCGTCGGATTGAGCAAATTTCTTACTTTCATGATGTTTCCTCCCTTGGTTCCGTTAGATTGGATGTTGGTTTGATGCCCTGAGTTCAATAAAAGAGTACTTCTTTATTTTAACAGATTTTATAGTTCTATAGAAATGGGGATTGGAGGATTGGAGGGGATTGGAAATGCGCATTGCCAATAGGTGCGATTTACAGTATACTACTAGTAACTTACAGATGCGAAGCGTCAATAAAAAACAAGAAAATCCAATACTGACCACTAACCACTGATCACTGACCACTTGCGGGTGTAGCCCGCATTGAGAGAGGGAGTTGATTGCGTTGGTAGCCTCCATGGAAGAATTAGCAAAAGACAAACATTATACCTATACCGATTATGTCAGCTGGGGCGACAGCGTCCGGTATGAACTCATCGACGGCACTCCCTACATGCTTGCCGCCCCATCGTGGAAACATCAAAGGATAAGCGGTGAGTTGTATCTTCAGCTGGCGACTTTTCTAAAAGGAAAGCCCTGTAGGGTATTTACCGCTCCTTTTGACGTGCGTCTCAATGCCGAGGAAAACGATGATACGGTTGTGCAACCTGATCTTGTGGTTGTCTGCGACCGCTCGAAGCTTGGCGGAACCGGTTATCAAGGCTCCCCCGACATGATTATTGAAATCTTATCCCCTTCAAGCGCACGCCACGACCTCCTCATCAAACTTCAGCTCTACCAAAAAGTCGGCGTAGTTGAATATTGGATTGTTGATCTGGAAAGAAAAGTTGTCTCCGTTCATACTCTTGAAAATGGAAAGTACATGATCAACACCTATGGCGACACCGACACCATATCAGTACAAGTTCTAAACGGCTGCCAAATCAGCCTGCAGGATGTGTTTGAGGATATTGAAGACTAGAGCAGAAGCTGAAAGAGAAGTCGCTAAATGCAACCCCAAGTTGCGTGAAAGCAACCCTCATTTGGTGGAATGCAACCGCGAATAATCGTATAATAGACATAAATTATTCGCAGAGGAGATAATATTATGGGGTTTTCTGAAAATTTGAAGAACATACGCAGGGAAAAGAACCTTTCACAGGAACAGTTGGCTGAGTTGCTCAACGTATCACGGCAGGCTATTTCAAAATGGGAGCAGGACGGCAGTTACCCGGAAACAGAAAAGCTAATCCAGCTTGCGCAAAAGTTAGATATATCCTTGGACACGCTATTATTGGACAAGCAGCCTGAAAATGCAGTTGTTACTGCTACGCCTCAAAACAACACCGCTTTTTCAGGAGAGAGAAAAATCGCAGTTAAGTCCTTTGACGGAAGCACCCTTTCGACTTTTTATAAGTTCGCGGCTGGCCCAGTCATTGCTGGAGGGAAAAAATTCCCGAAATTCTGTCTTTCTGGAACAGATCACCATGGTTTTTGGGGGGATAGCGGTGTTATACTTGGGTGGTACGCGACCATGGAGGACGCGCAAAAAGAAGTAAACGAGATTCATAAAGCCATGCAGAACGGTGAGACGGAGTATCAGCTTAAATATTACGTTAACTTGGAGGATTATGCTAGTGTTGCTCAACGTAAATACACCAACCACTGAAGATGCATTGGTCAAACCCTGAGGATTTTCCCCTTATAATTCCATTGAA
>Ga0082212_10004835_pt1 | contig 18596 bp, 20 predicted proteins | sample TergutNt197P3_FD_71548 | JGI IMG/M metagenome (GOLD analysis project Ga0082212, IMG submission 71548) | Neocapritermes taracua P3 segment gut microbial communities from Petit-Saut dam, French Guiana - Nt197 P3 | ecosystem: Host-associated > Arthropoda: Insects > Digestive system > Gut ...
AGCCGATATTTCTGTTTACCGATCAGCACGGGCAGCCATGCAGAAAATATTGCAGGGTGAAAAACTCCCAAGCATAGACGCGCTGAAAACTGATTATCAGCGGCTTGCCGCTGATAAAAAGAACGGCTACCGTGTATACCGTGCCGCTCAAAAAGATATGCGGGAAGCAATAGCGATCAAGCACAATATTGATCATCTGCTCGGCATAACAGGCGATCAGAAAAGCAAAGAAATGGAGCGATAGCGACAATGACGATTTTAACAAGGCGCAACGCGCCGCAACCGGAGCTAGAGGACAATTTGTCCCAAGCTAAGGCGGGTCTGGGGTGCCAACCCCGGCAAGCAATTTTTCACGGAAGCGTGAAAAATTAGCAACCGTGGCCATTATGTGGCCACGGTTGCCCTGCTTGCGCCAGGTTATCTTGAATCTCTCTCCTTCATACGACCCACTTTGACACTTTCCGTTACACGGCAAAGTGTCATGGACTCTGCCGGGGCTTTTCACGGCGTTGGCAGTGATCTATGTGTTTATCAGTTATTCATTTTTTGTAATTTGTGTATCGTAAGTAGTAAACGGTAAATCATACTTTTTTGCAATATCTTCTATAAGTTTAACATAATTCAATCCCTCATTAACAAGATATCCCCAGTTCTTTTGATCATATAATTTTTTTTGAAAGCTATCATCTTCATTATCATAAGGATCATTAGTACAATTTAAGGATGGCATTATTATATAATTGTCAAGATATAATCTTGCGTTATCATAGTCAGAAAATATGGCTGTTTTCTCATCAAAAAAACCTATGATCATTAGATCAACACTTCTGTTCAAATAATTAAAAGTTATAGTTTGATTTACACTATAACCAGATAGTTTATATAAATTACCCATAATGCAAGGTATTTGATTAGAATTTCCAGTATTATAATAAAAATCATTATGCTCAAAAAGATGGCCATCAATGACTTTATCCATAAGTTGAAAATGATTTATTGCTGCCTCATCAAGCTGTATCGCATAAATTGGCGTAAGGTATTTTTCCCCATCAGAAGTGTGAATAGTTTGATTTTTCATTGATTGATCAATTTCATAGTTTTTAACGAATTCATTAGGACCTTCATAAAAACCCAGATATTCTAACGGCTGCTGGATCATCTCAAAAAAATAAAAATCAGGAGAAGAATGAAGGTCATTGTTAAAATATTTACTCTTACTTAGGAAATCTTTTTGTTGTTGAGCGGCAGCAAAACCTATAGTTTCATCATATGTATCAAACACACGTAGGTAAGGCGGAGTCGTAGCATAATCGCTATTGTCATCTATTTTTGTACAAGTATCATTAACGTATTGTGATTCCTTAACATTACAACCAACAACAATAAATAATGCTAGAAATAATGCTAGAAAAACACAGAAAATTATTATTAACTTCCTATTTAATTTTTGCATAAAACCTCCTAAAAGCATATTGTTATATTAAGATGGGGAAACCATAAAAATTTCCCCATCTTAATATTGAAATGAGGTTTAATCAAGTCTAACTTGTGCCGTAATACACAAAAATATAGCTGCTGTTGCACCAAAGAAACGATGTCTTAGATGACGTAATTTTACCCTTACCCCATACTCTGCCTGTTTCAATTGTCACGTCTGCTTGAGCATAGGCTGTGTAACCTGTATAGCCGCGAACATTTGTGTAATGGTACACATCTAGTCCATCTGAGGTGCTAATCAGTCTTGTCCAGCCCCAATAGTAGTAACTGTTTACGCCAAGAACTTTCATTCCCTTATCGGCAGTCACAGTATACGCAGCAGTGGCAGGGCAAACCATAATATCATCATCTATAACTGATTCAACTACCGCTTCTTCAGCATCACCATAGCATTCAAGAACAATATATTCTGTATCAGCAAATGCCGCTAATGTTGTTGCTAGAACAAATATTGCAACTAAACAGACTAATAGTAACAGTCTCATTTTCATATACTTAAGCCTCCCTTCCCCGTAATTAGGTTTCTAGAGTCAAGAATACATTTGTGCTTATATTTCTGCTATATGGGTAAGTTTTACATTTACGAACAAATTAACTTAAATGCTCCGATTATTAGCCCATTGGAATCACCTCATTACAAATTTTTTTCACGTTACAGGGTTGTTCATTGTGACATCAATACATACCTGATGGCGCATTCAATCCTGCTGGCCAGTCAAGACCAAACGATCCACCCGATAAGTAATATCAAAGAGCAAAAAACAGTTTTTTATTTCTCTACTACATTCCAAAAACCACATAGTCATCTAAATAACGTAAGGTAACATGATTGTCATTATGTTACCTTGCGCCTTTAGCTCGACATTAAATATTATACAGGAGGAGCAACCTACTAAAATTTGTTCGAAGGCAATATAAAAAACAGGGGTAAAACCCCTGCTCATAACAAAACAAATTAAGCCCATGTAACATAATGACAACTGTGTTACATGGGCTAATATTTTAAGGAGGAACCTACCATGGCAACAACTCAACCAATCAGAAACAAGAACCAAATCCGCGCTCTGGCAGAATACTATCTGCGTAAGGGGCAACTACGCAATCAAGTACTTATCATTCTCGGCGTACATACCGCGCTACGCATCAGCGATCTGCTGCGTGTGAAGTGGGATGACGTGTATGATTTCGAACTGGGCCGCGTTCTGGTCAGCTTTACCATAGTCGAGAAAAAGACCCACAAAACCAAGACCATAGCGCTCAATAAAACTGCAATAGGCGCACTTGCCGTATTAGCCCAACAGGCTGCTCAAAAGGGGCATTTTATTATCGAGAACCCTCAAACCAAGCAAGCTATCAGCCGCATTCAAGCCTATCGGCTGATTCGCGCCGCCACCGAAGCTTTGGGCTTTGATCAACGGGTTTCGCCCCATTCATTGAGGAAAACATTTGGGTATTTTGCCTGGAAAAGCGGCGTATCCCCGGCAGTCATAATGGAAATCTATAACCACAGTTCACTTGCCGTAACACGCAGATATTTGGGCGTCACGCAAGATGATAAAAATGCCGTATATCTTTCGTTGAATCTGTTTGACTGTGTTTAATAAAACCCCAATCATTAAAAATCCCATACTACGGCATTTTAAATGGCATATGACTTTGACATATAAATTATACATCAATTAAATAATTCCTGCCAGCATTAAGTAAGAGTTTTCTATAAATATCTATATTATTAGCAAAATTTTTGCTAATAATAATCATTTTATTAATTATAATCGGCGCAACTCTTCGTAGTAAATACGAATTCTCAATGTAAGTTTATCAACTTCAATTTTCAATACGTCCATTAATAGCATACCTGACTTAGTCTGTGCCCTCATATTCTGCGGTGGCTATGGGAGTTACAAATAAATGATTTTGTGTGAATACAAAAGGGTACCCAATATTCTATCGCAATAGAATATTAAGGAAATATTAAGATTTGCGTGGTCTATTGGAGTAGAACGTTGCCTGATTTTGAATTATAATGAATAGTAGATCAATTGCGAAAAAATGGAAGACAATCTATAAAAAATAGGGAGTGCCAAAACAATTTGCATAATTACACGAAATATCAGCCAACTCACATCTATTATTCTTTGAGCCCCATTATTTCCCAAAACATTTAAACAAGGATTTCTTTGTTTGATAGATACTATTAATCATCACTAAAAGACAAAATATCCTTATGTCAGACATCTTTAGCTGCATTCATGTTGAAAAATGCTATAAATTTCTTTTATCAAACAATTGAAATCTGAACGCATGTTCGATATAATGTAAGTAATATTGTTAGTTGAAAGGATATATAAAAAGGAGGCGGTTATATTGGTAATTTTACAGGCAAGTGTAACAGCTGATGAGATGAACAAACCTATTATTTGCCCGAAATGCAATCGTGGGAAAATCGGCAATATACCCGCGTGGAGCAATGCGGATATTTCACGTCGCGGAAGACATCCTCCAGGAGAACGGTTGGAGTGTCTGCAAGTAAAGTGCCCGGTATGCGGTTCGCTATGGGCAGCCAGAACTGAATAATATTTTTGGGTACTGAGATAAATACCCGGTGAGGGTTGCGCTTGCGGGCAATAATACCACATCTTTCTAGCACATAGCACCAACCGCCGGAAACGGAAAGAGTTAGGAGCATGGCAGATAGCTTTCAAAGCTATTGCTATGCTCTTTTTTAGTTCCCGTTTTGCTTTGAAAGCAGAACGGAGGACTAATGAAAATCAGCGTTACATCACGGCTACGCTGCCGCTCACCGCCTTTCCTCATTCGATTTTAAGTGTTTTACCAAAAAATCGAATGGAGGAAATAATAATGGCAACAACAATCAATTTGAAAGATTTTTATCCCTGGTATACGCAGGATGAATTTGTGGAGGTATCTTATGAGGTAGCAGCAGAGCTTATGGCTGATAAGCGATATGAGAAAATTCATAAACAGCGTGTCCGGCGTAATATGGCGATATACTCTCTGGATAATAATGATGGCATAGAAGCATCAGCGATTTCATATTCCAACGATTCCCCGGAATATGTTTTGGAATTGAAAGAAAGGCATTGCCGGTTGTGTTGTGCATTGAACACCCTGCCGGAAATACAAGGCCGAAGGATTGAAGCCCATTTTCTGCTTGGCATGAGTCAAGCGGAGATCGCCGAGGCTGAAGGCGTTTCAAAAAGTTCTGTTAGTATTTCTATCACAAGGGGATTGGTTGCAATGAAAAATATTTTAAAAAATACCGATTGCCTGTCAAACTTTTGCCCTCAAAGTGAAGCAGGTATATGAGAGGAGTATTTCGCTCCTCGAAAAACCGGGTGAGGTATGAACGAGCCGGAATATTTACTGTCTAATGACAGCTCAAATGAATACGGCGTGTTTCCCTCCGGCGCTACGGGACTATTTGTCCCATAGTATAGGCTAGGCGAAGGGGCGGCATGAAAATGTTGCCCCTTCGCTATCCCCGGTAAACATATATTTAATGAGGAGTGTGCGCTATGCCAGATAATCCAAGCCAGGATACCATCTATCAAGTAGGCCATATGACATTCATTGTCACGCCGGTCTATCGCTCCGGACGGGGTGAAACGGTATTTGATATTCTTTTAAAGTTAATGAAAGCCGACGTACAGCAAATATAGATGCCCTCAACATCCTTAACAACAACGGTCAGATGTGTTATAATAGTAGTGTAAATACTACTCATTTGACTGTCGGAAAGGAGGCTGTTATGAAACAGTCAAATGAAAAAAGCCATACCAACTACACCGCCGCTTTATATGTCCGACTCTCCCGTGATGACGGGCTGGATTCCGAATCCAACAGCATCCAAACACAAAAGGCATTGCTTACTAAGGTAGCTAAAGAAAAAGGCTACACAAATCTGCTGATATTCGCGGATGACGGTATATCCGGCGTAACCATGAACCGCCCCGGTTTCATAAAGATGATAACCGAACTGGAAAAAGGTTATATCTCCGCAGTATTCGTCAAAGACCTCTCACGGTTGGGCCGAAATTATATCGAAGTTGGCAAACTGACCGAAGAGTTCTTCCCGGAGCATAACATCAGGCTTGTGGCGGTATCGGACGGTGTTGATAGCGACGAAGGCGAAAACGATCTAAACCCCATCCGCAACCTTTTCAATGAATGGTATGCCCGCGATATCTCCAAAAAGCGGCGTATCAGCAACAAAATACGCGGCAATTCAGGGGAACCGCTCTCGCTGCCGCCATTTGGCTACATCAAAAATCCGGACGATCCAAAATACTGGATCATTGACGAAGAAGCCGCTATTATTGTCCGCAGAATATACAGTATGACGATTAACGGATTCGGCACAGCACAAATCGCCAACTCGCTCACGAAAGAAAAAATCTTAACACCGATCTTCTATTGGCGCAGCAAAGGATTGAACCGTCCGGGGAAATTGAAGGATCAGGAACCGCATGGGTGGAATGCTTCAACAGTGTTCAAGATTTTGACCCTGCAAGAGTATTGCGGTGATGTGATTAATTTCAAGACCTTTTCCAAATCGTATAAAAACAAAACACGCTTTGTAAACGATGAAGAGAACCGTGCAGTGTTTTTGGATGTACATGAGGCAATTATTGACCGGGAAACATGGGAGAAGGTTCAGGCAATGCGCGGTACCCGTAAGCGTACACCCAAAAGCACCACCGAGCGCAGCATATTCTCTGGCCTGCTCAAATGCGCTGATTGCAAAGGCAATCTTAACTATCACTTCAACCAGCGTAATCACGAGATTAAATATTTCAACTGCGCCAACAATAATAACGGACGCGGCGGTTGCCCAACAACTCATTATGTACGGTTGGATTTTTTGGAGCAGGTCGTTTTGCAGGAGTTTCGCCGCTTGGCTCAATTTGCCAACAGCTATGAAGATGATTTTATCAAGGCAATCATAGGCCACAACATGAAAACGGCTGAAACCGATAGGGCGATAAAGCAGCGTGAACTTGATAACCTGCTATCGCGTGACAAAGAGCTTGACACGCTGTTTGAGCGGATGTATGAGGACAATGTGACCGGAAAAATCAGCGATGAACGATTTGCCAAAATGGCGGGGAAATACGAGCAAGAGCAGGCCGAGATCGCTAAGCGAGCCAAAATACTCAAAACCGAGCTTAGAAAAGAGCGCGGCCAGCAATTGACCGCCGACACGTTCCTTGATATCGTCCGTAAATATACCGACGCGCAAGAACTGACCCAACGCATGGTCGTGGAATTGATTGACCACATCGACGTATACCACATCGAAAAGACAAGCGGCTTATCAAGCCAAAGAATAACGATCTATTATAACTGCATCGGTGCATTCGAAGTTCCAAGCTGGGATAACATCCCCGAACTGGATATAACCCTGGAAACGCGAAAAGGAGTAGCCCTTTGCTACTCCCAATTCGAGAAAGCCGTATAACAAAACGAGTGCCCTTACAGGATTCTCAAATCCCATAGTGACACCCGCAGTGGTGCGGGCGAAGGGACTTGAACCCCCACGGTTTCCCGCCAGCTCCTAAGGCTGGTGCGTCTGCCATTCCGCCACACCCGCTTGAGTAGATTACGCATAAATTTTAACATAAAGCCGACAGACCGTCAAGGTTCTTTAAAAAGGCGCATAAAAATTAATGCCCATATATTTCAGGGCTATAAATTGACAAAATTTTTAAAAAAATGACTTGTTTCGCTCATATCTATGATATAATAGTATATAAACCCATATCTTTACGAGGGCTGTCATGAAAAAATTGCTGATTATATGCGCGGCTTTAACTGTTTGCAGCTTACTTATGTGGGGGATATCCAGCGTCCAGGCTCGTTCCTCCTTGCCCCAACCCATACAGGAGGAGGTCGAAGATGAGCCTATTTTAGCCACCGCGGAAGAGACCGGCCTGCCGCCCGTAGTGGCGGATGTACTGCCTCCGGACGACGAAACGAATGAGCCGGAATTAAAAACGGAACCGAAGACACAAGTGCCGCCGCCTCTCTTGGCATTTACCTTTGACGATGGCCCCAGTGCGGACTACACGCCGCTGCTCTTGAGCGGCCTGCGGGAGCGCGGTGTACATGTAACATTTTTTATGGTGGGTGCGCGGGCAGAAAAAACGCCGGAAATAGTATTGCAAGCTTATGAAGACGGGCATGTGATAGGTGGCCACAGCTATGACCATAGCTCTTACATAACCAAGCTAAGCGCTACTTCGCTGAAAGTGCAACTACAAAAAACCGACAATATCATAGCCGAAATTACCGGGGATGACCCGCCCTTTCTGTTGCGCCCACCCTATGGCGCCATCAACGAAACCGTAGCCAAAAGGACAGAAAAGGCAAATATATTATGGAATATAGACCCGCGTGATTGGAGCGTGCGCGATGCCGAAAAGATATATGATACGATCATGGAGCGCGTCGTGGACGGCGGCGTGGTAATACTGCATGACATCTATGAAAGCACCGTGGAGGGTGCGCTTAAGTCCATAGACAAGTTGCTGGAGGAGGGCTGGCAGTTTGTGACTATACCGGAACTGTACGAGGTCTATGGCATACCTTTACAGGCGGGTGGCATATACCGCTCCCCCGAAGCCTATACCCTGCCGGACGAGTACTAATTTTTCATAGTCGCGATAAAAGAAACGTTTGTTTGCTCCCGGATTCAGCAAAACAGCATAAACTGAGCCATGCTGTTTCATTAAATGTGCTACTTTACTCTTCGTCCTCTTCAGGACTGTTGATGGCGCTGTCCATCATTTTTATCAATTCCAGCAAGCTGCGGAAAGGCTTGGTATGCTTGCCGTTAAGCCAAGTCACTATACCTTGCCAGGTTTGATTTTGCGTATCCAATATCTGTACCACAAAGGTATTTTTCTGGTCGGTTTTATTCATTAACAGCACCTACTCTTTTCAAGAAACTAGCGAAAGTAGCCTCTTTTTTACTAAATCAGGATAAAACATATTACGACATATATTAATAGTATACATCATTTCGGTTACATTTCGGTTACATTTTGACTACTTTTTTGACGCAGTTTTTTGTAAATGTATATTTTTTTATTATCAGTAGCAATTATTTTTTATAAAATATTGCAATTTTTTATAAAATATTGTTTATTTTTCTCGCAATATATAGTATAATGGTATATGTTTCTTGTCATATCTTTCGTTATAGTCGCAGAAAATTTACAGATTATGCAATTTTACATAAAAAAATACTTTTTCATGTACAAGGTTATGAGTTGACGCATTGTTTTAAACTGTAAAAATTTAAGTAGGAAGGTAATTCCAAATGACTCAAAATGTAATTTTTCCGGCCTCTGCAACCGATTCCATGCCCATACGCGCCGTTATGCTTGGGGATATCAAACTCTATGTGGGCGATGTGCTGATTGACGATGAAATAAGCCGTTCAAATAAGATGTGGAATCTACTGGCATATTTAATCGTCAACCGGAACCGTAATGTACCGCAGGATGAGTTGATAGACATTTTGTGGCCGGAAGATGACAGTCAGAATCCAGGCAATGCGCTAAAAACGCTGCTGTACCGCACCCGCGCCACGGTGTTGCCGCTTTTAGGCGATGAACCGCAGCTTATACTCTCGCAGCGTGGCTCCTATTCTTGGAATCACAGTCTAAATTGCGAGTTGGATGCGGAACAGTTTGCAGATTTAGTACGGCAGGCCGGCGATAAAGCGCTGTCCGACGTGGAGCGCCGAAATTTATATCGGAAGGCCCTCTCCTTGTATAAGCAGGATTTCTTACCTAAGTTGGCCGACCAATTATGGGTTATCCCATTACAAACGTATTATCATACCCTGTATCTGGAAGCGGTATTTGCGTATGCCAACTTGTTGATGGCAGCAGAGCAATACGCGGAACTGGCTGAGCTGATCAACGAGGCTATTGTGATAGAGCCCTACTATGATAAGCTACATGCCTTGCTAATTACGGCGCTGTTACGTCAGGGTAATAGTTTGGCCGCATTGAATCATTATGAATCTGCTACGGAATTGCTGTACCGTAATTTGGGTGTACACCCCTCCGAGGAATTACGCGCCCTGTATAAAGAAATAATGAATGAAAGAAAGAGTTTGGAAACGGATCTTTGCATCATCCAGAAGGATTTGCGGGAAACAGCTTCCCGCCCCGGCGCTTTTGTATGCGATTATGGTTTCTTCCGCGAAGCCTATCGTTTGGAGGTGCGACGGGTTGGCCGTGTAGGTTCTTGCGTACATGTGGCATTACTTACCGTTTCTCTGCCGGATGGCAGAACCCCAGCTCTTCTTCCGCTAAACAGCACTATGGATCAACTTTTAGAGGTGCTGCGCATGAACCTGCGGCGTGGGGATATCATTGCCCGCTATAGTGGCGCACAATTTGTGTTGATGCTGCCTACCGCCGTTTATGAGGATAGTCAAATGGTGATGACGAGGATAATAGATAGCTTTTACCAGCAAAACCGCAAGAATTTTCTTAAGATAAGCTATAAATTGCAACAAATTGATTTGGATAATTCTTTGCTGGTCGATTGACGGCCGCCGGAAGATTTTCTTCTTTTGAATAAAAACATTATTGTTAAATGTGTATGCAAAGGAAGTGATGTCCGTGTTAAAACAAAAACTTAAGCGTGTAACATGTCTTTGTTTGCTAGCTGTTATGCTGTTAACGGTTGTTGTTCCACCGGCCTTGGCCGCCGTTGCCAATTCGGACAAGCCTTCTGCGTTGCCAAAAAAAGCAGATCAAATAACAGGTGTTAGCGTGAAAAATAACGCCAAAGCCTCCGTTGATGCCTCTAACCTGAAGGAAGGTTATATTATGGTCAAATATACGGGTGGGCGCAATGTAAGGATTAAGCTGCAGATCACCAAGCAAAGCGGCGTGACTTATACCTACGACCTTAACAACTCCGGCAATGCCGAGACCTTCTCTTTAAGTGAAGGTAACGGAAAATACACGGTAGCCATATTTGAAAATGTTTCCGGCAACAGCTATACGCAGGCCTATAGCTGTACTTTGGATATGGATTTGCGTAATTCTTTCCTGCCCTTTATGTACCCTAATCAATATGTAAATTATAAAACCGATTCATCGGTGGCCACCAAAGCAGGGGAATTGACCCAAGGTACCACGAAGGAAATGGATAAGCTTACAAACATTTATCGTTTTATGGTGGATAACTTTACCTACGATACCGCGCTGGCCGCTACCGTTACATCCGGTTATCTGCCGGATGTGAACAAAGTGCTGGAGCGAAAAAAGGGTATCTGCTTCGATTACGCGTCTTTAATGAGTTCTATGCTGCGCCTACAGGGTATACCGTGTAAGCTGGTTGTGGGTTATGCCGGCACGGTTTATCATGCCTGGATAAATGTTTATATCACAGACATAGGCTGGATAGATAAGGCCATCTATTTCGACGGCAAAAACTGGTCTTTGATGGATCCCACCTTTGTTTCCAGCGGTAAATCTTCTCAGCAGGTAATGCAGTATGTAAGCGACGGCAAAAATTATAGCCAGAAATATGCATATTAAGGAGTAAATTATGGAAGAAAACAACAAACAGAATAGGCAGACTGACCAACTTTCCGCCGATGAACTTTCGTTGTTTTTTATGCAGCTTTCACTGATGCTGAAGGCTGGTATATTGCCGGCCAATGCGCTTTCCTTGTTAGAGCAGGATTCTTCTTCCGAGTATGAAATACGGCTTCTAAGCCGTATTCGTGCCATATTGGAACAAGGCGCTCCTTTATATGAGGCCTTGGATGCACAGGGTTGCTTTCCGGAACATGCCCTGCGGATGGTACAGGTGGGCGAGGAAACAGGCCGTTTGGAGCAGGTTTTGACGGCACTCTCCCAACATTATGGTCAGGAACATGAATTAAGGCAAAGCCTCAGGCAAGCTGTTGCCTACCCGGCCTGGCTGGCGGTAATCATCGGCGTGGTGACCTTTGTATTGATTACGCAGGTGTTGCCGGTATTCCAGCAGGTAATGCAACAAATGGGCAGTTCCATTACGCCCTGGGCCTCCTCTTTGATGAATTTGGGTGTATTCAGTGAGCAAGGAGCTATCATTTTAGCTGTGATACTCTTAGCGTTGGCTATATTTTTGTTCGTTAATACGCGCAGCCCGCAGGGACAGGTGCGTCTGCGCCAGCTGTTAGATAAGGTGCTCTTTCGTGGCGCGCTGGGGCTTTCAGTGGCGCGAGAGAATTTTGCTTCGGTCATGGCGCTTTCTCTAGCCAGTGGCCTTACCCTGACGCAAGGGCTGGAAAAGGCGCAGCTTTTATTGTCGCATGATCAGCTGGCCAAAAATATGGCACAATGCGGCAGCTTGATGGAGCAGGGGTCGACCTTCTCCAAGGCAGTAGAGGATGCGGGTGTATTCGGCGGGTTGGAAATTGGCCTGTTGACAGCTGGCTTTAAGGCTGGGGCCAGCGATACAGTCTTGTTGGAATTGGCCCGCCGTTACCATAAAGAAACAGAAGATATACTCTCCGGTATGATGGCGCGCCTGGAGCCTTTACTGGTAACTTTGCTGGTTTTGGTGGTAGGCATGTTGCTGCTTTCGGTCATGTTGCCGTTGCTGGCAATTATGGAAGGTATTGGCGGTTAAATTAAGGGTGATAAGGAGCAAAGCTTATGTTTTTGCGTTCCCACAGCAAGCCGCTGATACGCTTGCTGCTACCCATTTGCCTAACTTTAGTTCTGCTGGTGCTGGTTGTGTATGCTGTTCATAGCACGCAAAGGCAGATGGCAGCCGAATCGTTGCGCCTGACCGAGGAGAGCGTGCGCCGCGCAGCGGTGCAATGCTATGCCTTGGAGGGCGCCTATGCCATGGATCTGCAATATCTGATCGATCATTACGGCATCCGCCCCGATACCAACCGCTTTATCATACATTATCAGTTCGTGGGTGATAATATATTGCCGGATATCACAGTCATACCGCAAAGACAATTACTCTAAATTCTAGCTTCTAACCTCTATCTTCTAGCTTCTATATTGGGGGGCGCTATGATGAAGAAAAAAACCTTGATGAGCGCGAGCGGTATAGCAGTATTTCTGTTGGGCGCGGTATTTCTTTTTTTATCCGTTGGCCTGGTGCTGCTGGGCGGCTCCGTGTACCGGCGCGTAGTGGCTCATTCTCAGGAAAACGACCAAATGCGTACCACGCTTTCTTATGTAGCGAATCAGGTGCGGCGCAAGGATATGGCAGGAAATGTGCAGGTGGGAAAGTTCCACGGGCAGGATGCGCTGTTGCTTACGCAAAATTTTGAAGACATAGAATGTGTTACCTACCTATATTGCTGGGAAGGCAGCTTGCGCGAATTATTTATAGAAAAAGGCTACGAGCTGGGGCCGGAAGCCGGCCTGCCGTTGATTACGCTAGAAAATATTTTCTTTACCGTGGAAGAAGGTTTAATAGGAGTAGAGGCGCTGTTCACGAATGGCAGTCAAGGCCGGCTTATACTGGCGCCGCGTGGCGGCGTTACAGGAGGTGACGGCTGATGAGAAGAATTAATTCCCGTTCTGCCTTGTTTTTGGGCGAGGTAGTGCTGGCTTTGCTTATTTTCGCGCTTTCTGCCGCGGTATGCGTAGGACTTTTGTTTCGTGCTTATCGCGTCAGCGAGGCCAGCCGCGATCTGAATCAGGCCGTGTTTTGTGTCCAAAGCGCCGCAGAAGTCTTCAAGATACAGCCGGAGCTAGAAAAAGTGTCCGCGCTACTAGGTGGAGATTTGCAGTCAGGCCACTGCTATGTATATTATAATGAAGATTGGCAGCCTGCGGAAAAGAAAGACGCGGTTTTCACCATGCTCATTACGCCACATTTTGAGGCTGGCGTGGCCTATGCAAAGATCAGCTTGAATAAAGGGGCGGCAGTCATCTACGAATTGACCCCTTCTATATATGCAGGAGAAATGATCTAATGAGCGAAAAAAGACAAAACCCTCTATTTGGCGTGGGCGGTATGACATTGCTGACAGTGTTGTTGGTACTGGTTCTTACCATGTTTGCGGTGCTTACCGTAAGCTCCGCGCAGGCCGATATGCGCTTGAGCGAAAAAAATGCACGCGCCGTGAGCGATTATTATGCGGCGGATCACGCAGCCGTACGCTTACAGGCTAAGGCGGCGGATATGTGGCCCTTGGATCAGCCGAAGCCAAACGTCTCCGTTATGCTAAAAGAGCTTGCTGCGGATTATGATCTGCGCGTTAACGATTGGGATGACGGGCTGATGTTTTCCTGCGATATCCCCATCACTGCCACGGGCCAGATTTTGCAACTGACGTTATTTTTGGCGCCGCCAGGGAGCGCTGCGCGCTGGCGGATAGAACAGTGGCAATTTATTCCGCCGGCCACGGAATTATTTGATGAACCCGTACTGCCGGTATTTTTACCGGAATTTGAGGATGAATAGTTATGGAAGTTAAGGATATTCTAGCCAAAGCGGTGCAGCATGAGGTATCCGATATACTGATTATAGCAGGGCTGCCTATTTCTTATAAAACCGGCAGTAAAATTATGCATGAAGATGGTACCAGACTGTCGCCTTCCGCTACCCATAAGCTGGTGGAGGACATTTACGATCTGGCCGGGAAGCGCAGTATGGATACCCTGCTAAAACATGGCGATGATGACTTTTCCTTCTCTTTGCCGCAGTTATCGCGCTTTCGGGTCAATGCTTTAAAACAACGCGGTTCTTTGGGTGCGGTCATACGGGTGGTTTCCTTTGACTTACCGGATCGCCACGAATTTCATATACCGGATGCGGTGATGAAGTTTGCTTCCTACACCAGGGGCATGGTGCTGGTCACCGGCCCGGCCGGCTGCGGTAAATCAACCACCTTAGCTTGTTTGATCGATGCCATCAATCATCAGCGCAGCGCCCATATCATCACGATTGAGGACCCCATAGAGTTTTTACACCGTCATGACAAATGCGTCGTGACGCAGCGCGAACTGTCCAGCGACACCGATAGCTATGAAGCTGCCTTGCGTGCGGCGCTGCGCCAGGCGCCGGATGTGATACTTTTGGGCGAAATGCGCGATCATGAAACCATCAAGGCAGCCATTACCGCAGCGGAAACCGGACATTTGCTTATCTCCACGCTGCATACCATGGGCGCGGTCAATACCATAGACCGCATCATCGACAGTTTTCCCGCCGGGCAGCAGCAGCAAATACGCGTGCAGTTGGGCATGGTGTTGCAGGGGGTTATCTCCCAACAGCTTATCCCGACCCAGAAAGGACAGATACTACCGGCCTTCGAGATCATGATAGCCAATAATGCCATCCGCAACCTAGTGCGCGAAACCAAGGCCCATCAGATAGAAAGCGTGATTTACTCCTCCGCTTCCGAAGGTATGATAACCATTGATACCTACTTATTTAATATGGTAAAAGACGGTCAAATACTACCGGCGGAAGCCATACGTCACAGCAGTAATAGCGAACAGATGAAAAAGAAGCTGGCCGGGTATGGATTAAAATGGTAAAAGTAAAAAGTAAATAGAACAGAGGGAATACGCATGAGACTGAATCAGGAAAATTCCGCGCTACGCATATGTGTAGATAGCTTCACAAACGGGCAAATTGCCGGGAAAGTTTACGGGCAGCGCCTGGAAAAACCGCTGATTTTTGCCGATATTGGCAGCCTGCTGCTGCAAATAGAGGATGTGCTCAACGCACAGGATTACCCACGCGCTTTTCAACGGAAGCGAAGCTTTTTAAAAGACGAGAATATCTCGGATCTGCCGCCAAATAAGGTTAGCGGTGATTTCATGAGCAAGGATGCGGTAGCATCCAACAGCGGAGAAATAGCCACCTTTATTGTGATGATCATCACGCGGCAAAATACTTCCTGGCAGGGTATGATAAACTGGCTGGATGAAAATCCGCACCAGCATTTCCAAAGCGCGCTGGAATTCATACGGATCGTAAACGATAAAATAATGAAAAAACAAACACAAAATGTGAAAATATAAGTTTTTATTTGTTATTATTTATTTTTCTATGAAGCAGTTTTCATTTTCCTTTATTTTTAGTAAATATTAGTGTTGCTTTTTTGTGAGATTATTGTTATAATGCAATATATGAAATATTTTGAATAAGAATATTTCTATAGATTCCTAATACTTTTTATATTACTAAGGAGGAGCATCAAATGAAAAAAACACTTGTACTTACCCTGGTATGTCTCATGATGATTGCGTTGGTAGTAGGTTGCACGAAACCTGAGCCCGTCGCGCCCGTTACGCCTGTCGCGCCCACTGAACCCACTGAACCTGTTGCCCCCACTGAACCCGTTGATGAGACAGCTGGCACAGTAGTAATTGGTGTGTATGAGCCTGCTTCCGGTGATAACGGCCCCGGCGGCAAACAGGAAACTTTGGGTATACAGTATGCGAACAGCATAACCCCCACAGTGGAAATTGGCGGAAAAACCTACAATGTTGAACTGTCTATTGTGGACAATCAGTCCTCCAATGACAAAGCGGTTTCCGCTGCCCAGCAGTTAATAGCCGCAAACAGCTCCGTTATATTGGGCTCTTACGGCTCCGGCGTTTCCATTGCCGCTTCCGATACCTTCCGCGATAATGGGCTGGCGGCTATCGGCGTAAGCTGCACCAACCCGAACGTTACGGCCGGCAATAGCCACTATTTCCGTATCTGCTTCCTGGATCCTTTCCAAGGCACTGTTTTGGCAAGCTTTGCCAAAAAACAGTTTGGCGCCCAAAAGGCTTACTGCTTAGCCAAACTGGGTGATGACTATTCCGTAGGTCTGGTTAAATTCTTTAGGGATGCTTTCGGTGAAGAAAACTGCGTTTCCGAACAGTTCCCGGATGGCACTTCCGATTTCTCCACCTATGTAGCCAATGCCAAGGCGCAAGGCTGCGATGTATTTTTCTCCCCCACATCTATTGAGGCCGCGCAGCTGATTATTGACCAGATTGCTACCATCGGCGGTCTGCCCATACTGGCCGGCGACACCTGGGATGCCCCCCAGATCCTCCAAGCCGCGAAAGACAAAGATGTAGAAATTTTTGTTACCACCTTCTATCATGAGGGCGGCGCTCCTGAGTTTGACAGCGGCTTTAAAGCATGGCTTAACGCCAACCCCACTGCTTTGACCAACAACGGCGGCACCGATACGATCGGCGCAGTGTCTGCCCTGGGCTTTGACGCTTACTATGTGGCTTTGGAAGCGTTTAAAGCCGCCGGTTCCACTGATAAAGGTGATATACTTGCCGTATTGCCCAGCGTTACTTATGGTGCTGGCGCAACCGGTGCCATTGCTTTCGATGAGATCGGCGATGCTTTCCGTAATTCTGCCTTCGTAAAGAAATGCGATACGGAAAGTGGGGATTGGGAACTTGTAGCACTGCAGACAATATAGTTTGCTTTTCCCGCTATTTGCTATTTCCCTAGCCGGTAAAACAAAAACTGCTGGCGGGGGCCTTGGCCCCCGCCATTGTTCTTGTAAAAACCTCTTCTTTGTTGTGGCGTAATTATTAAATATATTTATAGAGAGAGGGAATTTCGTGGAATTTTTAGATCTCATTATGCCATATATCCTGGCCGGAATTTCGGTGGGTGGTCAGTATGCGCTTATCGCCATCGGTTATACCATGGTTTACGGCATTCTGCGCCTGATCAATTTCGCCCATGCGGATGTATTTATGGTGGCCGGCTTAATGATGGTTTATATTGGTGGTTCAGTAGGCGCGGGTATAATGGCTTTACTGCCGCTTTGGCTGGCTATTCCCGTAGTCATTGTGCTAACAATGCTCTTAGCGTTTGGCATAGAAAGGGCGGCCTATAAGCCCTTGCGTACCGCGCCCCGTATGTCTATCATGGTCTCCGCCATCGGCGTAAGTTATTTGCTGCAAAATATGGCCTTGTACATAACCGGAGGTCTGCCTAAGCCTTATACCGTCATCGCTTGGTTTTCCACTTCCATGACCTTTTTGGGCGTAACCATCAAGCGGGTGACCCTGATTACGCCCTTTTTGGTGATTGCATTGGTTTTTGCTTTAGTGATGCTGATAAACCATACTAAAATAGGCATGGCGACCAGGGCGGTTGCCAAGGATTTTGATACCAGCCGGCTTATGGGCATAAAAATCGACTCCGTTATTTCAATGACATTTTTCATTGGTTCTTTCTTAGCGGCTGTGGGTTCTATGCTTTATTTCTCCAACTTCCCCATGGTTACGCCCGTTGTGGGCGCCATGCCCGGTCTTAAGGCCTTTGTGGCGGCTGTTTTCGGCGGCATAGGTTCCATCCCCGGAGCGGTACTTGGCGGAGTGATCATAGGCGTTTGCGAGAGCGTCATTAAAGGCTTAGACACCATTTTGCTCACGACCGGTGTGATCAAAGCCCCTCTGGAGCTTACCACCTTCTCGGATGCTTTTACATTTATTTTGCTTATTGTCATACTGATCTTCAAACCGACCGGTCTCTTCGGTGAGAAGGCCACCGATAAGGTTTAAGGGGGGACGAAGATGATGATAGAAACAGATAAAAATAAAAAAATAATAAACAGTATAGTTTACACTTCACTCATCGTGCTTATGCTGATTGGCTCTATTATCCTTGAGCGTTTCGGCACGACCGGCAACTGGACGATGTTGGTTGCTTGTACAAAAAGGGCTGCTGTTTTTGCCCTGGTAGCGGTTTCCATGAACCTGCTAAATGGGTTTACAGGTTTGTTTTCCTTAGGACAAGCGGGCTTTATGCTGATAGGCGCTTACACCTATGCTATATTCACCATACCGCTCTCCCAGCGGGATCTTGTTTATTACCTGTATATTAAACCGGCTACTGAAACTGCCGCAGCCGTTGTGCCAACCATTCAATTCTCCTTTCCGGAGGTATTGAGCAATGCCATGGGCGGTTTTGGCATGTATCTTGGGGTACTGATTGCCATTATACTGGCAGGGTTGGTAGCGGCAGGGATAGCTTTTCTTGTCGGGCTGGCGGGACTGCGCATGAGAAGCGATTTTTTGGGCCTAGCTACCCTAGGCTTTTCCGCAAAC
>Ga0082212_10004836_pt1 | contig 18595 bp, 17 predicted proteins | sample TergutNt197P3_FD_71548 | JGI IMG/M metagenome (GOLD analysis project Ga0082212, IMG submission 71548) | Neocapritermes taracua P3 segment gut microbial communities from Petit-Saut dam, French Guiana - Nt197 P3 | ecosystem: Host-associated > Arthropoda: Insects > Digestive system > Gut ...
TGCCTATGCCCACTATGCCCGCCAGGCCCATGAGCGCGTAAGTGTAGCCGAGGGTTTCGTTGTATTCCTGAATTGTCTGTAAAAAGGGCGCGGCCTCCAGGGTTACGCTGATGCCGCCGCGCACCTCGTGGAGCTTGTTGTTCGCGTGGCAGAGCAGGCAGTCCGCTTCGGTCCGCAAGGGCGCCATGTAGCGGAAGTTTTGCAAACCGGGCTCGGCTTCCTCCAGTTTGAACACTTCGTGTTCGCCAAGGCTGATGCTGCGCAAGGCCGCCGTTTCCCACCCGTCGGCCCGGTTTTCCGCGCGCAGCGGTTTGCTGCTGGTGATGCGCAGACGCGCGCCCTTGGTGCTGCTGCGTTCCGCAATCTGGCGGCTCATGTAGGCGGGATTGACGAGCACCAGGCTTTCTCCGCTTGCCAGGGCGGCGCGGCGCATTGCTTCCGGAATCCAGGGGTTGGCCGCGCCGTAGTCGCTCTCGCGCACATACACGCCGCCGTGGGCGGCGTTCCAGGCGCGGGTGTCCAGCATCTGGGCGCAGAGGGTGCGGGCCTGCAGGAGGGCCAGTTCCGTCGCGTGGCTTTCTTCATTCCACATGCTGCGCTGCATGAGCATAAGCAACAGCAGGCACCAGATCGCGGAAAGAAGGAGGGGCAGTATATAGGGCTTTGCGGTCATATTTATCTGACAGTTTGTCGTTTTTTTCCGTATTATGCAAGTCTTTTTTGCGGCATGCCGCAGGGCCATCGCCTTAATACATGAATTTTTATGGAGTTTCCCTGGTGTTCCGCACGGCATGTTTTTTGTATATTGAGGCGTTCGTTGCGGAACGGAGCCCCAGTCTTGCGGGCAATCGGGTCGTCATGTTACATATCAGCAAAAAGGAGAGCCTTATGTCGTTGCGACGAAAACGATATTGGGTGGCCGGCGCCGTTGCCCTGGTGGTCCTGCTGGGAGCGGGCACGGCCTTCGTGGAGACCCAGAGGAGCAGTTATTGTCTTTCCTGTCATGAAATGAAGCTGTACCAGAAAGAACTGGAGGCTTCCTCCCATGCCAAGGATGCCAAGGGCCAGCCGATAGGCTGCTCACAGTGCCATGTGCCGGGGACGAATGTCCTCCGCATGCTGGCGGGCAAGATGTACATGGGGGGCAAGGATCTCTGGGTGCATTATTCCGATGCGCCCCTTGAACTGCATCGGGCCGCCATGCAGCCCTCGGCACGCCGTTTTGTGGACGACGCCAACTGCCGCGCCTGCCACGAAGACATGGCCAAAAACGCGAAAAATGACGGCCCGGTGTCAGCGGAAGGCAAGCTGGCCCATGACGCGTACCTGGGAACCAACGGCCAGGCCCGTAGCGGTTGCGCGGGCTGCCATCCCAACATGGCGCACCTGCCCGCCTTTGACGAACGCATTCCGCGTAATGCCAAGTTTCTCAGCAAACTCAAGGAGATTAAGCCATGACGGATATGCTCCGCAAACCTGTAATTGCTATTCCGCTCCTGCTGGTCGTTCTGGTTGGCGGCTATTTCGCCTATGTAAGCTGGGCGTTTCCGGCGGTGCGTTGCGAGGCCGCCAAGCATCTTGACTCGCCGGAACGCATGGGCGATTGCTATGGCTGCCATGTCAAGTCTACGGCCAAGGTTGCCCAGGAATGGTATGAGAGCAAGCACGGCATTACCCTGGTGCGTTGCCAGACCTGCCATGGACAGCCGGACGGCAAGGGTTCCGTTGCCTTTACCCGTACGCCGGACGCCAGCCTGTGCGCCCGCTGCCACTCGCTGAGCATAGGCCGCATGGAGGCGAAGTTCGGTAAACGGGATGACTGCGCAAGCTGCCATCCCTACCACCAGAGCCCCATGCACGGCAGCGCCTACGTATATCGCCAGGAAACGGGCAAAACCACTCTGGAATAGTCGCCCGTATGCCCTTGCGGATGGTGGAGGGATTTTTGCCTCGCAGAGGCTTGTGGTACACGCGTATTCCTTCGTGAAGGAGAAAAATATGGAATTTTCAAGACGTGAATTTTTGCGCAGCATGGCGCTTTCCGCAGCGGTCGCGGCGGCTTCCGGTCCTTTGCAGGCCTTGGCCGCCGGCGCGCAGGAAACCCCGGATACCTGGGTGAAAGGCGTATGCCGGTATTGCGGAACCGGCTGCGGCGTGCTTGTGGGTGTCAAAAACGGCAAGGCCGTCGCCATCAAGGGCGATCCCGGCAACCACAATGCGGGACTTTTGTGCCTGAAGGGGGCCATGCTCATTCCGGTGCTGAATTCGCCGGAGCGCGTCACCCAGCCCATGTACCGCAAAAGCAAGGGCGCGCCGCTGGAGCCCATTGCCTGGGATGCCGCCCTGGATCTGATGGCCAAGAAGTTTCGCACCACCGTGGATGCACATGGGCCGAATGCCGTCGCCTGGTACGGTTCAGGCCAGTGCCTGACGGAAGAGACCTATGTCGCCAACAAAATATTCAAGGCGGGCTTCCGCACGAACAACGTGGACGGCAATCCGCGCCTGTGCATGGCTTCGGCGGTTGCCGGCTACCTCAGCACCTTCGGCAAGGATGAGCCCATGGGCACCTATGCCGATATTGACCGCGCCAGTTGTTTTTTCATCATCGGATCCAACACCTCGGAAGCCCACCCGGTGCTTTTCCGGCGCATCGCCCGGCGCAAGCAGTCCGATCCCGGCGTCAAGATCATTGTGGCGGACCCGCGCCGCACCAACACCGCGCGCATTGCGGATCTGCACATTCCCTTCCGGCCGGGAACCGACCTTGCGCTCATGCACAGCATGGCCTGGGTGATCATCAATGAAGAACTGGATAACGCGCGCTTTTGGAATAAATACGCCGTGTTCATGAATGTGGAAGGCAAGCCCGCCACCTTTGAGGACTACAAAGCCTTTTTGGAGGATTACCGCCCTGAAAAGGCCGCCCAAATCTGTAAAATTTCGGAAAAGTCGATCCGGGACGCCGCGCGCCTGTTTGCGGAATCCGCCGCCACCATGAGCTTGTGGTGCATGGGCATCAACCAGCGCGTGCAGGGTGTTGCGGCCAACAACCTGATCCACAACCTGCACCTGCTCACCGGGCAGATTTGTCGCCCCGGCGCGACCTCCTTCTCGCTGACCGGCCAGCCCAACGCCTGCGGCGGCGTGCGCGACGGCGGCGCCCTCGCGCACTTGCTGCCCGCCGGGCGCGCAGTGGCGAACCCCAAACACCGCGCCGAAATGGAGCAGCTTTGGGGGCTTGAGCCCGGAACCATCAGCGACAAGGTCGGCTATCACACCGTGGCGCTCTTCGAAGCGCTCGGCAGGGGCGACGTCAAGGCCTTGATCATCTGCGAGACCAACCCGGCCCATACCTTGCCGAACCTGAACAAGGTCCACAAGGCCATGTCGAACCCGGACGCCTTCATCGTCTGCATTGAGGCCTTCCCGGACGCCGTGACCCTGCAATACGCCGACCTGGTGCTTGCGCCGGCCTTCTGGTGCGAGCGCGACGGCGTGTACGGCTGCGCCGAGCGGCGTTATGCCCTGATCGAAAAGGCTGTCGAACCGCCGGCCCAGTGCCGCCCCACCGTGAATACCCTGGTGGATTTCGCCAAGCGGGCCGGCATTAATCCGAAGCTGGTCAATTTCAAGAACTCCGAGGAGGTCTGGAACGAGTGGCGCCAGGTAGCCAAGAGTTCGACCTACAACTTCTACGGCATGACCCGCGAACGGCTGCGCAAGGAATCCGGCCTGATCTGGCCCTGCCCGGACGAAAAACACCCCGGCACCTATTTGCGCTACGTGCGTGGCGATGATCCGCTGGTGCCCGCCGACCATCCCGACCGGATCTTCTTCTACGGGCGGCCGGAGGGCAAGGCGGCGATCTGGATGCGGCCCTACAAGGGCGCTGCGGAAGAGCCGAATGCCGAGTTTCCGCTCTATCTCACTTCCATGCGCGTGATTGACCAGTGGCACACCGCCACCATGACCGGCAAGGTGCCTGAGCTGCAACGCGCCAATCCCATCTGTTTTGTGGAAATCAACCCGGAGGACGCGAAAAAAGCCAATATCGCGAACGGCGACATGGTCAGCGTGGAAACGCGCCGCGACGCCATGCAGATGCCGGCCCGCGTCAGCGACGTGTGCAGGCCCGGCCTCATTGCGGTGCCGTTTTTCGATCCCAAGAAGCTGGTGAACAAGCTGTTCCTGGATGCGACCGACCCCGCTTCCCGCGAGCCGGAATACAAAATCTGCGCCGCGCGGATTCGAAAGGTATAGCGCGGGTGACGGAATGGCCATCGCCGGCTTGGTGCTGCTGACAACGCGGGAGGGCTATTTCCCGGTTCTGGAAGCCTTGCGGACCGACGCGAAGATTACGGATGTCACCCCCGGCGGGGAGCCGGGCAGGATAGCTGCGGTTCTGGAAGCGCCCTCCCAGGATATGGAAGACGAAATATCGCGACTTCTCGCCTGGGAGGGCGTGTTGACCGTGGATATCGCCCTCTTGAGCTATGAGGATGAGGTGGCGGAGGGCGGAGAAATCCGCTGTCCGCCGCACAAGCCGCGCAAAAGCACAGCGCCGAGGGCATGAGTTCCCGAGGCGCTGTGTTGCGTCCGCCCGGCGCGGTGGCGGATTTTCTCCGCCGTTGCGTGCAGTGCGGGCAGTGCGCGCATGTGTGCCCCTGGCAATCCGTGCGCATGGAGGGCGGTGTGGGCCCGTTGCGCAATACGCCGGTGATCCGCCCCGCTGAAGTGCCGTGTTGGCTGTGCATGAGGTGCCCGCCGGTCTGCCCGTCGGGAGCGCTGGACAAGAGCGTTACCGCCATGGACAGGGCGAATATGGGGCGGGCGGTCATGCTGAAGGATCGCTGCCACAATTTTACGGGCGGCATCATGTGCTGGACCTGTTATGATCGCTGCCCCTTGCGCGGAAGCGCCATCATCCTGCAAGATGGCGTCCTGCCGACGCTTACCGACCAGTGCGTCGGTTGCGGAGTGTGTGAATATGTCTGCCCTGTCAAGGCGCTGGTGACGATTCCCGGCGAGGCGCTGCCGCATGCGCCGTGATCCCCACCCCCGCCCAGCGGAACGATCCCTAGCCTGGAACGCCTGGTATGCGCGCCTGCGCCGTCCGACGCAGTTTGCGGTTATCCTGTTGTTTCTTGCGCTCCCTTGGGCGAATGCGCAGGGGTGGACGCGGATCTACGGTTCGCTCTTTGCCGTGAACGTGTATGGCCTGCCCTTTGCCGACCCCTTGAGCGCTGTGCAGGTGCTCCTGCTGGACGGGCATTTCGCCGTGCAGCTCTGGACCGGGGCCGCGCTTGTCCTGTTGCTGGCGTGCGCCATGGGGCGGGTGTTCTGCGGCTGGCTGTGTCCGTACGGCCTGCTGTCGGAGCTGGTGCATGCGTTGCGTGGGCGGTGGAAGCCGCAGGCGCATGCGGATGCCCCATCCCGGCATGCCTTTTGGCTTCGCATTGCGGTGTGCGCATTGGGACTTGCGGCGGCCGGCTTGTGCGCTTTTCCTGTCTTGCAGCGTTTTTCCATGCCGGGCGAGCTTTCGCTGGCGCCCGTGCGCGCCCTGGAAGGCTTAACGGTGTGCCTTGCCTCGCTCGTGCCGCAGGGGATGATTTTGCTGACCGAGGGCGTAAGCGGCCGGCGCTGGTGGTGCCGCTACGCATGTCCGCAGTCCGTTTGCCTGTCGCTTGCGGCGCGTTGCTTTCCCCGCGCGTTTGGCGTCAAGTGGACGCCGGGGCAGTGTTCCTGCCGGCAGGATGACCGGCCCTGCCGCAGCGCGTGTTCGCTCGGCCTGGCGCCCCGTCAGCAGGGCGGCCCGCCGCGCGGTGAATGCATACAGTGCGCGCGGTGCGTCAGCGTTTGCGCGGAGCACGGCGCGGCCTTGCGGATGGGTTTGTAGGCACGTTCAACCCCGGAGTTTTTAGCATGCATATCGGTCCCTACACCTTTGAGGAATTCAAGGCGCGCGCCGCCGCCTTTCACGGCTATCCGGCCCCCGGCCTGCTGCTGGGCGGCTACATGGTGGCCATGGCCCAGCGGGCGCTCCCTGAGGGCTGTCTTTTTGAGGCGGTGGTGGAAACCAAGAAATGCCTGCCGGACGCGGTGCAGCTCTTGACCGTGTGCAGCGCCGGCAACAATTGGATGAAGGTCATAAATCTCGGCAAGTACGCGCTATCGCTTTTTGACAAGCACAGCGGCGAGGGCTTCCGCGTCCATGTTGACCTTGCCAGGCTTGAGGCTTTTCCGGAGATTGCGGCCTGGCTGCTCAAGCGCAAGGCGAAGAAGGACCAGGACACGGAAGAGCTTTTCCGTGAAATCGCGCAGGCCGGCGACAGCATCTGCGCGCTTGCGCCCGTGCGCATCCGTGCGAATTTTTTGGGCCATGCCCACATGGGGGACATCGGGATATGCCCGCAATGCCGGGAGGCGTATCCCGCCGATGACGGAGTGCTGTGCCGGGGCTGTCAGGGCGAGGCGCCCTTTGTCGTTTCTGCGGGCGTGGCCGGCCGGTCGCGCGCGCATCCGCGCGTCGTGCCCGTTGCGGAAGCGGTGGGCGAAAAGGCCCTGCACGACATGACCGAGATTATTCCGGGCGAGTTCAAGGGCGCGGCTTTTTCCGCGGGGCAGACCCTCCTGGCAGGCGATGTCTGCCGCCTGCAGCAGATGGGGCGCTTTTCCGTCGCCGTGGAAGATGCAGCAGCAACGCAGGAGCCCGGCGTTCATGAAAACAGGGGAGTGCAAGCCTTTGCCGTGCGCATGGCGGGCGAAAACGTGGCGTTTTCGCTGCCGCCGCATGAGGGCAAAATCAACCTGCGCAGCAGGATAAGCGGTCTCTTGTGCGTTGACGCAAGGCGCCTTACGGCCTTTAACATGCTGCCCGACGTCATGTGCGCGTGCCGCCGGGACGGCACGGTGCTTGAGGAGGGCGCGGAATTCGCCGGTACGCGGGTGATTCCGCTGTACATGCGCGAGGATGACTTTGCGGCGGCTTTGGGCGTGCTGGATCGCCCCCTGTTTTCCGTTGCGCCCCTGCGCAGCGCAAGGGCGGGGATCTTGGTGACCGGGACGGAAGTCTTTCAGGGTTTGATTGAGGACAAGTTCATTCCCATTATTTCCGCTAAGCTGTGGCGTTATGGATGCAGCGTGGTCAAGACGGAAATTGTCCCGGACGACAAGGCGCGCATTGCTGGGGCGATTGAAGGCATTCGCAATGCCGGGGCTGATTTGCTGGTCACCACAGGCGGCTTGTCCGTTGATCCGGATGATGTGACGCGCGCCGCCCTGGCGGATGCGGGACTTGTGGATCTTGTGTACGGCGCTCCCGTGCTGCCGGGCACGATGAGCCTTACCGGCCGCCTTGTCGGCAAGGGTGGCGCGCAACGCCTTGAGTCGCCCCGCAGGGGACAGGCGGCGCTTATCCAGCAGCCCGGCGAAGGCGAGATGCAGGTCATCGGCGTGCCCGCCTGCGCCTTGTATTTCAAGGTGACCCTCTTTGACGTCCTGTTGCCGCGCCTTTTGGCCGGACGGCGGATTAGCCGCAACGAGCTTGCGGCTTTGGGCGAGGGGGGCTTTTGCGCCAACTGCAAGCTGTGTACCTGGCCGAAGTGCTTTTTTGTGAAGTAGGCGAATCAAGAGCGGGATCGGGCGTTGTCGTTTTTTTCTGATAAGTTGTCATGTTTTTCCGCGCACTCGATGCCGCGCGGGCGACTGACTTCCGCGTGTCGCCATAGCATCTTTGTTTTACATGCATTTTTTTTGCTAAAAAGGGTTTACACCCGGCATGTTTTTTGAAATGTTTTATCAGCGAGTTAAGGAAGGATGGATCAGTACACCGTTCAACAAGGAGGAGGTTATGGGAACACCCCGCACCGGCTCAGGGCTGCAATGCCTTCTGGGCGGCGTTGTGCTGGGCGTTGTGCTGCTCGCCGCTTCGGCTGTCGCCATGCGCGTCACGGATCAGAGGCCGTTCTGTTCCTCGTGTCATGTGATGCAGACCGCAGCGGTAACGCACAAGCTTTCCAGCCACGCAAACCAGGCATGCAATGATTGCCACACACCGGTATCTCTCGGCGCCAAACTGCCCTTCAAGGCGTCGGAGGGCCTGAGTGATTTTACCGGGAATCTTGCCGGCAAGGAAGTCAGCATGCCTGTCAGTCTGCGTACCAAGGATGTGGTCAACAACAACTGCAGAGCCTGCCACGCGCCGACGAATATGAACGTGGCCAGCATGGAGACCAAAAAGTATTGCGTTGACTGCCACCGCAACGTTGCGCATATGCGCATCAAGCCCATCACCACAAGGATGGTAGCCTATGAATAAGCGATTCTCTTTTCTGGTTCTGGCGCTTGCCGCTTTGGGTCTGCTCCTTGCGGCGGGCTGTTCGGATGTGACAACTGAACTGAAGACCCCAAAGTATAAAACAGGTCTTTCGGAGAAGGAAAACAGCAACGCGGCCTTTGGCAAGGTCTTCCCGCAACAGTTCAAGTCCTATCGCAAAAATGACGACGATAAGGACATGACCGTGTACAAGGGTTCCGTGACCTTTATGAAGAATGACGGCGTAAGCCCCCTGCCGGAGGGCTACAAGTTCGCCCAGCCCTATTTGAAGAACCTGTGGCTCGGCTACGCCTTTGCTTTCGAATATCGCAATGCTCGCGGGCATACCTATGCCCTTGAAGACATTTTGCATATTGACCGTCCCAACAACTACGCGGAAAAAGGCGGCCTGCCCGCTACCTGCTGGAATTGCAAGACCACCAAGATGGAAGAGTGGGTGAACGCGGACGGCGACAAGTTCTGGGGCAAGGACATCAATGAGTACCGCACCAAGTTTGATCCCAAGGATCATCCTATCGGCTGCGCCAATTGCCACAACCCGACGGACATGTCGCTGAAGCTGTACAGCGTGCCGCTCAAGGACTGGCTCAAGCGCAGCGGTCAGGATGAGAGCAAGCTGACTCGCAATGAAATGCGTTCCCTGGTGTGCGCACAGTGCCACGTGGAATACCATTTCACCCATCCTTCGCAAGGCCCTGCGGGCAAGCCCGTCTTCCCCTGGGATAACGGCTTCAACCCCGAGGATATGTACCAGTACTACAAGACCCACGGCAAGGATAACGGTCTCTTTGCCGACTGGGTGCATCCGGTTTCCAAGGTGCCCTCGATCAAGATGCAGCACCCTGAATATGAAACCTGGATCGACGGCCCCCACGGCGCTGCGGGCGTGAGCTGCGCAGACTGCCACATGCCCTACCAGAAGAGCGAGGACAAGAAGAAGATGTCCAGCCACTGGTGGACCTCGCCGCTCAAGGATCCCGAACTGCGCGCCTGCCGCCAGTGCCATGCCGACAAGAGCGCGGCCTTCCTCAAGGAGCGTGTGCTCTATACCCAGAAGAAGACCTTCGATCAGACGCTTGCCGCCCAGGAAATCAACGTGAAGGCGCATGAAGCGGTGCGTCTGGCTGATGCCTCTGGCGCCAAGGCGGCCAACTTCGACGCGCTGATGGCCGAAGCCCGCGATATGGTCCGTAAGGCCCAACTGTTCTGGGATTACGTTTCTGCAGAAAACAGCGTTGGCTTCCACAATCCCGCCAAGGCGCTCGATACGCTGGCATCCTCGATTCAGTACAGCCAGCGCGCCGTGGATTTGGCCTGCCAGGCGACCAACTTCACCATCAACCAGACCCTTGCCCAGGACATCAAGACCCTGGTGCCGCCCATCTTGAAGCACAGCCGCAAGCTGCAGCAGGATCCGGCGCATATGCAGAGCCATCCCTGGCTGAAGATGCTGCCTGTGTTCCCGCCTGCTGAACGCGTGTGGGACGGACAGAAAAAGCTGAGCGCCAAGTAAGCAGGCGCTAGGCTGCTCCGGCGCGCGCGCCGGAAAACATACTCTCACCATCGCCCGGCTGTCATGGCCGGGCGATGCTTTTGTGTGCCGGCTTGCTCGCGCTTGCGTTTCTCCCCCCGCTTGCTCTGTCCTCCACGTAAATTCCCCGTTGTGCTTGCGTTTGCTGTGTTCGCATTGCCAAGCTTGCTTCCGCAGCAAGTCGGCAATGCCGTAACACCTGCCGTAAGCGCAAGGTATTCCCTATACTTTGTTGCTTGCGCTTTTGTGCTGACAGACTGCCAACCTTTCTTGCCGGCGTGGAGGAGGCATGGCCTCTATGCCTCCTGCTTGGAACGGACCGTGCATACAGAGTCGAGGCGGGCAGAAATGTTCCACCCGGAGCATGTTTTGCTACGCGCAAGGTCCGCTTATGAAGGCTTTTTCCTATATATTCGCCTTGTTCTTCTGCCGAGCAGGAGCCTGCACGCGGCTTGCCTGCGTGCTTGCCTGTATCCTTGCAGCGTGGGGCTTGAGCGGTTGCGGCGCCCAGCGCGCCTCGCCTGCCCTGTCCAAAGCGCCGCCTGCGGCGAAAAAGGTGGTGGAGAGCGCATATTCGCAGCTTGGAACGCGCTACAGGCTGGGAGGGAATTCGCCGGGCAAGGGTTTTGATTGTTCCGGTTTCATCCAGTGGGCGTATAAGCAGCAAGGCATTGCCGTGCCGAGGGTGACGACGGACCAGGCTCGCGCAGGCCGGCTGGTGGCGCCCAAGGAAGGCCTGCAAGCCGCAGATATCCTTGTTTTCAAGAACAGGCAGGGGCCGAACGGCCTGCATACGGGCCTGTATACAGGCGGGGGCGAGTTTATTCACAGCCCTCGAGCGGGCCAGCGTGTGCGCACGGAGAAGCTGGAAGTCGCCTACTGGAAAAATTCCCTGATTGGCGCACGCCGTATGATCCAGTGAGTTGCGACCTTCCGTATTCCCTTGCATCTTCCGCCAAGCCTGCCGTGTCTCATCGGCAATAACTTCCCACAGCCCACAAGTTTTTTGCGGTTTTGCGCAAAAAAGACTATACATTTTCTAGACAATCATGTATAAGCGCAACAGTGTTTTGCTGAAACAGCTAAAACTCTTTGATCTTGCAGGATAAAACCCCATGCGCTCTTGCGGCGCACAACATATGGAAGCCGGTCTTCCAGGTTTTGGAGGAAATATGAGTTTTCAAACACTCTCCGCAGGCGAACGCTTATTGACCATTGCCGACATTGCCCGCCATTTTTCCCTGCCCGAGTCCACGGCGCGGTACTATTGCAAACGTTTCGCGCCCTATATGCCCGTTTGCGGCGAAGGCAGGCGCAAGCGTTACCGCAAGTCGGCGCTGGAGGTGATACAGGCTGTGCTTGAGGCTATGCGCGATACTCGGACAGCCGCCGGGGTCGAGGCCATGCTTGCGGAAAATTTTCCCTGTAACGCCTTGTCCTTGATGAAACCCATGGATGTGGATGGCGCGCTGTCCGAGGAAAACCTGCCCGTGGCTGCCGCAGGCGTGCCCCTTCAGCTTATCGAGCAACAGAGCAGGGCCTTGGAAGGCATAGCTTCCGCGCTTGCCTTGCTTGTGCGCAGACAGGAGGATCTGGAGGCGCTGACGGAGCAGTCCCGCACCGCCCATGAGGAGAACAAGACCCTGCGGAAAGAAATTGTCCGCCTTCGTTTGCTTGTGGATACTTCCGAAAAAGTCCACCAGCAGGATATGGATCAAATCCGTACCTGGCTGGGACGTTTGGTGCGCGCGCAGACCAGCGCCGCGGCCGGCCACGCCTGAGCCTCATTTCTTTGTGTGCGCCAGGGCCATGTCCACAGCAGCAGTAAACAGGTCGTAGGGGACAGCGCCGCGGATCGTTAAGTTGTTGACAAGGAAATAGGGGGTGCCCTCTATCTTCAGTTTTTTTGCATCCGCCTGATCTTCCTCGATAATCGCGTTGATCTTCTTGCTTTTCAAGTCTGCGGTCAGTTTTTTCATGTCCAGCCCGGCTTTTTCGGCAGCTTTTGCGGCAAAGTTCTGCCCTTCCGCGACAAGCTTTTCCGGCTCCGCGAAAAAGCTGTTGTGCAGCAGCCAGGGTGCGCGTTCATTCTGAAACGAGGCAGCCACGAAGTATTCGGCTGCAAGCCGCGCGGCGTTGTCCTTGCCGTAGGGCATGTGCTTGAAGATCACCCGCACATCCTGAGGGCGCGCCCGGATGATCCTGTCCAGCACTTCCGCTGCCTGCTGACAATACGAGCAGGTGAAGTCCGAAAAGGCGATGATCGTTACCGGCGCGTTCGCCGGCCCCAGCGCGGGTCTGTTGGCCGTGGCCGCGTTTTTGGGCTGTTTGAGGTCTTCACGCCACTGATTTTCCATGTTTTTTTTGCGCCTGACATTGGATCCCTGCTGCGCAATGTCCAGTACGCTCTCGCTGTTGTCGCGCAGCAGGTTCAGCACGATTTCGGGGTGTTTCTTCAATGCCTTGCGCAGCATGTCGGCAAACTCCTCCTCCGACTGGCTCGCGCTGCTGGCTGTCGCGGCGCTGAACATCAGGCAGAACAAGGGTACTCTCCATAGCTTCATAGATCCTCCGGCGCTGAATGGCTGAGTTCTTTTTCCCCTTTTTCCCCTTTTTCCCCTGTTTTTGCAAGGGTTTTCCCTCCTCCTGCTATGCGGGCTTGACCCCCAATTCGCTATCGCGTACCTTGCCTAGTGTTGTGTCACGCTGTTTCATGTGAAACGTCCATCCGGCAAGGAGCACATTTTGGCACGCATCATTGCCATAGCCAATCAAAAGGGCGGTGTGGGAAAAACCACGACAGCCATCAATTTGGCGGCCTCACTTTCGATTATGGAAAAGCGGGTTCTTTTGGTGGATTGCGATCCGCAGGCCAATTCGACCAGCGGACTCGGCATTGTGCCCGAAAACCTCTCTGCCAGCGTATATACTGCTCTCTACAAGCCGGAAGAAGTGCTGGACGCAGTTGTCCAGACCTCGAGCGAATACTTGTCCGTTCTGCCTTCAACCATTGATCTGGTGGCCGTGGAAACAGAGTTGGTTGATAAAATGGCCCGCGAATTTTTTCTGCGGGACATGCTGGCCCCGCTTGATCCCTCCTATGACTATATTCTGCTGGATTGCCCGCCTTCGCTGGGCCTTTTGACCCTCAATGCCCTGTGTGCCGCGCGTGAATTGCTCATCCCCCTGCAATGCGAGTTTTTTGCCTTGGAGGGGATAGTCAAGCTGCTTGACACCTTCGAGCGGGTCAAAAAACGTCTGAACCCCCAGCTCGTTTTGCTTGGCGTGGCGTTGACCATGTATGACATACGCAATAACCTGACGCGCGACGTCAAGCATGAAGTGCGCAAATGTTTTCCAGACTATCTTTTTGATACGGTCATTCCCAGGAATGTCCGCCTCTCTGAAGCTCCAAGCCATGGCAAGTCCATCATCCATTACGATATCAAGTCGCGTGGAGCAGAGGCCTATCTCGCCCTGGCCAAGGAAGTGGTCCTTCGCAAGCCTGCGCGCAGGGAAGACTAAGCAATGCAAAACCATGCTACTGCCGCCGCATTGCGATTGCGGATTGCGCTGTTCGCGCGTCACGCGTGCCGTGACGGCTGGATTTCACATCCGCTGCCGGGGGGGGTCATTTCAAACACGATATGGTCTTTGAAGTGCTTTTTGCGGACGCTCGCGCCGCACGCCGCACAGCGGAACACCAGCAGACCGCCGAGATTGGCGGTCACCAGCTTGAAACGGCGGGTCGGATCATGTTCCCAGTCATCGCTGGCGGCGCCGCAGTACCGGCACTCCACCTTGGCGCAGAACGGATATCTGAAATCCCAGTACTGCTTGAATTCCTCCCAGTCCTCGAGCGGCTCAGGCGCTTCGGCTACAGGCCGGAGACTGCGGTCTTTGAGAATATGCGCTTTGACGCGCTCCCAGAGCGCGGGAGAAAGTTGCACGCCGCACAGCGTGCCGTTTGCGTCATACAGGTACACGATGTCTTGCATTGCCGCTCCTGTGGAATTTTTTGCAATGAGCCGGCGGCAGGCAGGCCGCCTTCTTCAGAAAAAATGCAGGCAGCCCCTGTTTTTGTCAAGGAGGAGAGGATGACAGCGACATCACGCGGCTTGGGCAGAGGACTGGACGCGCTGTTCAGAGACAACGAGAACGCCTCTGGCCACCCCCAGCGCCAGGGCGATGTGAGCATTGTGCCCCTTGAGGCGCTTGTGCCCAACCCCAGGCAGCCGCGCAAGAATTTTGCGCCCGAGGCGCTGGAGGAGCTTGCCGTCTCCATCCGTAGCCAGGGGATAGTGCAGCCTTTGCTGGTGCGGCCGACGGACGACGATCGTTATGAAATTGTAGCCGGCGAGCGCCGTTGGCGTGCTGCCCGGCTTGCGGAACTCACGGAAATTCCCGTGCTCGTCCGTAGCCTTAGCGACATGGAAGTTATGGCTGCCGCGCTGATCGAAAATCTCCAGCGCGAGGACTTGAATCCGCTGGAGGAGGCGCGCGCCCTGTCCACCTTGCGCGACCAGTTTAGCCTCAGCCAGGATGACTTGGCAAATACGCTCGGCAAAAGCCGCCCGGCGATCGCGAATACCCTGCGCTTGCTGAACCTTGACGACGAAGCCCAGCAGGCGCTCGAAAACGGCCGGATCAGCGCGGGGCACGCACGGGCCGTACTGAGCCTGAGCAGTTTGAACGCCCAGTCCGAGCTTGTGCGGCGCTGCATCCAGGATGCCCTCAGTGTGCGTGATGCCGAGTACGCTGCAAGCCTCTGGAAGGAGGAAGGCGTTTTTCCCTGGCTGAAGATCGAGGAAGAGGACCACCCTCCAGCGCATGAGCAGGAGGCTGACGAGCATGCAGCGGCTTCCGGCCGACAGGCCCCCCAGCGCAAGGTAAAACCCCAGCTCTTGCGCGATATGCAGAAGCAGTTGCGTAAGGAATTGAAAATCAGCGCCAGCATCAGCGGCACCGAGACGCGCGGGCGCATCAGCCTTGGCTACCAGAGCCAGGATGAGTTCCTGGCACTCGTGCGACGCCTGGGACTGAACGCGCCTGACGCAGGCTGAGGGCGCCCGATGCAAACGCTCCCCCTTGACCTGGCGGTCCGCTTGCGTGACAAGCGCGTGCTCATTGTGGGCGATGTCATGCTTGACCAGTACCTTTTCGGCGATGCGGAGCGCATCTCGCCTGAAGCGCCGGTGCCGGTGATCCGTTTGGAGCAGGAGCGCTCCTATCTCGGCGGCGCTGGCAACGTTGCCCGCAACGTGATGGCCCTGGGCGGCAGGGCAAGCTTGGTGGGGATTGCCGGGGAGGACGCGGCTGGCAGCCTCTTGCAAGACCTCTTGCAGAAGGAGGCGATTCATGCCCATGTTCCGCTCAGCCCCGGCAGGGTGACCACCCTGAAAACCCGCGTTCTGGCGCGCAACCAGCAGATGTTGCGCCTGGACCGGGAAGATCCCGGCCACCTGACGCCGGAGGAGGAGCGTCTGCTTTTGGAGACTCTTGCGCCCCTGGCAGAGGATCATGAAGCGCTTATTCTCTCCGACTATGGCAAGGGGCTGGTCAGCCCGAGCTTTATGGAAGGCCTGCGCGCGCTTTTGGCTTCTCTGTCACGCCCGCCCCTCCTGCTTGTGGATCCCCGCCCTCAAAACATGGCCCTCTACTGCGGCGCTTTTCTCCTGACGCCCAACTTGAAGGAGAGTGCAGAGGCAACACATTTGCCCACCCGCTCCAGGGAGGAGATCCTGGCGGCAGGCCGCGCGCTTTTGGCCGAAAGCGGCGCGCGTCACCTGCTCGTTACTCTCGGCCCGCAAGGCATGGCGCTTTTTATGGCCGCAGGCGAGGTTTGGCGTATTCCCACCTCAGCCCAGGCTGTGTTTGACGTCAGCGGCGCAGGCGACACTGTCATCAGCGCTGTCGCCTTGGGTCTTGCCGCCGGCATGCCCCTGTTGCCCGCGTGTATGCTTGCGAATTTTGCCGCCGGGGTCGTGGTCGCCAAGGTCGGCACCGCAACCGCCACGCCGGATGAACTCGTGAGCGCTGTTACGACCTGGCCAGTGCCCGATTTGGAGAAATGGGCGTAATTGCTGAAAAGGCGCGCCATGACGCCCGTGATCTGGCGGTGCGCGTACTGCACCGGCTTGAGGCCGCAGAGCTTCCAATACAAGCAGCACTGAACGAGGTGCTGGCACGGTCATCCCGTAGCCCGGCGGATGCTTCCCTGTGCGCGGAACTCTGCTACGGCTCGCTCCGTATGGAAATTCGCCTGCGCTGGCTGCTGGCGCGCTTTCTCAAGTCACCGGAAAAATTGCCGCCTCGCATGCGCTGCATTCTGCTTGTAGCCACGTACGGGCTGCTATTTTTGGAGAGCATGCCCAGTCACGCTTTGGTGGATTGGGCCGTGGAAAGCGTGAAGCGCGCGCACGGCAGGGCGCTGGCCCGTGTCGCCAATGCCTGCCTGCGGGCTGTCTGCCGTGAAGGTGAGGCTCCGCGCGATTTCAGCTACTACCACGCTGCCGGGCCGGATGACATGGCGCGGCTGGCCCTGTATCATGCCCTCCCGCTTTGGATTGTCCGGCTGTGGCACGAGGGGTACGGGCCGGAGAAGGCTGCCGAACTGATGGCAAAAAGCTCGGCGCGGCCGGCTCTTGGGCTTCGCGTCAACAGCTTGCGGCAGGGCTGGGAGGATTTGGCGCAACAGCTTGAACGCGCCGGTGCGCAACGCCTGTCAACGCACTGCTGTGTTGCGGCCCCGGAGCAGCGCGCCCACCTGGAGGAGCACTGCTCCCTGTCAGCTCTGCTGGCGGAAGGCAGGCTTTCCCGTCAGGGCGGGGCGTCGCAAGTTGCTTTGCATGTCTTGCAGCCTGCCGCATGGCCTGATCCGATCTGGGACGCCTGCGCCGGGCAGGGCGCGAAATGCTGCGCCCTGCTGGAACTCGGCAAGAATGTGTCCTTGGCCAGCGATACGCATTGGCCGCGCCTGAGGCGCATCAGCAGCGAATGTCACCGTTTGGGACTCACGCCGCCTCTGGCGGTACAGGCATCCGCACTGGATCCCCCCCTGCGTTTCACGCCCGGGACCATAGTGCTGGACGTGCCCTGCTCCGGCCTCGGCGTACTGGCGTCCAGGCCTGATATTCGCCGCCATCGTCAAGCTGTACAGCTTCAGGGATTGATACATCTCCAAGCGGCCATGTTGGAGGCTGCGTACGCGGAAGTGGGGGCCGGCGGGCACATCGCCTACATCACCTGCACACAGAACCCGGCCGAGAACGAGGATCAGATCCGCGAGCTTCTCGTTCGACATCCTGCTGCCAAGCTTGCCCAGGAATGGAACAGTCCGTCTGACGACAGGCTGTTGGAAGGCATGTACGCGGCATTGCTGGTCAAAACTCATGGTGCCAGTGCATTGTGAGTTCCAAGGGTCGCCCGTTTCCCGTGAAACATGCATGCTTTGGATGCGCCGGGGATGATTCCTACATAAGCTTTTTGATTTGCCAGCCCTGATCCCGTGCATACTCTTCAAGTCGGCTTCCGCCAAGAGCGCAACAGTCGGCGCTGTGGCGGGCCTGACCCAGAACTTCCGCGAACGCGTGGAAGTCCTTGAGACTTGTGGCCAGCATTTCCTCGCGCATCTGCTGGCGCAAGTCATCCGTGACGCCGGTCAGCCAGCGCGCTAGGGAGGCTGATCCCTTGGCGTCCGGGAGCATATAGGCGTCCACATCACCGATTGCTCCTACTATCGCGCGGGTGAGCTCTCGGGAATCAAGTCTCAGTGCGCGCAGATAGTCCGCCGCGCCGTCAAAGACCTCAAGAGTGTGAGCAATATTGGGATCGCGGTAGGAGAGGAGGGTGAGAATGCCAGAAAGGCGATCAAAGGTGCAAAGAGCGCCGTACGCTCCGCCCTGGACACGTACACGCTCCCAGAGGTAGGCCATGCGCAGATGGCGGAGGACAACGTTGACCGAGCCATGATAGCGGTAGCCAAATGCAAAGAGGTCGGCGGCCTTGCCAACGTAATTGACCTGTGCCGGCACACAAAGTGCTTCAGCGCCGGGCAGGGCCGGGCAAAGCCAGTCATCGGCGGGTGCTGCTGCGCCTTGCGGCAGGCTGCGGATAAGCGCATCCGCCAGGGGCTCGACCTGCGCAGCGAGTTCCGGCCTGCAGGTAAGACTCAGGACCGCGCCATGCTGCCGTGCCACAAGCCCATGCAAAGCATGCAGATCCTGGCGGCAAACATCCCATTCTGTTGCGAGCCGATCCGCGCGCGCTCTAAGGGAATCCAGGTAGGTTACACCGTTGCAAAGTTCCGACAGGCAGGCCGCGGCGTGATAGCGAGAGCGCAGGCGGACGGAGACCACCCCATGACCTGCCGGCACCAGCGAATTTTCAAGGCGGGCTTTCTCTTCGAGCAGCATCTGGGAAAAGCGTTCCAGCTGGCTTAAATCTGGCTGGGTCAGGATTTCACCCATGAGATCGAACAGATCGTTGATCTTGTCGGCCGTCGCCTTGCCGTGGATACTGAGGAAGGCCAGCGCACCATGCTGCTTCAAGCCGGCAGTGAAGAAGGGAGACGCATCCAGACCGCCGGTCTTGGCTGCAATACACATGCCGAGTTCCGCGAAATCACGAGCTTTCGTACCCATTTCTGTCATGGCCCTGGCAAGAAGGGGAGTCAGGGGGATAAGGCGTTGCGGCACAACGGTCAGGGGCAAGAGTAAGTCAACATA
>Ga0082212_10004837_pt1 | contig 18594 bp, 15 predicted proteins | sample TergutNt197P3_FD_71548 | JGI IMG/M metagenome (GOLD analysis project Ga0082212, IMG submission 71548) | Neocapritermes taracua P3 segment gut microbial communities from Petit-Saut dam, French Guiana - Nt197 P3 | ecosystem: Host-associated > Arthropoda: Insects > Digestive system > Gut ...
AACATTTTCGGGGGGGGGGGCGGCGCGCCCGGGGGGGCGGTAGGCACATTGGGGCCCCGGGGGGCCCCTCGCCCTCCATATCACGCCCATCCAAACAGGGCAACCTGATATTGTCACATAGCACCATAGGTGCTAAACATGAGTAACCGTCGGTGGAGCGTAAGCTGAACCGGCGGCGGCATGGGTCGTCAGAAACACCAGCCCTGCAAGGGCTGAATGATGCGCCTTGTTCAGCCCCTGCCGGGGCTGATGGCAATCATCTGCCATCCGCCGGTTCCGCCCGCATACGCTCGCTCCACCGGCGGTTACTCACGTTACACGCCTTCGGCGTTTTCACAGAAGGCTGTGACAGCTTCACCTTAAATGACTATAGGAGGCACAATGGACACTATTCTTGTGCCTATTGCGAAAACCATAATGTCCATTTGTGTGAGATATTATCCGCCCGTTTTTCTTGCGGTCGCGCCACAAGATAGGCTATACTGTCTTTTTAAGAGGGCAGCAGGATTTTGAGAGGCAAAGGATCGATATGATGACGACCGACAGATGTGAGGCGCAGTTGGCGCAGTGGTTGCAGTCCGCGTTCGAGGCGGCGTTCGGGAATGATGTCCCCGCCGTGCGCGTGCAGGCGGCGACGGACAGCCGCTTCGGGGATTTCCAGTGCAATGACGCGATGCCGCTGGCGAAGGCGTTGAAGAGGCCGCCGCGCGCGATCGCGGAGGCCGTGGTCGCGGCCCTGCCGCTGCCGCCGATGCTGGACAAGATCGACATCGCGGGGCCGGGCTTCATCAACCTCACCGTCAACGCGGGCTGGCTCGCGGAACAGGCGGCCGCGCTGTCCGCCGCGCCGCGCTTCGGCATCCCGGACGCGGGGCGGGGCAAGACCGTCGTCATCGACTACTCCAGCCCCAACGTCGCCAAGCCCATGCACATCGGTCACATCCGCTCGACCGTCATCGGCAACGCCATCGACCGCCTCTACCGCGCCCTCGGCTACACCGTCATCGCGGACAACCACCTCGGCGACTGGGGCACGCAGTTCGGCATCCTCATCCAAGGCTACCGCACGTTCCTCACCGGCGACGAGCGCGACGCGCTCACCATCGAATCGCTCGAGCGCGTCTATGTCCAGAGCTACAACCGCACGAAGGAGGACGAAAGCTGGCTCGCGGCCTGCAAGGCCGAGCTCGTCAAGCTCCAGCAGGGCGACCCCGAGAACCGCGCCATCTGGCAGCGCTTCATCGACATCAGCCTCGCCGAGTTCAACCGCGTCTACGCGCGCCTCGGCGTCGGCTTCGACCTCTGGCGCGGCGAGAGCTTCTACAACGGCACCCTCCCCGAGACCATCCGGCTGCTCCAAGACAAAGGCCTCGCCGCCGAGAGCGACGGCGCCCTCGTCGTCAACCTCGAGGCCGACGGCATGCCCGTGTGCATCGTGCGCAAGAGCGACGGCGGCTTCAACTACGCCGCCACCGACATCGCCACCGTCCGCAACCGCGTCGCCGAGTTCGCCCCCGACCGCATCATCTACGTCACCGACGAACGCCAGCAGCTGCACTTCCGCCAATTCTTCGCCGTCTGCGCCAAGCTCGGCCACACCACCCACCTCGAGCACGTCTGGTTCGGCCTCATGCGCCTGCCCGAAGGCACCTTCTCCACCCGCCAAGGCAACGTCATCAAGCTCGAGGCCCTGCTCGACGAGGCCGTGCGCCGCGCCCTCGACATCATCAAGGCCTCCGACAACGGCATGACCGACGCCGAGCAGCAACGCCTCGCCGAGGACATCGGCATCGGTGCCATCAAATACGCCGACCTCAGCCACGACCCCCAGACCCTCATCGTGTTCACATGGGAAAAGGCCCTCGCGCTCGAAGGCAACTCCGGCCCCTACCTGCAATACGCCTACGCCCGCATCAGCAGCCTCCTGCGCAAATACGCCGAGCGCGTCCCCGGCCGCGACCCCCTCGCGAACGCGCTCACGCTCGACGGCCCCATCGAGAAAGACCTCGCCCTGCGGCTGCTCCAATTCCCCGCCGCCGTCCAGCGCGCCGCCGACGCCTACAAGCCCAACGTCCTGGCCGACTACCTCTTCGGCCTCAGCCAAGCCTACAGCAGCTTCTACCAGCAATCCCCCGTGCTGAAATCCGAGCCCGCCCTCCGCGACAGCCGCATCCGCCTCTGCGCCATGGTCGCGCAAGCCCTCCGCGAAGGCCTCACCCTCCTCGGCATCGCCACGCCGGAGAAGATTTGATTTCGCGGACACGAAAAACCTTGCCCACAGCCCCCCTTTTCGAGCATAATAAAACCCTATGGACGGACACTCGCTAGACATACGGCAACGCGACGCAGAGGCGCTGCGGACGCTCTTCCCGAACCTCTTTTCCGAGGGCAAGGTGGACTTGGAAAAGGTCAGGGCCGCGTTTTGCGACGAACCCTATTTCAACAACGAACGCTACACCCTCAACTGGGCGGGCAAGGCGGACGCGTTCAAGACCTTGCAGGAACGCACCTCCGCGACGCTGAAACCCCAGCCCGAACGCTCCGTCAACTTCGACGCCACCGAAAACGTGTTCATCGAGGGTGAAAATTTGGAAGTGCTGAAAGTCCTGCAAAAGTCCTACTACGGCAAGGTCAAGTGTATCATCATCGACCCGCCCTACAACACGGGCAACGACAGCTTCATCTATCCCGACCGCTTCAAGGAAAACCTCGTGGACTACGAGCGGCGCGTCGGCGACAAGGATGAGGAAGGCTGCCTGATGAAGGAAGGGCTGTTCCGCAAGAACAGCAAAGAGAGCGGACACTACCACAGCAACTGGCTCTCCATGATGCTCCCCCGCCTCTTCCTCGCCCGCGGCCTCCTCCGCGACGACGGCGTCATCTTCGTCCACATCGACGACAACGAAGTCCATAACCTGCGCCTCCTGATGAACGAGATTTATGGAGAAGAAAATTTCGTGGCACAAATGGTTTGGGAGGGTGCAAATAAAAACGATGCCCGCCAGATAGGAATCGTTCACGAATATGTTTTGGTGTATGCTAAAAATCGAATCTCCACCGAACATGATTGGTCTACAAAAAAAGACGGGATAGAACCCGTGTTGATTGAAATCGCACGATTGAAAAAACAATACGGAAATGATTATGAATCTGCCTCTGTCGATTTGGCAAACTGGTTCAAGTCTATGAAGGCTACACCATCGTTCGGACTTCGGAGATTTCACAAGATTGACGACAACGGTGCATATAAAGAAGATGATCCGACTGCTCCAGGCGGTAGGCATTTTGACCTAATAAATCCTCATACTGGTTGTGTCATTCCGTTACGCCCCAAGCGTGGGTGGAGTTTCGACCAAGAGACATTCAATCAAATGGTTGCTAATAATCGTGTGGTATTCGTCTCGGACAAAAGCGTGATGATAAAACGTTACTTGCACGAGACAGACACAATTACACCTCCAAGCGTTATCTATCAACCCGCGCGTTCAGCCTCTGAGCGGCTTGAGAAACTGATGGGGTCAAAATGTTTTGAATTTCCAAAGGACGAAACAGTTATTGCGAAATTCGTAGAGATGTGCACCTGTTGCGGAGACCTCATCCTCGACTTCTTCGCCGGTTCCGGCACGACCGCCCACGCCGTGCTGGAACTCAACAAAGAGGACGGCGGCAACCGCAAATTCATCCTCGTCCAACTCCCCGAACTCTGCGACGAATCCAGCGAAGCCTTCAAGGCTGGCTACAAGACCATCGCCGACATCTCCCGCGAACGCATCCGCCGCGTCATCCGCAAATACGTAGAGACGGATGATTATCCGTCTCTACAAGGGTTTCGGTCATACCTCCTCGCCCCATCCAACTTCAAGGTGTGGCGCAACGAAGAAATCACGGAAGAGAACATCGAGACGCAGCTGGAGATGTTCATCGACCCCGTGAAGCCCGAGAGCGAGACGGAGAACATACTGGTGGAGCTCATGCTCAAATCGGGTTTTCAACTCACGGACAAGGTGGAAAACAAAGGCGACTTTTATTGCGCCAACGGCAACGAGCTCATCCTCGCCCTGACCGCCATCACCCCCGCCATCGCCGCCGCCATCATCGCCCTCCACCCGCAAAAGGCCGTCGCCCTCGACCGCCTCTTCAACAACGACGACGAACTCAAAACCAACACCGCCCTGCAAATGCGCGATGCCGGGGTGGAGTTCAGGACGATTTAACAGGAGAATGTTATGGACGCGAAGGAATTAATGGAAATCATCAGCCTGGGCGAGACGAGCCAGGTTCAGTTCAAGCGGATGCTCGACCATCAGGACAAAATCGCGGCGGAAATGATCGCCATGTCGAACGGTAAAGGAGGCACAATTATTTTTGGTGTGGATGACAAGACAGGGGATGTGATTGGCTTGGAATATTCGGATCTGCAATTCATAGGAAATAAGTTGCCGACGATCGCCAGCGACCTGATAAAGCCGCAGGCGAATTTTTTGACGGAAGTGGTTACGATTGGCACGAAAAAATTATTGCTCACACATGTAGAGGAGGGAGTTGCCAAACCCTACAAAGACAATAACGGGGCAATCTGGGTCAAAAAGGGCGCCGACAAGCGGAGGCTGACGGACAACAACGAACAGATGCGCCTATTTCAACATAGCGGGCTTTTACACATGGATGAAATGATCGTTCCCGATACAGGTACAGAGGACATTGATCAAGCCAAAGTAAGCCATTATTTGAAACAAATGCTCCAAAAAACCGAGGACGAAGAAATCGCCCTCAATGAAGTGCTTTACCAAAACCTGGGCATCGTCAAAAAAGGTAACATGACCTTGGGCGGTCTTTTATTTTTTTCGAAGCACCCGCAAAAATATCGGCCGATTTTTTGCGCCAAGGCCGTTGCATTTTACGGGAACAGCATTGGCGGATTACATTACCGGGACAGTCGAGACATCATTGGTACGATTCCTGAAATGTTCAAAGAGGGGATGTTATTTTTCAAACAAAACTTAAAACATGCGCAAAAGGGGCAAAATTTCAACTCCGTTGGAATCCTTGAAATTTCAGAAATCGCATTGGAAGAATTACTTCAAAACGCCCTGATTCATCGTGATTTCACAATGAGCGCCCCTGTCCGTTTATTGATTTTTGACGACAGGCTTGAAATATCCAGCCCAGGCTGTCTGCCCAATAGTCTGACGGTCGAAAAGATAAAGTTGGGAATGGCGGTGGCACGAAACAGTCTGCTGGCGAGTTACGCTTCAAAATTACTTAAATACAGAGGGTTGGGTTCCGGAATTGTTCGCGCCATCAAGGAGCAGCCCAACATCGAGTTCATCAATGACGAATCGGGAAACCAGTTTATCGTCAAAATCCCCCGGGAGGAGCCGATGCCGTGATTTTTTTCTTTGCCAACAACAGCAAACTTAAAACTAACCCCGACTTGCAGATGAGGTATCTTAAGGTGCGGTTTGGGATGATATAAAGGAGTAACACTATGTGGTCAGACAATGAAACGGACGAGGATCTCCTTGGTTTTTCAATTCATGCGAACTTGATTAAAGAAATCGTAACTAACTCTGAAATGTTGCCAGTAACGGTTGGCCTCTTTGGAGATTGGGGCGGGGGTAAGTCAAGTATTCTCAAAATTTTGAATCAAGATATATCTACCAATAATGATTTTTCGGTGATTTATTTTAACAGTTGGGTGTTTGAAGGATACGAAGATGCAAAAATCGCAATATTGACATCACTCCTTACCGAGTTGCAGAGGCAACGGAATTGGGATGCCGTCATCAAAGATGAAATTGGTTCGCTCTTAAAGCGAGTACAGTGGATGAAGGTGGTAAAGTCGTGTGTTTCGGCTGGCCTAGCTTATGCTACGGCAAACCCTTTATTGCTTGCAGGTATGGAGTCTCCATTTGCCTTGAAGAAAGATAAAGCATCTGACGATCAAGCCATAGCCACAATGGAGAAAATAGAACCCGATAATTATTTGAAGGACGTTGAGGAGACTGTCCATAATGTCCGTTCGTTTCGTAGAGATTTTCAATCGCTGATTAATAAAACAAAACTCAAAGCTTTTGTAATACTTATCGACGATCTTGATCGTTGTTCTCCCGAGCGAGTAATTGAAAATCTAGAAGCCATTAAGCTTTTTTTGAATGTAGAAAACACTGCATTTGTCATAGCAACAGATCGACGAATCGTTGAAAATGCAATCCGAGTAAAATATCCAGATTTGTTTTCCGGGAAAGATGGCGACTCCTCGGAACAAGAAGCACTTGTTACTGACTATTTGGAAAAGTTAATACAAATTCCCTATACTCTCCCTAAACTTGCTCCTCACGAGGTCAGATCCTATATGAGTTTTTTGTTTCTCAAAAAACATTTGCCCTCAGAAAAATTTAATGAACTGCGTATTCAATATTCTGCATTTTTAACTCGTGAACGTTACAGCGCATTTCCACTTGATGATACATTACAAAGCCTCCCCGATGGAGCAAATAAAACAGCACTGATAGAATGTGTTCGATTAGTTGAATCGTGCTCAGATGCCATTACGGATGGGCTCAAAGGGAATCCTCGTCAGATTAAGAGATTTCTCAATGCGTATTGGTTTAGAAAAAAACTAGCAGATACAGCCAAACTTTTACACATTAAAGATCATATCTTGATTAAGCTCATGGTTCTCGAATATATAAGTTCGGATTGCTTCGAAGAACTCTATAGTTTGCATCGTTATAGTCCTGATGGAACTGTTGAAACGTTAGGAATCATTGAAGACGCAGAAACACCTGATGACATAGAAGACAAATTTGCAAATTGGAAGAGCCCTCGTATTTGGAAATGGCTTAAATCGGAACCAAGTTTGTCCAGAATTGATTTGCGTGATTATTTCTGGTTGTCTAGAACATCCATAACCGATACATTGTCTGGAGTAAGGCTTCTTAGCCAAGCAATGCGGCAATGTGTTGATGTAATGCTTTCTGATTCACAAACATCTAAAAATCGAGTTGCTCTTTACAGTTCGTTATCTACGGATGAGCAGTCTGGTGTTGTGGCGATGGTTGCAAAAAAAGCGATGCAAAATCCAGACGATGATACTCCGTTGAATTCGCTCTTTGATTTAGCTATTGCGGACTTTGAAAATGCGGCAATCGCTTTTAAGTCGAGTGCCGTGAAAATTGGACCTTCTCAACTTAAGCCAGGATTAGGCATTAGATTAAGAAGTGCAAAGTTTCCTCCCTCTTCTCCCGTATCTGGAATCATCTCAAGTTTGATTGCAGATTTGGTAAAAACCGATACAAAGATTGGAAGGGCACTAGGTCTCAAAAAACAAGTAAAGTAGGAGATTACCATGGGAACATCTAAGTCATACGGTAGCCCGAAGTGGCCAGGCGTAAATGAACAAGTCGGCAAAGCCATTGCTGATACAAAAAAAGTTGTTGGCGCAATTGGAACTTTTGCTGATGCCTATAAGCAGTTTATCAATGCGGAAACAGTTGGACGAGCAAGCACGACACCCACTGAAAAAACTCATGGAATGCGAGGTGGTGGAGCTGGAGCCACTGCTCGAAATCGAGCTGCGGTTGCGGGTGCTAAGCTAGGGAAGTTCCTTTCTAGTGCCGCGTCTTTAGGGTTAGGACGAACACTTGAGAAATTCGGCTTTAAGGATCTTGCAGGAAAATCACTGGAAGAAATTCTCAATGTAGTTTTAGATAGTCTTTGTGGGAAGGGAGGTTTGCTTGATGACTCGGCTATGACTGAAGCGATGGCAAAAACCTTAGATGAATTAAGTAAAGATACGAAAACCGTTGAAGAGTTTGATGTACAATTAAGAAGTGAAGCAAAAGACATAGAAGGCATACTTCGGATATATTATGCCCATCTTCTTGCAATTAATTTTGAACAAAAAGAAGGTGGGTTTGTTCGTGAAAAGATTTCTCGAGAAGAATGTAATCGATTTTTTTCACAGTCACGTGAGCTCATTCGAACGATTGTGACAGAAGAACTTTCACGAAAGCATGATTTAACCTCACTGGATTGGAATAGTCCTGAGGCTGTTTCCATCGCAAATGCAATTAATCACGAAGTCTTAAACATTCTGATAGCCCATGAATAAAATAACAGTTACAACATCCACCGAATATCCTTTTCATTCAGGTGCCAGCATTTATCTAAATGATGGGAGCACAGCAACGAAGCTTTCATTTGATATCAACACTTATGCCCGGATTCGAGGTAAATTTGATATTGATGCAGGTGAGTTTGCCTATTTTTGTGCCGTGATTTATGGGTGTGATAGATTAATCAGTCGAAATTCCAATAGTAGCACAAGTGACCGTTGGACTAGAGAGATAGCCGTCAAAATTCCAGTCAGAGAACCAGAACGGTGGGGTGCTTGTAGAGAAGTGGCAGAACGGATGTTAGAGTTTTTAACGGGAGATATTTGGTATCTATCATTTTATGCTTATGATAGATCAAATCTGCTTTTTGGAGAAAAGTTTTACAACGTGCGTAGCAAATTTCGTAATAAAACACGTGCAACTGGAAATGCAGTGTCGCTCTTTTCTGGAGGATTAGATTCGCTTGTAGGTGTTATCAATTGGCTCGAAGAAAACCCAACGCAATCATTAATGCTAGCGTCTTCGTATGATGCCCATGCCGAAAATGCCAATGATGACCAAAAGAGCCTTTTCCCAAAACTTGAAAAATTTTATCCCCAAAGAGTTGCAAAATTCGTTGCTCGGTCAGGGCTATTGGATAAGGGTCAAGACACAAATTTCAGAAGCCGTTCATTAACCTTTCTCGGCAATGCAGTTCTTGCAGCGTCATTTCTTGGAGATGGAACAAAAATTATCATTCCAGAAAATGGTGCGATTGCCTTGAACTATCCCTTAGACCCGTCACGTAGTGGTTCTTTTAGCACAAGAACCGTTCATCCATATTTTATAGACCAATTCAACCTTCTCCTTCGTACATTTGGTTTCAATTACACTGTTGAGAATCCATATCAATTTAGGACTAAGGGAGAAGTTTTGCGTGAGTGTAAAAATCAAGAATTTCTTAAGCGTCTTTATGCCACTTCTGTTTCTTGTGGGAAACGTGGGCGTAAAATGCGTTGGCACGACAAATATGCTAAGGCTTGCGGTCATTGCGTACCGTGTATTTTTCGTCAAGCTGCCGTTCATGTTGCAGGGTTTGCGCCCGAAAATTATGGTTGTACTGTTTCGAATAATGCCGAATGGGGAACTTCAGGTTTATTAAAACCTAATGGGGATCTTCAAACAGTAATCGATTTTGTACAGTCAAATTCGGATAAAGCTTTAATATGGCGGAAACTCAGATCTAATGGGTTTTTGGAGAGGAAACATAAAAACGACTATATTGAACTCGTTGTTCGTTTAAAGGCCGAACTGAAAGATTGGTTGACCGACATGGATCTTCTGTGATTAATAAAACTATGATTGATACACATTGCCATCTTGATGTTCACGATGATCCGATTGGTTTAGCGGGAGATTTTGAAGCCCGTCAGAACGATTGCGTTGCCGTTACGGCGTTGCCAAGCCATTATCGTTTAGCGATTCCACACCTCAAACGTTTTTCAAAAGTTCACGCAGCACTAGGACTACACCCACTTCGAGTTAATGAGGGGCAGAAAGAAGTGAATGACTTCATACTATACGCGGAAGATTGTAACTTTATAGGAGAAGTAGGGTTAGATTTTTCTCGTGAGGGATATAAAACAAAAAAAAATCAAATTGAAGTTTTACTTCGAATAATTGATACTTTTAAGAATGGTAAGTTTGTCAGTATCCATAGCCGTGGCGCAGCATATGAACTCATTGATATTCTAGACCAACACATGGTAAAGCCTGTCTGTTTTCACTATTTTACAGATGGGTTGAATGTTGCATCTGTAGCCGTCAAGGCAGGTCATTATTTCTCGTTCAATCATCGAATGCTGAATGGTGTACATAAAGGTCTCCTTGATATTATTCCCCAAAATCGAGTACTAGTTGAATCTGATGCCCCTTTTCTTTCCCAATCTCCAATTAGTGATTTAAAAAAAATTTATTCGATGATTGCTGAATATTGGAATCTTTCTCTTTTTGAAACAATAAACCTAATAGCGCAAAATTTCATAAACTGTAGAACCGTAGGGTGAATGAGCTTCACATTGCTTGACTTGCTATGAAAAATGTAGAAAAATTAAACATCATACAACCGGAATCCAACCGCGTCGAATACAAGCGTCAACTGGGGGACAAGTTTGGGCGTTCGGTCGTGGCGTTTTTAAATTATCCCAGCGGCGGGGAAATCCTTATCGGGATGGATAATGACAGTTTTTCCTATAATGGCGTTCGTCGTGCTGGGGCTAACAAGGGCGGTCATTGGGAGATCGTGGAATAAGGATGAAAGAGTTTCACTTTGACCCCAACCAATCCTATCAACTCGACGCGATTCGCGCCGTGACGGATATTTTTGAGGGGCAGGGGGTGAAGGGGGCGGGGGGTGAGTTTGCGTTGTCTGATGACGGGATGATGCTGACGGAAAACGGGTTCGGGAATGCGCTGGCGATTGACGAGGGGCAGGTTTGGCGGAATGTGAGGGCGGTGCAGGAGCGCAATGGGATTGCCACCAAAAACGCGGGCTTGCAGGGGATGGATTTCTCGGTAGAGATGGAGACGGGGACGGGGAAGACGTATGTCTATCTGCGGACGATCTATGAGTTGAACAGGTTGTACGGGTTTCGGAAGTTCGTGGTCGTGGTGCCGTCCATCGCGATTCGCGAGGGTGTGTTGAAAAACCTGCACATCACGCACGGGCATTTCCAGTCGCTCTACGACAAGGCGAGTTTGAGTTTCGAGGTGTATGACAGCAAGCGGGTGTCGAACCTCCGCAACTTCGCGCTTTCCAGCGCCATTCAGGTGCTGGTGTTGAACATCGATGCGTTCGCCAAGGACGAGAATGTCATCAACAAGCCCAATGACAAGTTGAGCGGGAAATCGCCCATCGCGTTCATTCAGGCGACGCGCCCGATCGTGATCGTGGACGAGCCGCAGAACATGGAGACCGACATCCGCAAGCGCGCCATCCAAAACCTGAATCCGCTGTGTACGTTGCGCTACTCGGCGACGCATACGAACCTGTACAACCTTGTCTATTCGCTCAACCCCGTTGACGCCTACGACCTGGGGCTCGTGAAACGCATCGAGGTGGACTCCGTGGTGGGCGAGAACGCCATGAACGATGCGTTCGTGAAGGTGGAAAGCGTCGGGCACAGCGGGAAAAATAAAATTGTCGCCAAGCTCTGGCTGGACGTGAACACCGCGACGGGTGTCCAGCGCAAGAAGGTGACGGTGGATACACGCCATCACTTCGATTTGTTCACGCTTTCGGGCGAGCGTGAGGTTTACCGCGCTGTGCGCGTCGAGGAAATCGACTTCCAGAATCAAGCTGTTTCGCTCTCCACGGGGCAAAGGCTCGCCGTGGGCGAGACGCAGGGCGGGCTTCGTGACGAGGTGCAACGTGTGATGATCCGCAAGGCGGTGGAGGAGCATTTGAAGAAGGAGGCGCGGCTCGCCAAAAAGGGGATAAAAGTCCTCACGCTCTTCTTCATTGACAAGGTTAAAAACTACCGCAGTTACGATGACGCGGGGATTCCTGTGAAAGGCAAGTTCGCGCAATGGTTCGAGGAAACCTATGCGGAGGAAGTCCGCAAGCCCGCTTATGACGCACTCCAAAAGTTTGGTGCGGAGGAGGTGCATGACGGTTATTTTTCGCAGGACAACAAGGGGAAGCTGAAGGACACGGGCGGCGAGACGCAAGCCGACAATGACACCTACGCCTTGATCATGCGGGACAAGGAGCGGTTGCTGGACAGGGCGACGCCCCTGCGGTTCATCTTCAGCCACTCCGCCTTGCGCGAAGGCTGGGACAACCCCAACGTGTTCCAGATTTGCACGCTCAACGAGACGAAGTCCGATCTGAAGAAGCGGCAGGAGATCGGGCGCGGGTTACGGCTCTGCGTGGATGACTCGGGCAACCGGATTTACGATGCGAACATCAACCGCCTGACCGTGATTGCCAACGAGTGTTACGAGGACTTCGCCGCCGCCTTGCAACAGGAGATCGAGGCCGATTGCGGCGTGGCGTTCGGCGGACGCATCAAGAACAAGCACGAACGCAGGAAGGTCAACTATCGCAAGGGATTTGCGCTTGACCCAGCGTTTTTGGAGATTTGGGACAGGATCAAGCACAGGACACAATACAGCGTGGCGTACAAGACCGACGAACTGATCGCCTTGGCGGGAAAAGCCGTCAAGGAGATGCCCGCCGTGTATGCGCCGAGCGTCCGCAGCACGCGCATGGGCGTCACCCTGTCCAAGACGGATGGCGTCGGGGGGTATCTTGTGAGAGAAAGCGCAACACCCGTGTATGGTAGCGGAAGCGTCCCCGCTTCCGAAAGTAGCGGAGGCCTCCGTGCCTCCGAGAAATCGGCGGCAGAGACGCCTCCGCTACCTTACGGAGGCAGGGACGCCTCCGCCACTTTGCCCGACGTGGTTTCCTACATTCAGGACAAGACCGAGCTGACGCGGCGGACCGTGTTCGACATCCTCCGCAAGTCGGGACGGCTACGCGACATCCTCGTCAACCCGCAACTGTTCATGGACAGCGCCGTGGGAGCCATCCGGAAGACGCTCTATGAACTGATGATTGACGGCATCAAATACGAGAAGATTGACGGCAAGGTTTATGAGATGACCCTGTTCGACAACACGGACTTGGAGTTTTACCTGAACGATTTCTCCCATGAGGTGAAGAACGCCGACAAGACCATCTACGAGAACTACATCCCCTTGGACTCCTCGGTCGAGAACCAATTCGCCAAGGACTGCGAAACCAGCGAGAACGTCGAATTTTATTTCAAACTTCCCGCATGGTTCAAAGTCCTGACGCCCATCGGGAACTACAACCCTGACTGGGCGGTGATATTCCAAGGGGAGCGAAAAATCTACTTCGTCGCGGAAACGAAAAGCACCGGGCAAGAACTGCGCCCGAGCGAAACGATGAAAGTCAAATGCGGAAAGGCGCACTTTGAAAAATTCGACGAGGTCGAGTACCGGCAAGTTTCGACGGTGTACGGATTGCTCCAGATATGAAAACGAAAATCATGTATATGGAATACAAGTCGCACGGGTCGCACGACGACCGTGGCGAGACCCGAATCGGGCGCGTCATCGAAACACAGGCTTAACCTTTTAGAAACCTCGAACTTCCAAACCCCGAACTCCGAACTTCTACCCCTTCCCCACCATGTTCGACGCTCACGCACATCTGCAAGACCCGCGCCTCAGCGGCGTGTTTGACGAGCTGACCCACAAGGCAAAGACCGTGCAGGTCACGGGCGTGTGCTGTTGCGGCACGACGCCCGATGACTGGGCCGCCACGGAAGCTGTGGCGAACCGCCCGCTCCCGTTCGTGGCCGTGCCGGGCTTTGGCGTGCACCCGTGGTACGTCCGCTTCCTGCCCAAGGACTGGCGCGCGCAACTGGAGGTTTACCTCGACCGCAACCCCGTGGCCGTGATCGGCGAGATCGGCCTCGACGGCGTGATGGACGACGTGCCGCTGGCGCTACAGGAAGAGGTTTTCGTGTGGCAGCTTGAGCTGGCCGAGCGTGTCCGCCGCCCTGTTGTGTTGCACGGCGCGCGCGCGTGGGGGCGGCTGGTCGATCTGCTCAAACCCTACGCGCGGCGCCTACCCGGGTTCGTCGCGCACGGGTTCGGCGGCTCGCAGGAGATCCTGCGGCAGATGCTGAACATGGGCGGGTATGTCTCCTTCGCCGGGACGGTCTGCAACGCGAACGCCACCAAAGTCCGCGCCGCCGCCAAGGAGATCCCCGACAGCCAGATACTGGTCGAGACCGACGCGCCCGACCTGTTCCCCACAGGCGGGCACCCCATCGGCACGAACGCGAACAACAAGCCCCTCAACCATCCCGGCAACCTCAACGTCATCCTGCGCGAGGTGGCCGCCCTGCGCGGCGTCTCGCCCGACGAACTCTCCGACACCACCGGCGCGAACGCGCGGCGCATCTTTTTGTGAGGCAGATTGATTATGGCGCTTCTTTCATTACGAGACATTTGCATCCAGTATGGCGGGCCGGCGGTGCTGGATACGGTGAGCCTCTCCATCGAGGAGGGGGACCGCGCGTGCATCACTGGCCGCAACGGCGAGGGCAAGTCCACGCTACTGGAAATCATCGCGGGCGTGCAATCGCCGGACGCGGGGGATATCATCCGCCAGCCGGGCCTGCGCGTGGGGTACCTCTCGCAGGATGTGCCGGGGGACATGGACGGCTCGGTGCTGGAGGTGGTGGAGCAGGGGCTTCCCGCGACCGCGCACGACGCGCACCACGCCGGCGCCGCACGCTACCTCTCGCAACTGGGGCTGGACGGCGCACAGCCGTTCAACGCCCTCTCCGGCGGTATGCGCAGGCGGGCCCTGCTGGCGCGCGCGCTGATTGCGGACCCGCATCTGCTGCTGCTCGACGAGCCGACCAACCACCTCGACATCGCGTCCATCGAGTGGCTGGAGCGTTTCCTCGCGAAGAGCCGTTGCGCGTGCCTGTTCGTGACGCATGACCGCGCGTTCCTGCGGCGCGTGGCCCAGAAGGTGCTGGATCTTGACCGCGGCCAGCTGGAGGGGTGGGACTGCGACTACGCCACCTTCCTCCAGCGCAAGCGCGACCTGCTGAGCGACGAGGAGGTGTATTGGGAGCGCAAGAGCAGGAAGCTCGCGCAGGAGGAGGCGTGGATACGGCGCGGCGTCAAAGCCCGCACGACGCGCAACGAGGGCCGCGTGGCCGCACTGCTGAAGCTGCGCGAGGAGTTCCGCCAGCGCAGGACGCAGGCGGGTGTGAGCCGGTTGCAGCTGGACGCGGGCGGGGCGTCGGGGGAGATGGTGCTGAAGGTCAGCGGTCTAGGCTTCGCGTACCCTGGCGGCCGAGAGGTCATACGTGGCTTCAGCGCCAAGGTGCTGCGCGGCGAGCGCGTCGGCATCATCGGCGCGAACGGATCGGGTAAGACGACGCTCCTGAACCTGCTGTGTGGCAGACTGAAACCCGCACACGGGAACGTCACGCACGGCACGAACGTTCAGGTCGCACTCTTCGACCAGCTGCGCGAGCAACTCGATTTGGGCAAGAGCGTCGTGCAGAACATCGCCGACGACAAAGACGAGGTCGTTGTCGGTGGCGTGCGCAAGCATGTGTACGGCTACCTGAGCGACTTCCTCTTCACCGCCGACCGTGCGCGAACGCCCGTCCAGGCGCTCTCCGGCGGCGAACGCGCGCGCCTGCTGCTGGCGAAGCTTTTCCTGAACCCCGGCAACCTGCTCGTGATGGACGAACCGACCAACGACCTCGACATCGAAACGCTTGAGCTGCTCGAGGAACAGCTCGCAGGGTATGCCGGGACGCTCCTGCTGGTGAGCCACGACCGTACGTTTCTGGACAACGTGGTGACAAGCACGTTTGTGCTGGAGGGCGACGGCAGCGTCGGGATGTACCCCGGCGGCTATGCGGACTGGATGCGCCAGCGCCCCCAGCCCGCCGCCGAGCCCAACCCCGCGAAGCCGCAGGAGCCGCGGCCTGTCGCCGCGCGTAACCCGAACCGCCTCAGCTACAGAGACCAGCGCGACCGTCAGGAACTGCCCGAGCGCATCGAGCAGCTGGAGCAGGAGATCGACGCGCTTCACGCGAAGCTCTGCGACGCCGCGCTCTACCAGAAAGACCCCGCCTCCATCGAGGCCGCCAAGACGCGCCTCCCGCGGGCCGAGGCCGAGCTCGAGGCGGCCTTCACGCGCTGGACGGACATCGAGGAGCGCGCGAGCGGGTTAAGAGCGTAACCGGCGCAAGAGAAGAGGTGAGCGCTCGACAAGCCAGGACACGTCACAGCGTCGGACGATTCCGCTTGCCCGCCCGCGCAAGGGTGTGTTATAGTATCAGCAATCATTCCATAAGGACGGTTTTTAAGCTGATCGCAACGGGTGTTGCGAGGGCCGCCGGCCAACGGGAGTGGGTAGCATTCGAAGGATAACGGAGGAAGGAACCATGCGTGACAAACAAAAATTCTTCATCTGCAAGCATTGCGGGAACCTGATCGGGCTGATCGACGGCAAGGGCGTGCCGATGGTATGTTGCGGCGAGAAAATGTCCGAGCTCGTCCCCAACACCGTGGACGCCGCCTCGGAGAAACACCTCCCCGTGGTCAAGCGTGCTGAGACCTGCGTCTGCGGGTGCGCGTGCGGCAACGCACTGACCATTGAAATCGGCGGCATCCCGCATCCCATGCTGGAGGAGCATCATATCCGCTTCGTTTACATCGAAACCGAGAACGGCGGGAAAAGGCGTTGCCTGAACATCGGCCAAGCCCCTGCCGTGCAGGTCTGCTGCTGTGATGACAAGCCTGTGGCGGTGTACGGGTATTGCAATCTCCACGGCTTGTGGAAAACGGATCTGTGACGCTCAAAGAGCGAGGCAAGACGCATGATGGGGAAACGTGTCGTTGCACTGCTATTGCCGTGTGCCATGGTCTTGACATCCTGCAACACCCGCAACCCTCCGCCAGCGCCGGAGGCCCTTTACCGGAAAATATCCGCCGAGGAGGCCCGGCTGATGATGCAGGGCGCGGGTAAACACATCCTGCTTGATGTGCGGACGGAGGGCGAGTTTAAGGCGCGGCGCATCAGGGGGGCGGTGCTGCTTCCCTATGATGAAATCGGGCGCAGGGCGACGGCCGAATTGCCGGACAAAAACGCCTTGATCCTGCTCTATTGCCGGAGCGGGAACAGGAGCAGGGCCGCCGCGCAGGAGCTTGTCGGGATGGGCTACACGAACGTGTATGATTTTGGAGGGATCATGAGCTGGCCGTATGACACGGCCGGCGGGGAGCAATAGGTCTGTTCTAAAACCGCAAGACACAAGACCGTTTTAACCGCGAAACACGCGAAACGCGCAAAAAAGATTGACCCGCCAATGCGGTAAAAAACGGCTCACAAATTTTCGCGCCTCTCGTGCCTTTCGCGGTTCATTTGTGGTTACGGCGTTATCCCGGATTACGCATCAATGAAAAATCTTTCGGGGGAACTCGGGCTTTAACAGGTCTATTGAGAGCCTTACTTCTTCGCGCCGAACACGCGGGAGCGGGTGAAGCGGTTGATGAGCGGCGTGATTGCGTTCATGATGAGAATCGCGAAGCTGACGCCCTCTGGGTACGCGCCCGTCTTCGAGGTGCGGATGAGCATGGTGATGATGCCGCACCCCGCGCCGAAGATCAGCATCCCGCGCTTCGTCACGGGCGAGGTCACCATGTCCGTCGCCATGAAGAACGCGCCCAGGAACAGCCCGCCCGTCAGCACGTGCGCCAGCGCCGGGATCGCCTGGCCCTCCGGCGACGCCCACTGCAGCACGAGCGCATAGCCGAACACCGTCAGCAGGTAGGCCGCGGGGATGTGCCACGTGATGACCTTGCGGTAGAGCAGGTACGCCGCGCCGAGCAGGAGCGCCAGCGCGGAGGTCTCGCCGATACACCCGTTGACGTTCCCGAGGAAGAAGTGCGCCAGCGGCGACCAGCCGAAACTGGGCAGGTGCAGCCCCGTCTTCAGCGTCCCCTTCAACAGCCCCAGCGGCGTCGCGGAGGTGATGGCCTCCATGGTCGCGGCGGTCGCGCCGTCGATGTACGGGCTCTCAAACGTCCAGAACCATTGCGAGGCGCTCCAGGTGGTCATCGCCCCCGTGAACGAGATCAGCATGAACGCGCGCCCCGCCAGCGCGGGGTTGAACGGGTTATAGCCCAGCCCGCCGAACACCTGCTTCGCGATGGCAATCGCGAACACCGACCCCGCCACGGCCATCCACGTCGGCAGCGAAGGCGGCAGGTTGAACGCGAGCAGCAGGCCCGTCACCACCGCGCTCCAGTCGGAGAGCGAGCTCGGCCGCCTCATCATCTTGCGGCAAGCCCACTCCGTGAGCAGGCACGCCGCCACGCACACGCCCACCAGGCGCAGCGCGTCCAAGCGGAAAAACCACACCGCGGCCAGCAGCGCGGGCATGAGCGCGACAACCACGTCCCACATGATGCGCTCCACCGACGCCCCCGAATGCGTGTGCGGCGACGAGCTGACGATATACAGGTCAACGGGTTCTTTTGGTTTCATAGGCAAAATAGAATACTAAACCGCCCCGCGCCTTGCAAGGGCTTTTCTCTGGAAGCCCCTCATTTTTTCGGTGTATAGCTTCTGGATGCCCGAGGGGCCGATGACGATGAGCGTTCCCGCCCGCAAAGCAAGGTGGCGGGTTTTGGTGTGTCGTCTTGCCGGGAGCGCAAGGCTTCCGCCTTGCAATGCCGGAAGCCCTGCGCTCCCGGCGGACCTCGCGGGGGCTGGACAGCCGGCCGCCATCTCGGGCAGTTCCGCCCGAAATTGCGCTTGCTTTCCGGAACGGGATGGGGTATGCTGTTGACCTTTAACCGTCCCTTCAGGGCCGGTTGATTTGGGGCGGGACCGGCCTTGTGCTGGCTACCGCTAGGTTTG
>Ga0082212_10004838_pt1 | contig 18593 bp, 14 predicted proteins | sample TergutNt197P3_FD_71548 | JGI IMG/M metagenome (GOLD analysis project Ga0082212, IMG submission 71548) | Neocapritermes taracua P3 segment gut microbial communities from Petit-Saut dam, French Guiana - Nt197 P3 | ecosystem: Host-associated > Arthropoda: Insects > Digestive system > Gut ...
GGGATTTTTATGATGCTTTGCGGGGAGCAAGATTAACAACGAAAATTATTCTCGCACTGGAAAAACTAATGCGACTCGCCGCGTGACGTTAGGAAAGGGTAGAAGGATGGAATTGCTTCTATAATTCTGATATACTCTGGGTCTTCGACCAATATCTTATCGGTTGCCCGCAATTTTTCCGCCGTAGTAGCCCCTTCTTGCTCTTCTAATACACGAAATACAACTTCGTCATGGGTTACCCTGAGTTCCGCATAATTTTCGCAGTATTTTTCGAGTTCGGGTTCAAAATCCTTTGCGAGGGTTTGCATCTGCTCTCTTTGGGCATCCGTCAGACGGAGTCCCTCGAACATGCTCGGCGATAAAATCGATAGCCAACCCACATTTACCAACTCCACCTCGTGTAACTTTTGCACCTGCTCAGGAGTAAGGATGCCTTCGTAGGCTTTGTCTATCGCGATGTTCTGAAGTTCATTCATTCTAGTGCTAATATTTTCCAGCTGCTTATAGTCTTCCGCATCTAAATTTGCCATGGATGGTATAAAACCTCCAGTCCGAGGTCGTTCAAAACCCACTCGTTCATAAATTGCTGCTGTTTCAATACTTAGTTTTTCGTATTCGGGACTAGCCTCCCATTCTTTCCTACCACGAACAGGTGCCTCCCGAATTTGCTCATACTGTTCTTTGGAAATTCCCAACTCGAGACGGACACCTCCGTAAGGAGTGTAAGCACTGATAGCACGCGCGTCGGCGCGTTGACCGTCCCACTTTTTTAGCAGATCGCGTTTTATTTGATCGATTCTGTGTTGTCGTTTCTCTTCGGGAGAGGGGATCGGTCGTTGTGCATACCCTACAATTGAAAGGAAAAAAAAGCACGATAGGGCAAGGAAAAAATATTTCGTTTTCATGAGTTGAATGGTGGTTAGAGGATGGATAAGGTCATCTTGTCATTCCCGCGAAGGCGGGGGGTCTAGCGAAACAAGGAGCAAATATCTTTCGTCTGGATTCCTGCCTTCGCAGGAATGACGGAGGGGTTGGGGAATGACTGGTGGTTGTGTCCACTGCGCACTTCGCGAAACCTTTGCGCCTTTGCGGTTAAGTTTTTACCGCAGAGGGCGCAAAGAAATGCGCAAAGTACGCAGAGAAAATGTTAATCTATGACGTGGTGCAAGACCGGCTTTTCGGGAGACGTTCCCGAAACCGTCCGTTCCCGAAACCGTCACGGGACATTGTATATCAAAAAAAAAAAAATAGCAAGAGGGGGAAAATCACGAGGTGTGCAAGATTGCCAAAATTCCGTCATTTCCGTACATTTCTGTTGACGAAGCCGGTACAACAGCGGTGTCGGTTACTGTCGGCGTTGGAATCGGTTGTTCCGCTCCAATGGGTCCAACTCCATTTGATTTTTACGCCAATCGTCCGTTTTTGTATGCCATTGTCAAAGACGATACGATTCTCTTCATGGGAAGGTTCGTGAAACCGATTTAAGAATAAGGCAGGTAGCGGGGGATGGTATTCAAGTTTTTCCGTACACCGTCCGCTCTTGTTATCCCCAATGCGTTGGACGTTCTTCGAGACTTTTTTTAGCGGCGGCACGTACCTCAGAACTTTCATCACGATGTAATGCTTGCACGAGCATCGTTCGGCTTGTGTCTTGCTGTCCTGCGACCAACTGCTCCGCCGCCTTGCTTCGCAACGTAGGAATCTCTCCATAAAGAAGAACATCGCACAGAGCATCTTCAACCAACGGAACGATCTCGTAACAATAGTCGATGCACCGCAATGCTTTGGCTTTGAGAACCAATTCGTCCGCACACAACATTTTTGTCAACTCCTCCGGTGTCCGCCTATCCAAGTTTCGTACCACATTAAACATTCGGCGGCGTTGTTCGTCATCTAACTGATCGAACGTCTGTATAAACCGATTGAACCGGAAATTGGGGAGCAATTTTTGGATCGTATCCCGAACTTCTTCGTGCGGACTCTCAACAAATTGCACGATTCTCGCCGTTGCTCCGGGCATTTCCCTCGAATTCAACTGCGTCAACGCTTCGACCTGTACAGCCGGATCGGAATCGCCTGCCGCATCCCAAATGAGTCGGTCGATGTCCGCTCCCGAAAGAGAACCTAATGCCGATAAAGCCGCCACTCGTCCCTTCCCTTTGCTGTTTTCAAAAATTTTCGGAAGATATGCCAGTAACTCCTCTTCGGTCAAGTTTATATTTTGCATCAACAAAATGAGTCCGCATTGTGCTTCTTCGTCGAACTGATTCAAAAAAGAATCAACCTGACCGACCCACACTAACGGGGGCAATTTTGCCAGATTGGTTTTGTGTTCCAACGTAAGCGGCGGCTTGATGCTTTTGAAGAGCGCAGTCAGAAAGGGAATGTCGGCACGTTCGGAAACGACTTGCGGCACGATCTGCGGCGGATTCAAATGGTCCAAACACCGTGTGACCAACTGGAACAGATAGGGTTCCGGCTCTTTGAGTAATCGGCGGCTGGCAGCGACACAAACCGGCGAATTCGGAAGCCGAAGTTGCAAATAAAGATCATGTCCGTTGCCTGCATCCGTAAAAAAGGAATAGAGTCGCAGATAGACAGTCAACGTCAGTTCTTGTCGTGTAAAACGATACTCTTTAACTTTTTGCGCAAGAATTTTAGTGAATTCGGACAAGACGACATTGTAGAGTAGATGGTGTTCGTTGGGATCGTTTTTTTCGAGTGCCGTCGTGTATTTTCCGAGAAACTTGAGAAAATCCCCCTGCATCGTTAATCCGCTTTTTTCTTGACTTCCGGGACCGAGACAATAGGCGGCGAGCGTGGGTAGAACTTCGTAAAAATTTTGGGAATATGCCAACCGAAAAGCCTTTCGGGCAAGATCAATATCCTTATCCACGATAGCACCGTGTAAACCGGGCATGATTTTGTCCCGATTGTCATTGACCAATTTGACGAGGTCTTGATCGGAAGGATCAAAATGTCTAATAATGGCTTCGAGCCCCTTTCCACTTCGCCGTGAGACGAGAATACTTCCGGCGAGTTTACGTATGATTTCGCTGGTCGATTGGAAGGCAGATTCGAGCAGACCGACAGCCGCTTGATTCTTCGACTGAGCAATCACTTGAATCGTGAGATCAACGCCGTGAGCCATCGCCAGGGAAAAACAGGAAAGATAGGACGATTCTACCAAATAATGCCGACATTGGCAAGATGAATTCCCAAAAAACCATTATAAGACCCCCTTGTCTTCTCCATGACAGTTGTGCGGACTGTGCCGATTATTTTTCCTTTTATCTTTGTTTTTCCTTTGCCGTTTTTTTTTCTTGTTATGGACGTGATAAAAATAAAGGGGCTATTCTCATGAAAAGTGTTGTTTCGCGCATTTTGGCAATCCGTCTGTACCGGTTGGGTGCCGATAGACGGGGTAAGGACAGGATGTACTGTTTCGCTAGTAAAGGAAAATGATGACTAGGCTGTTTACAATCACCGCACTTGCCGTTTCTTTATCGCTATGGTTGGCACCGGCTTATAGTGGCTCAATGGACGAGTCTTCTGAAGAACTATCCACCACAGACGAAACATTCGTGATGGATGAGTCCTATATGATGATGGAACCCTCGTGTCGTTCCTCAGCATGCGGCAACCCATTTTGCCGTTCATGCTCAATGCAAGGACTGCAAGGACTACAGGGATTACAAGGATTACAAGGGGCTCGGCATGGTCATGCCGCCGGGCTACCTGGCATCGCACTTCCTTCTATCGCACTCCCGGTCATTGGTTTGCCATGCCCGGAATTTTCCTCGGATCACAATTACGTTCAACGTCTCGGTTCCGCCGAATCGGCACCTGCACCCCTGAGACCGCAACGTCCGATCCCGATGGCAACGATCCCGATGCCTGTCGGACCACCGCCCACCAATTTTGTGGGAGGATTTTTCAAACCTCAACAATATCAGCAAGTCCCGATGATGAATGGTTACGGCTATGCACAGGGCTATGGTCATGCACCCAACTTTGCTCATCCGCAAGGTCATGTTCCACCACAGGGAGTTGCGCATCAACAAGGACAGGGAGAGAATACTGCCCATCCGCAGGGTGATGTTTATGCACAAGGACAGGGAGGACAGGGAGGTGCCAATCCGCAAAGTGATGCTTATGCACAAGGACAGGGAGGTGCCCATCCGCAAGGCAACGGCTATCCCCAGCAGGGCTATGGTTACGGTTACGGCGGTTACATGCAGGGTTATCCCGGTTTCGTTCCCGAACAGCGAATTGTGTACATTCCTTATGCTGCACCTCCGCCCATCAACGTTAACATCGACCGACTCGGCAGAGCACGTCCGCCGATGATACGACGAATGCTCGGCGATGCAAATATGTACGAATATCCCGAAATGCCGTACCAACTGTACACGACTCGAGGACCTAGAGACTTCCTGGCACCAAACCCGCCAAGCATTGGTTACTAGCCCGATTGAACACCGAAAAAAACTTTTTTGTCTTGTCTCCTTTTTCCGCCCCGACCGCAAGGTCGGGGCTTTTGTGTTTCAGGACGTTTTTCATGTATTTCCGAAGAATATCTCCATTTCCCGTTCAGCGGCGGCGGTGCTGTCCGAAGCGTGAACGAGATTCCGCTGACTGTTCAATGCAAAATCTCCTCGAATCGTGCCGGATGGTGCTTCGGCACCGTTGGTTGGTCCGATCATTCGGCGAACGATGGCGACGGCTTCGATTCCTTCCAAGATTGCTGCCACGACGGGACCGCTTGTAATGTACGTCTCCAAACCGGGATAAAAGGGCTTGTCCACGTGATCGGCGTAGTGTTGTCGGGCAAGTTCCTGAGTGAATTGCAACATCCGCATCGCAACGATTTGTAGTCCTTTTTGTTCGAACCGACTCAATATCGTACCAATGAGTTGCCGCTCGACGGTATCCGGTTTCAGTAATATCAGTGTGCGCTCCATGTCGGTAAAGATTATCAGATTATATGGAGCGAGTCAATCCGTGAGAATCTCTGACTCTGTTGACAGACCGCAGTACCGGCTCAATGCCGGTTTTTATGTCACGTCCTTCCCCTTTTCCCGGACTGCTTTATAGTAGCGTATAATGAGCGATGGGCATACGCCCGCCGGTGAGTCCAATGGAAACCATCAGCATTTTAGTCGAACGTAGCCGCAGCGGCGACCGGGAAGCATTCGCCCGTATCGTCAAGCAATATCAAGGAATGGTCAGTGCCGCCACGCTCAACATCGTCGGCAATTACGCCCAAAGTGAGGACTTGGCACAGGAAACCTTCCTGACGGCGTGGCGAAAACTGCCGGAACTGCGGGAACCGGAAAAATTGGCTTCGTGGCTCTACGGCATTGCTCGGCGAGTCGCCCTTCGCTGGACGGAACAACAGCAACGCAATCCGCTCCGCCAAGCGGCAGAACTCAATGCCGAAACGATGAGCGACCAAAAAGCCCAAGCCGAAGCGGAGGAACGACTCCATCGAGAACAGTCGCTCGAATTGATTTGGGCAACGGTCAAGGAGTTGCCGGAGACGCTCCGTGAACCGCTGTTGCTCTATCATCGGTACAGCAAGTCGGTTGCGGACATTGCGGCATCGCTCTCGTTGACCGAAGAGGCGGTTCGGCAGCGGCTCTCTCGCGGTCGCAAAATGCTCAAAGCCGAAGTGGAAAAGCAGGTTGAATCGATTCTCGAAGCGACGGGACCCGGCGAGTATTTCACCGTCGGCGTGTTGGCGGCACTGTTGATGAGTGTTACCGCTCCCGAAGTGTTTGCCGCAACTTCCGCTGCCGGTTCGGCAAGTGCCGCCGCAAAAACAACCGGCGGAGTACCATTATTGGCATGGATCGGGGCGTACCTGTTATCGTTGCTACAAGCCGTTTACTTTTTTCTGTTCGTTTTTCTCGGCACAATTTTTGAAGCGTGGAACAGTATTCGGAATTCACCGACACTGCGGAGCCGACGGTTTATGCTCAAAGCGGTAATCTTCCAAACGATGATGGGACTCTCGCTGGGAGTCTTCTTTGATACTTTTATCAGGCATTGCACACTGTTCCTGCCCATGCAAGGGGACACGCCGATGGGGAAATTCGTGGCGATATTTTGCCTTGTTTTCATGGTTTTTATCGGTCTCTATTGCGTTGTTTCCAGTTATCTGATTAACCGGCGGTGGCGTAAAATTATTGAGGAAGATGTGTTGCAGGGGCAAGAGAATACGATAAATAATTCCCCTCCTTCGGAGGGGTGGCATTTTGCGCAGCGAAATGACGGGGTGGTAATTCCCTTCAATGGAGGGGCAGAGGTGGTTTCACCAATGACCACCCCGCCGCTGTGCGGCACCCCTCCAAAGGAGGGGAATCACGATTGCTTGGAACGATCCAATTTATCGCTCCGAAGTTTGCGGAAGTTTCTCTGTCGCTGGATGGCGGTGCCGATTATTGTCATTTTCCCGTCGATACTTTTTGCGATGGTTATGATCGAACTGCACGGAGACCGTTGGTGGACATACTTTGAATTTGTCCACATGATTTATCCGATTACTTACGTGGGACATTTTATTGTTAACAGTCCGAGACACGTTCTTTATGCTAGTCAGCCGTTCATCGTCTTTTTCACGTTGCTCATCTTTTATCGAATGGTCAAGAAAAAAATCGTTGACGAAAGTTCACTGACCGCTTGGCAACCGAAGATTCCGAACTACCTGCAAGTGCTCACGGGAGAAGAAAAACCGAAGCGGGGACTTCGTTATCGGACGACACTTTGGAGCGATCTCTTGCTCATCGGAGTGGGACTCTGCATTCTTCAAGGAGGTGTTTGGTCTATTTACACTTGGATGACTTTCGAGGCACCTGATAAACAACTTATTGTTCAGAACTGCCGTGCTACCGTTGTTGTGATTTCCTTTATCGCCTATCTTCTGTTTGCGCTGTTTTTTGCGGGCATCCCTCGCAAACGCTATTACGGATACATTTACCTCGGCTCATTTCTTGCCTTGTTTGACATTGTATTCGTGTTGTGTTTCAAACTATGGCTTTCTCGTCAATTGGGACATCTAACATTTCGTTGGCAGGAGGACAGTATCCTTCTCGGAAGCGTTCTCTTTTGGCTTTTCTGTTTCGTGCTGTCCGGCGTGTTGGGCTTGTATGCGTTTCGGAGGAAAAACATTTAGCCGGTACTCCGGCGTTCACAGAGTCTTGTATTTTCCGACAAACAGTGTACACTGAAAAAACGAGGATTGAAAGTTGATTCCATCGCCGAAAACGTCATTGTCTTTCTCGGATCACTCATCGTTGCAGTTTTGTTTATCTTTCAATATGAAACGAGTCAGATTGACCACTGGACCAACTATGCCGTGATGAAGACCGCCGTTGATGAAGGAGTGAGAAGAGGACAAACCGAAGGACGCTCCGAAGGAATTGAACTTGGCAAAGCCGAAGAAAAAATCGAAATCGCCCAAAATATGTAACAAAAAGGACTCGATTCAACACTGATCACCGAAATGACCGGTCTCTCTGTAGAAAAAATAGACCGATTTTAATGCCTAGCCCAATCAGTCGTTTCACGCGAGGCAAACAAAATTCGCCACAAAATATCCATGCAAATCATCACAGACTTGACTGCATTTCCCGAAGCGTTGCAGGACGGTGCCATCAGCATCGGCAAGTTCGACGGTATGCACCTCGGTCATTCCTTGATCGTGCATCGACTCAAAAGTTACGCTCATCGGCGGCAAATACCATCCATTCTCGTAACCTTTGATCCGCCGCCAACCACACTGTTGCAACCCGATGCCGATCTGAAACCTATCTGTACATTGGATCGTAAAATCGAATTGATCCGCAACTTTCACGTCGATGCCGTCGTCGTGATTCCCACGACGCACGAACTATTGCAACAGAGTGCAGAAACGTTTTTTTATGAAACGATTCAAAACCGGTTTCATGCCAAAGTGGTCGTTGCCGGTAAGAACTTTTCCTTTGGTCGTGACCGTATCGGAACTCCCGAAGTAATCCGGCTTTATGGTCAGTGGACGGGTATCGAAGTTGATATTGTTGAGCCGTTGCAAATCGGCGAAGATCGGGTATCGAGTTCAGGGATTCGCCGTTTGATTCAAGAGGGGCAAATCGAACGAATCAACGAATTGATGCCGATGCCTTATCGAATGACGGGAACGGTTATCGTCGGTGAACAACGAGGCAGAACACTCGGTTTTCCGACTGCAAACTTGGGAGACGTGCAAACGATTCAGCCGAAACCGGGAATATACGCAACGGCAACATGGATTGGCAGCAAGCGGTATGGTTCGACGACTCATATCGGTACGAATCCGACGTTTGGTGTTACGCAATCGAAGATCGAAGTGTTCGTGCATGGTTTTACCGGCGACCTTTATGGACAGCGGATCGAAGTTGATTTCCTGACATTCCTTCGGGAACCGGTGAGGTTTGACTCTGCCGAATCGTTGGTACGTCAGATGAACGAAGACGTGTTACGGAGTCGGCGGATTTCAGAGGATGCAGAAGACGTGTAAAAAATACGGCGTGTCTGGCGTGCTACGTTGTCGGTATTTCATCAATTTTCAATACCGGAGAATTGTCCTTTATACTCCGGCATCAGTTCTTCGAAGAGTTGGAATTGCTCTTCGGCTTCGTCAAATCGTTCCTGTTTTTTGAGGAGCATTCCGAGATGAAGCCGCACTTCGGCATAGTCAGGATGAAGTTTCAATGCTCCCCGAAATGCCGCCGCCGCAAGATCATCCCGACCTAACTCCGTCAGCACACACCCCAAGTTGGCACGCGCTTCCACAAAGTTTTCGTCCAGTTCGATAGCCGAAAAATACCGTTCCCGCGCAGCCGATAAGTCTCCCAGTCGATACAAAATTTCTGCTAACTGAAAATTGATCTGCGGATTTCCGCCACCCGCCGCCAATGCTGCCCGATAGAGGTCCGCCGCTCCTTCCAAATTGCCCAGTGTTTCCAATTCGCACGCCGCCTCGCAAAGCACGACCGGATCATTCAACTCTGTATTCGGCTCGAAAATCGAATCAAGAATCGCCAACGGATCAAAAGCATCCGGCATCGGAACAGATTCGACATTCTCCGCAAAGAGAAAACGTTTCTGACCATTTTGGTCAACGCTCCCCCTTTCAGTGGTTAAGATAAGATCTTTCCCTTCGATGCGAATTGCCGAGAAGTTGTCCGGTTTGTACCGACCGATTTTTCGCAATCGGTCGATTGCCGAAGGCAACGAAAGTCCCGCCTCGATCATGTTTTGCATGATTTTCAGCGGCAGAATAACTTCCTTGTCGAAATAACAGAGACGATAGATTTGACGAATCGGTGTAATAAGTCGTTCCCGTTGCAACCGCCGCAGGATGGACAGGGGCAATCCCGTCAACTTGGCAAGCATCGACGGCGTGTACAACGTTTGCATGGACTCCGTCGGTTCCACCGTTTGGTTGCCGTATTGTTCCCAAAATTGGGTTTCTGAAATAATCGTGAGCGTTCCTTTTTCAAAGGATTCTCGTGTTTCGGCATCGAGTTGATCGTTCCAAAGGTTCCAATCTTGTTTGAGTATGTTTTCGTCGCCGACAACGACGAGATCGACATCGGCAGTCAATCGACTTGCGATTTTACCTTTTGCGCGTTGCACGATTTCCGTTGCTTCTTTCCGGTTGGCTCCCGATAGTTTTCCGAGAAAATAAATTTTCTGCATTGTGCAGTCATTTTACGCTGTTTTGCGGTTGTTTTCAATGCGAATCAGCACCTCAATGTTTTTTTCACTTGTTCGAATATCTGCTCTTTTTCGTCATTCTGTCGTCAGTGTTTCGTAGATGTGTTAAGGAGAAGGGGGCAGAAACAGGTTTTGGAGCAGTTCCAACGTTTTCTGCGTAGCACCTACCTGACGTTGTGCGAGATGCTGAGCGTTGGTTCCTAATTGCGCCGCAAAATCCGGCTCTTCGAGACACCGGCGAACGAACCGTTCCATCTCACGTTGATCATGAACGACTTGGGCGGCGTTGTCCCGAAGCATCATTTCCACGATGTCGCGGAAGTTTTTTGTGTTCGGTCCAAAACAGACTGCCGCTCCGTACGCCGCCGGTTCAATCATGTTTTGTCCACCGCGCTTGCCCATACTGCCGCCAACGAAGGCAATCGTTGCCGTCCCCCACCAACCGCCGAGTTCGCCAACCGTATCGACGAGTAGTACCGGGGGGCTTGCACCCCCCGCTCTTGCGCTCTCCGCTCTTGCGTTTTGTTCCGAAAGTGCTGAACGCAATTCGTAGTGGATTCCCTTGTTGTCCAACATTGCCGACACTTCCGCAAAGCGTTCAGGATGACGCGGCACCAAAATCAACCGCAAACGAGGAAAATCCTTTCGCAAATGTTCATAACAAAGGACGGCAAAGGTCTCTTCGGGATGTTGCGTACTGCCTGCCAAAAAAACAATGTCATCGGCAGTGATGCCCGCCAGATTTCGAAAATGTTCCGTTTCGGGATTGTTTCGGTCGATGTTTGCTCCGTCGAATTTGATCGAGCCGGTGATCTGCATCACTTCACTGGACGCACCGAGTCGGCGAAACCAACCAGCATAGACTTCGTTCTGCGGGGCAATGAGATCGAATTGCCGAAGCATCGTGGCAATGAACGGACGAATCCAAAGATACCGCTTGTATCCGCCTTCGCCGAATCGACCGTTGATCATCGCAATTTTCACGCCGTGCCGTTTGGCGGTCTCAATCATATTGGGCCACAGTTCTTGTTCGACGAGAACCAACAGGTCGGGTTTGGTCCGCCGAAATGCTTTTTCAACTGCCCAACTGAAATCGAGTGGACAATAGAAGACCGTCCAGTCATGACCGAACAACTGTATTGCCAACTCCATACCGGTTCTGGAGGTTGTCGAAACGGCGCAACACCAGTCGGGTTGGGCTTCCCGAATTTTTTGGAGCAATGGTCGGAGCAGTTTGACTTCCCCGACGCTGACGGCGTGAAACCAAACGACTTTCGTGTTTGGATTATCAGGATGGTTCTGCAGAACGACGTGTCGTTTGGGGGTACGACCGAAAAATTTTTGTTTGAATCCTTTGCGGTATTTTCGATGCCGAATGAAACGGTAGAGGAGCATCGGCGAAAAGACCAACAGGATTCCGAAATAGATCAGGTTAAACAGCCAGCGTCTCATTATGACTCCGTTTCATCAGACGACGTTATTTTATGTTATTGTGAAGTGAACGTCAACTACTCGACGACAATGCGGCAGAACGGAAAGGCTGTCTCCGTTTGATCTGACAATCCGGCAGGGCTTCTTGAAGTCGTGCCACTTCCGATGCAGAAACACTCGTCCAACTTAAGTCCAAAGACTTAAATTGGCGTAAGGTTTCCAAGTATTCTATTAGAGTATCATTTATTAAACTCACGTAATTTTTTGCACACGTCATGAGTCAGATGTTTTTCGGTATTGAATTTTCTCTGAACTCCAGACTCTTCTAAAAAAAATTTTGATTTTTTTTGAAAATTTTTCAAAATTTCTATTGACTCCTCTTGCAAGATTTAGAAAATTGTGTATCCTATGCCTCAATGAAAGTGAATTGCTTTTCCAAATGCACTTATCTTTCGATTGATGAATGAGTTTTTTTATGATGAAAAAATCTTTCTCATCAAACTATCAAGATGGAGATTTTGGAAAAAGTAAGACACAAGGACTTGTAGATCATTCACACTTTTAATCGACAGGTCACATTGATGGTCGGATTGACCTCCTGTGAAACGTCGAAGGGAATCGCGGAAGTTGTCGACTTCTTTCAAAATTATGGTTTTTTGTAAACACATGCAAAACTGTTTTCTTTGCAAGATGAACTTGAGCGGATTTCCTGCGCGTGCATCAGGAGCGAAAACTGATTCGAGGTTGTATTCGGTCAACGTGACCGAAGCCTCGCCATCACCACGGAACGAAACATCATTGCTTGTGCTTCGTTTCTGAACCCTCTACTTTCAGGAGAGTTATTATGCCGAAAAAAGCAACCAAGAAAGCCGCCAAGAAGGCTGCAAAGAAAACCGTGAAGAAGGCTGCGAAGAAGACCGTCAAGAAGGCTGCCAAGAAAGCCGCCAAAAAGGCGACAAAGAAAGGCACAAAAAAAGCCTGTAAATGCGCCAAGAAACCTTGCGGAATGTAAGGTAAATTGACTTCGTTGTCTCCCGCTGCGTTTTTTCTTCCATGGCGGGAATGTCAAAAACACCCGTAACGCCGGTTCTCTGGTGTAGCGGGTGTTTTGGTATGTACGGCGACTTCGTCGCCCGAACTCTTTTTATAACTGAATGGTCACATCTGCGTCGCCACGCCCCGGTTGAAGTAACCAATAATTGCCAACCCGGCGATTCGGTACTTCAATGTGCACCTCAAATGAGCCGCCCGAATTCACTCTAGGATCGCAAAAAACGACGGTTCCTTGAAATGTTTCTCTTCTACCGTTGGGCAAAGGGACTTGAATCATTGCCGGTTTACCATCCAAATCGCTGTGTTCGTACTCATGACTACTTGCTTGTACCGTTACCCAAAGGGTATCGAGACGCAAAATTTCCAACACTTCATATCCTTCTCGAAGCCATTCCCCTTCTGCGGCATTGACACGGACGATCATTCCGTCAATCGGGGCGGTCAATTGCCGAAGTTCTATCTGTACGTTGGTCAGTTCCAATTCGCTTTCAGAAACGATCACTTTCAGAGGGGCGACCACGTTGATATTGTATTTTTGCAATTCCAAATAGGCTTCGGCTTGTGCAAGTGCATACCGCGCACCCAATATCTCCATTCCGGGAACGGAACCTGCAAGCCGTCGGTTTGATTCTTCTTTTACGTTGAGCTCGACTTGTGCAACTTGAACGCCGCGGGCTGCATGAACGAGTTCGATGTCTTTTTCCTGTTCGGCTTTGGCAACATTCAACTGCGCCTGATTGATTTTTAAGTTGCGTTGAAGTTCCCGATCATCGAGTTTTCCCAGCACTTGTCCGACAAAAACGTTCATTCCTTCCCTAATAGGAACGATTATGGGATTGCCGTCGCTGTTCTGCATGACATTTCCGGCAACGTCTCGCTGTTCCGTTGCAAGGGACATCAATTTTGCCCTTTCGGGGGCGGACAACACAACGTGATTGTGTTTCGGCGCACTCAATAAACCTTTAATGAAACGTGCTTGCTTTGCATTGGTCGCCGGCGAAATATTTGGCTGCACCGCAACCGGCGGTGCGTCGACCGGAGTCGGTTCTGTGGGAACGGCGGGAACGGTGGGAACGAACGGTGTGATTTGAACGGCGGGGATTCGCTCCTGTTGCCCCGACACGGTGCCGTTGGGTTGCAAGAACAGTGAACAAAAGACAAAGATACGGAGAAAATCCATGGAGCGTGTGGCGAAACAAACGGGAAATCAATGGAGAATTGTAGTGATTTTTTTACACGGGTGCAATGGTAATTTCTGTGGTGACGTTTCGACATCTTACAATAGCGTAAAATGCACTCCACTTCATTCTGCTGGGATGGGAGAAACCGTGAACGGTTACTGCGACCACTTATTCACAGGGTAGTGCCACGAAATACTGTTGCCGGAAATTCACTGCCAGCCGGTGTTTTGAGTGCGAAAAGATATTTATCGCTTGATTTATTGGGTAGTAAAATTTGGCGGTGTGGCTTCGTTTCGAGTTGGAAATCGAGGGGGTACAGTATGTTGTGGCACTACCCTATTCACAAATTCTGCCAGTTGCACAGGATTGTCTGTGTTGACCATCTGCTCAATTTTATCAGGAGTGATTCCAAGATTCGACAAAGCGGCGGATATCCGTTTCCAAATCCGTTGCCGTTTTTTGCCTTCTGCTAAATAAAGTTCTGTTATCAGTTCCGACAACTTCTGCGTCATGATGTTCTCACGGTTATTGTAATACCGTTTGATAATCTCTTTCTGGTAAGGGGTATGTTCCATATTTTTGATGTATTTCACTCTCCGATGAATAGTCGAAAACGGTAAAGAACTTCAGTCATAAGTCCCCTGGGGACGGGCAGAAAAAAAGCACAAAACGGATCCAGAATAAATCGTTCCTGTTGGGTAAGCAACAATAAACCATTGTACCGAATTTGGTAAGCACGGATATCGCTCCATCGGATAAACCACTTTCGTCCAAATACGGACCGGACAATGCCGCTTGAATTGATTTCCAACCGAACGGGTAGGACAATATACCAAACGGTCAAAAGAATCAACAACAGACTGATGATCAGCGTTATTCCTCCGCTGTAATTCCAAGCGAGGAGACAAACACCAGTTGTGACCAATCCCAGTACGAGAGCACTCCATTTTTGGTCAGTAATCAAGCAGACCGAATAGTAAATCGGTTTTGTTTCCATAGTTTAGGATTCAGGAGTCAGGAATTAGGAATCAGGAATTAGGAGCAGTGGGCATACGTCCGCCGGTTTTCTCCTAACTTCTCTCTTTTCACTCCTTTCTCCTCTTTAGTCGGCATACTGTAATAGGTGTGACAATCGGATTTGTTCGAGTCTGTCGGCAAAACCGCCGTCTCTTCCAGCCATCTGGTAATACGGAATGTCTTTCACCACAATTCCGTCTACAGCCGCACCGGTATTTACCAATTTGCGGTAAACATCTTCCATTGCTGCTAAGACAGTTTCCCCTTGTCGGACACAGAGCAACGTTGAATCCGTACTCGCTGCCATAATGAGCGACTCTGCTGCATTAGCAACCGGCGGTAGCACCACGATAATCAATTCATAACCACTGGGATTGGAAGGACTTTGTTCCAACGCGTCGAGCAATTCACGAAAACGCCCGTCTCCTAGCAGTTCATAAGGGGACATATCCAACTGTCCTGCCGAGAGGAGTTCCAGATTCGGTTCCTTTTCATTTTGGACAATTGCTTCCCCCGGAGCGTTGCGGAACGAAAGGACATCTGCCAAGCCGATCCCCGTTTCTTCGTTGCCGAACAACAGGTGTAGGCGACCGACCCGCATATCTCCGTCGATAAGCAACACTTTTCCTGCTTTCATTTGCGCCATCGCTACAGCAATTTGGACAGCAAGGAATGTCTTACCGTCATCGCCAGCAACGCTTGCTACCGATAACGTTCGGCAAGAGCGGAACGGATCACTCAGCAAGAGGTGGGTACACCAATTGTGCACACTTTCCCGATACCTTGCGAGACGTTTACGGAACGTTGCCCCGTGTACCCACGAGACCGGCGGTTCCATAATTTCGCCGATTAACACTAATGGAGTGGCGCGGCGGACTTGCGAAACGTGGTACAAACGAGGTTTCATCCGTTCGACTGCGATACTCAAAAGTAAGGGAAAAAATGCGAACACCGTGGTTCCACCGCCGATGATCATGATCTGTTTTATCAGGTTGGGTTCCGATGGAACCGCTCTTGTTAACTGCGATATTTGTCCAGGGGCACGCAGTTCCGTTGTTACAGAAAGGATACGATCTTCGATCTGACTCAAGGTAGCGTTTGTTCGGGCAAGTTGGGCTTGTTCAAACGAGGCATCAAGTACGTTTTCCGCTCGTTCTACACTTCTTGCAAGTTGCTCAGCGTGCTTGGTTGATAATTCATCAACCATGATTTCCTGTATCTTAATTTCTTGTTCGAGGTTGAAAAGGTTTATGTCTTCTTGTATGCGAAAATAGTTTTTCATTGTTTCCATTGCGGCACTATCAACGCCACTGGAAAGATCGTTGATTCTTGCATCAAGTCCTTCGATTTGCCTATTCAGTTGCGTAACCAAGGGATCATTGGAACTGTTGATCGCCTGCACTCTGCCCTCTCTTCGCCTTACCAGATCCTCTCTCTGTGTATTGAGATTTTTAAGTTCAGGATTCATATTTATGAGCATGGACCTCGGTATTTGTGTCGGCTGTTCCATTCGCTCCGTAATCGCTCTACGCTGTGCCGTCATTGTTCTCAACTTCGCAATGGCGAGATTGAGATCCCGAGCCAACGATTCGCCCTGTCCAAAACCGGAAGCCAATCCCTGTTCGCCGGCTACTGCCCCTTGGAGGGCTGCCTGCTTTGTCTTTACACGGATGGTTTCTTGAAGTTGCTGGGCGATTTGCCGCTGTCTTCGTTCTTCTGTCCGCAGACTGCTGATCAAAGTGTTGGTTGCATCTCGGTTAAGATCGCCTATAAAATTGAAATACGCATCAACAACCGCATCTACAATTTTTACGGACGAATCCTTGGAATCTGTCGCGATGCTGACATTCACAACTTCTGATCGACGAATCGGATTCACACTGAGATTGCGTACAAGCCACCCCTTCTTGTCCGTCTGTTTAAGAATAATGGACAATTTGGTGACGTTGGAGTCATCTAACGCTCTGTCAATCACTCCGTTTCCCCGCATGAACGCAAACTGCGTGTTGACGAAATCTTCGTATCTTCCCTGTTGAACATCTTGGTCAATAAGACGCGGTCTGAAGGCACGTATTTGGATTTGTGCGGTTGCTTCATATCGCACGGGCATCGCCAAGTACAGGATGCCGCCAGCAAGTAATCCCGCAAACAGTCCCATCGGCAAACTCCATTTCCAGTGCCGCCTAAGCCCTGAAAGCACAAGGAGCACCATGAGTTGCGGCGTGAGTTTTGCCGACTCAATCGGGTCGATCATCGGAACTTTATTCCGAGCGTAATTTTGCGGATCGTATGTAGGAGGCTGACCGCCACCGCCGCCATACTGTGCTGGATCGGAACCCTGCGGCACATAATCGGGCGAAGCATCCGCATAACCGCCCACTGCGACCATATCGTTTCCCATAGGAGCATTGCCTTGGGGAACACCATTGTTGTAAGGAGGAACTTGTTGGGACATTATCACTCACCCATTACCTTTCGCAAAACTATATTTTTTCACAAAATCGGTATCCTCCGTACTACGGAGCCGACACAAAATTTATTCTTGTGTCGGCTTCACTCATTCCGCTACACAGCGATACCTTAAATTTCAACTCGTCTGAAAATCTTTCCGAGAAACCAGACGAACAAAGCAAACAAACCCAGGGCAAGGAAGATGGTAATTCTCCCCGCCTGCACATCGGCAACGACACTGACACTTTGTCCTTCTGCCGTCCATGCGGCAACCATATCGTAATAGTTTTCGAGGAGGACTCCGGTGATGGCAATCCGCACCGCATTGACGAACAGTGCCAATGGAGCGGCAATTGCCAAAATAATGACATTTTGCCACCATGGACGACGCATCAACAATACCGTTGCAAACGCAATGGCGAATATACTCATAAGGAACCGGAGACCGCTACACGCTGCTTCAACACCGAGTTCCATAGTACTCAAACGGATGGTATTTGTGATAGGAATCGCCGCTACACCGACCGTTTGCAAAATCGCCGCTGCAAATTTCGCAGCAAACTGCTGTAGTTCTCCTCGCAACATCATGTCAACCGAGTAAGGAAGTTGGAACATAAACACGAGAAAACAGAGCGAAGGTAGAGCCCACAGGAACGCCCGCCACCCATAGAAAAACCAAACAACACCGAGAATCCAAAACCAAATCGCTACAGCATCAAGTGCCGCCATGAACTGTTCTCCCGCAAAAAACCGAAGGACCCCATAAATGAGAATGGGAAACAAACCGACCCAATCGAGTTTATAGGTTGTGCCGGGATAAGTATCCAATCTCAAATACAGGAACAGGAGTGTCACGGGAATGACAATAAACCCGTGACTATAATCATCAGTGTTCCACCATTCGTACACCATTGATGCCCAAGAAGGAAGGGATCCATAAATGCAAAGGGGAGTCAAAATGAGTGCCAAAAGGAGCAAGCGGGTTCGTTCAAAGGGAGCGTCAATCGGGAGCCGAGTAGGCTTTGCATGGGTAGCGGCGGCAGCCGGACGCTGTGCCATTTGTTTCGGTTGAGTCGGTTGAGCCGATGAAGCCGGCTGCCGACTACCCGCTTCGAAACGTCTGGGGGCTGTTACAGCCGATGCTTCCGGTACGGTAGCAACGGGTTCTGTAGGAATGGGTTTCGGTTGAGTCGGTGCGTCGCGGTGAGAGACGTTGCTATCCGAAGCAAAATGCCCCGGTCTTGTTTTCCTGAATGTTCCGGGAACGCGCTGCCCCTCCGGGTGAGCGGCATTGCCGCCACCAGAGTTCGCTGGCTGGGAATGTTGGTTGGTTTGATTCTCCGTCATACTAAGTGATAATGGTTTGCGAGTGGAATACTGCAGAAGCGCACACTGGATGAAACCATTCGCACACTGACCGCAGGGAAACTTCGCACTCCATTATACCGTATTTTCTGCGATTGCAAAGTTTTTTTTCAATAATTTTCCCAAAACCCGCAAAATTCTTACATCCGCAACAAAGAAAATGCCGACGTGTCGGATTCTACCTAAAATGACACCGATACCGCTTGGTTTTTCGAAAGGGGAAACGATATCAGGGAACCTCTAAAAACTCAACGAGTTCACATTTTAGGGATTATTTTCTTCTTTGCGCACTCTGCGTAACCCTTTGCGTGCTTTGCGGTTAAGATTTTACCGCAGAGAACGCAAAGTAATTCG
>Ga0082212_10004839_pt1 | contig 18589 bp, 16 predicted proteins | sample TergutNt197P3_FD_71548 | JGI IMG/M metagenome (GOLD analysis project Ga0082212, IMG submission 71548) | Neocapritermes taracua P3 segment gut microbial communities from Petit-Saut dam, French Guiana - Nt197 P3 | ecosystem: Host-associated > Arthropoda: Insects > Digestive system > Gut ...
GTACAGATATAGAGTTTGTTGTTGTAAACCATCGCAAATCCGAAAGGACGCACTCGGGCCGCGTCTCCGTCAACGGTCGCCAGATGGAATACCGGGTTGGCTTTGAGAAATTCGTAAGCGGTGTTCATCGTAAACCTCCTGAAAATATTAACCTTTTTAAAATAATCAATATATCTGATAATCCCGGATATTTCACGGGAATCCTGATAACAGATTTCCTGCTATGTATCTGTATATCGAATCCCAAGCGCGTTGAGCCGGTGGCGCAGCGAGCCTTTGGTGAGCCTTAGCCGCTGCGCGGCCAGCGTCTGATTGCCGCCTGACTGCCGCAAAGCCTGCTCTATCAGGCTTTGTTCCACATCTCTGAGAAAAGCGTCGAGATCGAACGATTCATCCGGGGGCAGCGCAAACAGTTTTTCTTCCGATAAACCGTTGGAATTTTTAGGAATGGAAACGAAATCCGGCAATCTCTCGATCTGGATTTCGTTTTCAGTTTCAAGCGCCACCGCGCGCTCTATTACATTTTCGAGCTGCCGGATGTTTCCCGGCCAGGCGTATGACTCCAGACGCCGCATCGCTTCCGAAGAAACCCCTGTAATCCTTTTCCCGGACTTTTTTGCGTAATTGTGCATGAAGAATTCGGACAACATTCCGATATCTTCCGCCCGTTCACGCAGAGCCGGCAGATGAATGTTAATTACGGCTATCCGGTAATACAGATCTTCCCGAAAAGAGCCGTCACGCATACCGGCCTGAAGATCGCGGTTCGTGGCGGCTATAACTCGCACATCGACGGGAATTTCACTTGTTCCGCCAAGCGGCCGCAGGCGGCGTTCCTGAAGAACGCGCAAAAGTTTTACCTGCATAGCCGGCGTCATTTCCCCTATCTCGTCCAGAAAAATCGATCCTCCGTCGGAAGCCTCGAAAAGTCCTTTTTTGTTTGCCGCCGCTCCGGTAAACGCGCCTTTCATGTAACCGAACAATTCGCTTTCCAGCAGGGTTTCGGGAAACGCGCCGCAGTTAATGGAAACAAACGGTTTATCCCTGCGCTTTGAGGCTCCATGAATCGCCCTGGCGGCCAGTTCTTTTCCCGTTCCGCTCTCGCCCGTAATCAATACCGTGCTGTCCCCTATGGCAACGGCGCCGATAGTCCTGTACACTTCCATCATTTTAGGGCTCTTGCCCACAACAAGGCTCCCGTGCAGGGCCTGAAATAATTTCTGCCCCTGTTGCGCCTCAAGATTTACGTAATCGGCGGGCGGCGACGATGCATACGGAATCCGCTTTTTTTCAAGCGCGCGCCTCAGCGCGCCGCGCAGATCGTCCATTCGGAAAGGCTTGGTAATGTAATCGCATGCCCCGTGCTGAAGAGCTTCTATGGCGGTCTCCGGGGTCGAAAAAGCCGTAATCATGATAAACGCCGCGTTGGGGGCGATCTTTTCCGCTTCACGTAAAAGCTCCACGCCGGAAATATCGGGCATGCGTATATCTGAAATCACTATATCAATTTCACATTTACGCAAAATACTCAGAGCATCCCGGCCGCATCCGGCCGTAAATACATCCAGGCCATCCTCCAGAACGGACATCTTCAGGACTTCGATGATATTCGGCTCATCGTCAACTATAAGAACTGTCGCCATGGCCCTCCCCTTTTTCGTATGCCTTTGCCATACATTATTCTTTATTGCCCGACATTGCGGTTTCCAGTGGAAATGAAAGGATGGCTTTTGTCCCTTTTCCCTTTTCACTCTTAAATGAAATTTTACCGTAATGGTCTTCCATGATTTGAAATATGATGCTGAGTCCGAGTCCAAGCCCTTTTGAAAACCCGGAGTGAAACGGCTGAAACATCTGTTCGATTTCTTCCTGGGTCATGCCGACGCCGCTGTCGCTGAAGACAACTTCACACGTGCCATCCCTGGTCTTGCCCGCGCGTATTATCAGATTCCCCCCTTCCGGCATCGCCCGTATGGCGTTTTGGGCCAGATTCCAGAAAACCTGCCGAATCTGATCGGCATTTCCAAAAACAAACATGCCGGGAGCCTTAATATTCAGGCTGACAAAATATTTTCCTTTGACTTCCGGGCTGTTTCTCATCAAAGTCACCGAATCGCGCAGAATCTCAACGAGATCAAGAACCGTTTTAGGTTTTGGTTTCGGCCTGGCAAAATTCAGAAAATCTTCAATAAACGAATTCAGCCGGTCGCTTTCACTGATCAGTATATTCAGCAGACGTTCGTCTTTTTCCGGAAGATTTGCGCGCGTACGCAGAATCTCAACCGATCCTCGCATCGCCGTCAAAGGATTCCGAATCTCATGCGCTACAACGGCGGCCATGCGTCCGACGGCGGACAGGCGCTCACGGCGCCGCACTTCCTTCTCCAATCTGACGATTTCTGAAAGATCCTGAAACGAGATGATGTAGCCGAGCTGCCGGTTGCCCGCGTCAAACAGCGGGGAAACCGTAAACCCGAAAAAGCGCATTGAACCGTCTGAAAGCTTGATCCACTCCTCGTGCCTGATAGGCCGGGTGCTCTGGAAACGTATAAGATCCCAAAAATTTTCTCCGATAATCCCGCTTATGGAAGTTCCGAGAACCTCGACCGGCACTATCTCCATCATCTCTCCGGCCGCCGCGTTAAAAACGGCGACGCGCCCGTCAAGATCAGTGGTAATAAGGCCGCTGCGAATGCTGCTTACAATATGATCGTTCCACTTGTACAACTGCGCCAGGGATTCGCTTCTTTCATCCAGAACGCGCTCCATCATGCGCAGGCGCTGATTAAGCGAGGTTCCAAGATACGCAACCGCTCCGAAACCAAGCACGTAAGATCCTATTTTAAATGCTTCAAGAAACATATCCGTTGAAACGTTCTGTGAATCTATAATCCCCATGCGCGTTGCGGCAACGATTCCGGAATGGCATATGGCGCTGAATGCCGCGCTCAAAATTCCCCATTTTTTTCCCAGGGTAATGCTGCAATAGATAATGATCAGAAGATAAAGAGAAACAAACGGCCCCTCAACCCCGCTTGTTGAGGCGACTAAAATCGTCACCAGAACAAGATCTGTTATGATTTGAAAATAGAGCTGCGGGCGGATAGTGCGCCAGAATCGCCATAGAATCAGATAAAAAATCGTAAGGAAAACAGTCAGTATGTTGAAAAAATGTATAAATTCAACGTTTCCCAGACGGTCAGGTAAAAGTCCCAGGTGGTCGGACAGATTAATGCCGGAAATGAGGATGATGGCTCGGGCAATGATGATGGCAAGCAGAATCTGATTGAGGTCCGTTTCCTTATAAAAGGCATAACGGCCAGGCTCAACCGGAATATTTGGTGGAGGATTTGCCGTAGCGGCGTAATATACGGGGGCGTTTCGCGAAACGCCCCCGTTCATGCAGCGCTTGATTGTTCTCCATAACATATTTTTTTGAGACTAGCCGGACAGCGTAGAGATCAGCTTAAACATCGGCAGATAACAGGCGATAACGATGCCGCCGACCAGGACGCCCAGAACAACCATCATTATAGGTTCGAGAAGTGTAAGCAGATTCGCCACAACCGTATCGGCTTCCTCTTCAAAATAATCGGCGACCTTTGTCAACATCGAGTCGAGTTCGCCCGTTGATTCCCCGACGGAGACCATCTGCGTTACCATAGGCGGGAAGAAATTTGACTGGCGCATCGGATCGACCATGGTTCCGCCTTCTTCTATGCGCTTTTTTACAACAAAAATCACGTCTTCAAGGATCGCGTTTCCCGCCGTTCTGGCGGTGATATCCAAAGATTCCAAAATAGCGACGCCGCTTGTCAGAAGAGTCGCCAGCGTACGTGTAAAACGCGCGATGCTGATCTTGCGGACTACGTCGCCCAAAATGGGAAGTTTCAGAGTTAAAGCATCCAGCGCATGCCGGCCGCCATCCGTCTGATACCATTTTTTTATGCCGTATATCCCGATGCCGATAATGATAACCAGCGGAACCCCGAATGTTTCCATAAACGCCGACGCCCCGACGACTATGCGGGTAAGCAAAGGCAGTTCCGTATCAAAGCTTTCGAACAACGTCCGGAACACTGGAATAACTTTCCAGAGTATGACGGCGACGACGACGATGCCGACGGTAAGAATAACAGTCGGATAGATGAGCGCCGATTTAAGCGCGCTTTTGAGTTTGACTATCTTCTCGATAAAGATACTGAGCCGCTGCAGCACAACGTCAAGAATACCGCCCGCCTCGCCGGCGGCGATCATATTCGTATAGAGAGAATCAAACACCTTTGGGTGCTTCTCCAGCGCTTTAGCCAGCGTGCCTCCCGCCTCCACATCATTTCGCACTTTTTCCAGAATGTTTTTTAATGTCGGATTGGGATTTTGCGACCCAATAGCCTGAAGCGCCTGAACAAGCGGCAGACCCGCGCTAAGCATAACGGAAAACTGGCGTGTAAAAAGGGCGACTTCGGCCGGTTTCACCTTTTTCGCGCCAAAAGATATGGATACGCTCTCTTTTTTTGCGGCTTTTTTCTCACTGATTGCAATATTACCGATACTTTCACGCCTCAAAAGCGTGCGCAGTTCATTTTCATTGTTTGCGACACGCTCTCCGGAAACCTCGGCGCGCGTCCGCATATTCATCCCTTTGTAGGTATATGTAGGCATTAAATCCCCCTCTTGCTAAACGCTTTATTAAGACCAGGCGCCGGTTTTACCGGCCGGCGGGCCGTTGATCGCGCGCAGCCGTATCATAGCTAAGTCTTACGCCCCGGCGGATCAGATCAAGCAATTCATCGGGATTGGACGATTTATTTACGGCATCTTCCTGCCCGATCTGCTGCGTCAGAACCAGATGAGCAAGCGCCTGATTTAGCGTCTGCATGCCGTATTTCTCCTGCCCGGTCTGCATGGCGCTATATATCTGGTGAATTTTATCCTCGCGGATCAGATTTCTTACAGCCATGGTCGGCACGAGTATTTCCATGGCCATGCCCCGCCCGTTGCTGTTTATCTTCGGGATTAGCGACTGGCACATAATGCCTTCCAGCACGAGGCTCAACTGCGCGCGAATCTGCGGCTGCTGCCCTGAAGGGAAAATATCCACAATACGGTTTATGGTGCCGGCGGCGGTATTGGTGTGCAGAGTAGCCAGCGTAAGGTGCCCTGTTTCCGCGATGCGCAACGCCGCTTCCACGGTCTCAAGATCGCGCATTTCGCCGATCAGCACGACATCCGGATCCTCGCGCAGGGCAACCCTCAGCGCCTCCGCGAAACCATGCGTATCAAGGCCGACTTCCCTCTGGTTGACGATACAGCTTTTATTCGAATGGATAAATTCGATAGGATCTTCGATTGTCAGGATGTGTTCGTGACGTTCCCTGTTTATCTTGTCAATCATGGCGGCCAGAGTTGTGGATTTGCCGCTTCCCGTAGGGCCGGTCACCAGAATCAGCCCGCGTGGTTTTTCGCAGAGTTTTTCCACCACGGGAGGCAGTTTCAGGGCTTCGAACCCCTTTATCTCAAAAGGAATAATGCGGAATACGGCACTGATGTTGCTGCGCTGGTTGAAAATATTAGCGCGGAACCGGCACAGTCCGGCGATGCCGAACGAAAAATCTATTTCCCATTGTTCCTCAAATTTGTGCTTCTGGCTGTCCGTCATAACGCTATAGGCCAGACGCTTGGTATCGGCGGGCGTCAGCACCGTGTCGTTTACCGGGCGCAGGGTTCCATCCACGCGAATCTGCGCGGGAACACTCGCCGTAAGATGAAGGTCCGACGCGCCCGATTGCAAAGTGTGTTGAAGCAGTTCGGGTAATGTGTTCATTTAAATTTTTCTCCTTATAAACGATTCAAAATCATCCTTTTACAGTCTCACGCGTAACCTCGTCAAGCGTCGTCAATCCGGCTTTGACCTTTTCAAGACCGCTATGGCGCAGAGTACACATCCCTTCCTCAATCGCCTTGTGCCGTATCTCGTTGGTAGACGATCCCATTATTATCATCTCCTGAATGCCTTCCCCTACCTCCATGACTTCATACATGCCTATGCGTCCCCGGTATCCCGTATCGTTGCAGTTATTGCATCCTTCGCCCTTGAACGTGCGGACGTTTTTGGCGTCTTCCGGCGAATATCCGGCGTTAATCAGCGCCTGAAGCGGAGTTTTTACTTCGATTTTGCATTCCGGGCAGATCTTTCTCACCAACCGCTGGGCGCAAACCAGGTTCAGCGACGTAGCCACCAGAAAAGGTTCAATACCCATGTTCAATATACGGGAAATTGTGGACGGAGCATCGTTTGTATGAATGCTCGAAAGCACCAGGTGGCCGGTAAGCGCCGCTTTAATGGCGATTTCCGTAGTCTCGAAGTCGCGGATCTCGCCAACCAGGATGATATTGGGATCCTGCCGCAAAAATGAACGGAGTGCCGCGGCAAAAGTCAGGCCGATTTGCTCCTTGATCTGCACCTGGTTTATGCCGGCGAAGTTGTACTCCACGGGATCCTCGGCCGTCATAATGTTTGTCGTGGGCGTATTCAGCTTATTAATCGCCGAGTACAGCGTACTGGTCTTGCCGCTTCCGGTAGGCCCGGTTACCAGCACCATCCCGTAAGGCTTTGCGATCGCCGTATCGATTTTTCTGAGTGAGGATTCCTCGAAGCCCAGCAGGCTCATGTCAAGCGGCAGACTATCCTTGTCAAGGATACGAAGCACGATTTTTTCGCCGAATAGCGTCGGCAGAGTTGAAACGCGATAGTCAACATCCTTTTTCTTGCCGCCGCTCGTTTTTGTGCGAATTTTAATGCGTCCGTCCTGCGGAAGGCGTTTTTCCGAAATATCCAGCTTGGCCATGATCTTTATGCGGGAAGTAATGGCGTCCCTCAGTTTCAGCGGCGGATGCATCATGTCGTAAAGGATTCCGTCAATACGGTAACGCACCCGATAATCTTTCTCGTACGGCTCAATGTGAATATCGCTGGCTCTTTTTTGTATGGATTGCGCAAGAATCAGGTTCACCAATTTTATAATCGGCGCGTCTTCGCCCGATTTCTGCATTTGATTAAGAACCTGCTCTTCATCCTCCTCCATGTTTATGTCAAGATCCGGCTGATCTGAGTCGCTTTCCTCCTCCTGTTTATCGCGGCCGCCAATCTTTTTATAAACATTCGTCAATTCGATCGCGTGCGCTGTGCCGTAATATTTTTCCAGCGCATTAAGAATCGAGCCTTCGGTGGCGACCACGGTTTCGATATTGAATCCCGTTGTGAACTTGATTTCGTCCATGGCGAAGACGTTTGCGGGGTCGGCGCAGGCTATCGTCAAAACGTTCCCGCCGAGGCTCAACGGCATTACCATGTATTTACGGGCAACTTCGACAGGAATTGCGCTGATTACCGAAGTTTCTATTTCAAAGTCATCAAGGTCAATGGATGGTACGCCGTATTTCTTGCTCAGAATCAACGTAATATCTTCATCATCCACGTATCCCAGGTGGATCAAAATCGACCCCAGCCTGCCGCCATTATTACTTTGGTATTTAAGAGCCAATTCCAGTTGATCAGAAGTTATAAGTTTTTCTTCGATCAACAATTCGCCGATTTGTGTCGCCATCGTTTTATCCCGGTACTCTCCACAGCAAATCTATCATGGTTGACAAAAACAGAAGGATACCGATCCATCCGTTTACAGTAAAGAACGCAGTATTTGCCCGGCTCAGATCTTTTGGACGAACCAGGCTGTGCTCGTACGCAAGCAACAGTCCAACAACCGCCAACCCAATGTAACTTATCGTACCAAGGTTCTCTTTCCAGAAGAGAAAAACTAAAATTCCTATCATAATCAGGTGAAAAAAAACGGATATTCGAAGCGCGGCGGCAATTCCAAAGCGTTTGGGAATAGAAAACAGCGATTCTTTAGCGTCAAAATCCACATCCTGACAGGAATAAATGATGTCAAAGCCCGACACCCAAAGCGTAACGGCAAGGCCAAGAAGCAGCGGAGTAACCCCGATCGTTCCTCGCAGCGCGATCCACGCGCCGATTGGAGCGGCGGCCAGGGCGACGCCAAGAAATATATGCGAAAGCCATGTAAAACGTTTGGTAAATGAATAGAAAAACACTATGGCGAGCGCAAGCGGGCTCAGGATCAGAGAAAGCCGGTTCAGGCGTGACGCGGCAAATACAAGCGCCGCCGAACTTACGATTATAAACCCTATAACAAATCCTTTTGTAACCAGGCGCTGCGGAAGCGCCCGGTTGACCGTGCGCGGGTTTTTTGAATCGAACGGCAGGTCAACCAGTCTGTTAAAAGCCATCGCTGCGCTGCGCGCGCCGACCATGGCGAGCAGAATCCAGGCGATCTGTTTAATGTCCGGCCAGCCGCGGAGCGCCAGAAGAGCGCTCATGAAGGCAAACGGCAGCGCGAAAACCGTATGTTCGATTTTCACCATTTCCAGCACTATTTTCAGTTGCCTGAACAATGGAACTTCTCCAAAAAACAGGTTATTTGGGACGCATGGCACGATAAAACGCTACATGGATTTCACCCAATAGATAGCGCCTATCACAATAAGGGCAATGACGACCGCAATGGAGACGCGCAACGCGGAAACAGGAGCGTGTCCGCCGACCTTGCCGGTCTGTCCATTTACGACGAACTGGTAGATTTTGTCCTTGTGCTTAAACGCAGATATCCATACCGGCAGCAGCAGGTATTTGTATTTTATATTCGAATACGAGGTGACGACATTGTGTACTTTCGAAGTATCGGCGCGGTTTTCGCGCACGATTTTGTCGGCGATGCTCCGGCGAAGTTTCTTCGCGATAAAACCCTTCGCCTTTTCCCATGCGTCCCTGAGCCCCACGGAGTAGCGTTCGGCGACAAACCCCGCCACGTATTCGGGTTTATAAATGAGGTTATCCGCCGTATTGAAAGGCTCTGCCAGGGAAAAAATCGACATATCCCGCCGGTTCGGGTCAATGCCGCCGACCAGCTCGTCGTCGATAAATTCCTGATGGACGCCGCTCGTTGAACGCCACTCGGTATAACGTTCCGTCCGGTCTTTTACTTTTCGTGTCCGATAATGGCCGTACTGGCCGGTATATTTCGAATAAGTATCGGCGTCGAACGTCCAGTACGGCAGGTATACCCCGCGAAACGCCTCAGGTTTAGCCTTCTTTTTCGCGTCGCCGGGGCAAAACCATTTTTTATTCAGCCAATTTGCAAAATTCTCACCGGCGCGTTTCGCGTCGATTTTGAAAACGCAGACGCCGCCGGGCGCGAGCGTCTTTTTGCCGGCGGCATCCATGACCTGATTTGAACCGCAGTACGGGCATTCGCCCGAAACCTGCAAAGCGTCGTAAACGGACTCCGCGCCGCATGATTTGCAAACGACCGATTTTTTCTCCACACCCCAGTCGCAATTGCCCGTTTCTTCCGCTGAGGCAAAATCCTGCTCCATGGCCGAAACGGGCGCGCCGTCGCCGTCAACACCGTCGGACGCTGCGGGTATCGCCTGCTCATGTTCGCAGTAAGGACATTTGAGACCGCCGGTTTTCGGCGAAAAATCCATTACGCCGCCGCACGCCGGGCATTTACGGTCGGTCTCTTCCATAGTTGAGACCCGTGAATCCTCGTAGCTTCCAAATTCGTCCATTATACACCCTACAGCGCGTCCTTGTCGTCGAACACGTCGCCGCATTCAGGGCAGAATTTCGGCGGATTGCGCGGATCCGGGGGATTCCAGCCGCATTTATCGCAGCGGTAGAGCGGCGCTTCCGCCGGCTTGGGTTTGCCGCATTCCTGACAGAATTTCCCCTGATTGACCGCGCCGCATACGCAGGTCCAGCCCGCCGCTGGTTCCGGACGGGGCTTGCCGCATTCCATGCAGAATTTTCCGGAGTTCCCCGCGTGCCCGCATGCGCACGTCCACCCGGCAGCCGCCGGCTGAGGCGGAGACTGCGTTTGCGGCGGAGGCGCTGCCTGCTGCTGCGCGCCCATCGCGTACAGATTCTGGATATTGCCTCCAGTAACGTTCTGCGCCATTCCCATGCCCATAAACCCCATGACTGGCCCCGTCCCCTCGTTTTTTGCGGCGTCCTGCATGGCCTGAGCCTGTGCGCCGACCAGGTGCGCGGCCGCCAGCGTAGGGTCACGAAACGCGGCGTTGCGCTGGAGTTCCTTGATCATTTTTTCGTCTTCTTCGGACGCCTTTAAAGAGGAAACGCCGAAGGAAACGATCTTTAACCCGCGCAACTGGTTCCATTTTTCGGTAAGCACCTCGTTCAGGGCATCGGCGAGTTCCATGGTACGGCCGGGAATCTCGCTGTAGCGTATTCCCAGAGCCGACAGTTTCGCGAACGCGGGCTGCAGGGCGGTCAGCAATTCTGTCTTGAGCTGGCTGTCAAGCGTATCGCGCTTATAATCACCTGCGACATTGCCGCAGACGTTCGTATAGAACAGCATCGGATTGTCGATTTTGTAGGAATATTCTCCGAAACACCGTATTGCTATATCAATGTCAAGACCGACGCGCTGATCAACAACCCTGAATGGAACAGGATTGGCGGTGCCATACTTGTTTCCCATCAATTCCTTGGTGTTAAAGAAGTAGACGCGCTGATCCTTTCCCGGTTCTCCGCCGAATGTGAAACGCCTGCCGATGCTTTTGAACGTTCCCTTGATGCTTTCGCCGAGGCTGCCGTAGAAAATCGAAGGCTCCGTGCTGTTATCGTAAACGAATTCTCCCGGTGTGGCGCAAAGTTCCACGACTTTGCCCTGATCCACGATCATCATGCACTGGCCGTCGTTGACCGCAACTATGGAACCGTTCGAAATAATGTTGTCGGTTCCCTTTTTGTTTGAGCTTCTGCCTCCGACGCGATGTTCGCCCTTGGTAACAAGCGTCTCCTGATTCAGGGCTTCACAGTAAAAATATTCACGCCATGAATCGGCCAGCGCGCCGGATAAAGCGCCTATGCCCGCTTGCAATAATCCCATATCGTATTCCTCCACCAATCAAAATTATAAATATTTCACCGTGATATCGTGCAGCGTATGCCGCAGGCTTCATAAGCGGCCCTCACCGCTTCCGCCGCCGCGTCGCTGCATGACTCAATCCCTTCAAGGGGATATTTTATATCAAGCGCCCGGTATTTGCTCTGCCCCATTCGATGATACGGCATAAGTTCAAGCCCGGCGGCGGAAGCGCCTATCCGGGTCAAAAAATCGGCGGTCGCAGAGATATTATCCTGAGAGTCGTTCAGGCCCGGAATCAGCGGCTTCCGGAAAAGAACGTCCGCGCCTCGTTCAATAAGCAATGCCGCGTTTGCCAAAATGCGTTCGTTTGGCTGGCCGGTATGTTTTTCATGCGCGGCGGCGTCAAGGTGTTTGAGGTCGAACAAAAAATGATCCGTAACAGGCAGTATTTCCGCGAACGATTCTTTATCCGCAAAACCGCAGGTTTCAACACAGGTATCAATACTCTCTTCCTTGCAGCGCGCGAACAGTTCCCGGATAAATTCCGCTTTCAGCAAAGGCTCGCCTCCGGAAACCGTGACGCCGCCGCCAGAGCTGTCGTAGAATATCCGGTCGCGGCGGACGGCGTCCCATACTTCCGCAACAGTCATCGTATCGCCATAGCGAACCAGCGCGCCGTAACCGCAGCGGGCGACACATTCGCCGCACGCCTGGCAGAGGGAATAATCTATGCGATGAACGGTTTCATCCCGCCGGACGGCGCCGTGAGGGCAGGCGCCGGAACACCGGCCGCAGCGCGCGCATAGCGTATGTATGAATCCGATCTGCGGCGCGCCGGCCATGCATTCGGGATTCGCGCACCACAGGCAGGAAAGCGGACAGCCCTTGAAAAACACCACCGTCCGTATTCCCGGCCCGTCGTGCAGAGAAAATCCCTGAATATTGGTAATGACCGCGGTCTCCACTGCTTTATGTGGGCGGAATGCTTTCAAACCGGCTTTGCCGCGACATTGCGATCTGAAAGACCGGCTTGTCGATCTTTCGAAAACACAGCCCGCCATGTTCGACTCCCGCGGGGATATGTACAAAACAGGTTTTGGTGATCGTCGTTTTCACGCCGTCAACAACCAGATCTATTTCGGCGTTAAGATCAGTCGGATCGTCGGTATTGCTGCTGACAAACCCAAGAATTTCATCGTGGTCGTCATGGCGGTGTACGGGATGAACCGTCGGTTCCGGCGCGGTCACCCATACGGCTTCAACATAAAACGATCCGGGAACCACGCGGTCGTCCATGTAAATAAGCCTCTTCATTGACGGTGGCATTTCCGCCGGCTTTATTTTTTTTCCTTCCGCCTCAAACTCGTGAACACCCGGCGGAAGCTGGATATTCGTGCAAAACGTTGCTTTTGGTTTTTCCTGTTGATCGGACATAGATGACTCCTGTTACTGTGTTGTTAACGCACCCTTGTAAAGCCCGGCAAGCGCCTGGACGAACGGGCGCGCGTGAAGAAAAAAGCGCTGAAAGCCTGAACACAGGTAATTCAGCCCGAGCTCGCCATTTTCGCCATCTTCGCCGTCGTCGGTTCGTAAAACGCGATCCTTCGGGCAACCGCCGCCGCACATATCAAGAACCGGGCAATTAAGGCATTTTTCGGGAAGCCTCTGGAATTTTGCCATGCCGAAACTCTTTAACGCGTCGGAGTTCAACATTTCTTTGAGCGTAAACTCGCGGATATTTCCAAGAAAGTATTCCGGCTCCATGAAACGGTCGCAGCAGTACAGGTTGCCGCGGCTGTCCAGAGCCGGGACGCCCCCGCATGCTTTTCGCAGAACGCAATACGACCGTTCAACACCGAAGGCCGCGCGCGCGGTTTCCTCAAAAATCTGAATCTGAACGGCGCCGATGTCCCGGTCGCGCCATATATCAAAAGCCGCGCATAAAAATTCCCCCCAGTCTTTGCCTGAAACCGCGCGTTCGCCGAACGATCCATCAGGAAGTACCTCAACCAACGGAATAAACGTCAGCCAGCTAATATCCAGAGAACGAAAAAACTCATAGACTTCTTTCGGATGCCGCGCGTTTCCGGCATGGACAACGCAAAGGCATTCCACCGTTACGCCGTATTGTTTCAGGCGGGCGAGGCTTTCCAGTACGCGGCGATGCGTCGGATCTCCGGCGGCGGTTACGCGGTTGCAGTCATGGTGGCGTTCCGGTCCGTCAAGACTGACTCCGACTACAAACTGTTCCCCGGCAAAAAACGCGCACCATTTGTCGTCAAGCAGTGTGCCGTTTGTCTGTATGCCGTTGAGAACCCGGCGGCCAGCCGGACAGTATTTTTTTTGCAGTTCGACTATTTTGCGGAATCCGTCAAGGCCGTAAAGGACAGGCTCGCCGCCGTGCCAGCAAAAACTGATGGTCTGACCGTTCGAAGCCTCGATATGCCGCCGGATATAAATCTCAAGGATGTCGTCAGGCAGGCAGGGTTCGTCCGGCACACGGTAAGGCAGGTAATAGCAATAGCCGCAGCGCATATTGCAATTTCCCCCTGCGATTTTTACCATCACCTGAAAATCATCCATAAGCAACCCGGATATTTCATATAATAATCAATGTAGATGGGACGCCCGCGGTCCCATGGCTACGACAGCAGGTCAGCCTCTCCGTTTGACTGTATCATGATGGTAGTCGGCATATCCTGGAGCAGATCCGCGTAAGCTTTCTGAAAACGCGCGGGATCCGTATTATCGTCCGCGCTGAAACCCAGAAATACGACGGTGGACGATCCGGAGTAGCGGCGCAGCAGATCGGGAAAGTAATCGTCGGAGAATATCGGTTCCACGTCCACATCCATGCGGGCGGCCTCGATCAGCCTCTCCAGTTCGGCGCGGGCGTTTTCCTTATCTTCCGAAGCGCCTACGATGCGCAGAAGCCTTATTTTCGCGCCCCTCCAATCCGGGTTAAGCGAAAGCAGGTAGGCAAGGATTACCATCAGTGAGCCGTTGCGCATGCCGCGCCACCAGATGTCGATCCGCCGGCTGCGGCGATCCGCCGGGTCGGGAAACTCTTTTCCGTAAATCAGCCCGACGCTCATGTTGAGACTGGCGGCGGTCTGTATGCCGTCCAGGAACTTCTGCGCATGCGCCGCTTCTTTCGACCAGCCGAATATCGCCAGGTTTGGCTTTATCGGGCCTATGGAATTCGTCTGTAAAAAATGGCTTATCCCCGTGTGCAGGTCGGGGGTGACCAGAACTTCGGGGAATGCCTCGATGCGGTTTTTTTTCAGGAATTCGTTGAACGAAGAAACGATTTCCGCGCGCCTGTCAACCAGCTCGGCGAAGTTTCCCATGACCATCGCCGCTATCGTCATGATGCCGCGGCTGCTCGAGAGCCAGTCGGCGTACTTTATAAGGTGAAGCCTTTCATCAGGTTCGCCCGCGAATACCACCACGGTTGGACGCCAGTTTTTGGAATGCGCCGGCAGGGATGCGAGCGTCAGCAGATTATCCCTTGTTCTTGAATAGAAGAACCCCCGGCGCGCGTCGCCGAACGATGCCGCCATGACGAATTTTCGCACGTAGAAATACAGGCCGGCAAAGAACACCGCGGCCAGAAGCGCCGCTGTGACGTTGATGAGGAGCGCCGCCGCAAAGCAGGAAACCGCCCCGAAAAGCGCGGCGAACCAGTGAAAAAACCTGAATCTTGGACGGAAAGAAGGGTTGCGGCTGAATGATTCAACGAAAGCGGCAAGGTTTATGATCCCGTATGACAGCAGGAAAAACATCGAGACTACCGCCGCCACCGTGTTGAGGGCTTCGCCGCCGCTGCCTCCCCTGCATGCGAAATATATGACGGCGGAACCGACGATGAGCGTCATAATGAGCGCTCTGCGCGGCTCTCCCTGCGGCGTTACCTTGGCGAATATGTTCGCCGGCTTGAGCAGCTTGTCCTGCGCAAGCGACTGCAAAACCCGTGGCGCGCCCAGAACCGTCGCAAGCGCGTTTGACAGCGTGGATAAAAGGACGCCCGCCGCCACCAGGACGGTTGTAATATATGGCCAGAGGCTTGTCAGGCTGTCATATGGTTTGTCCACAAGGTCGCCCCGCGTTATAGCTCCGCCGCTTAAAAGTATCTGCGCTGCGTATATAAAAAGCCCGGTAAAAATGGCGGAAAGCGTCCCCAAGGGTATCGAGCGCGCGGGGTTTTTGAGGTCGCCGGACATATTGACACCAGATAGTATCCCCGTGACGGCCGGGAAGTAGATGGCGAACAGCACCCAGAACGAGTACGGGCTTCCCTCAAGCGGCCTGGTATTTTCCATAAATACCTGCGGATCGAACTTCAGAATCGCGCCTATGAGCAAAGACGCTATGGACAGCCCCATTATGATCATAACCACGTACTGGGTTTTGATGACCAGAGCCGCGCCCTTGAAAGACAAAAAGGCCATAACCGCGAAAATCGCGTAAGCAATTATGTCGTAGTATGGATCGAGCGCCGGAAACGTCAGTATCATCGCTTCCGAAAAACCGATGAGGTAGAACGGAATTGAAAGCGCCAGGGAAATGAATATGGTAAGCGCGATGGCCCCGCCGAACTCAGGCCCCATAGTGCGTGAAATAAGGTAGTACGCTCCCCCGCCCTTTACCTCGGTATTTGTGGCGATGGCGGAGATTGAGAGTCCTGTGAGCGTGGTTATCGTCTTTGCAATGATAAGGATTGCAAGCGCCTGGTAAATCCCCGCGTGCCCCACCACAAAGTTGGCGCGCAGAAATATCACCACGCCTATGATCGTCATAATGGTGGGCGTAAAGACGCCGTCAAAGGTAGAAAATTTCTTTATATCCGCAGAAGAGGGATTGTAATCTGCATCCATCAATACAACTCGCTGTGGGATTAATATTGCGCTTTGAAATCCCCCGCCATTGCCATCAGCATTGCGTAATGGGTGAAAGCGTCGCCTTTTTGCACGAATTCTATACTTTCGCCGCCGCCCATCGCTAAAGCCGGCGCAAAGAAAAAGATTTCATTGGGTTCGGGCTTTCCGAATTTCTGAACAGCTTCCTGAAACAGTTCCGCTCTCATCATGGGCATTTCGGGATTGATTCCGCCGAAAAGTTCTTCAATGCAGTCTTCGTCCACGATAAAGAATTCTCTGTTTCTGAAATGTACATTGAGAATACCAACAGCTTTCAAATTCTGCGCGGGTATGCTTCTGAATATGAAAATGTCGCCGAAGGAATCTGTTAATAAAGGAATATCCACCGAGATATTAACTCCTTCAGCTTCTTCATAATCGGAAGGGTTAATCACTCTGAGCAAACCGCCGCCGTAATCGCCGAAGCCGTATTCTTTCCAAAATTCGAGCAAATCCGCCGGAAGCAAGTTCTCGTATTTCGCGATGGTTTCTTCCGTCGGTTTGGTTAAATTGTCCGACGGGGGAAACGCCTTGATAAAATTTTCGAAGCAGATATTCATTTTTGTTTATCCTTATTATCTATACATATAGCCGAGGTTGGTCATGGCGTTATCCAGGTATGGTTCGCCGTATGCGCGCATCGTCATTGCCGATACCTCCTCTTAGAATTACGCCATTTCAGCGCCAAAGCCGTTTGCGTCATGGAGCGTTTGCAAAATATCCTGTCCGAACTCCCGCGTCCGCCAGCGCCGTATTCCGGGAAAAGCCATTAATTCATCCATATTTGCCGGCGGCGCGGCCGCCAGGTTTTCCAGCAGGTTGGCCGGGAAAATTACGCCCACCGGGAGTTTAAGCTCTTCCGCTTTAACCTGCCGCCATTTTTTCAGCAAATCCAGAGAATGCCGTGCGGCGCGGCCGGGAGGCTTCGCCGCGGGGCGCGGAGGGATATCCAGGATCGTCGGATCTCCCTCTCCCGCCGCGGCGATAAGATCGACTATTTCAGCGCCGAATTTGCGCGCGACGCGGAATGAAACGCCCGGCCTTTTAAACAGTTCCTGCGCGGATGCGGGGGGGCGGCGCGCCAGGTCAACCAGCACTGAATTGTTCATAACCTTGAAAGGCGGAGCGTCAAGCTTTCGCGCCGCTTCGTCCCGGAACAGGTACAGCGCGCGCAGAGCCAGGCGCTTGCGGACGTCAAGCGAGTGGAATCCCTTGATGCGCCGAAAACCTTCCGTGTCGAATTCTTTTCCGAAACGTTCAACTGAGGCTGTCGCCGCGAATTCTTCCAGCGCCCATTCCAGCCTGTCTTTCCGGCGCAGTTCTTCATCAAGCGCGTCACGCAGACGAAGCAGATGATGCGTATCCATGGCGGCGTATTCGAGCTGTTCCGCAAGCAGCGGGCGCTGCGACCAGTCGTCGCGCTGGCAGCCTTTGGAATGATGAACGCCCAGCAGCGCGTCACGCAGACGAAGCAGATGATGCGTATCCATGGCGGCGTATTCGAGCTGTTCCGCAAGCAGCGGGCGCTGCGACCAGTCGTCGCGCTGGCAGCCTTTGGAATGATGAACGCCCAGCAGCGTTTCCATCATTGTGCCAAGTCCGAGAAATTCATATCCAAGCAGCGAACCTGCCAGGTGCGTGTCGAAAATATTGGCAAAGGTAAAATTATAATCGCGGCGCAGACAAAAAATATCGTAGCCGGATGCGTGGAAAACCTTTTCGATTGAAGAATCGGACATCAGCGGCCCAAGTTCGCCTACAGCCGTAACCGTTAGTGGGTCGATAATAAAAGTTTCGTCATCGGTTGACAACTGCAGCAGGCAGACTTTTTCGAAATAGTGGTAAAGACTGTCGGCTTCAATATCGATAGCCAGCCGCCGCGCGCCGCGTACGCGATCCATCATCGCGTAAAAACAGTCGTTCGTGGACACCAGCGTAAAGGGAGTCAGAGACTGCGGTTCCGGTCTGTCGGCCTGATCATTCATAACGGTTTTAATACAGCAAATTCGCTCAGACATTTAATCAGCGGTTTCCTAAAGTAAATTCCGCCATTCCCTGCGGTTATAGAGGACTCGCAATACATGCACTTCTTTACGATCTTCATCTGCACGATAAAACACAGAATAATTTTCGGCGGGCATCTTTCGCAGCCCGCGCGCGGCAAAAGATTTATCGAGTACAAGCGGATAGCGTAGCGGCATTTTATCAAGCGTCATGATTTGTTCCTTGATAGAATAATAAATTCGCCGCGCTATAACAGGTTCTTTCAATGTTTCTGTAATATATCGCAGGATACCTCTTAAGTCGGAAACAGCGGTGATTTCAACGATTATCTTAAACTTCGCCACGCAAGCCAAACTCCTTTTCAATGGAACCAAACACATCTGAAGCAGGGCGTCCACCACCTTCTTTCATGGCGGCAAAACCTTCTTCCAACAAGCGACGCATTTCATGTTTTCCGGCAAGACGCTCATATTCGGCATTGGAAAGCACTACCAAATCACCAGTACCGTTTTTTGTGATAAAAACAGGTTCGTTGTATGTGTGGCAGAATTCGGATATTTCGTTATATTTATTACGCAGGTCAGAGCTTGGTCTAATGGTTGCCATATCAATCCCTCCAATTTCAGCATACACATATATTATCAAAATATTGATACCTTATCGAATTAAATCGATGCTGACCCCGCCTTGACA
>Ga0082212_10004840_pt1 | contig 18588 bp, 15 predicted proteins | sample TergutNt197P3_FD_71548 | JGI IMG/M metagenome (GOLD analysis project Ga0082212, IMG submission 71548) | Neocapritermes taracua P3 segment gut microbial communities from Petit-Saut dam, French Guiana - Nt197 P3 | ecosystem: Host-associated > Arthropoda: Insects > Digestive system > Gut ...
CAGGCGGTATAGTTCGGGGACAAACTGCCATGTTTCGTCGTAAAGCGCAGACAGGCCAAGGGAGAGGAAAAAATCCGCCTTGCCCATTGGGGCAGAAAGCCAGGGCGCCAAAGACACATTGCCGCTGACTTTTGTGTCGTCCCTGCCGTCTACAGAGAACGACCCGCCCAGCACCGCGCCAAAATCCACGGCAAAAACCGCAGACAACGAGCACACTAAAAATATAAAGAGGAAAAGCTTTTTCAATTTCCGCCTCCCGAAAGCTGCAGGCCTTCGTCCAGCTTTGCCCCTTCTCCCGAATAGAGCATGGCCCTGTCGATGATAGCCAGGAGCCTCCTCCCGGAAAGCTTCATCGCGGGGTCGCTCCGCCCCTGTATAACCTTGCGGTACAACAGTTCGCGGTATGCGTAACGCGGGCTTTTTGCCATACGGTACATAAGGCCGCCTTTTAGATCAAAGGCTTTCATTATTAAGAGAGCCGCCTCTTTTAACTTAATCGGGTCGTCGGCATTGCCTTTTAGCCAGCCGTTCCCCTGTGCAATAGCAAAGGCGGTGCTTTCCGCATCGGCGCCGGCAAGCCCCTCCGGCAGCAACTGCACGGCTCCCAGTACAAAGCGCGAAGCCAGCGCCTTGTTCAGTATGGGGGTTTCCAGCAGCACGTCGAGCTCCGCCGCAGTCTGCGCGGAAAGGGGCAATGCAGAAAAGAGGAAGAAAAAAATGGCGATTAATACTAAACTTTTTTTCATAACGCCTCCTCTGGGTTGGTTAGGGTACTTCATTATAAATATCACCATTAGTATTTCCGCTGATTGTTCCACCCTTATTGTTAAACACTACGCCTGTTGTATTATAAATACCACCACCGTACATGCTAGCACTATTTTGTGTTATAATGGCTTTTCCTGATATGGTAAAAACACCAAATCCTAAATTTCCATCATAAACATTGTACACACCGCCCCCTCTTCCATAATTAGTGTCACTGGTGTCTGCGTGGTTCCCGCTAATGGTTCCCCCGGACATAGAAAAAGTCCCCTCGTTGTATACACCGCCGCCATCGTTTTCAACAGTACTGTTATTGGAGATGATCCCCCCCGACATGGTAAAATTTCCATCGGGTCCATTAATTACACCCCCGCCGCTTCCTTGTTTATTTGTGTTATTCGTTATAGTACCGTTTTTCATTAAAAATATGGACAGATTTACAACACCTGTGTACTCACATCCGGTGATAGTCCCCCCTGTCATTGTAAAAAGCCCATCTCCTGCATTCCGGACACCAGTATCCTCAGAACCAATTATACTTCCACCTTCCATGGCAAAATTACCTTCATTATATACACCAATATCATAACTATGATTAATGATGCCATCCTTCATGGTAAAAATTCCAGGAAAAAATTTAGGCCCTTCTGGACCATCATTGTTATATTCATGGACAGTATTCGTTACACCCGTATTATTATCAGTTAATTTTCCGCCATTCAGGCTAAAGTTTCCTTCATTACATACACCAGTAGAACATTCTACTATTTCACCGCCATTCATGGTAAAAGTACCGGTATAAAGTTTCGCGCCATCGTAATCTGCATCTACTATCACTCCATTACTGACAAAACATTTAATCGTTCCGCTGTTCATAGTAAAAGAAGCGCTTGAATACACAAAAATACAATTCCCAGAAGAAGAACCACCGTCTAAATCAAACTCACTTCCATAAAAATTTTCTGACTGCCAATAACTGGGGCCAATAACAAGATGGCCTTTTTTTACATGGAAAAAATCTCCCGACCAGCTAGTGCTTTTGATGCTCAATCCGGAATTTTGAGCGACAATAGTAACTTTTTTATCCTCGAGGAAATAAATTTCGCTATCAGAAGAAGTAAAAGATATATTCCCTGTTACTACTATAAATTCATCGTGACTCTCGGGACATTCAACTGCATCTTTAAGGCTTAGCCAATCGTATACTTCCGTATACACAGCCATTTTTATGGGCGCATTGGTCCTGCCGCCGCTTTTTACCTTTACCGCGGTTTCGCCAATAGCTTTTTTATCTGCCGGGGTATTGGGATCATAGGCCCACACACGTATGTACCATTCGCCGGGGTCCACCTGGATATTGACCGTCTCGCCATACTGCGCAAATAGTGGCACGGCTTCCGTGACACCCGGCCCCAATAAAAGGATTTCATAGGTCAGGCTGCCTGGCGCGCCGCCCAGGTCCCCCCTCGCATGCGGTACATCCCTGGGCAGGGTTATGCTAAGGCTGCCGGGCTTTCCGCTGTTAAAGCCAAGCGGGGCAAAACAGCTGTTAAGGAAAAGACAAATAAGGATGAAAACGATAAAAATATGGCGGGTTTTCATGGGAACCTCCTGGGATAGGAAAATCATTTTTATGCCCATTTTTAGGGTATTTTACACCAAAATTTGGCGGCTGTAAATGGAAAAAACCCCCTTTATTCGCCCCTGCTCGTGTGGTTCGTGGTTAATATCTTCCAAAAATTCCTTGCTTTTTCAAAAAAGTGGCATGGTAACTTTTCGCTGGCAGCCCAAAAAAGAGGATTGCAGTAAAACAAGACTTATGCTAGAATATTAACATCAAAAAAGGTAAATTATGACTATTGAAGAGCTTCAGACAAAACTTGGCAGCCTCCTGAAAAACCTGCCGGCTTCGGGGTTTGATACCATTGCAGACACAACAATCGGGGAATTGGGCAGCTTGGCAGCGGAAGCGGAAAATTTGGGGATGAAATCCGGGAAAAGCCTGATCTCTAACCTGATAGAAGTTTTTAAAACCAGGAAAGCGGGCGGGAATACCGACGAGAGTGTCCATGTAAGGCTGACTGCCCTGGATTTCTATGTAAAAAGCCTCCAGAACGGGGCGACAGAAGATCTTTAAAAAATAGTTCCCTTGATACAAGCAAAAAACCCGCCTTTACCCTGATGGGGGCATGAAAACCACTATCTTTTTCTTTTTTTCGCTTATGGCGGTGCTTGTTTCCTGCGGGCCAAAGCCAATACCTGGTTCATACCAGCTCCAGTTTCCCCCGCAGCCGGAATTACGGCCGGAGCTGCTGGGCAGCTGCCAATGGAGGGTGGAATACCGCGGCACGGAAGGGGGCTACCGGCAAATCACCGTTACCGGCAGTACACAGATAAGCGTGCTCCAGGAATGGCCAACAGCCGTGCTTGCCTGGCCTTTCTGGCCGGAGCTATCGCTTGCAGCGGGGCATTTTAATCCTGCCGGGGCAATTTTCCCCCATGATGCCGCCGGGGACACGATAAGCCTTTCCTGGGAAGCCGGGGCGGAAGCGGTTTTTTACCGGGAGCTGGAAAATGCCCAGGGCCTTAACGAAGGCACAAACAGGCTGCCCGCCTACTTTGACTGGAGGCGCTTCCGCACGCTTATACGGGAAAATGGCTTTGCCGCTCTTGACGGGGACCCCTGGCTTGCAGACTGGAAGGACATTGCAGAAAAGACGGTGCGATCGGGGTTCCGGCAAAGCTATATCCGCAAAGAAGACAGGACAGACGGGACAATAACCATCCCCTGCGATGGCCCCTGGCTCTCCGCCTCCCCGTTCAAGCCGCCGGAGTTTTGGGCGGCAGGGGGCGAGCAAACGCTCAGCCTTTCCCCCCGTGCGGAAGTATGGGTCTGCCCCGGCGGCAAACTGAGCGTATCATCCAATACATGGCTGTGGGTCCCGTTCCCGGTACGTTGACATTCACCGGGCAGTTATTGAAAATAGTCTACATGAATCAAAAACTTCAGCATTACTCATGCTTTACTGCCATGCTCTTTTTATTGCTGTTTTTTGCCTGCCAGTCAAAAGACCTTTCCCCGGAAACGGAAAAAACCGAGCAAAACCCGCTCTTTATAGTCAAGCCTGCGGGCATTGAGCCTTTTTTCTTCGAACTTGGCGCAAAAGGCCCTGTCCTAATCCCATCCCCGGAGGAAGCGTCGCTTGCCCCGTTTATGCCGTGGACACACAGCCGCCATATTGCCAGCTTTCTGCCCATCCGCGAGAACAGCCGCGACAAGGAAGAGGTGCTGTATGCGGCTGTAAACCGCAGCGGGGTACTGGAGTTAAGGGATCACGGCAGGGAAAAAAATCTGTTTTTCCACGGGGGCGAAGAAACCTGGGATGATTTCCAGGTTGCGGCGTTTTTCCGGTACAACACAAGGCCGACAGCGTTCCTTGTCGAAGAACGGTTTTTTTCCGTAGAAGGGTTTTCCCCCCTGTTATCGCCGCTTTGGGCAGTATGGGACGGGTCCCTTACAGCCATATCCATACCCGGGATTAACCCGGAACACTACGACGACTGGACAACCAATTCCCTGTTTTTGGGCAACGACGGGTTCTGGTATACACGCAAAAGCATGGCCATGCAGGAAAACAAATTCCACCGTACTTCCGATCTATCCGAAATTGGGCAGGAGATAAGGGCCGATCAGTATCAGCAGGCTATCTCCCCCATGGACGCAAATTCATCTTCTGTCCAGCCCCTCTTGTCCTGGACCCTGGGCGAAGCGGCCCGCCTGGCAGGGAGGCCCTGCATAACCACCGTAGTGTCCCCGGATTTCCCCTCCAAGCGGCTTATTTCCAGTTACCCGACAGCTTCCGGTTCTATACCATCGGATCAATCATTGGGGCGGCAAAACGAAAACGGGGAGTTCCCCATGGAACTATACGGGTATTACCGGCAGCATACCCCGGGGAAAGAAGCCCTGGTCGCAATACTTTTCCCCGACGGCCGGGGCGTTTATTGCCGCTCCGACGGGACTTTTATAAAGGACGGCCATTTTGCCCTGCCTGCCCTGCACAACGGTGCCGCAGCGCCGGCGGGCGGCAATCCGGCGGATAACCCGGGGAGCTTTGTCTATACGGGGGTTGCCTTGCTGGGGGACGGGCCCAGGCTTTTTATCGTTGCAAGCTGGGAGGAACAGAGAGACTGGAATATTGGGGCAGCCGGTTTTTTAATGCTGGAAATTAACTGGTAAAGGTGGTATATTATTGTAGTGGGATAGAGAGAGAGGGTTATTAATCGATGGAAAACCGTATAAAAACCGAAATTAAGAGCATTGCCGAAAAGAACCGTATTGTAAACCGCATAAGGGACACAATTCTGGAACGTGATTCTTTCCTTCTCCTGGGCCATAAAGACCCCGATACGGATTGCATTGCATCATTGGTGGCTTTTGCCCTGCTGCTCGGGAAATTCAATAAAGAGATAACCATCTATTTGGGCGGACCGGTAATGGCCCATTTTGGCTACCTATTGTCTATATGCAAGTACAACGGCATCTCCGTCGCATACGGGAAATTGCCCAAGGGGAAAACCTATTCCGCCATAGCAATCCTCGATACCCCCAAGCCGGATATGATTGCCCAAAACGACGAAATTGCCGCCCTTATGGCAGACAAGGACATACGCAAGTTCGAGATCGACCACCACCTGGAAGGGGACGCAAGCTGCACAGGGGACGTTGGCTATTGCCTTTTAAGCGAAGCATCCAGCACCTGCGAGCTTATCGGTTTCTTCCTGCTTAAGCTGTCCCAGCAAAAAGAGAAGTTCGGCAAAACAGATTTCTTTACCCGGAACCTTGCGCTTGCAATTATTACCGGCATCGTGGGAGATTCCCAGATGGGGAAATACCTTAAAACCAGGCGGGAAAAATTCTACTATAAAATTTTTACCGATATTTTCGATACGCTCCTGGGGGAAAAAACCCTAAAAGGCAGCAAAAACCTCTCGTCGATGGAAGCGGTTTTCGATGTTATACAGAATTTCTCTGTACGGGAAAAACATTGTTTCGACGGCATAATGCAGCTAAAAAACACCAGCAAGTCTATTTACTATATCGCCATGGACGAGGGGCAATCTGCCAGGTTCTTCGAGGACTACGGTACAGAACTGATTGTGAATGTTTCCAAAGCGGCGGCGGACACCCTTGCCGAGGACTGCAATAAACTGGGCCTTGTAGTGTATTACGACGACCCTTCGCTCTCGGACTTTGTGCAGTTCCGCCTGCGGCGCAGCGCAAAATACCTCCATGCGGACCTTCGTGCGCTGCTTCCGGGTTTAAAGATAGAGAACGGCGGCGGACACCCCGGCGCTATTGGTTTTAGGGTAAAAAAAGAAGATGTTAAAAATTTCCACGGTTTTGCAGAAGATATTGTTGCCCAGATGGAAAAACTGCTGGAGGAAATGAAAGCGTGATTTTTTCCTGCAGGCGTCTTGCAGCGGTATTAATGGGACTCATTCTTGCCGCAATGCCCCTGCAAGCCCAGAGTTTTTTTAAAAATATTGATTGGACCGTCCGCGGCTCTGTGCTTTTTTTCCCGGAAAACAACGGGCCCGCATCGGCGCCTATGCCCATACTCCCCTCCCTTGGGGGGGGCGCTTCTTACCCGCTGTCAAAGCTATTGGCACTGGAAGTTTCCCTGGATCTGTACGCCACAACATACGACTACGATTTTACCCTGGACAGGGCAGTCCCTGCCAACGATGAATTCCGCGCCGCGTTTGTAGTAGGCTCCATTCTGGCTTTCCAGCCGGTATTCCGCTTTTACCCCGGGGAAGGCAAATTTACCATACGCGCCTTTGGCGGCCTTGCCCTGGACCTTCGTATAATATTCCGGGCCTACAACCTGGCAGATTCCGAAGTGTACGAGGGGCACACCCTTTTGGAATACAGAAAAGCAATCGGTTCGTATTTTTGGGGAAAAGGGCGGTTTATCTTTCCCTTTCTCGGCTACGGCATGGATTTCCCCATCACAGACGGCCTTGACCTGGGCTTTGACCTGCGCGCATGGTTCCCCCTCTGGCGCATCTGGTCCGGGGAAAAACTCCCCGGCATAGACAGCTTCCGTTTCGGGATCGGGTTCCGCCTGGGTTTTAAATAGTATCGCGCTTTATCTTTTTTGTTGTAGTCATTTCCATCGGCTCGCCCAGTATCGTGGTCTTTTCGATTTTCTGGTAAGGCTGAAGCTGTTTGTTTACTTCGCCAATGATTGCTTCGATCCTTTGCTTAATTACCTTTTCATCCGGTTTGGCGTCCCCTTCTGCCCATTTAAAATCCGGGCTGGGATAAACCAGCGCTTCGATGTGTTCGGCTTTATCCCGCCTGCCTTCGGTATAGCCCCGGATTAGTATCTGATCGATTTCTTCATAGAGCTGGAATTCGTTTTCGATCTCCTCGGGGTATACGTTCTTTCCGCCCGGCGTAACAATCGTGTTCTTTGCACGGCCTGTAAGGTAAAGGTAACCTTCATTGTCCAGGTAGCCAAGGTCGCCTGTTTTAAAAAAGCCGTCGGCAGTAAAAGCTTCTGCTGTTTCCTGCGGCAGTTCAAAGTAGCCTTGCATTACCATGGAGCCTTTTACGATAACTTCGCCTACCCCGCGTTCATCCGGGTTAAGGATCCTCATATCTGCGCCAGGGATAACCTTGCCGACGCTTGTTTCTTTATAGGCCTCTACAGGGTTTAAGTTAATGATGGGGCTTGTCTCGGTAAGGCCGTAGCCCTGCACAAAATCGATCCCCAACTGGTTGTATTTTCTGAATACCCTGGGTGCCAACGGGCCGCCGCCGCTTATACAGTTGCGGATTGTACGCAGGCTTGCCTTTTCCAGCACAAAGCCGAACATTTTTTTGCCGGGGTTAACCTTAAACACTTTTTTAATAAACCCGGAAATACCCATAAGGAAATAAATAATCCCGTATACAATGGGGCCCTTGTCTTTAAGGCCGCGGATTATCCCATTAAGTACCTTGTTAAAAAGCAGGGGGACGGCAAGGAGCATGGTGATCTTTGCTTCTTTAAGATCGTTGAGTATCGCTTTGGTAACCATGCGTTTGCCGTAAACGATCTCGGCGCCCACGGAAAGCCCTTCGATATATACAGCCTGCATGGTATAGGAGTGGTGGATTGGGAGCAGGGCATAGAAAACATCGGTGTGGTAGATAGCCAAATTGCCCTGTGCCAAATAACAGTCGGAAACGAGGTTCTCGTGGGTCAGCACAACCCCCTTGGGGGTCCCCGTAGTCCCGCTGGTAAAAAGTATTGCCGCAATGTCTTCGCTTGTTGCCGCCTCTATCTGCGCTTCCGGGCCATCGAGGTCATAAACATAGGTCCCGACCCCCTTCCTAAGGGAGACGACAACATCCAGCGGCAGGGCGCCCCCGGCATAGCGCTCAAATTTTTCTTCGTCAACAAAAAGTATCCGCGCCCTGGATGTTTTTAAAAGAAGGTCTGTCTCTTCTGTTTTAAGCTGGTAATCCAGGGGGACTGCCGTCGCGCCGGAATAAAAGATCCCCATAAACGCAACGCCCCATTCGGGTGAATTTTTCCCGGTTACGGCTACCTTGTCGCCCCTTTTAATCCCCTTGCTGTAGAGCCAGCGGGCGATTGCTTTTGCCTTAAGCGCCACTTCGTTGTACGTAAGGCTTATCCTGTCCGGTTCATATATGGTAAAACAGGGCCTTTCCCCATAGCGCTGGCAGCTAATGTCAAACATCTCCGGCAGCGTAGGCCATAAACCCTGGAAAAACTTCCCGCGGTATTCATCCAAAAAATTCCAGGGCTTACGCCCATTAATCCCCTCTAATTCTGGCAGCATAATCGTCCTCCGTTTTATAGACACAAAAAATTTATAATAGTTTCAATATAGACAAATTTTTGATTTTTGTCAAGGTAAAAAGCGGGGGGTTTTTACAGGCGCGGGGGTTTTTACAGGTTAAATTTAAAAAACACGACATCCCCGTCCTGGACTACATATTCCCTGCCTTCCAGGCGGTATTTTCCGGCTATTTTGATCTTTGCTTCTGTCCCGTATTCAAAAATATCTTCGCAGCTATAGACTTCTGCTTTAATAAAGCCTTTCTCGAAATCCGTATGGATTACGCCGGCGGCGCGGGGCGCTTTATCCCCCGCATGGATAGTCCACGCCCTGCATTCGTCCTCCCCTGCCGTAAAAAAGGTCCGCAGCCCCAAAAGGTGGTAGGCGGCATGGATAAGGGATGCCAGGCTTGATTCGCTAAGGCCCAATTCTTCCAGGAAAGCTTTTTTTTCTTCCATATCAGTAATGCCGGCAAGCTCCGCCTCGAACTTGCCGCAAATCAGCACTGCTTCGGTATTTTCCGCGGCGGCCTGCTTCCGCACGGCATTTACATAGGCGGATTGCGACGCCCCGTCTGCCCCAAGAGCCAACGCGGCCTTCATCTCCTTTTCGTCGAGGTTGCAGACATAAAGCTGCGGTTTCATGCTGATAAAATGACAGTCGTAAATGGCCGCTTTTTCTTCGCCGCTTAAAGCGGCAGAGCGCGCCGGCTTCCCGTCTTCCAGCAGGACCCGGATTTTTTCCAGCGCCCCCAAAACAAGCTCGGCGGCTTTTTTTTCTGCGGGGACTTTTAATGTTTTTTCCGCCCTTTCCCGCCGCCTTTGCAGGGTATCGAGGTCTGCCAGGGCAAGTTCAATATTAATCGTTTCTATGTCGGAAGCAGGATCGAGTTTGTCGCTTACGTGAATAATGTCCGGGTCCTCGAAGCAGCGGACTACATGCACGATAACGCCAACTTCGCGTATGTGGGAAAGGAACTGGTTCCCCAGGCCCTCCCCGCGGGAAGCGCCCTTGACAAGGCCGGCTATGTCCACGAACTCTACTGCGGCAGGGATCGTGCGCTCTGGCTTAAAGAGCGCCGAAAGTTTTTCGAGCCGCTCATCGGGGACATTGATCTTCCCGACATTGGGGTTAATCGTGCTGAATTGATAATTTGCCGTTTCCGCCGGGGCCGAACTAAGCGCAGAGAAGATCGTCGTCTTGCCCACATTGGGGAGCCCCACTATGCCGCAGTTTAATGCCATGGTATGATCATAATACCCGCAATGACAGCCCTTATCAACAGAATAATTGATTACTCCGCGGTAAACGGGCCGGGCACCCGGATGGTGCTGGTGTTCCAGGGCTGCAATTTCCGCTGCCAGTACTGCCATGTCCCCGACACCCTGGGGAACTGCAACGGGTGCGGCATCTGTTCCTACCATTGCCCTGCCGGGGCGCTTAAGCTGGATATCCCCGGCATCGCCCCCCAATGGTTCGAAGAAAGCTGTATAGACTGCGGCGCGTGTATTAATTCATGCAAAAAAGATTCATCCCCCAGGATTAAAAGGATGAGTATTAAAGATGTGCTGGACTATATAACGCCCAGAAGGAGTGACATAAAGGGGATCACCTGCTCGGGCGGGGAATGTACCCTTTACGCCGAATTTATGACAGAACTGCTTCCCATTCTGCGCGGGCAAAAACTTGGCTGCTTAATCGAGACTAACGGCTCCCTTGATTTTGAAAAACATAGTGAATTGCTGGACGCCTGCGACGGGGTAATGCTGGACATTAAGGCATCCGATTCCAAAAAACACGAAGAACTTACAGGGCGGGGGAACGATCAGGTTTTTAAAAGCGCCCGCTATCTGGCACAAAAAGAAAAACTAAAAGAAGTACGCACACTTGTTACCCAGACAGATTTTGGGGCGGAAGACACGATAAAAAAAACTGCCGCACTGCTCCGCGCTTATATTAAAAGGAACGATATTGCCTACCGGTTAATCCCCTTTCGGGTCTTTGGTGTACGCCGGGAATTCCGCGGCCTGGGTACCCCGCCGCGCGAAAAAATGGAAGAGCTGCGCAAACTCGCATTGTCGTGCGGCTTTCCGAGGGTTTATATTTCATGAAAACCCCATCGTATAGATACCTGGACAGTATAACCGCCCTTTTTGCGGTAATCCTTGTAACAAGCAATGTTGCATCGTCGGCAAAAATTGTAGACATGGGGTTTTCTGTATTCGGCACAAGGCTGGCTTTTGACGGGGGAACGCTCCTGTTCCCGCTGTCCTATATTATTGGCGACATACTTACCGAAGTATACGGTTTTAAGGCGGCGCGCCGTGTCATCTGGACAGGGTTTGTATGCCTTGCGGTATCCGCGCTGCTGTTTTTTATCCTTGGCCGCCTGCCCCCCGATGCAACATGGGAAAGCTATGCAGGAAGCGGCGCATACCGTGCAATACTTGGCGGCATGAGCAGCGGCGGCATTGTCTTTGCAAGCCTTGCCGCCTATTTACTGGGGGAATTTTCCAATTCTGTTATTCTTTCCAAAATGAAAGTGATGTTTAAAGGCCGTTACCTCTGGGTGCGAACCATTGGGAGTTCCATAATCGGCGAATTCCTTGACAGCCTTGTTTTCGTTGCCATTGCCACCATTGCCGGGGTCTTTTCCCGGGAACTGTTCTTTACCCTTGTATTGACCAACTACCTTTTAAAACTTTGCCTGGAAGTGATCTTTACCCCCGCAACTTACCTTGCTGCCGGGCTGTTAAAAAAAGCAGAAGGCGCCGATGTCTACGACGATGGGGTTAAATACCGGCTTTTTTAAACCCCCGGCTGTATCCAAAAATCTGCCATTATATTCAGTCTGGCAAATTTATTTTCATTTTTTGGGTCAGCTCTTTAAGGATTTCCAGAGAGCGATCTATCTGTTCCCTGTTGTGGCAGCTGGTTAAGCAGAAACGGAGCCGCGCCATGTTAACCGGTACAGCCGGGTAAACGGCGGGCGGGACAAAAACACCCCTTTCCAGGAGGGCAGCCGAAAGGTCAAACGCATCGTTCTCTTTGCCCACAAGGATGGGGGCGACCGCACTCTCGCCTGCCATGCACAGGTTAAAGCCTTTTTCCTTTGCCCTGGAAACAAAATAGCGGATGTTTTCCTGCAGCTGCTTAACCAGTGTATTGTCCCGCCGGATAAGCCGTATCGCTTCCAGCGTTGCCGCAGCAAGGGCGGGGCTTAACCCGACAGAAAAAATAAAACCGGGCAGTGTATACCTCATGCAATCAATAATTTCCCTTTTCCCGGCAAGGAAACCGCCGCAGGTCCCAAGTCCCTTGGAAAGCGTCCCCATCTTAATATCAATATCACCAGGCTTAAGGTTAAAATACTCATCGACACCTTCGCCGTTTTCGCCTATAACACAGCTGGAATGCGCTTCGTCTACCATAAGGAATAAGCCGAACTCTTTTTTAAGTTTTACAAATTCCGGCACCGGCGCAATGTCGCCGTCCATACTGTATACGCCTTCGATGATCAGGAGGACTTTTTCGAATTTGTCGCGCAATGCCGCAAGTATTGCCCTTGCCGCCTTATAATCATTGTGGGGGAAGAGCCTGCTTGTAGCCCGCCCCAGCTTTATTCCCTGGGCAATGGAATTATGCGACAGGACATCATATAAAATTAAATCCTTCTCGTTGCAGAAATTCCCCACAAACGTAACATTCGTGGAATGGCCGCCGACAAGTACCAGTGCCGCTTCGGTATGTTTCCATTCGGCAAATTCCTTTTCCAGTTCCTGGTGAAGCGGCTTTTCGCCGGCCAGCAGCCGGCTCCCGCTGGCCGAGGTGCCGTACTTTTCTATTGCTTTTATTGCAGCCCTGGACACCTCCGGGTTCCCGCTTAGCCCCAAATAATTATACGAGCCAAAATTGATAACTTCTTTCCCGTTTACAACAGAAGTGTCACGCAGGGCGCTGTCGTGCGGGATATAATAGGGGTTCTTTGATTTCTTCATGGACTCAAAGCGGGCTTCGTACGATTTATATTCAGCTGAATCCTTAAATGCCGTTATGGGTTTTACATTCGGGGCGCGCCCTGCTGCTGCTTTCCCCAGGTGTGTGCCGCGCCCCGGGGAGGAAACCGCGGAGCCGTCTGCTTCGTCCAGCGTTTTGCCGGAAAGCTTTTCGTATAAAAGGCGGGAAACATCGTTGACTGTTTTGCACTGATAATAATCCGATTCCTCTATCATAACGCCGAACCGCGCTTCGGACATTGCAAGCAGTCCAAGGCTGTCCAGGCTGTCGCCTTTTAGATCCTCGACAAAACGCATATCGACGCCAATTTTTTCCGGTGTCGTGTCGAGGACTTCGGCAAAACACTGCAGTACCTGTTCCCTTATCTGCAGAAATTTTTCGTTATGGGAAGATCCATCCTTTGCTTCGTTAGCCCTGGCAAGTCTTCCCCGCACGGGTTTTTTATGCTTTATGCCGGTTTTTTCTTCCTTTAGCACAGCTTTTGGATTTATACTCACCGGCCCTTCGTCCAGGTCAAGCTCTGTTACCGCGAATTTAAAATTTTCGAGCAGTTCCTTTAATTTTTGGCGCCGTACTTTTATCCCGTTTGCAAGCGGCATCGGCTCGTTGGCAATATACACCCGTTTAATACGCTTCATGACCGGGAGCTGTGAATTGACCAGGTTTACGTCATGCACTATTTCCAGATTGGAGCGTTCGTTGCGCGCATCTTCGTTTACCTCTGCAACAAGGGCTACCTCTTCGTTGCCCTTGTTGTTTAACCCGAGTATGCAGTACCTGTTAACCGGGACAAAAATACCGTCAAAATAATCTTCGAGTTCATCCGGGTAAATATTTTCCCCCGATTCATTTAAAATTACTTCTTTAACGCGGCCGTCAATTACAAGCGAGCCGTTGTCAAAATGCGCCGTATCTCCGGTATGCAGCCAGCCGTCTTCGTCTATATCCGCGGGAACCATTGCGCCCCGGTACATTTTACCGACATGCATGGAAGCGCCCCTTATAAGGAGTTCCCCGTTTAATGTCTCCCTGCCGTCCGGATCTATAACTTTACTTTCAAAGCCGTACATTAGGGGGCCGGTTGAACCATCATAGCGCCTGTTAAAATCCCTGCCGGATTCAAACGCGATAATCCCGCACTCGGTCATCCCATAGCCTATGGTTGCACGGTAGCCAAGGCCGTTCATAAATTTAAGCGAATCTGTGGGGACATGCGTGCCGCCGACACAAATCCAGGAAAAAGTCGGGCCGAACAATTTTTTGATTACCGATTTGGTAACATTATTTTTTACAAAGATATCCCCTGTCTTCGGGTTCATTTTTTGTATCATAAGGCTTGTTTTTAAAAGGCCCTGCAGCAGTTTTTCTTTTTTCGGCTCTTCGTTGCGAATCTTCCGCAGTACCCCGTTTTTTAAATTGTTTATAAGCAGCGGGACCGACACCATGTGGGTTACGCCGATTTTCTGGCAGGCAGCCTGTATTGCAGCCGGGGACCTGTCCTTTAAAAAAACGATGGTTGTATTAAGCACAGGATAGGCAATGCATAATGTAATAAAACCAAGGACATGGTGCATGGGCAGAAAAGCCAGCGGCTTTACCGGCGTCGGCGCAGTAGCGATGCGGCTGTCTACAAGGTACGCCCTGTAAAAACCTTCTACCTGGCTTACAATCGCGGCGCCGTCGAACACAAGAATTTTTGCCGTTGCCGTCGTGCCCGATGTACACAGCGCAAGCATATCCGCCCATCGCGGGTCAGAGACAGGCGCCTCGTTAACGCCCTGTAATTCATCCAGGGTGATTTGCGGGACCTTGCTTGTAAGGCCCGGCACAGCCCTGCCAACGATTGCCGTTATCCCGGCGTTTTCTATTATATAGTCAACCATTTCTTCTTTCAGGTTGATGTCAACAAGTACCGGCCTGTAGCCAGCCATAAGCAGCGCCCAGAAACAGACCTGCCAAAGGTGGCAATTGTCCATAGACATGCCTACAAAGCTGTCCAGTTTCTTTTCACCAAACTTTTTCCGGAAAAATGCCGCCATGCTTTTTACATTTTCATCAAAAATACGGTAAGGAACGGAAACAATATTTTCTGAATCATCCAGCCACTGGCTGGCCGGCGAGTCAAGATGGTCGCCCATCATTACTTCATATATGGTCCTTAAATTTCTTTTCTTCTTTTTTTGAAACAGCTCTATAAAACGATTGTTAATTATCTGATCCTGCATAAAAACCCCTTTCCGGTAAAGCAATGGGAGTATTCTAACAGAAAAAAAAAGTATATACTAGCTATATGAACGACAAAAAAGTTATTATTGTCACAGGTGCATCCAGGGGCATTGGAAGGGAAGCTGCCGCCTTGTTTCTGGAAAAAGGGAATATTGTATATTGCCTGTCCCGGACCTGTTGCGATTTGGAAGGCATTAATTCCGTTATTTGCGATGTAACGGACAGCGCAAGGCTTAAAGAAGCCATTGACGGCGTATATCAAAAAGAAAAACGTATCGATGTCCTGGTTAACAATGCCGGCGGAGGTATCTCGGGATCGGTAGAAAAAACGATTATTGGTGATGCCAGAAAGTTATTTGAACTCAACTTTTTTTCATATTTTGAGGCAATCAAATACACTGTCCCATATATGCGGTCCGGTAAAAACGGAAAAATTGTCAATATAGGTTCGGTTGCCGGTACTTTGCATTTCCCTTTTCAGGCTTTTTATTCCGCAACAAAAGCTGCTGTCGAGGCACTGTCTAACAGCCTGCGCGGGGAACTTGCACCATTCAATATTAAAGTCACGGCAGTTTTACCGGGAGATACCCGCACCAGTTTTACCGATGCAAGGGAAAAGGGTTTTGAAAATAACGACCCGGACTATGGCGGGCGCATTTCCCGCTCAATACAAAAAATGGAAGAAGGGGAACGCAGCGGTATGCCCCCCCGGAAAGTAGCCCAAAAAATATATAAAGCCGCATGCAGCAAAAATCCCAGGCCTGCCTATATAGTAGGGCTTTCCTATAATTTTTTTGTTTTCCTTAACAAAGTTTTACCAAAACGGTTTGTACAGTTCGTTATTAATTCAATGTACGCATAAAATATTTTTTGAGGTATTTTACCGGGATTTCTTGACATAAATCATAATTTTTGTCATAATTGCTTATGCGGTTCCCCGCAGGAAGAGAGGACTTTATGTTTACGAAAAAGCGCCCGGATGGGACCTATATAAAAAAACTACATTTTTTTACCCGTCTGCTCCCCTATCTGATGCCTACCCGCTCAGACGCAGTTATTTATTTTGAACAGGAATTTGACCTGACCAATACGCTCGGATATATCCGGAAAAAAAGGAATGAAGAAGGCGGAATAAGGATCAGTGTTTTTTATATCATTCTCTATGCGGCAATCAGGGTTATAGCGCAAAGGCCAAAAATGAACCGCTTTGTTTCAGGCTGCCGGTACTATCAGCGGAACCGCATTTCCTTTAATTTTGTGGCAAAACGGGACATGAGCGATGACGGCGAAGAGGTAAATGTTACCATGCCGTTTTCGCCGCTATTAACAATAGAAGGGTTTTGCAAAAAAATTGATGACCATATTTCATCTATTAAGAAGGGATCGGAAACAAGCTCTGAAAAGACAAATGATCTTGTTACTCATCTGCCACGTTTTTTAATTAAATTCATTGCCTGGGGCATCAGGTTCCTTGACTACCATAACGGGCTTCCGAAGTCTGTTATAGACTCCCTGCCTTTCTGGTGTACGATCTTTTTTACCAATGTAGGCAGCGTAGGGATCGACGCCCCTTTCCACCACAATTTTGAAATTGGCAACTGCGGTATTTTTTGCGCTATCGGAAAAATCCGCAAGCAGAACAGCATTAAATCAGATGGAAGTGTGGAAACCAGGGACAAGGTAAAAATTACATTTACCTATGACGACAGGATTGCCGACGGCATTTATTGCGCGCGAACCATAGACCTGGTACGCGACCTTGTCGAAAACCCCGAAAAACTTGAGATCCCACTGGAGTTAACGCCGGAACAATTATCCAAACTTGGGCTTGCGGAAACTGAGTTGGTTTGAAATTATTTTCAACCGGTAAATTATTCAACAAGGAAGTACAGAGCCATGTATGAAAAACAACCCTGGCTAAAGCATTTTGGGGATACCCCTGTAAGCCTCCATTACCCCGATCTTTCGATGTTTGCCATGCTCAAAAAAAATTACGAAGAGCACCCTGGTACAGACGGCCTGATCTTTTTTGGCAGAATAACCCCCAAGGCAGTCCTTTACAGGCAGATTGTGCACATGAGCCGGAAATTTGCCCAGATTGGGATAAAAAAAGCAGACAGGGTTATTATATGCCTGCCAAATATCCCGCAGGCTGTTGTTTCGGTTTATGCCCTTAACAGGCTTGGCGCAATCCCCGCGCCCATACACCCGCTTTCCGCACCGGGGGAAATTGAATCCTATGCAAAACTTGTTTCCGCAAAAGCTGCCATAACCCTGGACGGCTTTTACCCGCGCTTCGCTTCTGTCCAAAACAATACCGGTTTCGAAAAAACAATCGTGTGTTCGTTAAAAACAGAAATGGGGCTTATTACAAAAATAGGGTTTTCGCTTGGGCCGGGCCGCGGTATTAAACCAGTCCCGTACGGGGAAGAGGTCCTGGACTGGTCCCTGCTGGAAGAAAAACCGGGGGGGGAGCTTCCCGAACTGGAAAACCCCGACCCCCTGGATCCGGATGAAATGGCGCTCATCCTTTTCTCGGGGGGCAGTACTGCCGAGCCAAAGGCAATAATGCTATCTAACAGGAACTGCAACGCGCTTGCCATGCAGATGGATGCCTCGGGCGGCCCATGCCTGCCGGGCGATAAGATGCTTTCCATCCTCCCAATATTCCACGGTTTTGGACTGGCTGTCGGGATCCACTCTATGATGATTAACTCCGGCGCTTGTATCCTTGTCCCAAAATTCAAGGCGGATACCCTGGCGGGGTTAATAAAAAAATACAAGCCGCAATTTATGGCCGGTGTACCTACTCTATATGACGCACTCGCGGCGGATGAACAGTTTAACAAAATCAAGCTTGATTCCTTTAAGGGCCTTTTCTGCGGCGGCGATTCCCTGAGCCCGGAAATAAAAAGGCGTTTTGAAAAAGTTCTGGTAAAAGGCAATTCCCGCGTAATGCTGCGGGAAGGCTACGGGCTAACCGAAACGGTAACAGCCTGTGCGATAGTCCCGCGCAATGAATACCGGGAGCGTTCATTCGGCGTCCCCTGTTCCGACACCTGGTTTAAGGTCGTTAAACAGGGCACGGAAGAAGAATGCGCAGCCATGGAAGACGGCGAAATCTGCGTCTCGGGCCCGACAGTAATGCTGGGCTATTTTAACAGCCCCGAAGCTACAGCCGACGTTATAAAAAAACACCGGGACGGCAGGTTCTGGGTACACACCTCGGACATTGGCTGTATGGACGAGGACGGGTTTTTTTATTTTAAACAACGCGCAAAACGGATAATAAAGACATCCGGTATAGCAATATACCCTTCCCATGTCGAGGATGTTTTAAACAAGCACCCTGCTGTCCGCCTGTCCTGCGTTATCGGCATACCGCACGAAAGCCGGGGGGAAGACCCAAAAGCCTATGTCATGCTAAAAGAAGGGCACAAGGGCAGCGAAGAGCTTAAACAGGAAATAATTGCCGGCTGTAAAAACGAGCTAATGCCATATGCACGGCCGCGGATTATTGAGTTTATCGACGAGATGCCCATGACCAATGTCGGCAAGGTCGCTTTCCGGGAACTGGAAAGAATGGAGCAGGAAAAAAGAAAGGCCCCATAAGGCTCCCCGCTGCAAGACACGGGGTATGGGGCTGTCCAAGAAGTTGGTTACTTCTCGGCCAGCCCTTGCATTTTCTCCCGTTTCGTTGAAACGGTACGAAAATGCCGC
>Ga0082212_10004842_pt1 | contig 18584 bp, 13 predicted proteins | sample TergutNt197P3_FD_71548 | JGI IMG/M metagenome (GOLD analysis project Ga0082212, IMG submission 71548) | Neocapritermes taracua P3 segment gut microbial communities from Petit-Saut dam, French Guiana - Nt197 P3 | ecosystem: Host-associated > Arthropoda: Insects > Digestive system > Gut ...
CGCCAGGCAGCTGATCAAATATCTTGTCGCAGACGGCAGATATGATTTCATCGAAACCGGCTCACTGATTAGGTTGAAGAAGAATGTTCAAGATATCATCATCCCTTCCGAAGAAGAGCACATCGAAATGTTTCCCCTTGACTTCGAGGAGTTTTTGTGGGCTTTGGGCGACAGCGCGACCGCTCCGCTAATCAGGCAATGCTTCGACGCGAAGGCGCCGTTGGGGCAGGCGCTTCACAGAAAAATCATGAACGACTTCCGGCAATACATCCTTGTGGGCGGAATGCCTCAAGCGGTACTTGAATATGTGAAAACAAAGGACTTCGAGGCGGTGGACACAGTTAAACGGCGCATCCTGGCGCTGTACCGCGAAGACGTCTCCAAGTTCGCGGAAGGTTATGAGGACAAGGTTTTCGCTATATTTGACGGGATCCCCGGTCAGCTTTCAAAGAAAGAAAAAAAGTATCGCTTGTCCTCCATCTCAAAGCAGGCCCGTTTCAGAAGCTATGAAGACTCGTTTGTCTGGCTAAGCGAAGCGATGGTGGTCAATACCTGTTTTAACGCCACCGACCCGAATATCGGGCTTGCGCTGAGCGCGGATTACGCGACGCAAAAGTGCTATATGGCCGACACTGGGCTTCTTATAGCCCACACCTTTATGGACAGTCCATACAGCGAAAACGAATTATATAGGGCGATCCTTTTTGATCGGCTCGGCATCAACGAAGGGATGATTATGGAAAACATAGTCGCCCAAATGCTGCGGAGAAACGGCCATAGGCTTTATTTCTATTCCCGGAACGACAAGGAGCGCCGCGAAAACCACATGGAGATAGATTTCCTGATCACTGAAAAGAAACAAATCTCGCCTGTCGAAGTGAAGTCCGGTAATTATCAGTCTCATTCATCTTTGGATAAGTTCAAGAAAAAGTTTTCGTCTAAGCTCTCAAATACATATATACTCTACGGCAAAGACGTTATGATCAAAGATGATATCATTCATCTACCCTTCTATATGGCGATGTGTTTATAATGGCGGGATTGTCGGAAAGCCGCCCTTTGAGTCGATATGCCTGCAATACCTGCAGCGGGCTAATAGGGGTAGCAGGTAAATCCTGCTTTGCGAGTGCAAATGGAAAAGCGCAATCGAAGGCGTCACGGTGATCACCTTGGAGATGCTTTTCGTGTGAAATCACTTATTGTTGAAAAACCCGCCAAAAAGATATACGATGTTGACGACGGCAGTTGAATACTAACTTGAATCTGCAACTTGAAAGGAGAAAGTATTGCGTATGAACAGAAAAATCATCCCATTCATGTCGGTTGTCATCGCATTGATCTTGGTGCTGGGTTTATCTGCATGCGGCGGTTCCAACAACCAAAGCCAGCAAGGTCAGCCGAGTCAGCAGGGTTCGTCTTCAACAAGTTCTTCGGGTACACAGAGTTCGCCAAGCCAACCAAGCGCGCCGGCCGCGTCTGACGAAGGTCCGGAATACGGCGGTATGTTTCGAATCGGTACAGGCGCCGATACCGCTATGCCCTTAGGATTCCCCTGGGAGCATCAGGTATTCCCATCTCAGTTTATCCTGTCGCCGTACATCGAACCGCTGCTAGCCGCGAAAAACGACGGCACATTTACCCCTTGGCTAGCCGAATCCTATATCGTTGACGTTGAACACGACGAACTCTACTTTAAACTACGCAAAGACGTCAGATTCACCGACGGATCGGTTTTTAACGCCGAGGTAGCGGCATGGAATATGCAAATGCAGGTCGACGCGAAACAAATGAACCCCACTGTGCTGGGCGCTGAGGTGAGAGGCGAGTACGAATACGCGGTTATCTTGGCGAACTATTTAAATGTAATCGTACCTACTTTTGCCAACAGGCCTTTTTCCATGATCTCGAAAGAGAACTACGATAAAAACGGCGCTGATTACGCCATGATGAATCCCGTGGGAACGGGACCTTTTGTACTTAATGACTGGGTCCCCGGTTCGAAAGTATCTTTTGTGAAAAACAACGATTACTGGCAGGAAGGCAAGCCTTACCTGGACAGTGTGGAATTTATCGCAATGTCCGACGTCATGACTCAAAACGCGGCTCTGATGAGTACAGGCAGCGATGGGATCGACCAGTTATCCACAGGAAACGGCGAACAAATATCCATGCTTATGGCGTCCGCGCCTATTTACGTCAAGGAGCAGCAAGGCGGGTTCAACGCGCTGATCCCAAGCAGCATGAACGCGGATTCACCTCTGGCGAAGCTGGAAGTACGGCAGGCTGTATCCTATGCCATCGATCGGGAATCCATCGTCGAAGCGAGAGGCTTTGGGATTCTCAGACCTTCAACGCAATTATTGGCGGAAGGCTTTATCGGGCATCTCGCTGACGATTCTCTTAATGTACGTTACGACCCGGGCAAAGCCAAGGAACTGCTTTCCAATGCAGGATATCCCAACGGTTTTACCACGACGATCTACGGAATGGGCGGTTCAGACCGCGATACCCTAGTCGCGATACAAGGCATGCTGGGGGAAATCGGGATCACCGCAAGCATAGAGTTCCCGGAAGCGGGGGCCGCCGCGGAGCTGCGCACCGGATACTGGGAAGGTTTCCTCTATACCGGGGTCGGGAACTTCATCAACTCCGGCACGACATTCCGCTTCATGCTTGATCCCGGCTACGACAATTTTCCCACCATGTGGCGCCCCGATATCAAAGATCTTTATGACGCCGTACGGGCCGCGCCAACCTTGGTCTTGGAAGAACAATATGCCAGCGAACTCAACAGATTAGGTCTGGAGAATATGCTCATGATCCCGATCATCGATACCAAATCTTGCTTTATACTAAGGAACAATGTCCACGACACAGGCTTCGGTGACTATACCGCGCAGACCGTCTGGCTGCCTTCGGAGACCTGGAAATCGTCAAAATAGAATACACGCAAGCCCACACAGACGCGACAGCGGCGCTTTCATCACGAGAGCGCCGCTGTTTACAGTTCTCTGAATCTCAATTCGAGTATACTAATCGTGTTTATAAAGGAATGGCGCTAGTTTTCTAGTGGATTCGGTTCTATCAGCAGCAAGACTTTAGATACTATAAACAAAGATTGACATAACCTGACCAGATTGAGTATACTAATGTTGTGATTTTGCGGAATTCTTGCAGAATGGGGTTGATCGTATGCTTCTGGAGTTTAAGGCGGCAAATTATAAATCGTTCAAAGAGGAGTTTTCTTTTTCATTAGTGCCGGCCCCTAAGCAAAAAGGGCTGGATTATAGCGTAATGACGCAACGCGCCGGTAAAAAAATATATAAAGGGCTGAGTTCCGCAATTATTTACGGCCCAAATGCTTCAGGCAAATCAAATCTCATTGGCGCTATGGACACTTTTAAATCCATTGTACTCCGCGGGAATATCCGAAATGATGCGGACGTCAACGACCCAAACATCGCAGCGGGTATGCTTGATCTTATTCCGAATATCACCGATATCGAGATAAAGCCACTAGGGTTTTCAATAACCTTTATCGAAGATGGCCTCATTATCGAATATGCTTTTTCTGCTGATATCGGTACATTTTTAGCCGGAGAATATAAAAGAAAGATACTTTCGGAAACCTTAAAAATAAATAAAAACTTGATTTTCGAACGAAATGGAGAGCTTGCGTTCGGTTCTTTCAATGCTATACAAGATTTTCTTGTGAACAATTTCGAACAACATACTGAAGGCGCTATCTCTATCGCCAAAAGCAATTTGGATGATGAAGAACTATTCTTGATGAATGGGTTTAAAAGCATATTTAGTTCGAAGCTGGCGGCTATGATTTCCAACTGGCTTGAGAAAAGATTCATGGTGATATATCGTGCCGATTCAATGCGGCTAATACGAAACTTCAACGACCCAAGGAAAAAATCCATTATCATAGATAAAACCATTTCTGACGCAGCAAACCATTTTGGAATCGATTCCAATGCTCTGGGTTATGTGTTTGAAAATGAGAATGATGAAGCGAAATTGTATTCATTTATCGGAAGCGCTGATGTTGAAAAAGCGATTCCCGCCGAGCTATTTGAATCTTACGGTACAATACGTTTCATTAATTTGTTCCCTTTAGTCGCAAATGCTCTTCTTTACGGCGGTACACTAATTGTAGATGAGTTTGACGCTTCGATACATCCAATGGTCTTGATGAGCATCATTAACATATTCCATAATGATGATATCAATGCTAAGCATGCACAATTGATATTTAATACGCATAATCCAATTTTCCTAAACGCGAACCTTTTTCGGAGAGATGAAATCAAATTTGTCGAGCGTGACGAAGAAACCCACCTCAGCGCTCTTTACTCTCTTTCAGATTTCGGAACGACCGGTAAAAAAGGCGTACGCAATAGCGACGATTACATGAAAAACTATTTCGTCGACCGGTATGGGGCTATAAAGAACATTGACTTCACACCTATCTTTGAAACCATGCTATCCGGTGAAAAAGAGGTGTAACGCATGCGAAAGATAAACTACACTTACCATTTCACTGTGGAAGGCGAAACCGAAAAATGGTATTTTGAGTGGTTGCAACGAGCGATTAACTCAACTGCTGATATACTTAATACCACCAAATTTAATTGTCATATCCAGAGAGATCCTCTAAAGCGCGCAAAACAACTTACCACATTGGACAAGGTCGAAATAACCCATATCATGGATCGGGAGAGCGAAGATAAAATCCATACTGATCAGTTCATTACTGTGTTGGATCGAATGAAATCTGCCGAGAGGATTGGAAAAAGCATCGAATATCGCCTTGGATATAGCAACTTTGCTTTCGAACTTTGGATCGTGTTACATAAGGTAGACTGCAATGGCCCATTGAACAATCGCTACCAGTATCTTCAACCGATAAACAAGGCTTTCAGCGAACAATTCGAAAATCTCGATCAATACAAAAGCGAGGATAACTTTAAGAGAGTTCTCAGTAAACTAACAATGAACGACGTCGTACAAGCTGTCCTGCGCTCGAAGTTAATCATGCATGCTAATCAGGAGAACGGCTATACTTTACATGAATATAAAAGATTCCATTATTATAAAGAAAATCCTTCATTATCAATATGGGAAATCGTTGAAAAGATCTTGATCGAATGCGGTGTTTTTTTATCGTCATCCTAAAATCCATGGAAAGGAGACGTCGGGTTTATCATGAAACTGTTTGACGCCGTACATCGCGATGTTTTCACCATACTCGCTTCCCCTAGCCGGGAGCTTTACGCCGACGCCCTCGAGGTACTGTACGAAGCCTACCAAGATAACCTGAAGATACCTGAGAGTACCCTCTACTCCATGCTGCGGGGCAGATTGGAAAACCAGCTCGCGGCAGCCAGCTTTGAAGGCGAGGATATCGACGAAGATGAACTGCGGGATATCTCAGGCCGGGCCAGATTTCTGATGAGGAAGCTGGGGAACCGGGGCTGGTTCGAAAAGGAGCGGGGTAAAGACTTCGAAGAGTATATCATTGTACCGGGCTATAGCAGTAAACTGCTGGAGCTGTTTTACCAGCTTACGCATGAGGATACGATGCGCGGTTATTCCTATGTATTCGGCACTTACTCAAGCCTGAAAGTGGTGCGGGACGGCGATAATGCCTTCGATAAAATGATGGCGGTATATCAGGCGTTCGACAATACGCAGGCGTTAATCAAGCTGTTAAAAACAGTCTATCATAATGTGCGGCGCTTTTACGCAGAGCCGCTATACCATACCACGGGTTAGATTTATCCGAAAGCAGGGGGGCGCCCGATAGCATGGATTTTACCTCGATTGATCGATTATCCGCGAAAGAGCTGGAACAATTTAAAGCCGTATGCAACTATCTCCTCGGGCATACTTTTGTCGTCCGTACCATCTATAAACCTGACGCCGGAAGGGTTAACAATCCCGCCTATGCGTTTCTGACCATGCACAGGGAAACGGTCAGGGAATACCTGGCTTTGCTGGACTGGGATTTACGCCATGACGATTACAACGGCTATTTCTATTTGTTGAACACAGACGAAGTCAACCGGCTTAGTCTGAATAAAAACGCGACGGCGATCCTGTTGTCGCTGCGTCTGATTTTCGAGGAAAACATGGAGCGGGCGGGCCTGGAGCACGACGTGATCTGCACCGTGCGGGATGTGCTGGAGAAGATCGTCACGGATTACGCCATCCTGTCGACCAGACCTAACATGGACGAAGTGCGGCAGGGGCTGACCCTGCTGGAAAACCACAGCATAATCCAACGTCTGGAAGGAAGATTCAGCCAGGCAAGCTGCAAGTTTGCCATTCTGCCTACGATCCTGACGGCGGTGTCCGGCGAGCGTCTGGACGCGGTGGTCGCATCGCTGCGAAAGGAGGAAGAGCTTGAAGAAACTGACGAAGATCCTGCTGATTAACTGGCTGTATTTCTCCAAGCAGGTCATCGACCTGGGCGACGTCAACTTCCTCACCGGGAAGACCGGGGCAGGCAAGTCGACGGTGATCGACGCGCTGCAAATCGTGCTGCTGGGGGAAATGAACGCCCGCATTTTCAATAAAGCCGCAAACGAAAGCTCACAGCGCACCCTGGACGGGTATCTACGGGCGGATCGGGACGCCAGGAGTCCCAAGTCCCGGCGAGGGAAGGATTACTCCAGCTACATCACCTGCCAGTTTCTTGACGACCAGACGGGGGGCCGGTTTGTCGCCGGGATCGTATTTGACTGCAGGAACGACGGCAGCCGCAGGGAGCAGTTTTTCATCTACGACGGCGTGATTCCGGAGCATTGTTTCCTCGTGGATCATCAGGCTATGGATATCGCTGCGCTTCGCGCGTATTTGAAAGGTTTACCGAATTCCCACGGTATGTTTTATGACCGGAATAACCAATACCGGAGCGACTTGTTGGCGAAATGGAACGTCCACGACGAGCAGGTTTGCCGGATGTTGAAAAAGGCGGTTTCGTTCAAGCCGATCGTGGATATCCAGGCGTTTATCACGGAAAACATCTGCGACGTCCAGGAAAGGCCGGACGTAGCGGCTATGCAGCAGAATATTCGCGACTATAAACGCCATGAGGAGTTGGCGCGGCGGCAGGAAGAGAAAGTAAACGACCTGACGGAGATCAGCCGCTTCTTTCGGGAAGCGCAGGCTTCCGTCGAGAGGGCGCGCATACAGAATTTCCTTGTCCTGTGGGCGGAAAAAGTGGCTTTAGAGCAGCAAATCGATAAGCTGAACATAGATAAACTGGACTATACGGAAAGGCTCGCCGAAGAGAAGGAGCGTTATGATGATCTGGAAGACGATATCAAACAAAGAGAAGAATCCAGAAACGAATTGATCGTCAGCCGCTCGAATAGCGACGAATACCAGGAAAAGATCCGCCTTACGGGGCAGGAAGAGCAACTGAAACGGGAGCATTTGTCCCTGACGGAAAAGCTTAGCGGCATGGCGCTGGAGATCAAAAGGGAAGCCCAGGCGCTATGCGCCTTGTGCGAAGCCGTCGATGACTGGCCCGCGTCGGCATTGCTGGAATCCTTGCGAAAATCTGTCCAGAGCGTGCTGGCTTGCTGCCGCCCCCTCTCTTCGTGTACGGTAGATGTTTTTGCCGGCGTGCTGGGCCCATTCGAAAAAGCGCAGAAAGCGATTCACCGATTCTCCGCCGACTTGCGGGAAGCCGCCTATCAATCAGGGGAAGAAATGGCCCGGCGGCGGGAAAAGCTGGATCAGGACCAGGCGGCGTTGGATAAACTGAAACAAAACGTCAAGGACTATCCCAAAGCGCTATTGGAGTTGAAAGCGCGTCTTGAGGAGCAGTTATCAGCCGGGCATGGCCGCCCTGTGACTGTCCATATCTTAGCGGACGTTCTGGAAATCGCGGAAGGGCAGGAGCATTGGCGGGGCGCGGTAGAGGGCTATCTCCACACGCAGAAGTTCTATCTCCTGATCGATCCGGCATACTATACGGACGCCTTATTATTCTATGATCGTGTTAAAGGTGAATATGGGAGACACTCCTTCGGCCTGGTGGACGTGGGGAAACTCAGGGAAAAGGAAGAGTACACGCGCCGGGACGACAGCCTGGCGGCAAAAGTGCAGACGGACAACGACCTTGCCCGCAACTATGGGGATTACCTTCTGGGGCGCGTTGTATGCTGTACCGATACCAGCCTGCTCCGTGAGTACCGGGTCGCGATCACGGCGGAAGGGATGCTTTATCAGGGCTATGTCGCCCGGCCCCTGCTGAAGGAGCGGATGGAGGACGCGTTTATCGGCCGTAAAGCCGTTGCGCTTCGTATCGACAGGCTTCAGGAGCAGATGGGCGTTTTGCGGGAGGAAATCCGGATCTGGGCGCCTGTTCAGTCGAAACTGGATAAAGAGAAAAACCGGGAATTCCTTTTTACGCAGCATTTTGTCCAGGAAACGGCGCAGGGGCAAGAAAGTTATCAGAGAACGCTGGAAATCTCCCGGGAGCTGGGAAGGATTAAGGAGCAATTGGCAAAGCTGGGTTTATTTTGGCTCGATGAGATGGACAAGCAAATCAACCGGATGGATCTTGAAATCAAGAACCTATACAACGAAAAAGAAAGCTGTAAAGGCGAGCAGAGAGTTATATCTATACGTTTGGACAAACTGGAGAACGAGGATCTGCCGGAAAAAAACCTTCAGTTAAACAAAAGCAATCTCCGTCTCATGGAAGAATTCCCCCTGGGATACCGCGACGAAGTGGGTCTGCCCCGCTACGCTCAGGAACTGGAGCGGCTCAGGCAACCGGCGACGATAGCGAAAAACTTCCGGGATCATCTCCCCCAGACAAACAATGAAGTCATGCAGGCGAGAACCAGGCTTTCGGAAGCCCGTTACGGCTATGTGCGGAAGTATCAGCCCTGTTCTTTTCGCCCCGACGCCGAAGACAACGATGAGTTTGACGCGGAACGAAAGTTGCTTGAAGAGAGCGAATTGCCGCTTTACCGCGAAAAAATCAAAGTGGCGAGAGAAAGCGCGTTGGAACAGTTTCAAAATGATTTCCTGAACAAGCTGACTTCCAGCATCAAGCAGGTACAGGAGCAGGTCCGCAACCTGAATAAGGCGTTGAAAAACGCCCAATTCGGCACGGATCAGTATCAGTTTCGCGTCGACAGGAACCCGGATGAAGCCGCTTACTATGATATGATCATGGCGCCTGAGCACCTTGAAGGGGAAAGCGGTTTGTTTTCCCTGCCTTTCCAGGAGAAATACGGTCAACTGATCGAGGAATTGTTCAGCCGGATCGCCACCTCCGACGACACGCAGCTTAGCGCCCGGGCGCAAAGCGAATTACAGAAGAATATTGATAAGTTTACCGATTTCCGCACCTATTTGAAATTCGACCTGGAGACGACGGATCGCAACGGGAGCGTCCAACTCCTGTCCAAAACGATGAGCACGAATTCAGGCGGCGAGATCCAGACGCCGTTCTACATCGCCGTACTGGCGTCTTTCGCCCAATTGTACCGGGTTAACGACCAGTCTAGTTTTGGCAATACGTCTCGCCTTGTGATCTTCGACGAGGCTTTCAGCAATATGGACAGCGAGCGTATCATCGAGAGCGTTCGCCTTCTGCGCAGGATGCGGCTTCAGGCGATCATCAGCACGCCTCCGGATAAGCTGCCCGATATCGCGCCCCAGGCAGACCGCTCGCTGATGGTCTGCAAAGATAAATACACGATGCAGGTTTTACCTTACAGCAAGGAGATCGCGGATACATGGACCGAGGATTGATTCTGCAGCGGTTGCTGGATAAATACGAAAAGAGCAAACATTTGCGGCAGCCCGGCGTCTCCAACCGCCGGGTCATGCTTCGGACGGAGCAGGGAGAGCTGCCTGAGTACCGTTATGAAACTGCGGAGATACGCGACCGCTTTAACCAGGCTGCCCAAGGCCTGGAGCGGGACGGATTGGTTCGGGTCGAATATGTCCAGGGCCGCCCGGTCATCGCGGTGATTGTACTAAATCTTGACCGGGTCGATCAGGCGTATCAGGCGGCTAACCGGACGCATCCCGCCGAGACCGCGGCGGAGATCTGCGCGCTGATACAGGAGGGGCTTGCGGAGATAAAGACGGAGTGGATACAGGCATGGCGGGATTGTACTTGTCAAGAAATTGAGCAAACCTGGCGTATTCCTGCTTTTTATAAACAGGGCGCCGATTATGCCCGGGACTTTATCCGACTGCTGTCCTGTTATGACAAATTGGATGGAGAGGCTGCCACCACCCGCGCGTTCAGCTCTATTTGCTTTCATGACAGCAAACGATTTGAGCGGGAATTCCAGAGCGAATTTCTCCGGGCGGCTGCCCGCTTCCATCCGGCGCTGGCAGAGTATAGCGCGCTGGAAGAGCCCAGCGACCGGGAATTATTGGCGTTTTTGGGGATAGATTCGCACCCGGAGTTGTTTTTATTATCCGGTTTATGCTCGCTGACGACGTCCGCGGGCGAAGTGGATATTTCCCCGCTTTTCCCCCATGGGATCGCTTTGCCCGGTTCCGTCGTGGACGAGATCCTTGCCGTTCATATCCAACGCATCAAACGGATCATCCTGATCGAAAACATGACGAATTACAACGAATTCCTACGCACGGAAATATGCCCGGATGAATTGGTTGTTTATCACGGCGGCTTTGCCAGCCCGAAGAAACGGCAATTATTACATAAGATCGCCGGATCCCTGCATCCTGAGACCGGCGTGTACTTTTGGGCGGATATCGATCTTGGTGGGTTTCAAATGTTCGCGCTTCTTCAGGAACTCTTTCCCCAGTTGACACCCATGCGAATGGCGGCGGAGGATGTGACCCGTCTGGCGCCATACGGGCTTGCGAGAAAGGCGCCTTATCTGCAAAAGCTTCAAACCGCGTTAGCGCAGCGCGCGTATCCGCTTTTTGACGACGCGATACAAATGATCCTGCACTATGGCGTGACCATCGAGCAAGAGGCGTTTTATATCCGGTAGGAAAGGCTTACGATTACTATCTTTCAAGCGGATATAACTGATGCTCCGGATCATACCAAACCACATAAAAACAGCCGTTTTCCGGCTCAATAAGGCCCCATAATCTAGCTGTTCCTTGTAACCGCAAACTGAAAAGCTCATTTTCTCCTAATTCTATCTCGGAAGCACGCTGCCTTGCATGTTTTATCAATTTATCGATTGAAATAAAATGACTGTTCGTCCCATGGCTTCTACCACCACTGGCTTGCATTATGTCAATCCATTTCATAGAACTGATATCACGAAGCAACGAGAATATCGTATCCGTGGTTGGTTTTCCATCGGCTGGTACTGACCAAGTTGCATCACTATCATATCTTCGAAAAGAAAACTCCGGTGAAAGCCCCCAGTAGCCATGTGGTGTTTTTTCAATATTTGATTTCTTTGAATTCAGCTCCCCATGTACTTGTTTTGTCTTTTTAGAGCGAGCCATAATAAAGTCTCATCATTTCGTGGGTTATTTCGTTTTCACAAGGGTCCATTAGCGGTACGCCTTCCCGAGCCATCTTCCATGGTTCCTCCAAGTGTGTTAACGCTCGCAGCCAATGACCCGCTTTATCACCATAATCGCGCAAAACAGCGTCAACAGTCTCCCGCTCACTTTCTGTCAAAGCGGCGGGATTTGCGCCATCCCAAATTGGTGTCTCCGGGCCGATAGCATATTTACCTTTGTGTATGTTATAAAGATCGCGGCACACAGGCCCGTTCGCCCATGCTTCAATCTTTGAATTAAATAATGGTTTTTCATCCCATACGAGCGACCAGGCTTGACAATAATAGACGAGCTTCTGTAGTTTCCAAGTGTCAATCTCTCCCAACTTGTCAACAATGTACTTCGCTACATCAAAAACAGTAGCCATGCCGCTTCACGACCTCTCGATAATAGTGAATTGCTTCAACTGTGATTATAGATCAGTGATCACTCATACTTAAGTATTATCGACTTTACCGATAATAATTCCTATTTGATTATAGTATAAATAATTTGTCATGTCAAGCATTTTATGGAATTTATGTATTTTTTATGCTGTATAAATCCTAAGCTCCCGGATTATAATAACGTGTAGTAATAATTTCTCGGGAGCTTATATTAGTATACATCCAATACCGCCAGCATCATTTCCTGATGATCCGAGATATCATCGAAATCCCATTCATGCCCAGACGCGCGGTCATCTTGGTTGTCTTTGCATATCTGCATCATGATCATAAACTTGATTGACGCGACGCTAACCTGGCGGATTTTCCCCGAAGAATCCAAATAGTGATCCAGTTTTACTTTCGGACTCCAATTTGATCCGGAACTGTTCATTTCGCTGCCGATCATCGCGTAATTCCCCAGACAGTTAATTTGCGCCTCTGTCAGCGCACCTTTATCTCCGTTTGCATTGGCTTGTGGATAATAATGTTCAAGACTCCTGCGCGTTCGCGAGAAGTAAAACTGCTCAAAAACCTTTAATCCGAAATCACTACAGCCGAGAGCGGCAAAGAATGCTTTCCTCGCTTTGCTGCCTTCTTTGGCTCTTTCACCGCGCATTTCCGATGCATATTTCTCCCAAAGCTTATAATCGAGATAGTTGAAGATAAATAAAGGGACGCCTGCCGACTTCGTAACGCCATCTCCATAGATAGCCGCGAAATCAGGTGTTTCATTATTCACGGATGTATCGAGTTTATTTCCCACCAAGAGACAGCTATCAAAGCTGCCTGGCTTTGGCGTATTGATTTCGTTAAGATTCCCGGCTGCCAGATATACATCGAAAAAGAATTTCTCAGCTAAACCGGACACGAATTCACAATACCTGCCGACATTCCAGTCGTCGCGGAATAGGTATAGTAAACAATAGAAAAGATAGTTCTTCCTCTGTCTCGCTGTAAATGAAGTCTCAAACATAGAAAGCAATTGCACTAAACTGTCATGGACTTCGTTATCGCCGCCCAAGTTTTTTAAATAAGAATTCTTTCGGTCGCGCTGCCAGTATTGTAGCTTCCAGGGATTGTTCTCTATCGTATCGTCATCGTTTGAATGATGGACGATATAGTTGTCTAAAAGAAATTTCGCTTTCAGTAAGTTGAAGCCGAATCGTTTCACGAATCTCACGTTGTACCGCTTCACTTTATCAAATTCGTTAAGCAGTTCCTTGTCATCCAAGTTAAAGACCGTTGGGTTAAAATCCTTCTCCCCCATACGAGTAAGCTTCAGCACAATCAACAAAAAATTCGAGAAATCCATGATTGGTTGGAAAACGTCTATCCTGTCCGCTTCCACATACGATCTGTCGCTTCCCTTGTATTTGATGAGGTCTTTGATTTTTATTGTACTTGCATAATCGCCGGCCATCGGTAAATCATCGAAAGCGGTAATCACGAAACTGTCGAGCTTTCTGCCAAATATCTCTGTCTCAGGGAGCTTTTGCTGGACGTAAGTACTCATATCGCTACAGGATTCCCAAAGTTGGTTGAAGATAGCTTTGTCCTGATCGTTGTCCAGTTTTTCGATCAAGCGCGCTTTGACGATCTCGTGCTTCTCAAGCTGTTCGCCCCGCGAATTCATTATCTCGAAATAGTGGTTTAGGTCAATGTCTTTCGGGACTTGATAATGGATTAAATGAACACTGTACAGAAAGTATTCTTTGAACTTCGCCTTATCTTGTTTCAAAACAATATCATCGATGGCAGTAATCGCATACTTTAATCCATTTACGATCCCTGAGTCTTTTTCATCGATTCGCAAAGATGGATCAAGTATGCTTAATATGGTGTCATTCGATTTCTTGCGCGCCCGATAAGTTAATTTATTTTGAAGGGGAGTAACCCTTAATGCGTTAAGAATAAGGTTAATGGCTGTCAATCGTTGCTGCCCGTCTATGACCTCGTAGACCAGGTCGCCTTTATGGAACGAAACCAATGTCCCGATATAATACGTCTGCTTTCCGATAGTAAACGCATCATATACATCTTGTATCAGCGTATATATCTCGTCCTTCTCCCATGCGTAGTTTCTTTGATATATCGGCACTTCATATGTAGCTTTATCGCCATTATAGATTTCCGCTATAGACATTTCTTTCAGCGGCAAGGTTTTCGTTTTCATTCATCGTCCTCCATAAAATGATTAACCTTAAAATAATGGAGATGGTTTTGATAAACGCCTTCCTCATCCATTTCCTCTCTGTCGCCTTTGTTCGCTGCATTATCCACGATAGCGTCGTTCGGTAACGGATTCACCCGACCGGAAAGCTCACTTAATAAGGAAATCGGTGTATCCGCATCCGCTATCGCTTTATACATGTTGAAAGAATTTATCATACCGTTACCCATAATATAGTTTTGCGCCGAAAGCCATCCGACGTTATAGTACTGTGCCCGAAGCGAATACGCCCAGATAAAGGCAAATAGCAGAAACCGATTGAGCATTTCCAAGTCAGTTTTTGTCGGTCGTTCGGGGCAGAACCGGTCGACATAGAGTAATAAGGCGGTATCAAACAATAACCGCGTGATCCTATTACCAACACCATTTTTGTATTTTCGGAGGTCAAGCGTTTTTACGATATCATTATCATTAACATAATAACCTTCGTACTTGTCGTTATTCTGGATATCCTTAAGTATAGCGAAGTAGTGTTTCGCATAATCAAAAAACGGCTTGCCCGAGACGATCGGGGTATCCAATTGGAAGGACTTAAGGTTTCGAATGCCTGATACAAACGGCATCGCGGAATGATTAACCGAGTCCGAGTATGCGTACGCGCCTTTATAGAATTGAGCGTAGGGGTAGTTATCCTGTCCGGTGATCCCTTTGAATTTTTGTATGTTATACTCGGTCAATTCCCACGCCTTATTTCCCTTCGTCCATTCCTTAACCCGATACAGATAGTCGCTAAACAAAGCTGAAAGCTCTTTTTGGTTTAAATCTTCCCAACCTTTGACCACATCCTCAGTTTCCGACGCGTCTAAACCATTCATCTCGCGAAGGTGATAAGCTTTCAATAAATCATGAGGATAAAGTTTTTTACCGCGCGCGTTTTGCGAATCAAAAAACTGGAAGGCCTCCGAAAGATCACCGGTGATTACGACGATGAGCTCGCAATTGTTTTTTATATAATCCAGAAGGTCGTTTTTATCTTTTTCATCAGTTAAACTATCGACACGTCTTGCCAGAGCGCGGTAAGTCTCCGGGATATTTCGCATATTATACAGATTTTCAGCTAGCGATTGTTCCAGGAATCGGATCGCGGACTCATTATCGAGTGCTTTGAGCAGCAGCGAAAAAGTAATAATCCGCTGCTGACCGTCTACTATGTAGTAGGTCGATCCTTTATCATGGTGCAGGATAAGCGTACCCACTCGATACGTTTCCTTGTTTGCGATTTTCGCGCTAGAGATATCATCCAATAATTGTATCCCGTTCTTGGCGGTCCATTTATACGGACGCTGATAATCCGGTATCTCCAGATCAATGTCCGGAATAGCGTTGCCTTCTTCATCCTGAGATATTTTGTTGCTAAGCAGTAAATCACCGATCTTTGTGATCGCCAGCTTTAACTCAAAGGGCATATGCACTACTCCTTGTTTTCATCGTGGCAATAGATGAATCTCAGTGTTTTCTCTGCTCAAATGATAGCATTTTTCTACAGAATATGCTATCATTTCTGCATGAAAACCTATCTTGTGACCGGGGGTGCCGGCAAGAGATTACCAAGCGGGGGATCTAATTATGAATGGAAATTTATTCGCGCTGCATGAAGGCGGAAGTATTATAGAATTATCTCATGAGCTGTACCCAATATGCCCATAAATTGTTTATTATTAAGGTCTTCACAACATTTCTAGTTTATCATTATCTGTATCTACTGACATAAACAACTAAGGTGGTCACGCAAATGAAAAACAACAAAGCTAAGATCCTCCAACGCGCACTTGCTATGTCATACTTTGCAGCATGCTTCAGCGTTTGTTTCGTCGCGCCGTTGCAAGCGTACATCGACCCGGCGACAACAGCGATGATCACTCAGATCGTCGCGGGAGTATTCATCTCAGCCGGGGTCGCTTTCGGCATATTTCGCCGCAAGATCATCTTTTTCTTCAAAAACCTGGGTGTGAAGAACCTGCAGCGGAAGATTGAAAGGCAACACAAATAATTACGGACAAAGGCGTCGGATTATGAATGCTATCAATCTCGTTTTCGGTACGTCTTTCGGATTTCTCATGCACATATGCTATATACTCTCCGGCAACTTCGGATGGACGATCATCGTATTTACTTTACTCACAAAAGTTGTCCTGTTCCCGATTTCCCTGATTTCTCAGAAGAACTCAATCATTCTCGTAAAGATACAACCGCTCCTGGCTGATCTACAGGCGCGTTATGGGGACGACGTTTCTACACTGGTGAAAGAGCAGAAAGCGCTGTACAAACACGAGCGATATAGCGCCATGAAAGCAATACTGCCCCTGCTTGTGCAAATCCCGTTGATTGTCGGCGTCATCAGCGTTGTGAACGCCCCGACCAAATACATCGGCGCAAACATCGATCCTGTCTTTCTCGGGATTGACTTATTCGCATTACCAAATGGCCTGCTGGTTCCCATTCTGGCGATAACGTCTACGATGCTTCTTTGCGTCGTGCAAAACATATATAATGTCGTTTCCCGGGAACAGGGCTTCATTGGTAAATGGGGCGTGACGGTTTTCCTGGTGGCTTTCACAGGATGGTTTTCATTCGTCTGCCTGTCCGCCGTGGGACTATACTGGACGTTCAGCAATCTGTTCAGTATCGTCGTACTGGCTATATGCAATCTGATTTACAACCCGAAGAAATACATCGATTATGACAACCGCTCCGTCAAATCGAAGCGCACAAAGGCTGAGAAAGCCGCTGCCAGAGAACGTAAAGAACGTGAAAAAGCCCGGGAGAAGGAAGACATGCAGCGATTCTATGATATCAAAAAAGAGCTGGTATTCTACTCAGAGTCAAGCGGCTTCTATAAATACTTCCAACATTTTATTGAGTATATCCTCGCTCATTCCGATATCACAGTGCATTATCTCACCTCGGATATCGACGATCAGGTATTTAGTATAGATAAACCGCACTTCGAGACATACTTCTGTTCGGCGAACGGGCTGATCACCGCCTTTATGAAAATGGAAGCTGACGTCGTCGCCATGTCCATGCCCGATCTGGAAGTCTACCACTATAAACGCTCCCTTGTGCGGAAGGATATCGAATATATCTATATCGACCATGGTATGGGCAGTTTTAACCTTATGCTACGCGAAGGGGCGTTGAACCATTTTGACACGATATTCTGTTACGGTAAGAACCATAACGAAGAAATCCTTGCAATGGAGCGACTATACAACCTTCCGGTGAAGAAACTAGTCAACACAGGTTTCGGGCTTCTTGATATGCTGATCGAGGCTTATGAAAACACTGGGCGTCAGCGACACGAGAAACCGCAGATACTCATTGCCCCTTCATGGCAGAAGGATAATATCCTGGAATACTGCCTTAGCCCGCTGCTTGAGGAACTGTTCAAGATGGACGCGAAAATAATCATCCGCCCCCATCCGGAATTCGTAAAGCGCTTCCCCGGGAAGATCAAGTCGCTGCAAGATAAATATGCCGGGGAAATCGGCGCGGGCATGGAGCTCCAGACAGATTTTTCATCCAACTCTACCGTGTACGATTCCGACCTGGTGATCACGGACTGGTCCAGCATAGCTCAAGAGTTTTCCTTCGCCACAAAGAAGCCGTCCCTGTTCATCAACACCCCGATGAAGGTTATGAATACTGAGTGGCGCAGTATCGGCGTCGAGCCTATGGAAATATGGATACGCGACCGTATCGGCGTATCTGTCGATCCGGACAAACTCGGAAGCTTGGGTGAAACTATACAGAGATTAATCGACAACAACAATAACTATAAATCGGCAATCGAAGACCTATTGGCTAATCATATGTATAACGCGGGGTATACCGCTGAAGTCGGCGGCGAGTATATTATCGGGCAAATCAAAGAAAGACGGCTTATTCAAAATGCTTGAAAAAAAAGGGGCTTCATCTTCTCGGCAAAAACTCGCGGCAATCCTGTCGCTCTCCTTCTCCGCGACATATATGGTCATCTTGTTCACCCCCCTCGACCTGTACCTGCATAACCCGACGGATTTCATCGTGGGCTGGAAATTTTTTGCACCCGCTTTATTTGGGGTTGCCTTAGTATGTTCCATTGCGTTATCGGTAGTACTTTTCATGATGTGGTACAAAAAAACCATGTTAGGCGTAGCATTGTTTTTATTATGTGCTTTGTTCTTTACCTTTATCCGATTTGCGTATCAGCAGTTTTTATCCATGTATATTTATATCGTCAGCCTTATCGCTTGTGTCATTGTAATATGGATTTTGCTGACAAGACTATTACGAGAAAAAGCCGTTGATGCCGCGCTGCTTGTCCTTTGGGGGGTCTATGTCATTTCCTATATCCAAATGCTCTTTTTAAACGGCGACATGGCTCTCATCACGGGGGA
>Ga0082212_10004843_pt1 | contig 18584 bp, 17 predicted proteins | sample TergutNt197P3_FD_71548 | JGI IMG/M metagenome (GOLD analysis project Ga0082212, IMG submission 71548) | Neocapritermes taracua P3 segment gut microbial communities from Petit-Saut dam, French Guiana - Nt197 P3 | ecosystem: Host-associated > Arthropoda: Insects > Digestive system > Gut ...
GACAGTTGAGTTTGCTATCGCTCTGTTCGCTTAGATCCGCATCAAGCCCTCCGCAAAGGCGTTGCGGGACAGGCCACGTCCAGACCGCCCCCCGTAGCCTTGCGCTAGTACTCCGTCTTTATTTGGCTGACTTCGTATTCAGAGATGGGTCTTCTGCTATTCTTGACATTTATGTCATGCGCCCATTTGCGAATTTGCGATGACAGACTTGACAACATCAGACTAAATGCGATAGACTGATGATGGTCTAGGTATTATAGTCTGGAGGAAACTCATAGTACCTTTCAGACGCGAAGCGTCAACAAAAAACAAGAAAATCCACATTCTGAATACTGAATACTGAATACTGAATACTTGCGGGCAAAGCCCGCGTTAGTATAGTCTGGAGGGAGGCCATGGATAGAAGGATGAATATTAACCTAACCACAGCTGAGGAGCGGCTGGCAATGCTCATTTGGCGGGTAGCCCCATTGACTTCGCCGGAGCTGGTGGAACTGGCGAACGAGGCTTTGAGCTGGAAGAAATCAACGACGTATACCATCCTCAAGAAACTTTGCGATAAAGGTGTGTTCAAAAACGAAAACGCAAACATTTCGGTTGTGCTTTCTCAAGAAGAACAGAAAGCGCGCCAAAGCCGACGTTATGTTGAAGATTCCTTCGGGGGTTCGTTGCCGAACTTCATCGCTTCATTTTTCAACGGCAGGAAATTGACACCGGAACAATCAGCTGAAATCAAACGTCTCATTGAAGAATATGAGGAGGAGGCCCATGGATAATATTTTTCTGACGATTCTTAACATGAGTTTGACCGGTTCTTTTGTCATTATCGCTATTTGTTTGGCGCGGGTGCTCTTGAAAAGAGCTCCCAAAATAATCTCATATGGTCTGTGGATTGTGGCAGGGTTCCGGCTCATATTCCCGGTCTCCCTTGAGAGTGTATTCAGTCTGATCCCTTTCAAGACTCAGATTATTCCGCCGGACATCGCATTCCAGACAACCCCGCGTATTAATAGTGGTGTCATGGTTGTTGATGATATGATCAGCGGGGCCCTTCCCGTTCCTGCTTTGGGGGCGAGTCTCAATCCGCTACAGATTTGGGTAACCATTGGTGCGTATGTATGGCTTCTCGGCGTTGTGGTTCTGATCATTTACGGGATCATCTCTTTCCGCCTCCTGAAGGGAAAGATGAGGGGCGCAACCCTTGTGGAGACGAATCTTACCGGCGCGAACATTTACGAAACAGAAAACATCCGATCCCCATTTGTTCTGGGCTTTTTGAAACCGGGGATTTATTTACCGGTCGGCTTGTCTGCTCAGGAGCGCGAGTATATAGTTCTCCATGAGAAGACCCATATCAACCGGCGTGACCATATCGTGAAATTCTTGGCTTACTTCGTTCTGTGTTTCCATTGGTTTAATCCCTTGGTTTGGGCGGCGTTTCTTTTGATGAGCGCTGATATGGAAATGGCGTGTGATGAGCGCGTGTTACAAAAAATGGGTATCGAAACAAAGAAGGCTTACTCACTGTCTCTCCTGTCTTTGGCAACGAAACGACATGGTATTGGCAGTAGCCCCCTTGCTTTTGGCGAGGGCGGTACAAAGGGGAGGATTAAAAACGTGCTGAAATTCAAAGAGAGCCCACAGATTGTTATCGTTGTGGCGGTGTTGTTGGTGACGGCCCTGTGTATAGGATTTGCTCTGAACAGAGCTGATGGGGGGAACTCCGAAGGAAACGGTGTCGTCGAGCCCAAAGATCTCGTTGAGATGGACGACCAACCTAAAGAGTATGGGTATGCTGACGCAAAAACTAAAAAAGTCATGCAAATCTTAGATGAAGACCATAGGGAGATCATCGTGGACAGTGGCTTCGGCTGGGATCTGATACCAAAGCAAAATGTGGCATATCGGGATGTCAAAGATCTGCTGATGAGGTATTCAGGAACCGATATTGGCAGATATGATAATTATGAAGGTACCATCAAGGTCACAGGCTATAGTACTCTGCCAATGGGAGCAGAGTCATATCTTGATGAGAAAATGTACTTGTTCGTGTTTGCCGGAGATGAGCTGATTACGTTTTGCCAACTGGAGGACGAAGCGCAATTCAGAGCCTTGGTGGAGGTCTGTGAAAGCGCAAGAGATCAAACAAATCTGAAACTGTAGCAGGATAGTACCTTTCAGACGCGAAGCGTCAACAAAAAACAAGAAAATCCACATTCTGAATACTGAATACTGAATACTGAATACTGAATACTGAATACTTGCGGGCGTAGCCCGCATTAGACTTAAGATCATCCTATGAATATCCTTTCCAACGCAACCAGGATCAGTATAGCGACAAGGATACAAGTTATGTGGTTTTGGTTTTGGGCATTGTTGGTATAGCCGAGGGAGTCGACGGCTCCGGCAGGCCATAGGGTGGGTACGGGGGTGAGGGGAACTGTGTTTCCCAACCTTGTGGGCCAGATGGTATTTGAACTCTTGGCCCATATCATGCCGGCCGGTTGGTTGGCCGTTCCTCTCATGCTACCTGTCAACGGGATCATCGTGTTATGAATTTGAATGCCGGTTTGGGGAGAATACCCGTTTTGGGCTAAAAAATCTTGCATTGAGAACCACCCTCCTTGACTATACCATTATATGGAAATCATGATTGTCCCGTTCAGCCATTTCCTTGTTTTCTGAGAAATGTTAAAATAGTACGGGTGAAGATATGTCGGCAGTATATTTGTGGTTGGAGTGTGTACAGTAAAGGAGAACGTGATGGAAGAGTTGCTACAAAAGCTCAAAGTGTTTTTGGCGATGGAACAAGAGTTGCCTTTTGCGGAGTTTCGGGAATTCTACATGGAGCTTATTGGCGTCCTGATGTCAGGGTTTGAGACTATGGACAATGACAGTCGTGTTCAAGGACGTTATATCTGTCAGATTGTAGGGTCTAACGCTCGTGCTCGGGCGGGCACAAGCCGTGATCTTTCGAAGAAGTTTCGGAAGATGGCGGAGAAATGTGATTTTTGGGCTGAAGCGATTGATTATCGCTTGGGAAAGGAGGGGTTGGATAAATCGCAAATCGAAGAGATGACCACAGCTGTGGAAAAGGTCATGGAAGCGGGGACCCCTGCAAAACCTGTGGATAAACCTGTGGAAACTTTGGATAAACCTGTGGAAATGCCCGGCGGTTCTGTGGAAACACTCAGCGGTCCTGGGGAAAAGCCCGGCAGATCTGGGGAAAAGCCTGGCGGATCTGGGGAAAAGCCCGACGGATCTGGGGAAAAGCCCGGCGGATCTGGGGAAAAGCCCGGCGGATCTGGGGGTAATCTCAACGAATCCGGTGAACCCTCGGGTGAGTCATGAGGATTATCCTTTCTCACCGCTATCTTGATTTTGATGCCCTGGCTTCAATGATTGCCGCTCAGAAACTATTTCCGGATGCCGTCATGGTTATGGATGGGGAGGTCAGCGCCAGTGTCCAGGATTTCATGGCGTTGGCCAAGGAACATCTGGCTTTTTTGCCGTGGCGGGATTTGGATTTGAACGCTGTGTCAGAGGTTATTCTTGTGGATATCAATGATTTCCGTAAGACGTCTCTCAACGCCGAAGCGATTCGGCACTTGCAAAAGTTGCCCTTACAGATTTTCGATCATCATCCCTTGGCGGGAGAGACGTCTGTGGTCAGGGAAACTGACCACATTGAGCCTGTGGGCGCCACGGTGACATTGTTGGTGGAGCGGTTGGCGACCTTGGAGGGTGTGTGCAGGATTACCGGTTTTGAGGCCACGGTCATGATGTTGGGGATTTATCATGATACGGGAAGCCTTTTGTTTGAAAACACGACACCGCGGGACGTGGATGCGGCGGCTTTCTTGTTGCGCCGTGGGGCGCAGCTGGCTGTTGTGGCTGAGTATATGCATACACCGCTGAATCCGCAACAGTTTTCTTTGTTTCAACAGCTCCTAGACCATGGCGTGGTGGAGAGGATTGGGGGTGTACCGGTCTACATCTCTCATGCTGAGGAAAAGGGTTTTTCGGGGGGATTGTCGCTGCTGGCCCATCGTATCGGCGAAATTGAAAGCGCGGATGTCTGGTTCATTCTGGTTCGAATGGACAAACGGGTACATATTATAGCGCGTTCCCGCCATCCTCAAGTGGCTGTGAGCAGAATCGTTGAAGCTTTTGGCGGTTCCGGTCACGATAAAGCGGCTTCGGCGACTGTTAAGAACGGAACCATTGGGGAAGTGCTGGCCCAACTGAGGGTGGAGATTGCGAAATGGGTGCAAGCACCGCAAACAGCGCGGGAGATTATGAGCTACCCCGTTAAGACGGTGACGCCGGATACAAAGATGGAGGAGCTTGGGAAAATCTTGTTGCGCAACAGCCATACAGGCATGCCTGTGGCGGAAAACGGGGTTTTGGTGGGGATTATTTCCCGTCGGGATATTGATAAGGCTTTGCGTTATGAGCTCAGCCATGCGCCGGTGAAGGGATTTATGTCCCGGGATGTGGTAACGGTGGAGCCGGAAGCTTCTTGGGAGGATGTGCAGCAATGTATGATCGATCATGATATCGGGCGGGTCCCGGTGGTGGAACATGGGAATTTGGTGGGGATCATTACCCGTTCGGATATTTTGCGCATGATTTACGGACAATCGCTGCCAACAGCTTGGAAGCTGGCCCAGGATCGCGGTATGGCTATGCGTGAGGATGTGGGCAAAATGCTTGATGGTTTGCCGGACCCCATGAAAAAGGTGATTGCCGGGGCGACGGATGTTGCCGAAGATCTGAAGTTGGGGGTCTATCTTGTTGGGGGTTTTGTCCGGGATCTGATGCTGCGTGTGCCCACTCAGGATATCGATCTCGTTGTGGAAGGGCAGGCTGAGGTCTTGGCGCGGGCTCTGTGCGAGCGGTTGCCGGGGTCGCGTTTCGAATTGTACGGTCAGTTTGGGACGGCCCGGGTGACCATGGATAAAACCGTTGATAAGAAAGATTCCCCGACGGTACTGTCCCACGTCGATGTTGTTGGGTCACGTTCGGAGATCTATTCCAGCCCCGGGGCGTTGCCGACTGTGGAGGGGTCGACATTGCGGGATGATTTGTTTCGGCGGGATTTTACGATCAACTCCATGGCGGTTTGTTTGAATCGGGAGCGTTTTGGAGAGCTGATTGATTACTATGGCGGGTTGCGGGATCTGCAGCAAAAAGAGATTCGGATCCTTCACAATCTAAGTTTTATTGATGATCCTATGCGCATTCTTAGGGCCATGCGGTTTGCCGGGCGTTATGGCTTCAATCTTGCGCGGTTGACGAAGGATGCGGTGCAGACTGCTTTGCGTGAAGGGGCTTTGACAAAGGTCAGCGTGGAACGGTTTTCGGAAGAACTGCTGCTGGTTTTGGCTGAGGATGCTTATCAAGATATTTGGTATATGTTGGCGAAGAGCGGGGTCTTTGGGGCTTGGTTCGGGCCAATTGATCATGCAATGTTTTCTGATATTGATGAAAGTTTGCCAACCGGCAATTGTCTTCTGATCAGATTCTTGTCTCTGCTGAAAGGATTGAACGACGCCCAGATGGAAACCGTGTTGGGGCGGTTGAAGATTGTGCGTCAGTGGCGCAAGAGTGTTAGGATCTATTTGGAGGCGCGGAGATTGTTGCGGGCGTGCCTGGGGACTTTGGAGGAAATTGACGGGATTCTGGCGGAGGTTCCGGAATGGATGGTTGATGTGCTCATGTTGAACGGGGATATTCGAGGTATGGTTTTTGCGTATCGCCAAGCTGTAGCCGGTATGAATATGAGGGTTACGGGGCAGGATTTTCGACAAAGAGGTGTGCCGGAAGGGCCCTTAATCGGACGGTTGCTTCAGCAAGTTCGTGTGCGTTGGCTGGAAGGAAGGATTTTGACCACAGAGGACGAAAATGCATATGTTAGGGAGTTAGTCGTGAATACAAGGAAAGAGGGCTGAGTATGTCAGTTGGGATGTCAGAGGCTTCGCCGGGAGAAAAGGCGAGCAGGGTTTTCCGGCAAAGAATTTTAAGCGGAATGCGTCCGACAGGTCCGCTGCATATCGGACACTTAAGCGTGTTGCAGAATTGGGTGCGTTTGCAACGCGAGTATGAGTGTTTTTTTGCGATTGCGGATTGGCATGCTTTGACCACGGCTTATGATGAAAAAACCGACTACGGGGGGCTGGCGAGCCAGATCGCGCTGGATTGGCTGAGCGTGGGGTTGGATCCGAAGGAATCGGCGATATTTTTGCAGTCCCGGGTTTCGGAACATGCTGAGTTGTTTTTGGCTTTGGCGATGATTGCGCCACTGTCTTGGCTGGAACGGGTTCCTTCCTATAAGGATCAGCTCCAGCAGCTGGGAAATGTGGGCAAGGATTTGCGTACCTTTGGTTTTCTGGGGTATCCGCTGCTTCAGGCGGCAGATATTATGTTGTACAAGGCTCATGCCGTGCCGGTGGGAGAGGATCAGTTGCCTCATATTGAGCTGTGCCGGGAGATTGTACGGCGGTTTAATTATATGTATGAAGAGGTTTTTCCTGAGCCTCAGGGGTTGGTTGGTTCGGTGCCGCTTTTACCGGGGGTGGATGGACGCAAGATGAGTAAGAGTTATAACAATGCCATTGCGATTGCCGCGTCAACGGAGGAGATCAAAGGGCAGGTTCGCATGATGATTACGGATCCGGCCCGGTTACGTAAGGACGATTTGGGTCATCCGGAGGTTTGTGTTGTGCATAAGTTCCATCAGGTGTATTCGCCGGATGTGAGCCGTGTTGAAGAGGCGTGCCGCGGCGGTCGCATCGGGTGTGTGGCCTGCAAGGCTTATTTGGCGGAGAATCTGGATAAAGAGCTGGCACCGTACCGGGCGAAACGGCTGGAGTGGAAGGAGCCGGGATTGGTTGAACAGGCCCTCAAACAAGGCGAGGAACGTGCCCGTCAGGCGGCGGCAGAGACGATGGATGAGGTGCGCCGGGCCATGGGACTTGTTCGAGGGTCAGGGGTGCCGGGTCATGGATAGAGAGTCGGGTTCAGAATTGTTGAATCGGACGCCTCACCTGGATCTGCCTGTTTTTCAGGGGCCGATGGATTTGTTGTTGCATCTGATCACCCAGCATAAGATCGATATCTATGATATTCCGATTGCTATGGTGGCGGATCAGTTTGTGGCGGCGATCCGGCAGATGGAAGCGTTGGATATTGAGGTGGCCAGTGAGTTTTTGGTGTTGGCGGCGCAACTGCTCTATTTGAAATCAAAGGAACTTCTTCCCAAACCTAAGTCCAATACGGAAAAACCTGAGGAGGGGGATGACTATAAGCAGGAGCTTGTGGATAGGCTGATAGCATATAGGGCAATCAAAGAAGCGGCGGAGCAACTGCGGCGTTCGGAGGGAGCAACGGGGAGCCGGTATTTCCGTTTGATTGACCCGGAAGAGATCGTTGCGGGGTTGCCGTTGAAAGATCCTTTGGAGTCGGTGGCTTTCGGTGACGTTTTGTCAGCGTTTCGAAAAGTGCTGGAACGCGCGGATGTGGGAGATGAGGAAACGGATGTCCGATTTGTGAGCTTGGAGGCTATCTCCATTGATGTTGTTATCAGTGATGTTTTGAGAAGGATTTTGCTTCAGCCAAAGGGTGTTTTTTTTGGCCGGCTGTTGCGGTATCAATCGCGGGTGGAATTGGTTATGGCTTTTTTGGCTTTGCTGGAATTGCTCAAGGAGGGCAAGATTAAAGCAACCCAAGAGTCTTCTGCGGGACGGGACGATATTTTTCTTGTTCCTACGATGAAAGCCTTTGAATTTGATGAGTTCCCCGGGAGGATGTAAAGTATGTTTCATCAACATCTTGTTGCAGCCTTGGAGGCTGTCTTGTTCGTGGCTAAGGATTCGTTACCTATTGATAAGATATCGGAGATTATGGAAGTGAGCCGTGAGGAGGTGGCGGAGCTTTTAGCAGAGCTTTCCCGGGAAACAGAGTCGGAGGCGCGAGGAATTATGCTTGTTGAGGTTGACGGCGGGTACAAGTTTGCCACAAAAGCCGTTATGTCTACCTATATCGAGAAGTTATATAAGTCGCCTCATTCGGCACTTTCCCGTGCCGCGTTGGAGGTTCTTTCAATTATAGCTTTTCGTCAGCCGGTGACTCGGGGGGAAATCGATTTCTTGCGGGGTGTTCAGTCTGATAAGGCGCTGTCGACGCTTGTGGAGAAGGGCTTGGTTTCTGAAGCCGGCCGCAGGGACACACCGGGGAGACCTGTGCTTTTTCGGGTGACGGAGAATTTCCTGTTGCGGTTCGGGTTGACGTCTTTGGAGGAACTCCCGGATTTGGACACGCTGATTGAACAGGAAAGGGCCGCAATGGGCGATGAGGATTGGGAACAGGCTCAAGGGGTGGATGATTTTGACGAAAAAGAAGGGACTTTGAGATCTGAAGAAGAATTAATAATGGATATCGTGGATTTGGATGAGGTCACGGATATGGATGAGGTTTCGGATATGGATAAGGATACGGATGAAGACGATAATGTAGGATAACGATAGTCGATTTGTAAGGAGAAGTCTATGGGTTTTATTCGATTACCTCTGGCTGTTTTAATAGGAAAGTTTGTCGGCTGGGTGAGCCGCGTTATTGGACATAAAGGATCGTCCCTGCCTGGGATGGTGGCACGTAAGATTTATTCGCGTGTTTTAACGGATTTGGCCGCTCGTTTGCGCAGACCTCATATCATATACAAGGATGGTCAGGAGTATGAGGGTATTGTGGGAAAAATCATCGCGGTGACCGGAACCAACGGCAAAACCACGGTGACGCATATGCTTCATGGTTTTTTGCAGACATCGTCCCAGAAGGTTGTCTATAACCATGATGGGGCCAATATGGTCAATGGTATTACAGCGGCCTTCATCGATTCCGTCGGCGTATTTGGCAAGACGACCGCTGAATTTGCTTTGTTGGAGATTGATGAGGGGTCTCTACCGGCTATTATGGATGAGATAACTGTGGATGTTTTGGTTGTGACCAACTTTTCCAGCGATCAGGAGGATCGCTACAACACAGCTACTGCCGCCGAGATTGTGAAGGGGGCACTGGTCAGAGAATCTGATGTTTGGCTTGTTTTAAATGCTGATGATCCGAATACGGCGGTTCTGGCGGATACGATGCCGGGGCAGCATTTCTTCTATGGATCGGTTACCGGATCCATGAATATTGAGGCTCGTTTCTGTCCGCGTTGCGGGAAGAAGCTCGCAATCGGCGTCGATGGTTTCCCGGGCAAATATGCCTGTTCCTGTGGTTTTGTTCGGCCTGATCCGGATTTGTATATTGAACCGTTGCCGGATCCCGTTGACCTGTGTTGCCGCGCCCGTTTCTCGACAGGGCAGGAGTTTAGGTTGTGTTCCCCCGTTTTAGGAACGTTCAACTACTATAATATGGCGGCGGCTTTTATGACAGGGATTTGTCTGGGGCTCGATCCGGAGCGTATGATGATGAGCCTGAAAAACTATGCAACTTCTCCCGGCCGGATGGAGCGGTTCTCCCATAATGGAAAGTTTATCCTGCTTAATCTTGTGAAAAACGCCAAAGGGTACACAGAGTCTTTGTCGGTGTTGGATCCGTTGAGAGGCAGCGTTGTGTTGCTTCTGGCACTCTGTGATACGCCGGCGGATGGGTGCGATGTTTCTTGGATCTGGGATGTGAATTTTGAAAGGCTGGGTCTTGATGCCAACAAGTTCGGGTGTTTCATCTGTACAGGAACAAGAGGGGCTGAGATGGCGGTTCGGCTAAAATATGCGGGGATCCTTGAGAGGAATATTCTGGTCGTCGACGATATGCGTGACGCTGTGTTGTCGGCCATAGAGAGGCCTGGAGAGCATGTTGTTTTGCTTTCTGCTTATTCGGCGCTAACGCCTTTACGCAAAGTTTTAGTAGACACGACAAAAATGGGGGGTTCTCATGCTGAAGATATGTTATCTCTATCCTAATATGTTGAACCTGAACGGGAATTGGGGCAATGTGGCGGCTTTGCTAAAGCGTTGCGTTTGGCGAGGGATTGAAGTTGAACTTGTCAAGATCAATCCGGGGGAGCCGGTGGATTTTGCGAAAATGGATATTGTTTATCTGGGCACGGGAAACGAGCAAACCCGCAAAATTGTGTTTGATGATTTGATGCCCCGTCGGGATATACTGCAAACCGCCATTGAGCAAGGCATGGTGATGTTGGCGGTGGGCAGCGGTTGCCATTTGCTTGGAATGTATCGCTTGACCGAGGAGGGGCATAGAGTGTCCAGTTTAGGGTTGATCAGTTTCTTTACACGTCTTACGAACACGTTTCTGGTTGGGGACTGCGTGGTTGGGACGCAGCTGGCCGGGGATGAGGTCAAAATTGTCGGTTTCGAAAACCATCGGGAACATGTTTTCAGAGGCGACGATCTCCCGCCTTTGGGCAACGTTGTTTATGGTCATGGCAATAACGGCAAGGACAATACGGAAGGGTTTCGCTATAAGAATGTCTTCGGATCCAATATGGTGTCCCTGTTGCCCAAGAATCCCAGATTGACGGATTTGATGTTGGGGGCAGCTCTTCGAAACAAAAAAAGTCCGGTGAGGTTCACGACTCTTGAGAATACTTTGGAAGACCGGGCTTTGGATGTTGTGCTGAAAAAGTTTCTATGATCAAGGATCTTTGGGATTTGTGTGTGGCTTTTTTCCGTGCCGGCAATTTTGGGTTTGGCGGAGGACCGGCGATGATTCCTTTGATTCAGAATGAAGCCGTGGATAGGTATGGTTGGATGAGCAACAGCGAGTTCGCTGAGGCGGTGGCGGTAACCAACGCCTTGCCGGGACCGATTGCGACAAAGCTGGCGGCTTATGTGGGGTTCAAGGTGGCTTCTTGGCCGGGTGTGGCGGTGGCTACGGCGGTGACTGTTTTGCCGACGATTCTTTTGGTGGTGTGGGCAGGACAGTTTCTGATGAAGCATGCTCAAGATCCGGGGGTTCAGGCTGCCCTCAAGGGGGTGCGGCCGGTGGTTGCCGTATTAATTGGTGCTGTGGCGTTGGGGTGGATGTGGGATATCATGTCTCTTGGGTTGGAACATAGCGATTGGAGGATCCTGGGAGGCAGCGCTCTGATTGCCGTTGGCGCGGCGCTGGGCCTACGCCGGAAAGTTCATCCGGCTGTATTGGTGGCGGCATCCATGGCGGTTGGAGGGATGGTGTTCAGATGAAGCGGTATTGGGAACTTTTCTTGGCTTTTTTTCGAGCCAGTCATTTGTCTTTCGGCGGAGGACCGGCGATGATTCCGCTGATTCAGGCCGAAGTTGTCAACAGGTACGCGTGGGTGAGCGAAGAAGAGTTCAGTGATATGGTGGCGGTTTCTACCGCTCTGCCGGCACCGTTGGTGACAAAGCTCGCCGCGATGATCGGATATCGCGCCCGGGGTTGGTTCGGGGTGGTGGCCGCGGAAATCGGGATTTTTTTGCCGACAACGCTGGCGGTGGTGTTGCTGGGTGGGTTGATTATGCGGTTTGCCGATTCCGCCGTTCTTCGGGCCATGTTAACCGGTGTCCGTCCGGTTGTTATCGTGCTTTTGCTTCAGGTGGCTTGGGGTATGGGGAAGAAGGCTTTTGTTGACGGTTTGATGTGGTTTTTGGGGGCGGTGGCATTGGGCATAATCCTATTTGTCCCGTGGATTCATCCGGCGTTTCTGGTGGTTGGGTCTATGGCTTTGGGGTATTTTTTTTATAGGAATAAAGGTAAGGAGAGAAACGATCATGACAAAAAACAAGTTGAGACAAAGTGAATGTGTTGAGGAAGAATGGGCCATAAAGGCAAAGAAACCGTTAGGCAGGCGGGTTTGGCCGGTCTCTGGGGCGGTCCTGCTGATACTTGTGGTTTGTGTAGCCGGATTTGGGTGTTCGAAGGATATGCGAAATGAGAGCGCTCCCTATGAGTATGGTATGTATGATGCTCGGGATGAAGGCTTTGCGGCAAACAACAGTAATGATTATGAGGTGCCGGAGACTGCGGAATCGGGCAGGTATTCCACCGCTCCTCTTTCGCCGTCGGTCGATCAAGCCGGTGGCAGCGTTGAGGAAACCTTGGGGAAAAAAATCGTCTATTCCGCGCAAGCGACGCTTAAGGTCGACTCTGTAACAGAGGCGGTGAAGGCGATTGAGGAAAAGACAATTTCCATGGGCGGCTATATTGTTCAGTCGACTTATGCGGAGAATGACTTAAGAGCCAACATCAGTATTAAGGTTCCTCAGAACAGGTTCTCGGAGTTCAAAGACGGAATTGTCGCTTGGGGCACGGTTCTTGAGTTGAGGCAGTCCTCCGATGATATTGGATTGCAGTATTTCGATATGGAAGCCCGTATGAAGAACCTGGAAGCCCAAGAACAGAGATATTTGGAGATTCTGCAGGATGCCAGAACGGTTGATGAAATTCTCAAAGTGCAGAAATCCTTGACCGATGTACGGACATCGATTGAGAGTTATAAAGGGCAATTGCGTTATTGGGATAATCAGGTTGATTACGCCCAAGTGTCCCTCATGTTGCGCCAAGGGAATCAGGATCTTATTGTGTCGGATCCGTGGGAACCAACATCTTTCAGCAAAACGTTAACAGCATGTAAGAACGCGATTCTGAAAACCATCAGCACTTTATGGAACGTTTTGAACTATTGGTTGGTGGGTATGGCTTATCTCTCCCCGATCCTTGTTGTCGGAGGTGTTATCTTGGCGGTTGTGCTGCTGTTGCGCAGAAGGAGACGGCGGGGCGGCAAGCCGGAAGTTAGCAAAGCTGAAGGCGGCAAGCCAGAAAACAATAAATCTTAAGGTAGCATGATCCGGGAAAAAAACTGGCAGAGAGGATCGATATGGCGGCAACACAAAGACAAGAAGAAACCATACTGGAAGGCCGGTGCCGGAGTATTCCCCGTCCGCCCCTGTACAAAGTTTTTTTGCTGAACGATGATTTCACACCTATGGACTTCGTTGTGGTTGTTCTGCAAAGCTATTTCGCCATGAACCGGGAACGGGCGACTCAGGTCATGCTTCAGGTTCACAGAGAAGGTATGGGGATGTGCGGTGTTTTCACGAAAGATGTCGCCCAAACCAAGGTTCAGAATGTTGTGGCCTTCGCGCGACAGCACCGGCATCCCTTGGCTTGTATGATGGAGGAAACCGAATGATTGAGCAAGAGCTGGAAATCAGCTTACATCTGGCCATAGATGATGCCAGGAAAAAAGGTCATGAGCTTTTCACGGTTGAGCATCTGTTGCTCGCGCTGTTGGACAACCCTGCTGCCGCACGGGCATTGCGGGCCTGCGGGGCTGATGTCGACGACTTGCGGCGTGAACTCACCCGGTTCACTGACGAACACACCCCCAAGGTTGACAATAATGAATTCGATCCTCCGCCAACCCTGGGGTTTGAGCGTGTTCTCCAACGAGCGATTCTGCAGGCAGAATCGTCGGGGAAGCAAGAAGTTGACGGGGCTTATATGCTGGTGGCCATCTATAGTGAAGAGGATTCCCATGCGGTCTATTTCCTGCAACAGCAGGATATCTCCCTCCTCGATATCCTGAGTTTCATCTCTCACGGTGTAACCAAAACGAATTATGAAGAAATCGGCGACTTGTATGACGGCCAAGAACAGCTTACACGAGAAGTCAAAACCCGGCAAGACGTTCTGCAAATATATACCCACAACATCAACCAACAGGTCTTGGAGGGCAAGATCGATCCGTTGATTGGCCGTGACAAGGAAATCGAGCGCGTTGTCCAAACCCTATGTCGACGCCGCAAAAACAATCCGATTCTGGTGGGCGAAGCCGGTGTGGGGAAAACAGCCGTTGCGGAGGGGTTGGCGCATCGGATTGTGGGCGGGCTTGTTCCGGACATTCTCAGGAACGCTCAGATCTATGCCCTTGATATGGGGGCGCTGTTGGCCGGCACAAAATACCGGGGCGATTTCGAACAGCGCATGAAAACTGTGCTCAAACAGTTGACCGACAACAAAGATGCCATTCTTTTCATTGACGAAATCCATACGTTGATTGGTGCCGGTGCCACATCAGACAGCACGCTGGACGCTTCGAACCTGCTGAAACCGGCACTTGCCGCCGGTCGCTTGAAGTGCATCGGAGCCACGACTTATACCGAATACCGCCAAGTTTTCGAGAAGAATCATGCCCTGTCCCGGCGTTTCCAGAAAATTGACATCGTCGAACCGACTGTGGCGGAAACCGTCGAGATCCTCAAGGGGCTGAAAAACCATTTCGAGGCACACCACGGCGTCAGGTACTCCCCCGGAGCTCTCACCGCCGCCGCCGAATTGTCTGCCAGATATATCAACGACCGTCACTTGCCCGATAAGGCTATCGATATCATTGATGAGGCCGGCGCGGCTCAACGCATCTTGCCCAAATCCCGGCAAAAGAAAACCATCGGCAAAAACGAAATTGAGAACATCGTCGCCAAAATTGCCCGGATTCCGCCTCGGAACATTTCTCAAGACGACCGCGCCGCGTTGAAAACCCTTGATCAAGACCTCAAAAAAGTCATATTCGGTCAGGATGCCGCCATTGATACGCTGGTACAAGCCATCAAGACGGCGCGTTCCGGTTTGGGAAACCCGCAGAAACCCATCGGTTGTTTCCTGTTCTCAGGTCCCACCGGTGTAGGCAAAACCGAAGTTGCCCGTCAACTCGCGTACACCATGGGTATAGAGCTTGTACGTTTTGATATGTCGGAATATATGGAACGTCATGCGGTTAGCCGTTTGATTGGCGCGCCTCCGGGTTATGTTGGTTTCGATCAAGGGGGGCTGCTCACGGAACAGATTGTCAAGAAACCCTATAGTGTGGTATTGCTTGACGAAATCGAGAAAGCCCATCCGGACATCTACAACATCCTGCTCCAAATCATGGATCACGGCACCCTTACTGACAACAACGGGCGGCAAGCGGATTTTCGCAATGTTATTCTCATTATGACGACCAACGCCGGAGCCGAGGCTATGCAGAAAACCATTATGGGTTTCTCAGCCAAACGGGAGACAGGCGACGAAATGAGCGAAATCAAGCGTGTTTTCACGCCGGAGTTCCGAAACCGCCTTGATGGGATGATATCCTTCAAGTCCCTTGACAACGAAATCATTCTCCGGGTGGTAGACAAGTTTTTGGCCCAGCTTGAAAGCCAATTGAACGAAAAGAATGTGACTGCCTGTTTTACGGATACACTGAAAACCTGGCTGGCCCAAAAAGGGTTCGATCCGGCTATGGGTGCCCGTCCCATGGCGCGGCTGATTCAGGATGTGATTCGCGCGGCTTTGGCCGATGAACTGTTGTTCGGGCGGCTGGCCAAAGGCGGAGAGGTGACTATTGATGTTGATCCGGACTGCGAGAGCGTCAAGCTGGTGTTTGAAGGGGAGTCGTAAGAAGAGTCTACGGTTATGTGCGATAATGATTCATCAAACACCCGGCTAAGATAATGCAACGCTCCTCATCGGTCAATTCGCCGAGACTCAGGTGGAGAGGCAGACAGCTTGACGTGTCAGAGCTGATAATATAAGCGGTCACAGAAGAGAGGCTCTGTTCACAAATGGTGCGGATTCCCGGAATGAACAACCAATCGCCAGTATGAAAGGGTAGCGCTTCTGTTGTGAAAGGGGTTTCGGAGCTTGAAGCGTTTTCCGGGGTTTGTTCCAACAGAAGCGGCAGCAAACCCCAATTGATGAGATTGCTGCGATAACGCTTGGTGGCGTATTCGCGGGCGATGTTGGCCCAGGTGCCGAGAACTTTCTGACAGGAAGCCGCCTGTTCCCGAGCTGAGCCGTCGCCGGGTTTGTTGGCAAAAACCAATGTGCCGATGCCGACAGAATCAGCGTTGAGCTCGAATGTCCGGTCACCGTTTCCGTTAGAGAGAACAGCTTTGACGACATCAAGGATAGTGGCAAGTTCTGTTCGCAGTTCAGCGGAAACATTGTCTGTGGCGCCAGGATCAGCCGTGTTGGCAGTGATGTCCGAAATAACATCCGTCCCGTTTTCCCGCCACACCTGGGCCAGAGATCTAACAGCCTTGGCCAAAGGGACATAACCCGGATCTTTGCGGGACAGGGTGAAGGAAGCGAGTTTCTCCGGATTGGAGCGGTAGGAAGAAGTTTCCCCGGAGGGGATAAGCTCGTCCGTGGTGGTGACGTCGTCTGTGATGACCGAAGCCACTTTAAGCAGCAGATGATCGCTGAGAGCCGGGATGACCGGCCAGTCGGCGATATTGGGGCCCAAGGCGAGGGGGAAGCTGTGCCGGGGACGGCCGACACCGTTATAAACGCGGTTAGCGTAGGGCGTATTGTTGAAAGTATAGACAGGTTTGCTGCGGGCATTTTCGCCGGCGGCGGTCAGACGGCCGCCGTTTTTGGCTGTGGCGGCAATACTGCGGGCATCCATCAACGCCACAGCCGCGATCTGGCCGTCGTCAGGCTTAGAGCCCTCCCGGTTGGGGAAATTTCTCGTGGTATGGCGGATGCTGAAACCGTTGTGGGCGGGGACGTCGCCGGCACCAAAACAAGGACCGCAAAAAGCGGTGCGCACGGTAGCTCCCGCAGCCAACAAAGAGGAGAGAGCCCCTGTTTCGGTCAGACGCATCATAATAGGCTGGCTGGCCGGATAGACACTGAGGGCAAAAGCTTCGCAACCGACGGAGCTGCCATGAAGAATGTAGGCTGCCTCCGCAATATTGTCATAGGTGCCGCCGGCACAACCGGCGATAATGCCTTGATCAACATGGAGTACGCCATCAATGATTTTGTCTGTGAGGCGCAGGGGCAGATCGGGACGATCAGACTGCATCGCCGCGGCTTTCTCGGTTTCCCGCAGAATATCAGCCAAGTCGGTTTCCAATTCAGCGATAGTATAGGCGTTTGACGGATGGAAGGGCAGGGCGATCATTGGTCTGATTGCGGACAGATCCACCAGGATCATGCTGTCATAATAGGCCAAGGGTCCGGGTTTGAGTTCGGCGTAATCGCAAGCCCGGCCATGGAGCAGCAGATAATCACGCACGACGGTATCTGTCTGCCAGATCGACGTGAGACAAGTGGTTTCCGTGGTCATAACGTCGATACCCATGCGATAATCCATGTTCAGATTCGCGATGCCGTCACCGACGAATTCCATGACCTTATTCTTCACAAACCCGTTGGCAAAGACGGCTTTAATAATTGCCAGAGCCACATCTTGAGGGCCCACTCCGGGTTGAGGTTTGCCGGTCAGCCAGACAGCGACAACCTGGGGATAGGGGATATCATAAGTTCTGCCCATAAGCTGTTTGACAAGCTCAGGTCCGCCTTCACCAACGGCCATGGTACCCAATGGGCCATAACGGGTATGGCTGTCCGAACCCAGAATCATTTTGCCGCAACCGGCCATAATCTCACGCATGTATTGGTGGATAACGGCTTGGTGAGCCGGGATATAGATGCCGCCATATTTTTTGGCGACGGATAAACCGAACAGATGGTCGTCCTCATTGATGGTGCCCCCAACGGCACAAAGGCTATTGTGGCAATTGGTCAGCACATAGGGGACGGGGAACTCTTCCAACCCACTGGCGCGGGCGGTTTGGACAATACCGACATAAGTAATGTCATGGGAGGCCAGAGCGTCGAACTTGACACGCAGTCCGATCTGTCCCAAGACAAGGTCTTCAGGGATGGGGGACACATTATGACTGCCCAAAACGCTGTGGCTTATGGTCTGGCGTCGTCCTTGATCCATCAAGCCTTGTTGATTCAAAGAAGCTTCGGCGGACTCATCCGGCAAGACGACCTCGTTGCCGTTTCGTATGTAGACGCCGTTGGGATAAAGTTTAATCATTTCTCTTCTCCTTTTTTCGCGCATGTCAGGCAGTTGTTGGACAGCTCTATCGGCAAATCCGGTGCTGACAGGTGGACTGTGGTTGCTGAACGAATTCTATGTCTATTGTCTATTTTTCATGGCGGATTGTCAAATTTCTCAGGAGGCAATTATATCATCAGCGGCTGGGCCTGGGCCGACGCCGTCAAACGGGACGACACCCGCTTCGACATCTTGGCCACCGTCACCTACGCCAGCGGTGCAACCAAAGACCGTCGCCGGGCCGCCTTCAACCCATGTATCACAGGGTGGCAATACACCTCAGGGGTCTTCACCCTGGGAACCGGCAACACCACCGCCGACCTGCCTGTCAAAATCACCGTCAGACTCCGCTGGAACAAACAGGCCAACCCGGCCTATTTCGACAACATTCAGCTCATCAAAGACAACGCTCCCACCACCCTGGCCTCAACCTTCTCCCGCAAACAGGACTATACGTATGACAATTTAAACCGGCTCACCGACATCGATACCACCACTGACGCCCCGGTCAACACCCATTACAAATACAAACTCTCCGACCGGAACGCCCCCAACCAATCCCAGTACCGCACCACCTTGGTCAGCACCGAATTCATCGGACTCAGAGCCTACAGCTACACCTTCGATGTCTTGGGAAACATCACGAAAATCACCGAAGGAACCCGGGCCAACCAACAAGAAACCACCGGCAGCGGGTACG
>Ga0082212_10004844_pt1 | contig 18583 bp, 16 predicted proteins | sample TergutNt197P3_FD_71548 | JGI IMG/M metagenome (GOLD analysis project Ga0082212, IMG submission 71548) | Neocapritermes taracua P3 segment gut microbial communities from Petit-Saut dam, French Guiana - Nt197 P3 | ecosystem: Host-associated > Arthropoda: Insects > Digestive system > Gut ...
CCAGCCGGTGTTTTGAGTGCGAAAAGATATTTATCGCTTGATTTATTGGGTAGTAAAATTTGGCGGTGTGGCTTCGTTTCGAGTTGGAAATCGAGGGGGTACAGTATGTTGTGGCACTACCCATCGGAACCGTCATTGTGTTTGCGGCTACGTTTGTTTTTTGTCAGTTCGGCTCGGTGCTTGTCGGCACGTTCGCAGAAAGGTCACAAAGCACATTTCACAATCAAAACGGTAGTTTGTTTCCGTTAATAGTATATAATGAACCAAACGTTAACAGAGTATGCAATCGTAAGATTGCGCAAAAACAACAATGCAATACCTTCTCGGAATTGACTGCGGTTCAACAATGGTCAAAGCGGCAGTGTTCGATACCGACGGCAAGGAACTTGCCGTCGCTTCTCGCAAGGTGGAACACATCTATCTGTATCCCGGCTGGTCGGAAAACAATATGGATGACCTCTGGACAAGCATCTGCGAAGTCATTCGAGAAGTGCTTGACCTGTCCGGCATTGATCCGAAACAAGTGGCAAGCGTAACTTGTGCCGGACACGGTAACGGACTCTATCTCGTTGCCAATGACGGCACCCCCGCCCGAAATGGAATCATTTCTTCCGATGCAAGAGCACGAAAGTACATCGAACAGTGGACGCAAGAAAAAGTGCTTGACCGAATTTTGCCGAAAACAATGCAGTCGATCTGGGCGGCACAACCGAACGCCCTACTGCGCTGGTTGGCAGAATGCGAACCCGAAACGCTTGCCAGAACGTTGCATCTCTTTATGTGCAAAGACTTTGTGCGTTATCGTTTGACCGGCGAAGCGTATATGGAACTGTCCGATATGTCGGGAACGAGTCTTATTGATGTCGGCAATGCCTGTTACGATGACGAAGTGATCGAAGCATGGGGATTGGAACAATGGAAGCAAATCATGCCGCCGCTCAAACGCTCGGCAGACATCTGCGGAAAAATCACGGCAGAAGCGGCGAAGTTGACAGGTCTGACCGAAGGTACTCCCGTTGCCGGCGGAATGTTCGATATTGATGCCTGCGGACTTGCTGTCGGTATGACGGACGAGTCCGTCTTCTGTATGGTTGCTGGCACTTGGGGAAACAATCAATTTATTTCCAAAACGCCGGTTGCTCATCCCGACATGTTTATGACCAGTTGTTACAGCATCGACGGTTATTATCTCATGTTGGAAGGAAGCGCAACATCGGCAAGCAATCTCGAATGGTTCATCACGCAGTTCTTTGAAGGAGACCGCAAAAACATTTACGACCAGTGCGACAAATTGGTTGCGAGTACGAAAGCCGACGAATCGGCAATCGTTTTTCTGCCCTATTTGTATGGCGGACCGGTCAGTCTCGACGCAAAGGGTTGCCTGTTCGGGTTGGATGGTCGGCAAACGAAGGCGCATGTGATGCGGGCGGTCTTTGAAGGAATCATTTTCGGACACCGTTGGCACGTCGAGCGGTTGATGCGGTTTTGCCAGCGTCCCAAGACGATTCGTTTGACCGGCGGGGCGGTCAACAGTGCGGTTTGGGCGCAGATGTTTGCGGATATTTTTCAGATTCCGATTGAAATTCCTGCCGGTACGGAACTCGGTTGTTTGGGAGCGGCAATCTGCGGAGCGGTCGCAGCGGGAATTTATCCTTCCTACGAAAAGGCGTGTCAGGAAATGGTCAACATCGACCATTGTTATCAACCGAACACGGCATTGGCAGACGTTTACAATCAGAAGTATGAGCGTTATCGGAAATTGCTCGATGTGTTGGCTCCTGCCTGGACGGACTTAATGTGAGTATTGATACACCGTAACACGTCAATCATTTCCCGTTTTTCTTGTTGCGAAAACTTCGTGTCCTTTGTGTCTCGTGGTTAATTTCGACCACAAAGGACACAAAGGAAGCACAAAGTTCACAAAAAAAATGAACATTTGAGTCTCAATGTCTAATGCCCACTAACTTCGGCTGATTTCGTAGCCCTTACGCTGTTCCCTTGCGATGAACGCCTGCGATTGAGCATCGCCGGTCTTTTCCGTCTTCGGATCCCAAACGATTTCACGTCCCAATCGGGCGGCAATCGCCGAAAGATGGCACGAATTCATCGCTTGAACATGCGTGAAAACATCGGAAATCGGCAATCCACCCTCGCGGATACACGTAACAAAGTTGTCCTTGTGTCCCTGCCACCGCTTGCCGTTGCAGAGTTTGTTAAACTCTTCATCCGGGAAAATTTCTCGCCAGTTGTCCTTGATGTCCTCAAACGGCTTGCCAACGATCCGACCGCGACTGACGTGCATTCGTCCTTCGGTTCCTTCAAAGAGAATACCATTGCCGTCTCTCGACCGGTCGGCAACGTGCATGACGAGACCATTTTCGAACGTACATTTAATATCGAACCGGTGCGACGTATTGTATCGGTTGTCTTCCGTCGGATAACCATCTTTGTACGGCACGGGATGTTCGGCAACAATCGGCTCGAACTTGATCGGCCCGACTCCCTCGCCGAGCATATCCACTGCCCAGAGGGCGCAGTCGACGTGATGGGCACCCCAGTCGGTGAACTTTCCGCCGCTGTACTCGTACCACCAACGGAATTCGTAGTGCGTTCGGCTATTTCGTGGCCAGGCATCTTTCCGATTTCCGTCGTTGACTTCTGGGGTGGCAATGTAATCGACGAGCGGGGCTTGTCCTAACCACATGTTCCAGTCGAGCGTTGCCGGTGCAGCGGCTTTGGGAATCGGTCCGCACGTCGGACTGCCGCCGACATCGCAGGTCATTTTTTCGATTTTACCCAACATGCCTTTGCGAACCATGAGCGTGGCGAGGGCAAACTCGTTCCGTTGACTGCGCTGCTGTGTGCCGACTTGGAACACCTTGTTGTACTTTTTGCACGCCGCACGAATAATTTGCCCTTCTTCGACCGTCAATGTAAGCGGCTTTTGGCAGAAGACGTGTTTGCCTGCCTGCAATGCTTCGACGGCAATTTTAATGTGCCAGTGATCCGTCGTAACAACGGAGACCACGTCGATGTCGTTCCGTTCGAGAATTTTTCGGTAATCTTTGTAGGTGTCGAGCGTGGCACCTCTTCTACCGATGTTGTTGTCTTCTTGTGCCATGTCCATGTGCAGTGAATCGACATCGCAGACGGCGACGATGTCCACTTTTCCGTTGAAATCGCGGGCATCGCCTCGTCCCATGTCGCCGACTCCGATGCAGCCCATGCGGAGTCGGTCGCTCGCCTGCTGGGCAAGCACCGGTTGTTCACTCGACATAAAATAGGGAACTGCACTGACTGCCGAAGCGGCAATGGCGGATTGCTTCAAAAAATCACGACGTGTTGTTTTGCTCATAAAATCTCCTGTATTGAAGGATTGAATACCGGAACACCCGGAAACGTTCCTCCCAGTGTACCCTGTTTCGGGTGTTTGGGCAAGTGAACCCTCGTTGGCAGTGGGGGTTGATTTTTTTTGGGAAATGTGTATCCTTGCTTTGTTTCCGCGTCAAGACTTGAAGAGAAACTGACGAAAAAGGAAAGAGCGAATCCTGTGCCGTTTTTTTCAAAAATGGTGTGCAGCGGTTCAAAATGGGAGTTTCGCCCCAGAAGTCGAATAATTTTTGCCCTTAGAGGAGATCACAGTGACCAAGACACTTAATTTTACCCGAAGAACCGCCATGAATGTCGGTCCCCAATTTTTTCCCTTTTCTCATCGGAGTTGTCGTGCGCAGTACCTGTGTACAACACTTGTAGCCGAGGATGAGGAGGACGACGAAGACGAAGAGGATGAAGAGGATGAAGAGTGGGAAGACGAAGAGGACGAAGAATGGGACGAAGAGGACGAGGAAGAAGAATGGGATGAGGATGACGAAGATTGGGACGAGGATTGGGACGAAGAGGATGAATGGGACGAAGAAGACGAAGAATGGGATGAAGACGAAGACGAAGAAGATGATGAGGACGGTGAATGGGAAGAAGTTGATGACGAAGAATAATCGGTCGTTAGAAAACCTGCCCGAACAACCCGGGAGTATCGTTTAGCAGGACTTTCGGGTTGTTGCGTCAATGAATATGTCTGTTATCTCGTCGTGGGAATCTCGGCGGCGTAGTGTTCGTTTTCGCGAATCACATCCACCTTGATGCTGTTGGTTTGCGATTGGTACTTCTGCCATTCTTGTGCCCCTACGAACCGAATATCGTTTGCCGAAGTGATCACCCATCTCGCCACTCCAGCAATGCGAGGATCGATGGAGACAATGATGTCGCCGGGTTGAATCCATACCTGCGCTGCCGGACTTCCTTTGCGGACAGCCTTCACGACGATACCGCCGCTGGAAAAATCTACGTCTGCTTCGTTTATCGTAAACTGCGAATACATCCGTTTGTACTCTTGTGCCGGTATTTCTGCATACTCAATTCCCAGGTTTTCCCAGACGAGTTTGTCCCATTCGGCTACTTTTCCTCCGTTTGTTACTGGATTGCTTGCTGTTTTTGGCGCAACGGTAGCAGAGGCAGGGCTTGGCGAAGAACTCCGACTGGCGGCAACTACTCCACCGCCTCTTGGCGACCTGACCGCAACGGAAGCGTCAAGCAGTTCGCCGTTCCGCAAAAACGAAAATGCGACATCTTCGTTTGCTCGTAAACTGAGTAATGCCCGATAAAAATCAAGTTTATTTCGCAATGTATAACTGCCGATTCCCGTGAGCATGTCACCTTTTTGAATTCCCGCCAGTGCCGCCGGACTGTTACTCTCCACGGCTTCGACTTTGAGAATAAACCGCTTAACGGACAGGGAATCGAAATTTGACGGCTCAATTTGTGAGATCGTCAAACCGTGCATGACTTGTTTGTCGGCAAGTCCGCCGATGAGTTCGGCGGCAATCTCGATGACCTGATCGACCGGAATGGCAAAGGCGATGTTGGCGGCTCCCTGCCGGATGGCAACGTTCACACCGATCATTTCACCGTTGATGTTAAACAAGGGACCGCCGGAATTTCCCGGATTGATCGCCGTGTTCGTCTGGATGGCATTCCGATAAACGAGAGGTGAGTCATTGACACCAACTTCCCTGTTAATGTTACTGATTCGACCGTCCGTGAGCGAAAATTCATAACCGTAGGGATTTCCGATAGCCATACAGAGCTCTCCCGGCATCAAATCGTGCGAGCGTCCAAAAGAGATCGGACGGAGCGGCGACCGGGTATTGACTTTGATGATTGCCAAGTCGGTTTCAGGATCGACAGCAACGACTTCGGCAATATACGGCTTATGTTCGACTGAATTTTGCGGTCTTTGGTCGTAAGTCGTAACCTGAACTTCGCGGATGTCCTTGACGACATGAAAATTGGTGAGGATGTAACCACGTTCGTCGATGATGATTCCGGTTCCCATCCCGTTGAAGGTACGTTCGGCATCGGCAGAATTTTTTCGCCGTTCTTCGACTTTGTCCCCCTGAATAAATACCACCGAGTTTTTGTTTTTCTGATAGGCTTCGGTAGCCCAATCTTCTCTTTCGAACGCAAAACTGGTGCAAGCGATCAAAAACAAGCAAATGACGATAATCAGGTGGGTAGTGATAACAAACGTTCTCATTTTGAGTAACAACAACGTTAAAATAGGTATTTTCGTTATAATTTACGCAGTCGCTACAACCGCTTAAATAGGTTTTCGTCATACAATTGTTATAATCTTGACACAGAGCGTTACATGTGGAATAATCGTTAAAGTCTGCCTATTTTGACATGAAGTGGAATTGTTCCAGGAGAAACCAACAGTCCACAAACGGCTCCTCCTGGCAACGGACGGGAGCAAGGTAAAATGCTTTTGAACGTTCATACGAGTTATATTTCATGTTCTTCGCAAACCGAGGATGTTATATTCGATAGGGATCATCAGTCATGGAAATGGCGGCACTAGGACTCGCGTTGGGATACTTCGAAGCCGTGATACAACACGGAGGCGACCCGAATCTGGTTTCAAAAAGAGGCAATGGCGATACGCCTCTCCATTTTATCGCCACGTGGTGGAGTTCCACCGGACATATAAACAGAACAGGCCACGCCAAACTTCTATTCGATACAACATCTCCGTTCAGCCGAGAAGTTGTGTGCCAGTCATCGACGACGATGAAATCGAATGTCTCCTAATCCGCACCCAAGAAATGGCACGATACGTTGCCAACTACAAATAGACTTCTTTCTGCTATAATAGCGGAATGCCAATGGACGACGTGATTATCACTCCAACATCCGATTTGTTCATCGCCTCGCTTTGGTAGGCACCAAAGAATGAGTCGATTCTGCGTTCACTGTTGAGCGGTGTTATTGTATGTGTCTTACCGTTCATTTTTCTCAAACCAACTCCGCAGCAGTAATTCCCTGTCGGTCGGTTCAGATGCCCGATTGCGGTCATTTTTATCGGGACCATGTTCCACACTCCAACCGTCCCACTCGCGGAATGCGTGATACGCCCAATCCCAGCCCTCTTCCTCGAATATCTCAATGCAATCCTTCAAGTACCGATACGAACTGTTTTCCGGTGCCCAGCGAATCGAACCGAACTCGCCGATGTAAATTGCCGCTCCGTAATCTGCCGAAAAATCTCTGACCACCTGCAACGACTTGCGGAGTTGCTCCTTATCCCAAAACTTTCCGTCGGGCATTCTGCCCGGATAAACCAATGGTGGTGTTGCATTGCCGACTCCCTGATGCGTGAATACGTGCGGTTGGTACATGTGAACGCTGTACACGACATTCGGCACTTCCTTCGGATCGAAAGGTTCGAACCATTCCAACGAATTCGGCGATCCCCAGGGTGCCGGCTCGATGACGATTGCCTTGACCGGATCAATTTTTCGGATTTCCTTCGACGTTTTCAGTGCCAATTCACGCCAATTCAAAATTCCCTGTCCATCCGGTATCGGCGGTTCTACCGCTTCGTTCAAGAGATCGTAACACCAGACCATTTTGGTATCTTTGTATTTTCGTGCGAGTTTTTGCCACGTCGCTACGAACGTATCTTGGAATTTTTTCTCCTGAAACAGCGGCATGGCGGAACCTTTATCTTGCGGCAACCGACCTCCCGGAGGTGTGTGTAAGTCCAGCGTGACTCGCACGCCATAGCGTTCGAGTTCCGGCAACATCTTGTCGAGTTGCGCACACTGCCTATCGATCCAAGCGTCGAATTCTTCGACCGTAGCGGTATCGGCAGGACCATTCGGAAAGCCCCCCCAGAGCAGTTGCCAGCGGACGTGATTCGCTTTCCATTTACCGGCGAGCAGATCGAGGTCTTCCTGTTTGAACGTGTCGGGTTGAATCATCACGCCGCGCAGACGGGATAATTCGTGTCCCTTGTAAGCGGGAGTTGCCGGTTTATCAGTCGGTCTTGTCGGTTTTTTGCCGATGACCGTAATCGAAATATCGTCGAACCAAGCGGTGCCCGTCGTGTCTTCGATACCGCACATCAGTATTGCTTCGGTGATGTCAGCGGGTACGGTTGCGAGAAAGACGACTTCCTTCCAATCGAAGGTTCCCCAGATTTTATCTTGTTGTAACCATTGTTTTCCGCTTGGACCATCGGTTACAAGCATCATTTTGATCCCGTTGTAGGAATTCGGCGGTTCTTTGACGTTTTCCGCTTTGATTTTACCGGCAATGCGCAATCGGGTGCCTCGCAGTTGTTCGAGCGGCAATTTTTGCGTTACCGAAGCGTGTTTGTCGCTGCCGTCTGCCGGAAGCGAAATACGCAGAATGCCGTCGTTTAACGCAATGGGGGCGGCACGGGAACCTGTCCAGTGTTCGAGAACATTCGGTTCATCGAAGGAAGTTTTGAACAGGACATCGCCGACCTCGACCGCAAAGAGTGTCGGGACAAACAGAAGAACGAAAAGAAAAAGGGACACACGTCGCATGGAATGACAGGGAAGGAGGTTTTATGCTTTTCCGCTATTCTACCGCGATGTTACACGGGTTACAATGGGTATCCGGCAACCATCTTGCCATTTTGCGTGGAATTTTTTGCACTCTTGACAAAACCGGCGTTGCAAAATAGAATGACTGAAAATTTACGCTGATCAAACAAGGAACAGCGGCACAGAAATTACTGCATGTTCGGTTTCCTAAAAAAATTGCTCCCGCCTGCAAACGAAGAATTTTTTACGCTTTTTGAAGAAGCGGCACATAACTGCACGGAAACGGCAAAACTCTTTCATCGAATCAGTGAAGAAGGCATAAGCGATGCCGCTCTGGAAGAAGCCCGACTACTCAAACAGAAAAGCAATGCGATTGCTAAATCCAGCATTCGTAAGTTAAATAGTACGTTCATCACTCCTATTGATCGCGAGGATATTCAACATCTGGCCAATCTGCTCAATAAGATCACCAAAAGAATTGTCCGCGCATGTGTTCATCTGCACCTTTATCAAGTCGATAGCACCACGTCAAATATAAAATTGCAGGTAACGAACCTGAAAGAGGCAGTAGACGAACTGTTGCCGATCATTCGGTTGATTCGAAATACTTCGCAAGTAGAGGAGGCAACGATGCTCAACAACCGAATGAAAGAAATCGAATCCAAGGGAGACGAAATTATGAACCTAACGATGGCGAAACTTTTTTCACAGGCATTGTTACCGCTGGATGCGATGAAGTATCGCGAAATCCATAAAGACATCGAAAGTGCTCTCAACTGCTGTTACGACGTTTCGGACGCGGTGTTGAGCGTTGTGCTGAAACATAGTTGAGTCCGTACCCCGACGGCGTAGTACATCAATGCGGTTCGAATACGTTAGAATGAAGTACCTCTTCATGTTATTGAAGAAAGAGGGTTACTGAAAAAATTCCTTCTTCGTCACGCGAAATACTTCATAGAATACATTTGCCATGACTTTATTAACCGCCGCCATTTTTGTTTTTGCCATCATTGTCATCATTGACATCGTTCACTATGGTGCGCTGCTCCTCTTTTTGCGGGGTATAGCCCAAAAGGAATGGAACACGTCTGCCGAACCTTTCACGCCAAAAACGGCTGTCATCTTGACGTTGCGCGGTGCCGACCCGTTTTTGAACCGTTGCATCGAAGGACTCCTGCAACAAGATTATCCGAACTACACGGTCTTTCTGGTCGTTGATCATGCCGACGATCCCGCCTTGCCGATTGTGCGGAATACCGTCGAAACATTGCAAGCGAGGAACGTCGAAACCATCGTCGTCGATGAACACTTTGACACATGTTCGCTAAAATGCAATTCGCTGATCCATGCCGTTGAGTCGCTGGACGAATCCTACGAAGTGATTGCCTTGTTGGATGCCGACACACATCCGCATTCGACGTGGCTTCGGCATCTGGTCGAACCGCTTTCGGATTCTCGATTCGTTGCCGCAACGGGACAGCGATGGTACATGCCGGAAAGGGATAATTTCGGTTCGCTCGTTCGCTATCTTTGGAATGCCGCCGCCATCGTACAAATGGTTTTGTACCGAATGGCTTGGGGGGGCTCGCTCGCTTTGCATCGCCGGACGTTCACCGAAGGAAAACTCTGCGATCTCTGGAAACACGCCTTTGCCGATGATGTGAGCATTATGCCGTGCGTTCGTGCCATCGGCGGCAAAACGGCATTTGTACCATCACTCTTCATGGTCAATCGGGAAACGTGTACGCTTGCCGCATTTCATCGCTGGGTCAAGCGGCAACTGCTCTGTGCGAAACTTCATCATCCGGCGTGGAATGCCGTTGTCGGACAAGCCGTCTTGCTCACGATTCCTCTTTCCGTTGCGTTCTTTCTGTTGATTTTTTCGGCAATCGTCGGCAATTTTTCCGCATCGGCGTGGAGTTTGGTATCGCTGTTGCTCTATTGGGCGGGAGTATTCGGAACGCTTCCGATTATGGAGCGGGGTATTCGGAACAAGTTACGGGAGCGGAATGAACCGATGAAACCGTGGACGTTCGGAACGCTTTGGCGGGCTCTCGTTGCCGTTCCGCTGACGCAGATGGTTTACACGTCGGCGCTCTTTTGGTTGTATTTCTTGAAACGTGCTGAATGGCGGGGGATTGAATACAATATCACCGGCAGACGGATTCGGATGATCGAGTACAAACCGTACACGACCGAACATCCCGAACAGGAAGAAGGACATTCGTTGTAATCCTGCGGACACACTTTCTGACTCTCTTAAGACGGAGAGTTCATTTTTGAAAATCAGGTAGTTTGTAGAGACAAGCACTTTTCGCCCACGTTTATGGTATAGTAGTGGACGATGGTGTTTTCATCACTCTCCCGTTTTACCCGTCAATGACATTTCTTCATCCGTGGGCAATCGTACTGGGCATACTGGCGGCAGGCATTCCGTTAACGGTGCATCTGTTGACAAAGCCGCGTCCCATTCGCTTGCCGCTCAGTACGTTGAAGTTCCTGCAAGAAGTCATTCAACAACGCCGCGCTCGGCATAACTTGCGTGATGTTCTCATTCTCCTGTTGCGGACGTTTGCTATCCTATTGATTGCCTTAGCAATCGCACGACCACAGTGGGGAGCGATGCCGCTCATTTCCGATCAACTCGACGGCGATGCCGTGCGAGTCGTTGCTCTCGATGTCAGTCAAAGTATGGCGGCAACAGACCGTGGAGTCGCCGCAATGGAACGCGCCCGAACCCAGGCGGCAACGTTTCTCCGCTATCAGCCTGGCTTGAAAGCCAATCTGCTCTTGGTCGGTGCCGAAACGCATGCTGTTTTCGATTCGCCGTCCGTCAATTTCGAGCAACTTCGGGAAGAACTGGCGAATGCCGAAGTCTTGCCGCAACGTGTCGATGTGCGGAAATTTGTCGAAGTCGCAGGCAAAATGTTGGCACCCATTTCCCCTGACGATCAACGCCGTCGGGAATTGGTCATCGTCAGCGATTTCCAACGCTCCGGCTGGGCACGAATCGATATGACTTCGCTTCCCGAAGGCACGCAAATCCAATGGGAGTCGGTCGCTCCCGCCGAACGCTTGCCGAATCTTGCCATTCTGAATGTTCGAGTCAACGCCCAAGAATGGGGGGGCGGCGTGTCGCAGTGCGAAATTGACATTTACAACGGTACGAACAACCTGCGGCAAATCGAAGTCGAACTGCAAGTCGGTGAATCGCTTTGGAACTTGAAAGCATCCTGCCCTCCCGATGAAATCACCACGCTTTCGCAAGAACTTCAATGGAAGCAAACCGGCTGGCAATCCGGCGAAGCACGATTGGTCGATGTCGATGATGCGTTGTCCGCCGATAATGTCCGACCGTTTGCCGTGCGTATTCCCGAAGAGCCGGTGTATGTCCTTTTGACTCGGCAATCGGCAACGGTAAGACCGTCATCGAGTTGGTTTTTGGAATGTGCTCTGCCCGTTCGGCAAACACAAGGAGAAACAACGGCGGTGCATTGGGTCGAACCTTCCGAAGCCGACACGAACCTGCTGGCATCAGCAGACGTGATTTTGCTCAATCAGCCCGGCAGACTTTCCGAAGAGACCGTCAAATTGCTTTCTGTCTTCTTCCGTCGCGGCAAACCGGTTCTTTACGTCACCTCGGAAACACAAGATGCCGTCAATTTGAAATCGTTGCTCGACACGCTCGGCGAAAGTATCCAGTTGCCGGTTGAATTTACGCCGCCGCCAGCCGGTCAATCGAGACGTGAGTTGACGTTGGCTTCGGTGAGGCGTGATCGTCCGCCGTTCAATGTGTTCGGCGACCATCTGAACAATGTGCTGGGACAACTTCGATTTTCCGGCGGTCTGGATTCTCGACGCATTGAAGGTCGTCCCGATGACGATTTGCTGGCGGTGTACAGTGATGGTTCGGCAAGTCTCGTTTTAGTAACGACCGATACCGGTGCGTTGGCGATTCTCAATGCCGACTTGAATGATTCCAATTTGCCGCGAACCGGTGCGTTTGTTCCGCTGATTGAGGAACTGTTACGTGGTCTGATGGATCGTCGTCTCGGTAACGACACAGCACACTGCGGCGAGCCGATTTTCGTGCAGTTGCCCGGCGATGCGGGTCCCGCCGTGGTGTTGGAGACGTTTGACTTTCGGGGAGCGGACAAAACCTGCGGCGAATTGCTCGACGAAGAGACCGGTACGGTATGGAGTTGGAAAAATCCTGACCAGCCCGGCGTGTATGGGGTCAAGCGGGGCGAAGCGGTTGTGTTTGCTCAAGCCGTTGCTATTCCGGCGGAGGAGAGCAATTTGGAATCGCTCGACTTGCAAACGTTGGCACCACGTTTGGCGGGGGGACATGCGACGTACTATCGCAACATTACAGACGGCGAAGAGCGGCGTAAGGATTCCTGGATGTGGTTCGTCGTCGGTTGCGTGTTGTGTATGCTTGGCGAGGTCGGCGTGATGCTGGCGTTTCGGAATTGAGAATTTACCTGATTTATATCTCTTCTTCCTCTTCTTCCGGTTCTGGTTCGAGAGCGACCCAGCGGACAAGCCGGCAAACGACAGGTCGTCGCGCTTCCGGCAAATTTTGACGTACAGTTACCGCAATTTCCACCAAAAAATCTTCCACATCGACTACTTCCAGAGAGTAAAACCAAAGCGGCTCGCTACTTATGTTCGTCGAAACGGCATGGGTGTCTTCGACGAAGTCTGCTTGATTGTTGGTCGTGCTTAACCCTACTGGATTATCGAAGACCGGCTCCATTTCGATAATTCCGAGTCGGACTTTTGCCAAGATGCTTTCCGCCAGAAGTTCTGCTTGCACGATGTCGCGAGCCATTCGTGCATCTTGGAAGGCGGAGCGAGATATTTCACCGATCACCGTCACTGTTCCGCCCAGGATCGCGATAGAAAGAATGACCTCCAAGAGGGTCATTCCTGCTTTTTCCGATTGCCGACTCATAATATGCAATCCTTAAATAGACATGTTCGGAAACTTATTTTCCCGTTCCCAACGGCTCCATGTTACGAGATTCCAGATCAGAAATCAATCCCCCCCGGCGAGGACAACACTGGAGAACTTTTTTGTGTCTAATGGGGCATCTCGCTCGTAACAAGCGTCCCGACTCGTTCGCCGCGTAAGGCACGTTCGAGATTGCCCGGCGTGCGGAAATTGAAAATCATCACCGGCATGTCATGTTCGCCGCACTTGGCAATCGACTCCTGGTCCATAATCCGCAACCGCTTTTGCTGTACTGCCTCGTAGGTTAATTCAGAGTATAACTCGGCATTCGGGTTTTTTTCAGGATCATCACTGTACACGCCATCGACTTTGGTGGCTTTGAGCAACACATCGGCATTGAGTTCCAATGCACGTTGAGCGGCGGCGGTGTCCGTCGTTACGAAGGGACTGCCGGTGCCGCCCGCCAGTAGGATAATTCGCCCCTTTTCCAGATGCCGAACAGCACGGCGGCGAATGTATTGTTCGGCAACCGCCCCCACTTCAAATGCGGTCATCAAACGTGTCGGATGCCCCGCTAGTTCAATCGCATCTTGCAGTGCCAAACCATTGATAACCGTTGCCAGCATGCCCATGTAATGGGCGGTTGATTCCAAAATGGAAGCATTTGCCGCTTTGAATTGTCCGCCGCGTAAGATGTTTCCGCCTCCCATCACGATAGCGATTTGGATTCCTTCTTGTGCGGATTTCGCAACTTGTTCGGCAAGGATCATGACAGAGGACATGACAATGCCTCGTTCATGGGAAGGACAGAAGCATTCGCCGGAAACTTTAAGAACGACTCGACGCGGTTTGATGACAGACATAATAAATGATTTTAGAACAAAGAAGTTCTCTCTACTGTACCGTCAATGCCGACAAAAAGCAAGCCCATCGGAGATGGACACGTTCTAACTCGAACACTCGAAACGGAGTGCTTGTCAATACATTTTTCAAAGAGTACAATATATTGCATGATGCTAACGCTTCCCTCCAAAGTCGGTCTCATTGCCGGTAAAGGACGTTATCCGATTTACCTTGCCGAAGCACTGAAACAGCAAGGAATCGGCGTGTATTGTCTCGGAATCGTCGATCATGCCGATCCGGTTTTGCAATCCATGTGCGATGCATGGCATCCGCTCGGACTCGCCCGTTTGCAGACCGCCTTCCGCTTTTTTCGCCGACACGGTTTGACGCACGGCACCATGGCGGGAGGAATCAACAAACGGTTGATCCTCGATCCGTGGTTTATCTGGAAGCACTTTCCCGATTGGTTCACGTTCAAAACCTTTGCGCCGATGTTTCTCACCCGGAGGAAAGACAGCAATTCCGACACCCTGCTCGGAGCGGTCGTTGATGCTTTTACCGACAACGGATTTACCCTTTTACCTGCTACGGATTGGATTCCTGAATTACTTATGAAACGCCAAAAATTGACTCGCCGCGGTCCCACCGCCGCCGAATGGAAAGATGTCTGTTACGCTTGGAAACTCGCCAAAGAAATGGGACGCTTGGACATCGGACAATGCGTTTGCGCCAGCGGACTGACAACGGTGGCGGTAGAGGCAATCGAAGGAACGGACGCATGTCTCCGACGTGCCGGCTCGCTCTGTCCGGGTAAGGGATTTGTCGCCGTCAAACCTGCCAAACCGAATCAGGATATGCGGTTCGACGTGCCTGCATTTGGGCTGATGACGATTCAAGCGATGCAAGAGTCGGGAGGAAGGGTACTCGCCATCGAAGCAGACAAGACGATTTTCATCGACCGGCAAGATGTGGTGGACTTTGCCAATCGGCACAATCTCTGCATCGTTTCGGTTCACGAAGACGATACGGTTCAGGAAAATTCCCCCTTTGCGGAATATCCTGATGCGTGAAAAATCAGTAGAGCCGTAATCGTAAATGGCGATTTTACTCTCATAATACAATATAACGACTTTGCCTACTCTAAAACCATGCAACAACGTCTCGAACATGCTCGGTACATCGCTCGTCAAGCAGGCGAACTGACGCTCCGGTTTTTTAATCATCTCGATCAACTTGCCGTTGAGCGAAAATCGGACGAATCGCCCGTTACTGTAGCAGATCGGGAAACCGAACAATTTTTACGGCAACAAATCACGGAACTTTTTCCCGATGATGCCATTTTTGGCGAAGAATTTCCCAATATCGAAGGAACCAGCGGCTTTCGTTGGTTTTTAGACCCCATCGACGGCACAAAGTCATTCATCTGCGGTGTTCCGCTTTACAGTACGCTCATCGGGTTGGAACATGAGGGACGTTGTGTCGGCGGCGTGATCGCGTTGCCGGCACTTCGAGAACTCGTTTGGGCAGGAATCGGACTCGGTACTTGGCATGAAACACCACAAAATGAACCGAAACGGTGCCGAGTTTCCAACTGTTCCGATTTAGCAAAAGCAACATTTTTGACAAGCGAGGTACTGACATTCGACAAAAGCAATCGGCGCGAGGCGTACAATCGACTAGAAAGTAGTGTGCGGCTTACGCGGACTTGGGGAGACGCTTACGGTTACGCTCTGATTGCAACCGGACGTGCCGACGTGATGGTCGATCCGATGATGTCCGAATGGGATGCGGCACCGTTGCTCGTCATTCTCGAAGAGGCGGGAGGACGGTTTACCGATTGGAAAGGCAATGCGACAATCTTCGGCAAAGAAGGAGTCGCAACCAATGGAATCTTGCACGAAGACGTGTTGCGTTGTCTGAATGGAGAACTCCATTGATCGGGAAAAAACGAATGCAAGTGAGACATATTCTGGAACCCAAGAATCAAATATCCTTCTGAACCACGTTCATAATTTTCGCAAAACCGGAAACGTAAAACACGTTGTAAATTTCTTCGGCGACGCTCGTTACGATAAAGTTATCCTTACCGAACGCCCTGAGTTGCATGAGACATATCCGCAAAAAGGCAGAGGAAACGTAAACCACTTCATCGAGATCGAATATGATTCGGACATTTTCGTAGAGGTTTCTGAATTCGGCAATCCGACGCAACAGTTCCTGTTCTAACGAGGAACAAACATGTCCGTCCAGCCTGTCGGAAAATGTACAATGCAATGTGTTGTCGATTTCAGAAAAAAACACTGCTCGTCGAGGTTTTTACAGTTGATAACTCGGGGCATTATACCAGATGTGTACGAAAAAGCAACGCTGCCGTCCGCTTCTTTGCGATAGGCAACTCGTGCCGTCGCATGCATCCAACTGCCGCGATTGACGGCGGTTTTGAGGTTGCCGACGTATTTCACCTCTTTCGAGACCGTAACGCTGTTTCCGAATGTCACGGGAAAGCCTGCTGCCACGCAATTGAACACGATTCGGGCAAGTTCACGTCCGCGAAAATGTCCTAGATATACTGTCCCCCGTCATAAATTGGACTTTTCTGGAATCGCCGTTCCCCGTTTTCCAAAAGGGGTTGGGGCGGACAAAATGACCAATTTATGCCCGGTTACGGTATAACATGCTCCGATTTGGCATTGTTCTGCATCGGCAAGCAATGCGTTGGTGTATTTCGGCGGAATACGAATGGATTGTTCATAACTCCCAACATTTTCAACATCGAACATGCCTCGCTTGTTAGCACAAGTGAGCGGCGAATGCCAAAGACATCCCGATCGTTAGAGAGAATCGAGTTGAATGGTACAGGTTCAATGGTTGACCGGTATGAGACCTAGCGAGGTTTTCAATATGCGGGTCGGCGACATCGACCGGAGCCGGAACAATGGACTGTGGTACTACTCCCCAAAACATAAGACCGAGCAACATATCGGGAAAAAACCGATTCCACTGGGCAAGCCGGAAAGGGGGCTTGCTGAACGGGGCGGCACTGAACGGGGCGACAAAGGCGATACTGGACATAGACCCTCCTTGACATCGTAATGCAATGGCGACCAAGGAGGGCAGTATCATAACCGAGTCAAGGAGAATCGATCAAGATCAGTTTTGCAAAACGACATGCTTTTAGCAGAGAAGACATGCCGTGTCAATCGGGGTACGCACCAGAAAACAAAGGACAGTGCCATTCGTTCCCCGATCCTTGTTTATTCCTTTTCCATAGAGTACAATTTGCACAGTGCGGAAAGGGTTCCCGATTTTTCTTACGTCCAATCCATGCCAGACTCGGTTGCCAAAACAATGTTCCAAAAAATTTGGGATACTCATGTTGTGACTCCATGCGAAGATGAAGTCGATTTGCTTTACGTCGATCTGCATCTCTGCCACGAAGTGACATCGCCGCAAGCCTTTGAAGGCATTCGGACTGCGCGAAGGTATATCCGACGACCCAATAAGACCTTCGCCGTTCACGATCACTGCGTTCCCACAATTGACCGTAATTTGCCGATTGCCGACCTGACGGCAAAAACGCAAATCGAAGCCTTGCAAAAAAATTGCAGACAGTACGGCATCAAACTGTACGATTTACATGATCCTAATCAGGGAGTCATTCACGTTTTCGCTCCCGATGTCGGACTCGTTCATCCCGGTATGACCGTCGTTTGCGGCGACTCGCATACCGTAACGCATGGAGCGTTCGGAGCCATCGCTTTCGGTATCGGAACAAGCGAAATCGAACATGTCTTGGCAACGCAAACGATTCGGCAAAAAAAACCGAAGACGTTCCGAATTCATGGCGAAAATCCCCTTCCCGCCGGTTGTACTGCCAAAGACCTGATTTTGCACATCATCGGTCAACTCTCGGTCTCCGGCGGCGCAGGTTTTGCCGTTGAATTTACTGGACAACCCTTCACGGAACTCTCGATGGAAGGACGAATGACGGTCTGCAATATGGCAATCGAAATGGGCGCGCGATTCGGAATGATCGCTCCGGACAAGAAAACGTACAATTACATTCTCGGTCGAACCTACGCACCGGATCGGAACTTTTGGGCAACCGCCGTTAAAGATTGGGGGGAATTGCCGAGCGATCCCGATGCGGTCTTTGACAAAACATGGACGTTCGATGCATCCAAAGTCGAACCGATGGTAACGTGGGGAACCAATCCCGGTCAGTCCGCTCCGATTACCGGAAAGATTCCGACACTCGATTCATACAGCGATCCCAACGAGAGCAAAGCGGCGGAGTCGGCATTGAAATACATGGATTTGCGTCCCGGTATGGCAATCAGCGACATTAAAATTCAACGGGTGTTCATCGGTTCATGTACGAATGGTCGGATCGAAGATTTACTGGCGGCGGCGGAAGTCGTGAAAGGAAAGCGGATTGCCAATGGGGTTCGAGGAATGGTCGTACCGGGCAGCGGTCGGGTTAAACGGGAAGCGGAGGCGGAAGGACTGCATCATATTTTCGTGTCGGCAGGATTCGATTGGCGCGAACCCGGTTGTAGTATGTGTTTGGGAATGAATGCGGATTTGCTCAAGCCGGGCGAACATTGTGCATCAACGAGCAACCGCAATTTTGAGGGTCGGCAGGGAAAGGATGGTCGCACGCATCTTGTTTCCCCGGAAATCGCCGCCGCCGCAGGAATTGCCGGACATTTCGTCGACGTGCGAAAATGACACGTCGTGATGCAACTATAGGGAACCTCTAACAACCTCATTTTATCCGCTTGCGGAGCGGAAGTCCAGCATTTTCGGCAAAATTGCCGCCGATTCGCCACTTTTCACGCCCAAATCCCCTAAAATTCCCTCCGAAAATGGC
>Ga0082212_10004845_pt1 | contig 18580 bp, 20 predicted proteins | sample TergutNt197P3_FD_71548 | JGI IMG/M metagenome (GOLD analysis project Ga0082212, IMG submission 71548) | Neocapritermes taracua P3 segment gut microbial communities from Petit-Saut dam, French Guiana - Nt197 P3 | ecosystem: Host-associated > Arthropoda: Insects > Digestive system > Gut ...
GTCGAAAACCCTCGACGATTGAGGAGCAGAATGATTTGCCCCTTTTCCGAGAGTGTTTCGTGAATCGCCAGGTGCAGTTGCCGATGAATGGCACCGCGAGTTGTTCGCAATCGGACCTCTTCTCGGAGGTCAACGATTTGAACTTCGGGTAATCGTAAGTTGTTGACGCGATGGGGCATGGAAAGGAGCGAATGAAAGCCGGGAACGCAGCGCAGCGCAGTGACCGGATCAACCGGTGGGGAATCCGGTCGCTCCACTTCGTTTCGCTCCCGGCTTTCATAAAACGTCTCCAGCGACGGCGTTGCCGAACCGAGAATGAGTGGAATCCCTTCTATTTCCGCTCGCTTTCGTGCCACCTCGCGGGCATGGTATCTCGGCGTGCAATCCTGCTTGAACGAATTTTCATGTTCCTCGTCAATCACGATGAGACCGAGTCTTGGCAATGGAGCAAAAATCGCACTGCGAGCACCGACAACAACTTGCACATCTCCCGCAGCAATGTTCGACCATTGCCGATGCCGCTCTGCATCGGTCAAGTGCGAATGAAGAACGGCAACGCTGGCGAACCGGCTTTGAAAGCGACCGACCGTCTGCGGCGTAAGACTGATTTCCGGCACGAGAACGATTGCCTGCTTCTTGCGTTTGACAACTTCTTGGATCGCTTGAATGTAAACTTCAGTTTTGCCGCTGCCGGTTACGCCGTGTAGCAAAAACGCTTCGTGCCGATGCTGCTGAATGGCATCGACAATTTCGGACAAGACGCGGTGTTGATCGGCATTGAGTTGGTACGAGGGCGGTGCTTCTCTGCTGCTGTCTGCCGTCTGCTGTCTGCCGTCTTGTTGCCGGCGCATCGTTTTGGTACGGACGATGCCGAGTTGTTTGAGCGTGTTGATCGGCACGGCGGAACACTTGGCAGCGCGTTGCAATTCCTTCATCGTCAGCGGTTCAGGACTCTTTTGGAGCGTTTCCAAAATATGCAGTTGTTTTTTCGTGAGTACATTCCCCTCCCTTGGAGGACTAGGTAGGGTGCCGACCGCCGGGCGGCAACACGTCGCCCCCTCTCCCTCTGGGAGAGGGTTGGGGTGAGGGCTATTTGTTCCTTCGCCAGTTTCCCCCCACCCTAACCCTCCCCCAAGGGGGGAGGGGACAATAATCACGTCAATCGCCTCTTCAATTCCGTCAACGCTTCGGAATACTTCCGAAACACGTTCGTTTTCGGCACTCCGACCAGTTCGGCGATTTCGTCGAACGACAGCAGGTTCCAAATCCGTAACACGACGATTTCCCGAAGGTCGCTCGGCAACTCGGAGAGTTTCTCGGCGGCTTCTTGTGCCAGGAGCGAATCGTTGGGCACGAACCAATCAGGTTTCTGCCGGGCGGCTTCGGTCTCGTGTTTCTGCCGACGCTCCGCTTGTCGATGCCGACTGACGGCGGCGTTACGAATCGTCTTGCAAAGCCACGCCCTCGGGTTTTCCGGTCGTTTCGGTTGTTCGACCAATTTCAGGAAGGCATCCTGTACGAGGTCTTCGGCGGCGTTCGCGTTCCAACACCGGGCGTAGAGAACCAGTGCCGAAAACCATTGATCAACGATTCCGACGAGTTCTTCCGGCGTAAGATACGTCTGCTTCGCTCCCATGATTTTCCCTATAAAGTGAACGCCTACCGCAGAGCATTATTCCGAAGAATTTGGCAAATGTCAACGGAATGTTTTCCATCGTTACTCAACTGTTCTGAATATTTGGTACAATGAAATCTCCTCCTTCAAAACCGATATTTTGATTTTCTATGCCGATTCATGAACTTGCAGGTAAACCGGCTCCCGCCTCGATCCTCATTGACCTCCACGAACTCGAAACAGCGTATTACAACGCCAAACCAAACGTATCCGATCCGGCACAACTCGTGTCCTTCGGCACCAGCGGACATCGCGGCTGTTCCCTCGATGGCTCGTTCACCGAGTCGCACATCCTTGCCATCGTGCAGGCAATCTGCGATTACCGAAAAGAACAGGGTTACACTGGTCCGCTCTACCTCGGCAAAGACACACACTTCCTTTCCAATGCTGCTCAAAAGACGGCACTGGAAGTTCTCACCGCCAATGGAGTGAACGTCGTTTTTCAAAAGTATGATGGCTTCACGCCCACGCCAGTGATTTCCTGGGCAATCCTTGCATGGAATGGCAAAAACAGCACGAAAGCCGATGGCATCGTGATTACACCGTCGCACAATCCGCCGAGAGATGGCGGCATCAAATACAATCCGCCGAACGGTGGTCCCGCCGATACCGATGTAACCGGTTGGATGCAAAACAGAGCAAACGAGTACCTCAAAGCGAACCTTGATGGTGTTAAGCATGTACCATTCGAGCAAGCCGTTGCCATGCCGAATGTCAAAAGTACCGATTTCGTGGAAGGTTACGTTGCCGATCTTGAAAACGTGATTGACTTGAAAGCGATTGCCGACAAGAAAATCAAAATCGGTGTCGATCCGCTCGGCGGTGCCGGTTTTGCCTACTGGGAACCGATTGCGAAAAAGTACGGTCTCGACATTACCGTCGTGAACCAGTCGGTCGATCCGACGTTTTCTTTCATGCGGGTCGATCACGACGGCAAAATCCGAATGGATTGTAGCAGTCCGTATGCGATGCGGGGCTTGGTCGATATGAAGGACAAGTTCGACATTGCGTTTGCGAATGATCCCGATACGGATCGGCATGGAATTGTCGTGCCGTCTGTCGGATTGATGAATCCGAATCATTATCTTGCGGTGGCGATTCAGTATCTTTTCACGCACCGGAATTGGAAGGGAATGGGCGTTGGCAAAACGTTGGTGTCGAGCGGTATCATCGACAAAGTGGTCGGCGACTTGGGCTTGCAGTTGGTCGAAGTGCCCGTCGGTTTCAAGTGGTTCGTGGATGGACTCTTCGGCGGAACGATTGGTTTCGGCGGCGAAGAGAGTGCCGGTGCGAGTTTTCTGCGGAAGGATGGCAGCGTTTGGTCAACGGACAAAGACGGTATCATTTTGAACTTGCTGGCGGCGGAAATTCTGGCGGTAACAGGCAAAGACCCCGGCATGCTGTATCAGGAAATCGAAAAGAAGTTCGGTAAATCCTTTTACACGCGGGTCGATCAAGCAACGACGGCGGAGCAGAAGGCTGCGTTCAAGAATTTGACACCGGAAAAGGTAACGGCAACGAGTTTGGCGGGAGATTCCATTACGGCGAAGTTGACGAACGCACCGGGCAATGGAGCGTCCATCGGCGGCTTGAAGGTGGTGTCGTCCGGCGGTTGGTTTGCCGCTCGACCATCGGGAACGGAGAACATTTACAAGATTTACGCCGAGTCGTTCAAGAGCGAAGAGCATTTGCAGGAAATTTTGAGCGAAGCGAGCAAAATCGTCGACGGAGCGTTGAGGTAACAGGGTCCGCAATCGTAAGATTGCGAATCTGTGAACAAAAAAGTCGGGGACTTTACAAAAAACGGTTAGAATGACGGTCATGAGAAAATACAAAATTTACCTCGACACATCGACGATCAGTTGCCTCGACCAAACAGAATCTCCAGAACGCAAGCAGGATTCGGAAAACCTTTGGAAAATTTTCGAGGCGGGAACGGCTTATGAAGTGATCGTCTCCGATTTAACGCTTGTGGAATTACAACGTTGCGACAGCACCAAGAGGGAATTTTTTGAGTCCAAACTGAATAATATTAATGCGACGTTCATTTCGGCTTCAGACGAAGTGATGGAACTTGCGGAATTATATCGTGAACAGGGAGTCCTGTCATCCAAAAGTATTGACGATTTGCGTCATATCGCCTATGCTATTGTTCACGGTTGCGATTACATTGTGAGTTGGAATTTCAAACATTTCGTCAATATCAAAACAATCAATGCCGTCAACGGCATCAACCGATTGTACGGTTATCGTACCATTGAAATCGTTTCACCAAATATGCTATTGGAGCAATAAGTATGGATAAATATATTGAAAAAATTCACCGTGTCCGCTACGAACATGAAGAGGAAATGCATGGAAAGTCTTGGGGAGAATGGAAAGAATCCGTTCTTGCCGAAGCAGAAGCGTTTTTGGGACAGAAAATCACTCTCCAAGCGGGAGAACAACCGCCGAAGCACATAGAATCGCCCATTTCAGTTGGAACACATGAACCGAATCTATCCGAAGAAACCGGCGAACGCTGGAAAAGCAATTATTGAAAATGAACAGTTAGACTTTTCTTGCGATTCGGGCTCTGTTCCGGCAACGAGTTTGGCGGGAGATTCTATTACGCCGAGTCGTTCAAGAGCGAGTCGCATTTGCAGGAAATTTTGAGTGAAGCGAGCAAAATTGTCGACGGGGCATTAAGAAGTTAACAGAGCCGCAATCGTAAGATTGCACAACGAAAGCCGGAAACGTAGCGAAGTGATCGGATTGGCTTTATTCATCCGTATGGTTCATTCCGATATGTTCCTTGAGTGCGGTGAGAATATGTTCCGCATCGCTTTTATCGACAGACCACATTTCATAAAAACCTCGTGCAGAACTGTAGGGAACACAGTCTCCAAGCGGCTCACAAGGAATGACGATAATAACGTTGTCTGATAAACCATGACCATAGTGGTCATTATAACATAGCATCGGTTTGGCATCACGACGGTACAAAAAACTGGAAACCATTCCTTCTTTTTTCGCCGTAAATTTGCCTGTGTCGAATGTGAGGATTTCGTCGTTATAATCAGGCGGGAGGACGTTTTTTTTCTTGCGAAGTATGTCGCGAATAACCAGGATGATAATGACAATAAACACAATGAAAGCGGTAATGGACATTGTTATTAGAAACACATCCGCTTCTTCCTTGCCAGAAGTGCGCAGAATATGGAGGTAATTCATGACAAGTATAAAAATCAAGAAGGCAACAAATATCAGAATAGCCACGAGACAACCGCCATTTCGTTCACGCCATGTTTGCACAACTGGTTTTCTGACGACTATGAGCTTGCCGTCTTCTTTGGAAATCGCAATCGTTGAGGTGGGGCTATGTCGCATTGTCGCTTTGGTGGTTCATCCGGGGACTACGGAGTACCTTCGTCCCCGGCTCTTTTGTTTGCAATCGCAATCTTACGATTGCGACTCTGCTCCCTTCACTTCCTGGCGAGGAATGGAAATTGCGAAGGATCGGGTTTGATAGTTGCCGCATACGCTTTGGCTTTCTCGTACCTGTTTCGGCAGTGTTCCCGGAATTCCTCACGGGTCATGTGCTTCGTTTCTTCGTGATGCCGCCTGCGAATCTCGCGGACTCTTTCGACGGCATCGAAGGGGAGATCATCATTTTCCATAGATTTTTCCTCCTAATATAAATTCCGGGGTTGCAATGTAAATTTTTCCGTAATCATTATCCCCGTTGACGACATTGACATGTGTAACCGTTTTTTCATTGGCAAGATGTTTCATGTTCCAAGTAATGACGTAATCACACCGTGAAACAACGGCGTATGCAACGTGCCGTAAGTCGTTTATGGGGGCTTTTGAAAGAACACCGTCAACGGAATAGAGCAACGACAGTTTTTCCGATTGGTCATTTTCGGACAATTCGGTATGGTCTAACGAATTGAGAAACAAAATGGAGCCATCGCCATACTTTTCCACTCCGGCTTCCAGTTCTTCGATAGTTACCGGCGAAACAAACAATTCGTATTCATCCGATTTTTCGGCTACGATATGGAAAAACTCTTTCGTAATCACTTGTCGAATCGGGTCTTGTCCCGGTTCGATCATGATAATCGGCGACGTGTCCAAATACAATCGTGTTTTTCGCATATTCCCTCACACCTTCAAGAAAAATTATACCATCGCTCTGTCTGTCTGCAATAGTCGAAAAGAAATTCGGCAAATCGTTTTACACGCGGGTTGATCAGGCAACGACGGCAAAGCAGAAGGCGGCGTTCAAGAATTTGACACCGGAAAAGGTAACGGCAACGAGTTTGGCGGGCGACACCATTATGGCAAAGTTGACGAACGCACCGGGCAATGGAGCGTCCATCGGCGGTTTGAAGGTGGTGTCGTCGGGTGGTTGGTTTGCCGCTCGTCCATCGGGCACGGAGAACATTTACAAGATTTACGCTGAGTCGTTCAAGAGCGAAGAGCACTTGCAGGAAATTTTGAGCGAAGCGAGTAAAATCGTCGACGGGGCGCTGGGGTAACATTTAGCCGGTACTCCGTGCAGAACCCGAAGCATTTGCCAAGGATACGCCCGGCGGTCTTGCGTCCGCCGCTTAGTTTACATCATCACTCCCATTCCTCCGCGAACCAATGGGTTGCCGAACTCGTTCAGCGAATTAGGAGAGCCCAGTTGCCGACGCAAACGATGTTCCTCCGCATTGCCGCGAGTTTCAACCTGTTTGTTGATCTTCTCTTGGACGAGTTGTATCCCCTTTTCACAACTCACCCAACGGTAAAGAATGGTAGAGAGTGCCGACTCCCGAAGATAACCCGCTTTTTTTATGCTGTTTGCTTTCATGTCCGAAAAAATCGGTATTTTCGATACACTTTATCTAAACTATCTTTTCAAATCGGTCGATATAATGGGCGATGTCTCCTAGATGGGAATGTTTTGTATCACCGTATTGAAAAGAGAATCATGTGTATCCCCCTATTCAAATATCGTCTCCATTTCCCCCTTTTGATCGTAGTCGCTTCGGTCTGTTTTCTATTGATGTCCGGTCTTGTGATGTCCCAATCCTCCATTCAGGCTGTTCGTTGGGAGACTGATCTGAACCTTGCGAAGGCACGCGCCGAACAGGAACAACGTCCCCTCTTTCTCCATTTTGTCGGCAATGATAGCCCAACCGCCCAGCCAATGCAAAACGAGGTGTTCGCGAATCCAAATATTGCGTCCCATCTCAACGCTCATTTCGTGATGGTCAAGATCAACGCCGTGGAAAATCAGGCACTTGCCCAGCGATTCTCTGTAACGGCAATTCCGACCGATCTAATCATGCGACCGAATGAACAAGTCATTCATCGTCGAGTAGGTGCTATCCCCGTGGAGCGGTTTGCTGAATTTCTCGCTTTTTTGCAACAAACAATTCAACCGGATACAAATCAGGCTTCCACTCCACCACCGGCGATGGGTTCCTTTCCAGTAACGGCTTCGCAGAATCCGCCGCAATCGGTTCCCGCGCCCGGCACAATGTCGTCCGGTGTAGTGCCGCCGGGTGCAATGCCTCAACAGACAGCAATGAATCCTGCCGCCTCTGGTGTCGCACGTGACCCCTTCCCTCAATCGTCACCGGGCGCACAATACCCGCCGTTTGCACAACAACCACAGACGGTAGCAGGGGCAGTGACAACAGCGCTTCCCGTAAACAATCCACTTCGGGGTTCAGAAACGGCAATACGGTCAACACAGGAACAGAACCCCGCTTCCGTTTCGCCACCCACGTCCCAAATACAAGCGATGTTGGCTGCACCTGCACCCCCTAAAATGATGATTGAAGTCCCGCTTGCGTTGGAAGGGTTCTGTCCGGTCATGCTCTGCGCAGAGGAATGTTGGGTTACGGGAAATCCGGCTTACTGTACGTTGTATCAGGGACACATTTTCCGATTTTCGTCACCGGAAGCCTTGATAACATTTGCCAAAAATCCGGCAAATTACACGCCGGTTGCCATGGGAGAGGACATCGTATTGCAGGTGGATCGAAACCGTCGAGTCAATGGCAACCGAAAGTTCGGAGCATGGTTTCATGGACGAGTTTTCTTGTTTGCGGGTGAAGAAACGTTTGAGATTTTTAGAACCCGACCGGATTATTACGCGGAAATCGCCTTAAAGTACGAAACCGCCCGAAGAGAACAACCGTCCCCCATCGTTTATTAGACTTCTAAGGGTGATTCAGGATCACCTCGCATCACAGGATGCCGTATTGTAACCGACACTTGGCAACGTCATTAGGAGCCGTATGTTGTCTTCGGCATACGCTAAATTCTGAATCTCCACTTCGATTTTTTCGATTTGAAGTTCCTGATGTTCCAATATGGCGACCTCTCTGTCCATGATAGCTCGTTCCACGGGAGGAAGGGCAAGACTCTTCAATCCTTCCAAACCTTCCTGCGTCCATGCGACTGCAAACTTGATCAAAAGATGATTCAAAATACCTTTAATCCTGTTTTTGGTCGCGGTTGCTTCCTGTACAAGCGATTTGCGAAAGGAACATATCCGTCGCAGTTCCCGAGTTGGTTTGTCGGGAATCCAAACTGGTAGTGCCACGAAATACTGTTGCCTGAAATTCACTGCCATCCGGTGTTTTGAGTGCGAAAAGATATTTATTGCTTGATTTATTGGGTAGTAAAATTTGGCGGTGTGGCTTCGTTTCGAGTTGGAAATCGAGGGGGTACAGTATGTTGTGGCACTACCCATCAAAACGGTCGGCAAAAAATCACAGCGAAGCAACTGTGCAAGGATCATCGCATCAACCTTGTCGGTTTTGACTTTGGCTTCGGCAATAACTTTCGTCTTGAGTGGATTGCCAACGACAATCTTTTCGACGAAAGGTTCCAAAATATCAACGATAGTCCAAGTGTTCGTCGTTGCCTCCAACGCAACCTCATCCTTCGGCGAAAGAACATTTTTGGCGAAATTGACGAGGACGGATGCCTCGCAAATAAAATTTCCGCCATCAAGTTTGTTTCCTTCGCGGTCGAGAATACAGTATTCAACGACATCTTTATGGACATCAAGTCCGACATAACGTTTTCGTGCTTTTTTCATAATGGTTTCCTTCCTCGTGAGTGGATAAAAGTGGGCTAGTTCGGCAAATACCTCTTCGAGATCATATCTCAACCGGGTTAGTCGTTCGGGCTGGTCAGTTATTGGGACCGAAACGAATCGGCGAATGAAATATCCGGGTTAAAAGGCGACTCCCGGTAAAGACCAATTTCGAAAAATGGTGTAATCCCAAGGATGCCGAATATCGACGATTTTGCGAAAATTTTCGTCGAAAATGCTTGACTTCCGCGCCGCAAGCGAGTAAAATGGGGTCGTTCGAGTTCCCTATCGTGCTCGTGTTTCATGATTATTCGATGCCCGCGTAGCTCAACTGGTAGAGCGCAGCATTCGTAATGCTGAGGTTGTGAGTTCGATTCTCACCGAGGGCTTTGATGTAAATGTAGTAGGCAGAAAGGTTTAAGACTTACCTTTGGACGTTCCAAAGTGCTGCAAAAATGCTGGAATAACGGGTACTACCCGGTATTTCTCAACAATTCAGTATAAGGAACCAAGAAATGCCAAAAACAAACATTCCAAATTACCGGCTGCACAAGGCATCCGGGCAAGCGTTCGTAGAACTCGGCGGTCGCCGATTTTATCTGGGGAAACACGGGAGCAAGGCAAGCCGGGAGGAATACGAACGGCGGATTGCCGAATATCTCGGTAACGGGCGTAAATTACCGCCGACTTATACAAAGTCCGGTATTTCCTGCCAAGAATTGGCGGTACACTTCCTCGAATGGGCGGAAGAGTATTATGTCAAAAATGGACATCAGACCGAATCTTTCGGTCATTATCAGAGAGCCGTTGCCGCATGGGTCAAGCATTACGGGCACGAATCGGTCGATGCTTTCACGCCGTTATCCCTTGTTTTCCTGCAAAAGCAGTGGGTTGAACAAGGTTATGCCCGGCTTACGGTCAATTTTTATGTCGGGATCATCAAACAGGTTTTCAAGCACGGAGTAACGTTCGGCTGGGTGGATGCTCATACTCATTTTGCTTTGCAGGCGGTGAACAACCTCAAAGCCGGACGCACCAAAGCCCGTGAATATCGGAAGGTCAAGCCGGTTGATGCCGCAATCGTGGAGAAAACGCTCCTTTTTATGCCCCCAATCGTTGCCGATATGGTCAGGATTCAGCGGCTGTGCGGCATGCGACCGCAAGATGTCCGCAACATGCGGTCGTGCGACATTGACCGGAGCGGGGATGTTTGGCGGTATGTCCCCTACACTCACAAGACCGAGCATCTGGACAAACACCGGATCATTGCCGTTGGTCCGCGAGCGCAGGCGATTTTGATGTCGTATCTGTTGGAAAAAGAGGACACGCCGGAAGCATTTTTGTTTTCGCCCAAAGATAGCATCAAGCTCCACCGGATTGAAAGACGCAGAAACCGGAAGACTTTTAACAAAAAAGGGCAGGTGCAGCCGTCCCAGCAAGACCGGTCAAAACCGAAGCCCAAAAAGCAGCCGGGGGATCAGTACACGAAGGATTCCTACAACCGAGCCGTGAAGCACGCTTGCGAACTGGCAGGGGTCGCTTCTTGGACACCGAACCAGTTGCGGCATTCGGCAGGAACCGAGGTACGGAATAAATACGGATTGGAGCACGCCCAGCGGGTTCTGGGACACGCTAACGCCAAAACGACGGAAATCTACGCCGAACTTGACTTTGAAAAGGCGGCGCAGGTTGCCCGTGAAATCGGTTGATGGTAAAATCTGGGCGGTTGTGGGGAGTGATTCTTCCCGTTTTCCAACGGACGGTACTGCACAGGGAACAGCACAGTGAGCGGAGAAATTGAACCGGCAAAAGACTATTACATTCTTTTTTGTGATACTGAAGCTCCCGCTCCCACACTCGACGTTTACAAAAAAAGATGCAGGCAGCAGGATGTGTTGATAGCCGACAAGGCATCGTATGTATGGGGTTATGCTGGCAAATTAACTCGTAAACAAGCAGAGGCGGCTGAACTTCGCCTAAAATTAGAGTTCTGGGAAAGATTCCGTAAGGACTGGGAGGCTTCTGGAGAAAAATTTGAAACCAACTTCGGGTTTTATTTTGACTTTGAAATTGCTGATCGTAAACCAGGGGCACTGGATTGTCTCGCAAAACTATCGTCCGATCTTGATTTTCTTTCTTATGTTTCCCCTCATCATAGTTTCATGTTTTATCCAGATAGACGCGAGGTGCAAAAAATCGAAGAAACACTGAAATCCCTGCCGGAACGAGACCACCCTGATTTTCATTGTGTTTTCTGTGTATTAGAGTTTGTCAAAACGCACTGGTCTTATGTAAAACTATTGTCATTTGAAGAACTCTCGGTTGGTTGGGAGTACGTAGAGTATTGCTCAAGTATGAACTTACTACGGCATACGGCGGCATCATGGGTTATTTGGGAAACATTATGCGACGAATTCAGAATAAAACAGAAAATGTGCGATTCCGTTAGTCCAGAGGTCATGAAAACAACCTTCGAAACAACCGTCCGTGATGACAAAAAATATATCCCGTCATTAGAGTTTCCCCAGTTGGTCGTTTTGGCGGAATGCGTTGATATTGTCAACAGCATTAGAAATGCAGATGGTTGCGAAGACTTCGAAAACACATACGCATCACGGGCAATGGATGTAGCAATAGAGGAACTGGCGGTAGGTTCCTATGAATTGGAGAAAACATTAGAAGGAATAGAGCAAACAGAGTTAGATATAACGAAGAACGAACTCAGAGCAATGGTGGTAAAACATTTTGCAAGGATACAGGGGCTGCAATTAAAGGTAGAGAAGAGAATGGAAGAATTAAAGGCAAATGCTGAGCGAAAAGCCAACCGTGAAGATTCAATAGCGATACTTGCTCCAGTCCTCAAAGAACTCCAAGAAATCAAAGTGGCAGTGAAAAAAAATGCGGCAACAAGTAAAAAGGGGTTTAATTCTTTGAAGCCGGTAACTCATCTATCACCTGCTGCCACACCGCCTTATCCCGCCCCGCCAATTACCGAAATACCAAAGTCAAAGAGCAAATCTTCACAATCCAACAATCCAAAGGAAATTCCAAATAATGGCGAGAGCAGAACAATATACACTGAAGGCGTTGAGGCGTTTCTTCGCAGATTGGTGAAGACTTACAAAGATGGCACGCTAGAACCGGAAGCTGTGGAGGAAAGCTTACGCAACTCTAATCATGTCTCAGCATTTCTGGCTGACAGACCGGAATTCAAAGACAAAAAAAGACCGACACAGGCTCGTAGTATCGCGTCCGCCCTAGATCATGGTCGTTGTGAAGAGTGGACAGATCGACACAAAATATGGAAAGAGCTTAGCGGCACCCCGCCTCCACGTCCGCGTAAGATGTGGGATTCAAAACCAGCAAACAAAAAAATTGAAGACAACGAAGACGACAACGACGGCGGCAAAAAAGCTGGCTCAAGGAGTCCGCTCCCGAATAGTCGTCCCGGTTTTAATACCGTAGAAACGGGACGAATAGAGTGTAATTCCGCCGTAGAGGATTATTTTCTGGAATTAAATACCAGCTTGGATAGCGGAAAAATAGACTACACACAATATCGCACTCTTTTTGATGAACTGACACCGTTGATAGTCGCAGAGTGGATTAAGGAAAACTGCCCGGAATTCAAAGACAAAGGTATTGAACCTCTCAAAAATGGCGTGGAATACAGTGATCCATGGCGAGATAAGAGAAATTTTCGATTGTCAAACCCGACTTCTTCGCACAAAAAATGAGTTGCGGGACTATTGTGGCACTGTACATTTTGTTTTTGTACAGTGGATTGTACGACGCACGTTTAAATTTCTCAAAAAACTTTTTTTACACGTAATTTCAGGCTCGGTATTGCGAAATTGGTGTAAATTTTTGTCTTGCAGAATGATGAAATCCCTTACAATTCAGGTATGAAACGAAATGCCCATGTCAAATTTAGTAATACCTAGCTCTGAATTCTTTTCCTCTTCTGGGATGTCCCATATAAGGCGCATGGTACACATAAGCCTTTCTTAAATGTGCCATCTCCCCTCGTTGATAGGGAAGGTGTTACCGCCATTACTGTCATCGGCGGGCTACCTGACACTATTCCGAACGCCAAGCCAAAGTTCGGGGAAGGGAAAAAATGGCTTCTAAAATTATTTTCGACACGTTGGAATTACTCGCCGAAGACCTGGTCTCGCTGACGGAGTCTTGTAAAGAATTTCCGGGCGAGAAACGTTCACGGTCAACGGTAGAGCGCTATGCTCGAAAAGGAAATCGCGGAGCGATACTGGAGACCATTTTACTCGGTGGGCGGCGATACACAAGTAGGGAGGCAATCGCTCGATTTATTCGTGCACAGTTGCGTGTCGAAGCCGAGCGACCGGCTCCAAAGCGTGGGACTATGTCCAAGAAGGATGTGGAAGCAGCGGCTCGCCGATTCGGATTGCCGGAACCGCAAGGAACACGGAAAGACACAAACATTCACGACTTTTCTGCAAAACGGCGGGAAGGTTGACCACCATACAACAAGGACAGTGTTTGCGGTGGACACCGTTCTTGTTTCTAAAGCACACCGCCAAACTGAAAGGAGTTAACCATGCTTGTTTTATCAAGATACAGAGATGAAGTAATTACTATCGGCGATGACGTTCGCATAACCATCGTCGATATTCGTGGGGATCGCGTTCGAATGGGTATTGATGCGCCGCTGAATGTTTCCGTGCACAGAGAAGAAGTGTACGAGGCTATAAAAGCCGCACACAATCCAACAACGAAAGCCGTTGCAAGTGTCAACAGCGTGCCCAACGTTCATTCAACAGCCACTCCCAAAATCGTGGATCGAAAGGGGGTGATGCCTATGCCCTAATTGATTGAAAGAGGGAGTGAATGTTTATGGGGTTCGTTTACTCCCTCTCTTTTTCGTCAAATCCTTCGCTACTCTTTTTTACCACTGGCGTTGCCGGTGGTGGAGTAGTCCACCCTATTTATGTGGGTATGCCACAGAAAGGAAAGTGCCATGAAATTAGTAAAGCAAATGTTTAGGTTGTATGACCTAGTAGAAACCCAGAATGAGGGCGAGTGTCGTTATGAACTCGCCCCATTCCCCGATGACCTGTTCTCCGGTTTCGATGAACACATGGACTACAACAGAGTCGTTGACGAAGATGAAATCTACGCGAAGATGCTCTTTGATTTGACAGGAACCATTTATGGCATCGGCAGTTTTTATCTCTGGACTGAATTCACGGACAACATGTACGATGCCAAAGGAAAAATTCGAGTCGGATTCAAGGACAGCGAGCATCTTGAGATTCAAGACATCACCGACAGAATCCTCGACTTGCCGAAACACTCCCGATTATTCATTTTGGTTAATCGGGAATTCACGGATCACAAGTGGGTCGTTGCCGTTCCAAAAAGTACGGTGTATTGCTGGCTAACATCGCTCGCCCAATGGTTCCGGCGATGCTTTGTCGAAAGAAGTCAATAATTCATTACGGGTAGTGCCAGTTCGGGTGCTAACCGTAAGCCCTGCAAGCGTTCCATGCTTGCGGCGAAACGAGATGGGCAGGAGTCTTACTCCTCTCATCTACTCCAATTCCTAATGGTTTTGGAGTACGAAGGATTGGCATCGACCTTGTAAAAAACTGGTGGCAAACTTTTTCCGCTATCCCGTCATTTCGGCGGGGGTGGGTTTTCCAAACTGCACATCAATGATGTTTGGTGCGGACAAACTGAACATTAACAAAGAAAGGGCATTTACCATGAGTAAATCCTCCATTACATCCAGTTCTAGCGTGGACAATCCGTCAGTTGCCAACATTCCACTCAACCTGCCGCCCGAGTTGCCGAAACGGGCTGATAGAAACGCGGCGGCTGTACCCCGTACCGACCACGCCCCGCCGGAAACACCGACGGAAATGGCGAACGAACCAGTTCCAATCGTGGGCGATGCTCATGAGTTGGCGAATCTTTTCCCGATGTTTGGCGCAGTGGAGTTCCAAGCACTCTGCGACGACATCGCAAAGAATGGACAACTCGAAGACATTATCATGAAGGACGGCAGAATAGTTGATGGCAGAAACAGATATGCTGCCTGTAAGGCACTGGGCATCGAGCCAAGAACCGTAGAACTCCGCATCGATATGCTTAGCAGCATTATCGGAAACAACGTGCGGCGGCGGAATATGTCAAAGCAGCAACTGGCAATAGTAGGTGCGAAATTGTCGATCCTTTCCGAAGAGCGACCAGAATTATTCGCACAGAATCGTGCCATTTCTCTGGAAGAGGCTGGCGAACTTCTAGGCGTGTCGCGGGCGTATGTCCAACACGCGAATAAAGTTTGCACAAAAGCGGTCCCCAGAGTTGTGGCACTGGTTGAGTCCGGCAAGCTACCTCTTAACAAGGCGGCGCAACTTGCTGATGCAACGGATGAACAACAACATGAGGCGGTGAACATCATCAAGATGGGCGGCAAGTGTCCCACGTTCAAACCGGGCGAGGAGAGACCTAAACTGCCGACCCTGAAAATTCAGCTCACCCTTGACTTGCAGAAGGCGATGGAACACCCCATGGATTCCTATGAGCGGGCGGAGGCACTGACGAGGCTCTTCAAAGAAATCAGTGCCGAAGCGTTTGGCAAAAACAGCCCTCGCAAGGAATTTCTGAAAGGCATCGTGGAAGAATGCGCCGAGTATGGGGTGGTGCCTTCTGTTGTGTCAGACCCCGAAGATGATTTAGAAAATAATACTAACGCCGTCAGTTATAAACCTCACTGACATCAGGAATAATGGTGGGGTGGCATTGACCATCCCGCCCATTTCCGTTTCTGGACAATTTGGACACAAATAAATCATTGGTACACTGACGTTAACAATCGGACATCAAATCTAAAAATTGAAAATGACCGCAAAGAGGACAAGAACCCAGCTCAAACGTGAGGCTGCGAAAGAGGCGAACCGTGATCTTCGTGCCGAGGAACGGGTAGCGGCTATGACACGCTATCGAATGTGCATCAATCACCAGACCCTTGAAATGTTGAGTACAGTGAGTACAATTTCTGCGACCGAAACGGTCAAAGAATTTAGCGATGTCGAATACCGCATTTGTTCCGTTGATGGCAATATGCATCCGGTAACTTTGTTTACGATCAAACTGTGGGATTTGATCTTACTCAAATTGACCGAGGTGGTCCCCTATAAAAATAGGTTTCAATGGTACGATAACGACGATAAATATGGGTATGGCATCCCCGATGAGAAACCAGAAAAAGAGTGGTACATTGTTTTAAGCATCAAGACCATCGCTGAATGCTTGAACTTATCGACAAATGCAGATGACCTGGCGCATTTATGCGACCGTATTATTGATGCCATCAAAGTCTTAAAGAACATTAGCATTATCGTTACGGAACGGTTTCGCAAGGAATGTAAAATCGACGGTTATTTGGACGTGGTAGGGGTACAGGAACACGGCGACATTGATGGTTGCGTCATGAAGTCGAACGCAATTTTTTTCTTTTTCATTAATCCGCAACTCATTGCTCATCTTGACACCCAGCCTGTGGGATTGTATCATTTCGTCCATGCGTGGCTTCATTTTTCTGGAAACAGTGAAAATGCTTATGCGGCGGCGAAACGGTTTGGCAGGCTTTACAGTCAGAATACGCATAACCGCCGTGTATCGGAAAATGTGGGTTTTTCAACGCCAATCGGTACTTTGAGAAAACATTTGCCGAGTTTGAATAACGGGAAAGACAAGGAAAATCGCCTAGCGTTGGATAAGGCGATGAAAGCGATCCCCGGTGCGAAATACGGATACGACAAAGACAAAGAGCCGCTAACGTTTGAAGAACTAACGAAGTTGAAGTTGCGGCGTGCCGGTTATGACCGGGTAAAAGTTGCCGTGAGGTTTTTGGAGCACCCAAAAACGAGCGACAATAAAGTTACCAGGGACAAGATTAAAGACATGAATGACGATGCCATGTATGTTACGGATGCGAGTCGCCGTCTTTATGCGATAGAGATTACGGACGAACTTGTGAACCATAAGGGCATACTGAAAAGACCGGAAAAATTGCTTGAGGTTAGCTCCGATGGGGACAATGTGCTCCAAGACGCAGATGACATAGCGGCAACGGAAAATATCGCAACGGTTGATAACGCCGTTCCTGTAAATGCCGAAAAAGTGATTTCCCGTTGAACCGACACCCTACTTTACGGCGATTTTCCCGTTGATATGACACCCTACTTTAGCGGAGCCGACACCCTACTTTAGCGGATCGACACCCCACCCAAGCAGGCATTTGAGCCTAGAAAACAAGATACTTCAAAAACCCTAACTTACAATAACTATCATATTAACTAACATGTTAACTATCAATAACTATCTGATAAGAATTTGCTCTGCTCCGGCGTGGCTACGCCCCGCCTACGCTCCGCAAATTCTAGATGTTTTTTGTGGGACCAGAAAAAGTGTGGTTCTTGATCCCGTTGCCTCTCTTTTCTGGCTTTGATATTCTGCGCCTCGGTTTCTCATTCTGCCGATACCCTTCCAAATCGCCTACAACAGCCCGTAGGGCTATCTTATGTGTTGTTGATAAAAAAGGATTCATTTCTATTTCTGCGCGTTAGAATCGATCCTAAAGCGGTTTAAGGGCATCTAGCGCAGGCACCGCCAAAAGTTAGCTCCGGCATCTATTTCTGCCCGATTCCGGTGGTCTGCGATCAAAAATATAGTGGCGCAATTTTTTTTACAACGAAAAAATCATTGCGCAAATTTTTGCGCATCGTGCGCAAATGTTTTTTCAACGGAAAAAAACACTGCGCAAATTTTTTGCGCAACTAAAAAAAACATTGCGCAGCCGTTCCGATTTTGATTCCGCCGACAAAATTATCGCTGCGCCGGTCTCAATCCTGCCAAAAATTTGCATCATTCTGCCGGAAAAATGAGTCAATCGGCGAGAGGGACATGATAATAAGGTATGCCAACCGCTGGTAAAACTGTTTCTCGCTGCTGTTTCTGACTTGAATTTGCAACGAAAACAACAGGCGATACGACATCTGTCTCTTCATTTGCCAAGATTTTCGTAAGCGTATTTCAGGACGTTGTTGACATATTTGACGGCTTCCGGAATCATATCCGGCGGCAGTTTTAATACTTCGCCTGCCTTTGATGACTTCGTCCAGTAGCCGTGAACAAAATCCTCGAAAGGAATACCATTACAGCATTCACAGGTACACTCTGTGTCTGCTTTAATAGCTACCTTCTTGCTCGATTTAGCCCTTTTCTTCTTACCGTTTTTCTTTCCCTTTGCCTGTTGCTTCCAAGATTGAAGCGATGCAATACTGCAACCGATTTGATCGGCTATTTCTTTTTGCGGGATTCCGTCTTTGAGTAATTGCAGTGCATTTGCTCTTTCTTCCGGCGAAAATGATTTTACTGGCATTTTGTCCTTATTCTTTGTTGGGATACTATGTATGCAGTATAGGTTACAAAAACAAAATGTCAAGTAAAGATTTGGCATAAAACGCCAATTTTTTAAGATACAATAATGGGTATCATCTTCTGCGATACCGTTGTGCCCATTTTTTCTCAATTTGAGGCACATTTTAATATAGATTAAAGTTCAACATTCTCTGCCATAGGAAGGCAAGAATGCCTCAATTATAACCTTTTTCTTTCACGGCGCAAGACCAAAAAATACTTTTTCGTCCACTTTTCAGATAATTGCCGGGATTTTTGTCTCATTCTGTATCAACTTTCACTCTGCTTGAAACATTTTGCAATGACGCATGCAATTCGGTGTGCATAAATTGGTCAAGGGCACATTCTATTCACGG
>Ga0082212_10004131_pt1 | contig 18579 bp, 18 predicted proteins | sample TergutNt197P3_FD_71548 | JGI IMG/M metagenome (GOLD analysis project Ga0082212, IMG submission 71548) | Neocapritermes taracua P3 segment gut microbial communities from Petit-Saut dam, French Guiana - Nt197 P3 | ecosystem: Host-associated > Arthropoda: Insects > Digestive system > Gut ...
AAGGGTTACGCTATGACGGCATTTTTTTGGCGCCGTCATGGCCAAAAGCCCGATGCCGCCAATAATACCGACATTTTGGCGGTATGTCCATAGACTTTTTGGGACGACCTGAGACAGTCAATCTCTGAAAACTCAAGTCCCGCAAGGCTTTTTGTGCTTTGCGGGACTTGCTGAGATTGTTTACTGGTGCCGAAGGGGAGACTCGAACTCCCACGAGGAAACCCCCACTAGACCCTGAACCTAGCGTGTCTACCAATTCCACCACTTCGGCCGGTCTGTTTTTTACTCTTGCCAGCGGACCGAAAACCGAATATATATTGAACGGGTGATTTTGTCAAGTTTGTCTGCCCGGCCTCTCTCCCCCGGCCTCTGGCGGTGGTTTTTATGAAATTGATTCCCGACTGGGAGCTGCAGCCCTCCGGGCTCCGCCCCCGCACGGTTTTCACCATCGGCGTTTTCGATGGCCTTCATCAGGGCCACCGGACACTTATCGATCTGGTCCTCAAAGAGGCCGCCCGCCTCAAGGCCCAGGCGCTCTTATTGACTTTCGACCCCCACCCCCTGACCATTCTGGCCCCCGACGCCGCCCCCCCCTTATTGACCACCGTGGAAGACAAGGCCGAGGTCCTGGCCGCCTGGGGCCTGGATTGCCTGGGTGTTCTCGGTTTTACCCGGGAACTGGCCGGCACCGAACCTATGAAGTTTCTAAACCACCACCTGGCCAGATTCATCGACCCGGCCGCCGTGGTGCTGGGCCCTGACTTCGCTTTCGGCCGGGACGCCCAAGGCGGGCCAGAGACCATCCGCCTCTGGCTGGCCGGTTTAAGCCCGCGGGCCCGCCTCGTCCAGATAGAACCCGTGGCCGGTGACAGCGGCCTATTGTCCAGTTCCCAGATCCGGCAGGAACTCAAGGAAGGCCTGGTGGAAAGGGCGGCCCAGGACCTGGGGCGTTGGTATCGATTGAGCGGTGTTGTGGTCCACGGCCAGGCCCGGGGCCGGAACCTCGGTTTCCCCACGGCCAACCTGAGCCGGATCCGGCAGCTCATCCCCGGCCCGGGGGTTTACGCCACCCTGGTGCGCCTCGACGGCCAGACCTGGCCGGGGATGACCAGCATCGGCTACAACCCCACCTTCGGGGAAAAAAGCCTGACCGTGGAAACCAATATCCTGGATTTCGACCGCTTCATCTACGGTCAGGACCTGGCCCTGGACTTCGTGGCCCGCCTCCGGCCCATGGTCCGCTTCGAGTCACCGGAACATTTGGCCCGGCAACTGGCCCAGGACCGCGAAACCGCCCGTAATCTTCTTTAATTACATATATCTCGCCGGTGCAACACCAGAAATCAGTCAGATATTTTGGAATGAAATAAATAAATAAATATTTATATTGACAATAAGGTGGGGTTATGAGATATTGATTGCAGGTTTAGAGCGGTTGGAAGTATTTTGCTATGCTTTTTTAGGATTTAAGTCTATTTTGGTAACGGCCGTTAGTTCGTTGGCCGGATCCGGTTGGAGTTCCAGGTTCCCGCCTATCCCGTCACAACTTACAACCCACCTCACCATCTTCACTTTTTTACCCCCGTTCAGTGGCCTGGAACACCCGCTTCGCCTTTCACCACCGGTGGAAGGCGAAGCGGTTTTTTGAGGCGCTCTTGACGGAGCCCGCCCCCCGGGATTATACTGCCGCCATGCTCGCCATCATCGACTACCAAGCCGGCAACCAGACCAGCGTCAGGCGGGCTCTGTCCTCTCTGGGCCTGCCCGCCTTCATCACCGGCGACCCGGAACAACTGGCCGAGGCCGAGGGGCTTATATTTCCAGGGGTGGGGGCGGCCGGCCAGGCCATGGGGCACCTGAAAGCCACCGGCCTGGATCGGGCCATCCTGGATCTGGCCCGCCGCCGTCCCTTTCTGGGCATTTGCCTGGGTTGCCAGATCATGCTGGAAGACAGCGATGAGGATGGCGGCGTAACCGCCCTGGGTCTTTTCCCCGGCCACAACCGCCGCTTTGACCGGAGCCGGATCGAGAGGGGGCGGCCCCTGCGCATCCCCCACATGGGCTGGAACACCATCCGGTCCCTGAAACCCAGCCCCCTGTTTGAAGGCCTGCGGCCGGACGATCAGTTCTATTTCGTCCACAGTTATTATCCCCAGCCCGAACCGGAGGACATTCTGGCCCAGACGGAATACGGAGTTCCCTTCGCCTCCGTCTTCGGCCGGGACGGCCTGTGGGCGGTTCAGTTCCATCCGGAAAAAAGCGGCCCGCCGGGTTTGCGCCTTCTGGCCAATTTTTACGGCTTTTGCCGAAAAACGGCTTTGGACCGGACCTGAAGGTGGCCATGCTTTCCCAGCGTCTCATAGTCTGCCTGGATGTCCGCGACGGCCGGTTGACCAAGGGCATCAAATTCCAGGACAATATCGACCTGGGCGACCCAGTGGCCGCGGCCCGCCGGTATTACGAGGAGGGCGCTGATGAGATCGTCTTCTATGACATCACCGCTTCAGCCGAAAAACGCGGCCTCTTTCTGGAAGTGGTGGAGCGGGTGGCCGAAACCATCTTCATCCCTTTCAGCGTGGGCGGAGGCCTGTCCACCGTGGCCCAGATGCGGGCCGTTCTTCTGGCCGGGGCGGAAAAGGTTTCCCTGAACTCGGCGGCGGTCCGCAACCCCAGGCTGATCAGCGAGGGAGCAACGGCCTTCGGCTCCCAGGCCGTGGTTTTGGGAATGGATGCCCGCCGGGCGCCGATCTCGACCGCCATTGCCTCCGGCTATGAGATAGTCATTGACGGCGGCCGCCGGCCAACCGGCCTGGACGCCCTGGCCTGGGCCCGGGAAGCCGAACGCCTGGGGGCCGGGGAGATCTGCCTTAATTCCATTGACGCTGACGGCACCAAGGAAGGCTATGAACTGAATCTGACCGCGGCCGTGGCCGAGGCGGTCTCCATTCCGGTCATAGCTTCCGGCGGGGCAGGACGCCCGAGCCACCTCCTGGATGTTCTAACCATGACCGGAGCCACCGCCGCCCTGGTGGCCTCCATAGTCCACTATCGGGAATACAGCCTGGGGGAATTGAAAAAATATCTGCTGGCCGGAGGCTGCCCGGTGCGGATACTGGACCCGGGCCTGTTTTAAATGCACCACAAAGAAAAGGCGGGACTTGAATTTGCGGAGCAAGGCCCCGAATCAAGCCCCGCCTTTGAAGAACGGGGTTCAAAACCCCGAGGGGCGGGCTGGGAGCGGAACCCCCAGATTTACTGACAGGCCTTTCGGCTCTGGTTATGGTAGGTCTGAGGGTCAGGCCCTCGGCGGGAAAATGGCAGCGCCCCCAGGAGGCGCGGATTAGTCTTCGGTCCGCTGACCGGCCTGAAAATTTCCAGCGGTCGGCCGGAAATATCTGCTCGGCCCGGTCTTTGCATAAGTTTTAGCAATAATCAAGCCAATAATTTAGGGCCCAGGCCGGCCAGAATCTTCTCTCCGGAGTCCGGCCAACCCCAATTTCTGGTGGTCGACCCGGATGTATGCCACATAATAACTGGCAATTCAGCCCCTGGACGGTTTCGCACCGCCCCGGGAAAATTGTTTTAGAGGTGAAAAAATTTTCTTAATAAAAAAATAATAAGATAGATTTATGAAAGGCGAAGAGCGGGAAAAGCCTGATCGATCGGGTTGGTGATTAAATATGGTCAATAAATGTTCAAATACGGTCTGGGTGTCTGCCTGAGACTTGGCTCCGGTGGAAAAGGGGCTTTTTTTCTTGGCAGACCGCCCCGCGATATATATAATTGGCTGTCTTCAAGCCAGACCGCTTTGGATCAGGAGAACCGAAATCGCCATGCCGGAGTTGGAACCAGTCATCGGGCTGGAAATTCATGCCCAACTGAAGACCGCCACCAAAATGTTCTGCTCCTGCCCCACCGTTCCGGGGGCGGAACCCAACACCCAGGTTTGCGAGGTTTGCACCGGCCAGCCGGGCGCCCTGCCGAGCCTTAATGCCCGGGCTGTGGAATTGGCGGTCAGGGCCGGCCTGGCTTTGGGGGCCCGGGTCAATGGAACTTCGATATTCTCCCGCAAGAACTATTTTTATCCGGATTTGCCCGGTGGTTTTCAGAACTCTCAGTTCGACCCGCCCATTTGCCAGGGTGGAGGGCTGGACTTGCCCGATCACGGCCGCCATATCCGTGTAAACCGCATCCACCTGGAGGATGACGCCGGCAAATGTCTCCACGATGAGCAACGGGGTCAGACCCTGGTCGACCTCAACCGGGCCGGGATGCCCTTGATCGAGATAGTCACCGAGCCGGATTTTCGCTCCTCGGGCGAAGTGGTGGATTTCTTGAAGAAGCTCCACGCCATTCTGGTCCGGCTGGAGGTCACGGCCGGCCGCCTGGAAGAGGGCGAGTTCCGTTGTGATGTCAATATTTCCCTTCGGCCGCGGGGGACATCGTCTTTTGGGACCCGTAGCGAGATAAAAAATTTAAATTCCTTCCGTCATGCGGGCCAGGCGGTGGAATGTGAGATGATCCGTCAGGGGGGCCTGTATGAGCGGGGGGAGAAAGTCGAGCGGGAGACCCGGCTCTTCGACCCCGCCCGCCAGGAGACCCGATCTCTGCGCGGCAAGGAAGAGGCCCACGACTATCGCTATTTCCCCCAGCCGGACCTTCCTCCCGTGCTGGTGCCGCCCGAGTTTCTGGCCCGGATCAAGGCCGAAATGCCGCCCTTGCCCGAGGCGGTCCGGTCCGGGCTGCTGGCCCAGGGCCTGACGGCGGAGCAGGCGGCGGTGCTTCTGGACCGGCGGGGAGCGGTGGAATATTTCGAGGCGGCCCGAGCCTTTATGGACGATCCCAAACGCCTGGCGACCCTAATGGTGGAGCTCCTCTTGCCGGCCACCCAGAAGGAAGACCTCCAGGACTGCGTCTGCGGTCCCGTGACCCTGGCCACCCTGGCCCGCCTTTTGGCCGACGGGACCCTGAGCCGTCGGGCGGCCTACGACCTGTTCCCGGAACTGTTGGCCCGGGGCGGCGACCCGGAGGCTCTGGCCCGGGATCGGGGCCTGATCCAGATTTCCGAGACCGGAACTCTGGAAGCCCTGGCTCTGGAACTTATAGCCGCCCATCCGGAGGAAGCCCGCCGCTTTCGGGAGGGCCAGGAGAAACTGCTCTCTTTTTTCGTGGGCCAGCTCATGCGCCGGAGCCGGGGCGCGGCCAACCCCAAGCTGGCCGGGGAGATCCTGGCCCAGCTTCTTAAAACCTGAATCCGGAGAGGGGGAGACCTTGGATCAGAAGACGGTGGAACGGACAGCGGCCCTGGCCCAGCTTGAGATCGATCCGGACCCGGCCGCAGCGGTCCGCTTGGCCGAGGAGATGGCCGGCCTGGTCAAGTCCCTGGGCATCTTGAGTGAAGCCGACGTAAGCGGGACGGAACCACTTTATTGGCCTGTCCTGGATGAATTGGCCGGGCCTCGGCCGGACGAGCCCGGCCCCGGGGCCGAGCCGGAGGCTCTCCTGGAACAGGCCCCGGATCGGGTGGGCCGTTTTTTCGCCGTCCCTAAAATCATTTGAGGTCGGCAATTTAAGGCTATTTGGCATGAGAGCGGGCTATGACCGAGCTTCATAAACTGACCCTGACCGAGGCGGCCCGGCTGCTCCAGAACCGGGAAATCAGCGCCGCGGAAATGGTCGGCGCCAGTTTGGCCCGCATCGAGGCCACCGAGCCCCTTTTTAAGGCCTGCCTGACCGTGGCCGGTGATCAGGCCCTGGCCGAAGCCCGGGGCCTGGACCGGGCCGGACCGGACCCGGCCAAGCCCCTCTGGGGTCTGCCCTTGACCGTCAAGGATGTTTTTCTGACCAAGGGCCTGCGCACCACCGCCGCTTCCCGTTATCTTGAAAATTACATCCCGGCCTATGACGCCCGGGTGGTGGAGCGGCTACGCGAGGCCGGGGCGGTCATTGTGGCCAAGACCAATCTTGACGAGTTCGCCATGGGCGTGTCCACGGAATTTTCCGCCTTCGGCCCCACTTTCAATCCCTGGAACCCGGCCAAGGTGCCGGGGGGGTCCAGCGGCGGCGCGGCCGCCTCGGTGGCCGCCTATCAGGTCCCGGGCGGCTTCGGCACCGATACTGGCGGCTCCCTCCGTCAGCCGGCCTGTCTTTGCGGCTGCGTGGGCCTTAAGCCCACCTACGGCCGGGTTTCCCGTTACGGCATTGTGCCGGTCGCCGGTTCCCTGGACCAGGCCGGGCCCCTGGCCCGGCGGGTGCGGGATTGCGCCTGTCTTTTGGCGGCCGTGGCCGGGCCGGACGAGCGCGATGCCATTTCTTCCCTCCATCCGGTTGAGGACTACGCCGCGGCGGTCGCCCGGCCTCTGGCCGGCCTTAAGCTGGGCCTGCCCCGGGAATTGTGGTCCGCCGTTCATGATTCGGAGGTGAAGGCGGTTCTGGAGGCCACGATCCGCACCTTGGAAGGGGCCGGGGCCAGGCTGGCCGAACTCAGTCTCCCCAGCCTCAAATACGCCGTGGCCGTTTATAATATTTTGGCCTCGGCCGAGGCCAGCACCAATTTGGCCCGTTACGACGGGGTGCGCTACGGTTGCCGAGCCGAGGGTTCGGGTAGCCTGACCGAACTCTACGTTTCGTCCCGTAGCCGGTTTCTGGGGCCGGAAGTGCGCCGCCGGATCATCCTGGGCACCTTTGTCCTCTCTTCCGGCTGTTACGAAGCCTATTTTCAAAAAGCCGCCCGGGTGCGCCGCCTGATCAGGGACGACTATTTAAAGGCCATGGCTGACTGTGATTTTCTTCTGACTCCGGTCTCCCCGTTTCCAGCCTGGGATCTGGGCAGTTTTATCAAAGACCCGGTCACCGCCTACGGGCTGGATTTTATGACCCTGCCGGTGAATCTGGCCGGTCTGCCGGCCCTGGCCGTTCCGGCGGGGCTGGGACCGTCCAACGGGTTGCCGGTGGGGCTGCAGCTCATTGGCCGGCCCTTTGAGGAAAAGGAACTCATCAGCGCGGGCCTGGCCTGGGAAGAGGCTTTTCCGCCGCTGTTGTAAACTTTTTTATTTACGGCTTTTCTTATAGAGAGGTGAACTCATGGGCGCCATATCAGGTTCGACCGGCTCCGGTCAGGCCGACCCGGGCAAAGGCGGGTTCCCGCATTATATGCTCAAGGAGATCCACGAACAGCCCCGGGTCATCGGCGACACTTTGGACACCATGATCGACCCGGTCACCAGCCGGCTGACCCTGCCGAACATGTCGGAACTCAAGCGGGCCTCCCGCCTGGCCCTGGTGGCCTGCGGCACTTCCTACCATGCCGCCCTGGCCGGCAAATACCTTATGGAAAAACTGGCCCGCCTGCCGGTGGATGTGGAACTGGCTTCGGAATTCCGTTTCCGGGAACCGGTCTTGACTCCGGGCCAGGCGGCCCTTTTTATTTCCCAGTCCGGGGAGACGGCCGACACCCTGGCCGCCCTGCGGCTCTGCCGGGAGTCAGGGCTGAAACTTTTGAGCCTTGTAAATGCCACTGAGAGCACCATGGCCCGGGAAGCGGACGCCGTATGGCCGATGGTGGCCGGGCCGGAGATCGGGATAGCCTCCACCAAGGCCTTCACCGCCCAATTGGCTCTCCTGTCGGGCCTGGCCCTGGCCCTGGCCGGTCACCGGGGCCATCTGGAGGAAAGGGAGGAGGCCCGCCTGGTGCGGGCTTTAAGGGATGTCCCGGCCGCCTGCGCCGCGGTTCTGGCCGAAACCGGGCCCATTGAGGCCCTGGCCCGGGACCTGGTGGCCCCGGCCCGGAATGTTCTCTTTCTGGGGCGCGGCCCCTGTTTCCCCATCGCCCTGGAAGGGGCCTTGAAGCTCAAGGAAACTTCCTACATCCATGCCGAGGGCTTTGCGGCCGGGGAATTCAGACACGGGCCCATCGCCCTGGTGGATGAAAATATGCCGGTCATCGTATTGGCCCCCAGCGACAGCCTGTTTCCCCAAATGGCCTCCAACCTGGCCGAGGTCAGCGCCCGGGGCGGCCGGGTCATCTTCATGGGCGACGCCGCCGGCCTGGCCCGGGTTTCCGGTCTGGCCGGCCATATCGTGTTGCCTGATATAGATCCCTTCGCCAGCCCCCTGCTCTACAGTATTCCCCTCCAACTTTTGGCCTACTACGCCTCGGTGGCCAGAGGCACCGATGTGGATCAGCCCCGCCATCTGACGAAAAGCGTAAGTGATGAGCAGGGCTGATTTTCGCAGCGATACCGTCACCCGGCCCACGGCGGCCATGCGCCGGGCCATGGCCGAGGCCGAGGTGGGCGATGACGTTTACGGGGAAGATCCCACGGTCAACCGCCTGGAGAGCCTGGCCGCCGAAAAGCTGGGCCTGGAAGCGGCCGTCTTCGTGCCCAGCGGCACCATGGCCAACCAGGTGGCCGTCATGGTCCACACCCGGCCCGGGGACGAACTGATAGCCAGTTCCTTGAGCCATGTGGTCTGTTACGAGGCCGGGGGCGTGGCCCGCCTGTCGGGCGTCTGTTGGGCCTTGTCTGACAGGCCGGCTTTGAGCCCCGAAGAAGTGCGCCGCCTGGCCCGATCCGCGGGCAACGTGCATTTCCCGGTCAGCCGCCTGGTCTGGCAGGAAAACGCCTTGGGTAACGGCGAGGTGGTGGATTTGGAAGAGATGGAGGCCATCCGGGCCGTGGCCGGGGAACTGGGGCTTAAACTTCACCTCGACGGAGCCCGCCTTTTTAACGCCGCCTGGGCCCTGGGGGTGGACGCGCGGGAATTGGCCGCCCGGGTCGATTCCGTGTCCTTTTGCCTGTCCAAGGGCCTGGCCGCTCCGGTGGGTTCTATCCTGGCCGGGACGGCTGATTTTGTCCGACAGGCCCGTCATTGCCGGAAGGTCCTGGGGGGGGGCCTCAGGCAGGCCGGCGTTCTGGCCGCCGCCGGCTTGGTGGCCTTGGGCGAAATGGTGAATCGCCTGCCCGAGGATCACGCCCACGCCCGTCTTCTGGCCGGCCTCCTGGCGGAGATGCCGGGGGTGGAGATCGATCCGGCGGCTGTCAAAATCAATCTGGTCTTCTGGCGGGCCCCCGGTCTCGACCCGGAAGCCCTGGTGGCCCATATGGAAGCCCGGGGCCTTAAGCTGTCTCCGCCGGTGGCCGGGGTCTGGCGTATGGCCACTCACTACGAGACGGGCCGGGATGATATCCTGGCTTTCGCGGCCCACCTGCGGGAGTTTCTGGCCTGACCTTTTTTTATTCCCCGGATTTTTTCAGATCGTCCAGGCCGGCCTTGATGGCCAGGAGCCGGCTTACCTGTTCCGGTTTGGTGTTTTCGGGCAGACCCAGGTTTTTCAACATTTCCTGGCGGACGGTCCGCAGATAGGCCTGGCGGTCCAGGGCCTCCGGCGGGGATTCGGTGTTTTTTTCATCCGGCATGGCGCTCTCCTTTCGGCATCATCCCTCGGTCCGGCTTAAATCCGGCCGCCCCAGGGCCCGGAACGAGGCGTTTTTTTCAGCCAGACGTTCCGGGGTTTCCTCAGCCGCCCTGGCCTCGGGGCGGCTGTAAGGTCGTCCGGCCACTTCCTCGTAAATTTCGGCCAGCCTGGCCGCCACGCTTTCCGCGTCTTGGAAGCGGTCGCCGGGCTGGGGGGCCAGGGCTTGGCGGAAATATTCCTTTAGGCCGGGCGGCAGATAGGTCGGCCGGCCACCCTCGGCCAGGTATTGCGAAAGGGCCAGCCCGGCCATGGAACCGACCTCCCAGGGTCGGCGGCCTAAGAAGCATTCCAGGGCCGTCAGGGCCAGGGCCCACAAATCGGCGGCGCGGCCGAAGTCCGGCCGGCCGGCTGCCACTTCCGGCGAAAAGTATTGCGGGGTGCCCAGGAGTCTGGTTCCGGAAATCCTGGTTTCCTGGTTCTCTCCACCGTCCACTTCCATATCGTGGGTTTCCGCCGTTTCGGGTGAGGGCTTCGGGTAGCCGCCCAGGGGCCCGTAGTCGCCGATGAGAGCTTGGCCGTTGTTTTCCACCAGCACATTGCGCGGTTTAAGGTCCAGATGGTTCAAGCCCAGGCTGTGGGCGTATTGGAGACCCCGGGCCACCTGGATGAAAATATCCAGGAGGTTCAGGCAGGAAGTCCGGAGTGTGCCCTGGTAAAGGACCCCCCGGCCGCCCGCCGCCAGGCGGGAGAGATCCTGTCCCTGGATATATTCCATGAAGATCATCGGCTGGCCGTGATAGAGGCGCACTTGGTCGCAGGCGACCAGGTTGGGGTGGCGGGCGGGTTTGAGCCAGGCCGCGGCCTCATTGAGGAAGACCTCCCGGGGCAATCGGTCCAGGATGGCGGCCAGGGGCAGTTTGACCGCCAGGTCCAGGTCCCGCCGGAGATCCCGAACCTGAAAGATTTGGCTCAGGCCGCCCTGGCCCAGGGGGCGGAGGACCAGGAAGTCGCCGTCGAGGATCTGACCGGGCCGGAGGTCCAGCCAGAGATGCCCTACCAGGTGGGCGGCATCTTCGCCGGGATCCTCCTGGAGGACGATGGTGGGCGGGTTGGCCGAAGGCGACAGAAGATAGAAGGCCAGGCCGCATTTCCGGCAGACGGAACGCAGCCCCAGATCGGTCGGCCTCAGGTAATAAACGGTCCCGCAACCGGGGCAGGCGGCGTGGTGGGCATCGGGGGCGGCGGCCAGCCGGTCATCCTGGGTCATGCCGGGCCTCGTGAACTCATATCGGAATATTGTCCAATTCCGCGGCTTTCAGGAGGGCCGCCTGTAAATCGACGGCCCGCTGGTGGAATATTTCCGGGTCGTCCGTCAGGGCGTGATCAATGGCCGCGGCCAGGTTGGGCGGGGCCTCGGGCCAGAGGGTCATTAGGGGGCGGGCTTTTTCATTCATGACCACCTGCCAGGGGTCCTGGTCGGGGGGGAAATTTCGGGGATATTCGCCGGTGAGGAGTTTGTAGAGGGAGGCCGCCACGGCCCAGATATCCACTTCCGGGCCGGCGTATTTGAAATTGGCGGCCTGCTGGCGGGGCATGGTGGCCGGGCTTCCCGCCACCGTGCCGGTGCGGGTGTCGCAGGAGCCGCCCCAGCCGTGGAACTTGGCCACGCCTATATCTGCTATTTTGGGCACCAGGCCGCTGTCCCCCCCCAGGAAGATATTGGCCGGCTTAAGGTCACGATGCACCAGGCCCACGCTGGTCTCCCCCCGGGCCTCTTCGTCGACCGCGACCGCGGCCAGGCGGACATTGTGCATATAAGCCAGGCCGTCCAGGGTCGGCATGATTATCGACAGGGCCCGTTCCGGGGAGAGCCGGCCTCCGGAGCGGACCCGTTCCTCTTCGCAGGAGCCGCCCGAGCAGTATTCCATCAGCACGAAATAGGCCCCGCCGTAGCGTCCCGATTCGAACAGGCGGGCCACGTTGTGGTGCTTCAAGGCCCGGCCCAGGGCGGCTTCCCGCAGAAAACTCTTGCGGGCCCAATCGTTGTCGGACACTGCGGGAGGCATGACCTTCAGGGCCAGCTTGGTATCGCTCTTCTTCCGAGACACCAGAAACACGGCCGAAGTGGCGCCCTGGCCCAGGGTTTTTTCCACCCGCAGACCAACCAGGGGGACCAGATCGGCGATACGGCGGTTGAGGCCCGCCCGCAGGAGTTTCAGGGCGGCCATGGGGTTGGACCGGCACTGATCGCAAAGGGCGTCCGGGCTTCTTAGGGTGGTGGGACGGGTCAGGGGGCGGTTGCAACCGGCACAGGTACTGGAGCGGTGGTGGGAGGTATGGGACTTATCCGCATCGCCCAGGAATATTCTCAGCCACAGAGGGCCCAGTTGGATCACGTCGCCATCGGCCAGTTCCACGCCTTCACCCCGCACGGGCGGCCCGCCCGCTGGTAGCGGTTCGGCCGGGGAACGCCGGCCCACGAGGTGGCCGTTTAAGCTGGTGCCCATGAGGCTGCCCAGATCGCGGATGACGGCCCGCCCGCCGGCCAGTTCAATGACCGCATGGAAACGGGACAGGCCCTCCATTTCCGGCCCGGGCCCGGGATGGATAGCGAGCCGATGGTCCCGTCCGAGGTGGATCAGGGCCGGTTCTGTGAATTCCCAGGTGCCGCTCAGGCCGGCTTCGGCCGACATGATCAATTTGAGATGTGAGGCCGGAACCGTCATGGCCGCCTTCAAATTCTCCGGGCTTCAGTTCAGGCCGTAAACGGCCAGGTAGTCCCGTAAGGCGGTCAGGGAAGTTTCGGTCAGGGGCTCCAGCCGGCCGTGCTGCCGGACAGGCAGCTTTTCCCGGCGCAGAAAGTCGATGGTCTCCCTGATGCCCAGGATGGCCCGCACCGACAGCCCGGTGACGGCCTTGAAATTCTCCGCCGCGTTCTGGCCCTTTCGGCCCGGAATCGGTTGCTTGTCCTCGTCATATACGGCGGTGGTCTGTTCCCGGTCCAGGCACAGAACCACGCCAGCCGGGTTATAGCTGTGGCCCCGGGCAGTGGCCTCCTCGGCCAAAAGCCTAAGGATATCGAACTTGGTGGCCATGGTGGTGATAACGTCATCGACGATCAGCACCCGGCAGTTGTCGGCCAGGGCTCCGGTGACGAATTTGGTCGACTGCCGGCTGGCTTCACCGTGGATTTTGGCTTCCTTGCGGTCATAGTCGAAACCGCGGTCGATCCGGTGGTTCAGCCACAGGGCCAGAGCCGTGCCCACGGCCAGGGCGCTGCCCTTGTAGGAGGGACCGATGAGAACGTCGAACCGGTCATGGAGACCGGTATCCACCAGGTAGTCGGCCATTATCCGCCCCAGGTCGGCGCTGAGGCGGCCGGTGCGGAAGAGGCCGAAGTTCACGAAATAGGGCGTGGGTCGCCCGTCCTTTAGAGTCAGGCCGTCCTGAAAAAACAGGGCCTGGCTTTCGGCCAGAAGGGCGGCCAGGTCTTCCTGATATGGTTTCATGTTATTTTTTGTCCAGCCAGACCATCATTTTTCGAAGGGTGCGGCCGATTTCGTTTATGGGGTGTTCCGCCTCGTGCCGGCGGCGGGCCAGGAAGTTGGGCCGCCCGGCCCTGTTTTCCAGGATCCAGTCCCGGGCGAATTCCCCTTCCTGGATCTCCCGGAGAATTTCCGCCATTTCGGCCCGGGTCTCCTCGGTGATGATGCGGCGTCCCCGGGTGTAGTCGCCGTATTCGGCCGTGTCGGAAATGGAATAGCGCATCCGGTCCAGGCCGCCTTCATACATGAGGTCGACAATGAGCTTCATTTCGTGGAGACATTCATAATAGGCGATTTCAGGCTGGTAGCCGGCCTCCACCAGGGTTTCCCAGCCGGCCTTGATCAGTTCGGTCACTCCGCCGCAGAGAACGGCCTGCTCGCCGAAGAGGTCCGTTTCCGTCTCTTCGGCGAAGGTGGTTTGGATCAGCCCGGCCCGGGTACCGCCCAGGCCGGTGGCGTAGGCCAGGGCCCAGGGCAGGGCCTGTCCATTGGCATCCTGGTGAACGGCCACCAGACAGGGGACCCCCGCGCCTTTTAGATACTCGGAGCGCACCAGGTGCCCCGGGCCCTTGGGCGCTATCATGACCACATTCAGGTCCTTGGACGGCTGGATCTGGTTGAAGTGGATGGAAAAGCCGTGGCTGAACATGAGCATCTTGCCAGCCGCAAGCCCGGGCTTGATTTCCTTTTCATAGATTTCCGCCTGGAGATGGTCGGGCAAGAGGATCTGGATGAGATCGGCCTTGGCCGCGGCCTCGGCCACCGGGACCGGACGGAAACCGTGTTCCACGGCCAGGTCGTAGTTGGCGGAATCCGGTCTCTCGCTGACAATGACTTCCAGCCCCGAATCGCGCAGGTTTTGGGCCTGGCTGTGTCCCTGGCTGCCGTAGCCCAGAACGGCTATGGTCCGGCCCTTCAGCGGGCTCAAGGGGGCGTCTTTTTCGAAATAAATTTGCATGGTCTCTCCTTGTTTATCTGGCGGCGTCCCTGGTAGGGCGCGCTTAGTTTTTCCTTTCCTGCTTGTACAGGCGGCTGCGGGCCATGGCCGTAAGTCCGGTGGAAACCCGCTCCTCGATGCCGAATTCGCCCAGGAGGATGAGAATATCGCGTATCTTCCTTTCATTGCCCGTGAATTCCAGGGTGTAGCTTTTGGGGCCGACATCCAGTATCTTGCCTTTGAATATTTTGCAGAGGCTGCGTATTTCGGCCCGGTCGGCCGGGGCGGCCCGGACCTTGACCAGAACAAGCTGCTTTTCCACGTAGTCGTCTTCGGTCAGGTCCACCACCTTGATCACGTTTATGAGCTTGCGGAGCTGCTTGATGATCTGCTCTATGAACTGGGGCGAGCCGGAGGTGATGAGGGTGATGAGGGAGACCTTGGGGTCATGGGTCTCGGCCACGGACAGGCTCTCGATGTTGAAGCCCCGGCCGGAGATGAGCCCGGTGACCCGGGCCAGGACCCCCGGTTCGTTGTCCACCAGGACGGAAAGGGTTTTGCGTTGGGCTGTCTTTATTTCCATGATTCAGCCTCCGCTTCGGGCCTTGGCCCGGCCGGGGCCGAAGGGCAGCATGTCGCCGATGTCGCTGCCGGCCGCGACCATGGGATAGACCAGGGCTTCCTGGCTGACGATGAATTCCATGACCACCGGACCAGGCGTGTCCAGGGCCGCCTCAATGGCCGGGCCGACTTCTTCGGGCCGCGCCGCGCGGACTCCCCGGGCCCCGAAGGCTTCGGCCAGCCTGACAAAATCCGGCCCCCGGCCCAGGATGGTGTCGGCGTAACAGCGGTCGTAGAATAGCTCCTGCCATTGGCGGACCATGCCTAGGCAGCCGTTGTTGATGACGGCCACCTTGACCGGAAGTTTCTCCTCTACAATGGTCACCATTTCCTGGATGTTCATCAGGATGGAGCCGTCGCCGGCTATGTCTATGACCAGGGCTTCCGGCCGGGCCACCTGGGCGCCCAAAGCCGCGGGCAGGCCGAAGCCCATGACCCCCAGGCCGCCGGAGGTGATGAAGCGGCGGGGCCGGTCGTATAGGAAATACTGGGCGGCCCACATCTGGTGCTGGCCGACGTCAGTGGTTATGATGGGGTCCAGAAACCTGGTCTTTTCGTAAAGGGTTTCGATGACCATCTGGGGTCTGATGCTTTCCGGGTCTCCGGCTTGCCGGTAATCCAGGGCTCCCTCGTCCCGCCAGGCCGCGATTTGATCCAGCCAGAGGCGGCGGGCGTCCTGGTCGTAGGCCGGGTTTTCGCCCAGAAGGTCCAAAATGGCGCTTAAACCCTGGCGGGCATCGGCCACCAGGGGCACATCGGTGTTGATCCTCTTATGGATGGAGGTGGGGTCCACGTCGATCTGGATTATTTTGGCTGCCCGGGCGAATTTATCTAGGCGGCCGGTGACCCGGTCGTCGAAGCGGGCGCCCACGGCCACCAGAAGATCCGCCTCCTGGACGGCCAGGTTGGCCTGATACAGGCCGTGCATGCCCAGCATACCCAGAAAAAGAGGGTGGGTGCCGGGGAAACTGCCCAGGCCCATCAGGGAATTGGTGACCGGCAGGTCAAGCCGCTCGGCCAGGGCCAGGATATGTTCCGAAGCCCCGCTCATGGTCACCCCTCCGCCGGCGAAGAGAACCGGGCGGCGGGCCGCCAGAAGAAGCTCCACCGCTTTGGCCACCTGCTTGGGGTGGGGTTCCAGATGGGGCTGGTAGGCCCGGAGCCTGGCCTTGCCAGCCGGATATCTGAATTCGGCCCGGCCGGTGATGACGTCTTTGGGCAGATCCACCAGCACGGCTCCCGGCCGGCCGGTCTGGGCCACATAAAAAGCTTCCTTGACCAGGCGGGCCAGGGATTCGGTGTCCTGGGCCAGGTAGTTGTGCTTGGTGATGGGCCTGGTGATCCCGACTATGTCTACTTCCTGAAAGGCATCGTTGCCGATCATCATGCGGGGCACCTGCCCTGAAAAGACCAGGATGGGAGTGGAATCCAGGTTGGCCCCGGCCAGTCCGGTCACCGTGTTGGTGGCCCCGGGGCCGCTGGTGACCAGGACCACCCCGGGCCGGCCGGTGACCCGGGCGTAGCCTTCGGCCGCGTGGACGGCCGCCTGTTCATGCCGGGTCAGGATAAAACGCAGCCCGCTCCGGGACAGGTGATGATGAATATCTATGGTGGCGGCGCCGGGATAACCGAAAACGACCTCCACCCCCTCTTTTTTCCAGCACTCGATGAGAATTTGAGCGCCTGTCAGCTCCGTCATTTTAGTCAACCCTGGTGGCGCTCCAGAAAAGCCTGGATCTTGTCTTTGACCGCCAGCTTGGCTTTCTGGATTTTTTTTCGCTCCAGATCCTCTTCCGGTGACAGATAGGGGCGGTGGTTCATTTCTTCCAGCTGGCTTTCAAAAGACTGATGCCGGGCCACCATCTCCGCCAGTTCCGGATTCTCTGAGGCCAATTGAGCCAGGAGGGCTTTTTCATGCGTTTCCATGGACGGTTCCACCTCATCAATCCGACGCGCCGGCGCCGCGGAAATTTATGGAGCCCAGACCCATAAGGTCGAATATCAGGCCCACGCTCTGTTCATGGTATATCTTGGAGTAAACCAGGGCCAGGCCGTAGCACTGGGCCTGATAGGCGAGCTGGGCCCTGTTTTCCAGGGCCCGGTTGTTTTTGAGGTCGTAGCGGGTGAAGAGGTCGGTAGACCATTCGGAATTCAGCTTGAGGCTCAATTCACCCCGGGCTTCCTGGTAGGTATCGCCCGGGAGGTATTTGGCCTCAGGCGTGTCGTAATCATAGGTCAGGGTCAGCCGGTCCCCGCGGCTGTCGGCCGCGGTCAGGCTCAGGTCATGGCTTATGGCCCGGCCGGTGCGGGTGTTGAAGTTGGACACCAGCCGGGTGGAGAAATAGGGGTTGAAAAAGGCTTCCAGATAGGCTTCCAGGGGGCCGGAGCCCCGGTCGTAATAGTCAGTGTCGAAATAGCGGTCTCCGGGTCGTCTGGCCAGGTCGCTGTTGTCGGACAGTTCATAGCTGGTCCATAGCCCGAATTTCAGGAATTGAAAATAGCTGTCAGTTGCCTGGGGCTGAATGCCTAAGGGCTGACCGTCCTCTTCGCCCGCTTCGGTCTCTGATCCTTCGGTTCCCCGGCCCGGGTTTTTGGCTACCAGGCTGTTGGAAAGGCCGTAGCGCAGGGTTTGGCGCGGCAAACGGCGGTCGTGGTGGTCCCAATAGGGCAGCCGGCCCTGGCTCTCCGGGGCGCCGATGTAATTGAAGGCCACGGTGGGCGTTACCTGGTGTCGGGTGGCCGAAGCCCGGCCCGGGCCGCCTTCGAAAATGCGGCTGAAGGTGGTGGCCAGTTCCACTTCGGCCGAGCCGGTCATAAGGTTGTACCAGCGATCATGTCCGGCCGCGGCCCGGGAGGCGGGGTCGGGGGCTGAAGGCCGGCGGCCGGCGGCGGCGTAGGCGGCCATATCCAGGTCGCCGGCCACCTTTAAACTGGTCAGGCCCAGGGCCCTGGTCCAATCCACAGCGGGCCGCAGCCTGATCCGGTGCCCCGTTTCAGTGGTCTGGCTGTTTTCATCGGTCTGGCGGTAAAAATGGTCGTAGCGGGTGTTCAGCGAAAAACGCGGGATCTGGCGGTCTGAAACCAGGATATCATCCAGGCTGCGGCCCACCAGGTCGTATTGGAGGGAGGGCAGGCGCTGCACGGTGTCATGATTACTTTTATGTTGGAGGTTATAGGTGTAGTGGAGCCCGGCCCGGGTCTGGGTCGGCCCGTCCAGCCTTTGGGCGTAAAGTTCGTTGGCCCGGTTGGGGTTCATGGCCTCGTTGATGGTGTGCCCGAAATTTGAGATGAAGGCCCTGGAACTCTGGTCGTAGCCGTCGGGGGCATTGGTGAATTCCCTGAGATAGAGGGGGTCGGAGGCCAGATCCAGGTTGAGGTTGAGATCCCAGTCTTCAAACCGGCCCCGGTTTTGGGCCCGCAGCCAGAAGCGTTCCCCCGTTTTACGGCTATCCGGGGAATTGGTGAAACTGTAAACGCGGTCGGCCCGGTCGTTGATATGGCTGACCTGCCAGAGGCCCCGTCCCCAGTCCAGGTGGTAGCGCCCCTCCAGGGTGGAGGACAGCCCCCGTTTTTCCCGCCAGACCGGGGTGTAGGTCAAATCATGGTTTTCGCCGGTGGCCCAAAAAAAAGGGAGGCCGGCCGTCAGGCCGTCTTTGGAGGAGATGGCCAGGTTCGGTCGGAGCAGACCGCTCTGGCGCTCGGTTTTGACCGGAAAAATGAAATAGGGAGTGGCGAAGAAGGGCAGGGTGCTGCCCGCGCCTTTTAAAACCACTCCCGTGGCCGAGGCGTAACCGCCTTCGGTTACGGTCAGGTGTTCGGCCTGGATGGTCCAGGGCGGGGTAGGGCCGTCGCAGGTGGTGGCCGTCGCCTCGGCCGCCTGAAACTTCTTTTCACTCAGGCGTTCTATCACCGTGCCGCTTAAGTAGTAATGGCCGCGGGAGAAAAAGCCCCGGCCCTGATAGAGTTTAGCCATGGACAATTCCAGGTTGACTGCGGCACGCTCGGCCTCCACCGTGAAATCAGGTGCCTGTAGGCGGACAGAGCCGGCCGCCTCCGCG
>Ga0082212_10004846_pt1 | contig 18578 bp, 18 predicted proteins | sample TergutNt197P3_FD_71548 | JGI IMG/M metagenome (GOLD analysis project Ga0082212, IMG submission 71548) | Neocapritermes taracua P3 segment gut microbial communities from Petit-Saut dam, French Guiana - Nt197 P3 | ecosystem: Host-associated > Arthropoda: Insects > Digestive system > Gut ...
AGTCGTCCTGTTTTTGCCCGTCCAAGCTAAAAAGGCAGTCGCCGCCGTTTCGCCGCAGCCACATCGAATATGCGTACGGATCCGCCGGTTCCACAAAGTATGAGCCTTTGAGCCCGGCCGGCAGCCCGTCGAGAAAGCTCCGGTTCCCTTCGGTCCAGTCCAGCTTCAAATCGAATATGAAGCTCCCGCTGGGATACCCGCTTTGGTCGTCTTCCGCAAGCACGAGGGAGTAAGCGCCCCTGTAGCCCGCGACCGCTTGTTTTTCCTTGACCCCTATTTCAAACACGGCTTTTTCTTCGTCCTCAAATGTCAAATATCCATAGTATTCGATCCCGTCCGGCGGGTTTTCCAAAAGCGGCGCGGACCATCTCCCCCAAGTTCCGCTGCTCACGATGCCTTGCATCAAATTCAAAACCTCGGTGTCATGCTTTTTGCCGTTTTTGCCGATGGCATAAATGGTTTTTTGGCCGTTTTTGTCGTTCTCATACGAAAGGGAGACGATGCCATCGAGCCAATACAGCGGATTGGAATAATGTTCTTCATACGAATTGTCATTGGCAAGGCTCGCCCGCGATTGTTCCAGGCTGCCGTCCTCCATCAAAAATATGACGGTGGGCTCCAAATACCATGCATAGTATGCGTCTTTTGGTATTATGCCTATGCATGCGTCCGCGACCCTTTCATCGTATGTGTTGACCGGGAAGGGCCCTTTTTTCAGCTCCGTGTTTTCCCCGTATTCGAACAGATAGGAATACCCGTCGACATACTCGGCCATGTTGTATGAAGCGTCCCATTTTTCGAGGTCGTACTCGATTTGCGCCTTGCCGTCTTTTATCGTTATCGTCACGAGGCCGTCTTCGTCCCGGCGCACCTTCGAGCCGTCTTCGACCGGCGTTGGGCCGTTTGTGATATCTTCCGTCGTTTGTTCCGGTTTGGTATTTTTGGCGGATTCCGAGGTGTCGCCCGTGCCTCCCTCGTTTTCAAGCAGGGTGATCCGGCAGGCCGGAAGGCATAAAATGCATAAAAGCGCGATAAGCGCCGCCAATCGTTTTTTCATCATAACCGCCCCCGTGATTTTTATGTTTTTGCAATATTCCCAAAATACCACAAATATGTTAACCCGGTGTGTCGTAAAGTTTACAATTCATCTACGGATCATATATGAAAGTTTAAAAATGTTATGGTATATTGCATCTAAAATAAAAATTTTGCGTTTGGGGGAATTGGGGCAAATGTCAGCGAAACTGCAGTTTTTGGGTTTTTCCTCTTTTTACATAACCACCTCGGAGGATACCCGCATTTTAATCGACCCGTATCTGAACGACAATCCCGTGTCGCCGAAAAAGGCCGCGGAATTTGAAAAAGTGGATTTGATCCTGGTCAGCCACGGGGCGTTCGACCATCTCGGCGACGCCGCCGAAATAGCGCTGCGTTACGGCTGCCCCGTCATATGCGGGGGGGACAGCAAGCTGCTTCTTTTGGAGCGGGGGGTGCCGAAGTCCCGGCTGATCGAGACCACCTGGGGGCTCACGGTGAAGGCGGCGGGGATCAAAGTACGGCCGGTCGAAAGCCGGCACCGCTCCTGCGTGACCCTGAACGACAAAAGCCAGGTCGCCGCGAACCCGCTCGGCTTTGTCATATATCTCGAGGACGGCACGCGCATATACAACGCCAGCGACACCGCGCTGTTTTCCGACTTGAAATTGATCGGGGAGCTGCACCGCCCCCACATCGGGCTGATCAATGTCACGATTGAAAACTGCTTCGATTTTCTGCCCGAATTTCTGACCGGGGAGATGACCGCATATGAAGCCGCCCTCGCCTCGCAGTGGCTGGGGCTCGACTACGCGCTGGCCTGCCACTACACAAACAAAAACTGCGACGATGTGAACGAGTTCGTGAGGCTGCTCGAGACGGCGAACTCCGGGGTGAAACCCGTGGCCTTGGATGCGGGCGGGACATTCGAGTATTCGCCCGGCGGCCATGCGAAAATATATCAGGCAAATTAAAATAAAGGGAGAAACATATGGAAAAGAAAAAAATAGGATTCATAGGGCTTGGGATCATGGGCAGGCCGATGGCGAAAAACCTGCTCAAAGCGGGATATGAGCTGGTGGTTTACGACATCGACAAGGCGGCAGCCGATGAAGTCGCGGCCTTGGGCGCGGCTTTGGCCTGCGATTCGGCCGGGGTCGCGGAGGCCGCCGAAATAATTGTCACCATGCTGCCCAATTCGCCGCACGTGACCCAGGCGGTATGCGGCAAAAACGGCATAATCGAAAAAATCCGCCCCGGATCGGTGGTGATCGACATGAGCTCGATCGCCCCTGCGGTATCGCGGGAAATAGCCGGGAAGCTGAGGGCGAAAGGCGCGGAAATGCTCGACGCGCCGGTGAGCGGCGGCGAGCCCAAAGCGGTCGACGGCACGCTCGCCATCATGGTGGGCGGCGATGAAAAAATATTTGAGGAAACAAAGGATATACTGCTGGTGATGGGCTCCAGCGCCACATATGTCGGGGAAATCGGCAGCGGGAACGTGACAAAGCTGGCAAACCAGATGATAGTGGCGCTCAATATCGCCGCGCTCGGCGAGGCGCTCGTGCTGGCGGCCAAATCCGGGGTCAACCCCGAAAATGTGTTCAACGCGATAAAGGGGGGGCTGGCCGGAAGCGCGGCGATGAACGCGAAGGCACCGATGATGCTCGAAAGAAATTTCAAGCCGGGATTTCGGATCGAGCTCCACATAAAAGATTTGATCAACGCCATGGACACCGCGCACGAAAACGGATCGCCCGCCCCGCTCTCCGCTGCGGCGCTGGAAATATTGCAGTCGCTCAAAACAAACGGCTCCGGGGCGGAGGATCACAGCGCCATTTTGAAATATTACGAAAGACTCGCCGATATACAGATCGGGGAAAGGAATGATGATTGACCATGTTTGAAACGTTTGAAAGGATAAAATGCCTTGCCCCCCTCGAAAACAGCCTGAAACTGAGCGCGGAAAAACAGCTTGCCATGTATTACCGCATGAACCTTATACGGCTTTTCGACACGAATGTGAAGGATTTGTGGATGGCGGGCAAAATATACGGGCTCGCGCACTCGTATGTGGGCGCGGAGGCGATCGCGGTGGGGGCCTGCGAGGCGATAGGGCCCGCAGACGCCATCACCAGCACGCACAGGGGCCACGGGCACTGCATCGCCAAGGGGGCGGATCCAAAAAAGATGATGGCCGAGCTGTTCGGCAAATATGAGGGGTACAACCACGGCAAGGGCGGCTCGATGCACATAGCCGACACCGAAAACGGAATGATGGGGGCCACCGGCATAGTGGGCAGCGGGATGCCGCTCGCGCTCGGGGCGGCCTTCGCCGCAGATTATCTGGGCAACAAGAGCGTGGCCATTTGCTTTCACGGCGACGGCGGCGCCAACCAGGGGGTTTGGCACGAATCGATGAACATGGCCGCGGCCTGGAAGCTGCCGGTGATATTTTTGATCGAAAACAACCAGATGGCGGTGGGCACCGAGCTCTCATGGGTGAGCAAAGAAACCGAATTGTACAAAAGGGCGGCGGGATACGGGATGCCCGGAGTGCAGGTGGACGGATTCAACGTGTTCGAAGTGCACAAAGCGGTAAAAGAAGCGGCGGACAGGGCGAGGGCCGGGGAGGGCCCCACTTTGATCGAGGCGAGCTTCCTTCGGCTTCTCGGGCATTTTGTGGCGGACGACCAGTGGTACCGCGACATGGACGAAGTCGCGCCTTACTGGGAGCTCGACCCGATAAAGCGAATGAGGGAATACCTGCTGTCCGGCGGCGTCGCCGAAGAGCCCGAAATCGCCGCGATCGAGGAAAAAACAAAAAAAGATATAGCCGGGGCCATTTCTTACGCGGAATTCGAATGCAGCGAACCGCCGGCAGGCACGCTGTACGACGACATATACGCCGACGGCGAAATTATTATATAGAGGAGAAAAAACATGGCTGAAATTACCGTGAGACAGGCGATAAACGAAGCTTTGGCGGAAGAGATGCGGCGCGATGCTGCCATTTGCGTGCTCGGCTGCGACGTGGGCGCGAGGGAAGGGCCGTTCGGGGTCACCAAGGGGCTGTTGAAAGAGTTCGGCGCCAAAAGGGTGGTGGATACCCCCATTTCGGAGCCCTCGTTTACCGGGATGGCGCTCGGCGCGGCGGCGCGGGGGCTGCGGCCCGTCGTCGAGATATTGTATTCCGACTGGATCACTTTATGCATGGACCAAATCGTCAACATGGCGGCAAAAATCCGCTATATGTTCGGCGGCAAAATAAATGTCCCGCTGGTCATACGCGCCCCGTTCGGGGCGGGCGGGGGAGTGGCGGCTCAGCACTCGCAATCGTTCGAGGCCTGGTTCAACCATGTGCCGGGGCTGAAAATAGCGGTTCCGATCACGCCTTACGACGTGAAGGGGCTGATCAAAACCTCGATACGCGACGACAACCCGGTGGTGTTCTTTGAGCACAAGCGTTCGTACAGCCTGAAAGGCGAAGTGCCGGAAGGCGATTACACGATCCCCTTCGGCCGGGCGGCCATTCGCCGCGAGGGAAAGCACGTCACCGTGGTGGCCTATTCGATGATGAGCGAGCGGGCGCTTGTCGCGGCCTCCGAATTGGAAAAAAAGGGGATCGAATGCGAGGTCATAGACCTTCGGACCATTTTGCCGCTCGATTATGCGACCGTGATGAAATCGATCGAAAAAACCGGGCGGGTGGTGGTGGCCCAGGAGGCCAACAAACGCGGGGGCGTCGCGGGCGACATCGTGGCCGAAATCGTCGAGCGGGGCTTCGATCTGCTCGATGCGCCGCCGGTGCGCGTGGGGGGGCTCAACGTGCCCATGCCATACAACGCGGGGCTTGAAAACATGGTGATACCGAACGAAAAAGATATTGTCGAGGCTGTTGAAACAGTTTTGAAGAATTAGGCGGGAGGAATAAAATGTCGTCAATAATGGCTATGCCCAAAATCGGGGTGAACATGACGGAAGCCACAATCGCCAAATGGCTTGTATCCGAAGGGGACCACGTGGTCGAGGGGCAGCCTGTACTCGAGGCCGAAACCGACAAACTGACGCAGGAGATCCCCTCCACCGTGAGCGGAAAAATCGTAAAATTTCTCGCCTTTGAGGGCGACACGGTCGAAATATTGCAGCCGGTCGCCGTCGTGGAGGGAGAAGGGGCGCAAGACCAAAAGCCGCCGGCAGCGCCCGCAGCGCCGCCAGTGCCGAAAGAAGAGCTCGCTCCCGCAAAGGCCGCGCGGATAAAAATCTCGCCGCTCGCGAAAAAGACCGCGAAAAGCTTAGGCATCGATTACGCGCTCGTAAAACCGGGCCGGTCCGGGGCGAGGATCTGCAAGGAGGACATATTAAAATTCGCGGGGCAAAACAAGGCCGGCGAAAGCATTCCGCCGCCCGCCATCGAGCCGACAAAAAAAACCGCGCACGCTCCGGCTGAAAATGCCGCAGCTGCCCAAGTCACGCTCGCGCTCCGCGCGGATATGACCCAGTTTCTGGATTTGCTCAGTAAAATCGAGGCGAACGGCGGCAAGGCGGGATTAGAGGCTATGCTCGCCTTCTGCGTCTCGCGGGCGCTCAGGGAGTTCCCCGAGCTCGCAAATCCGGTAAATATCGGCGTCGCCGCAGATGCAAAAAACGGGCAAATGACTGTGATTTGCGGCTGCGACAAAAAAAGCCTGACACAAATCGGCGCGGAGCTGGAACAAAAACAAATAACGGTGGAATCCAGCACGTTTGCCATTGTAAACCTCGGAATGTTCGAGATCGAATATTTCGCCCCGGCGCCCCCTGCCGCAGGCTGCATGCTTGGAACGGGGACAGTCGCAAAAACGCCGGTGGCAGTGACAAAAAATGGCGCGGACGCCATAGAGATCAGGCCGATGATGAGCCTTGCGCTGTGCTTTGGCCCCGGAAACGCGGACGAGGCGACGGCCGCGCGGTTTTTGCAGCGCGTAAAACACGCCCTCGAAAATCCGGCTCTGCTGTTGTGCATGTAGCGTAAAAAAGTAAAAGGGGTGAATTTTATGTCGTTAGATGGCAAAAGCGCGATAGTCACCGGGGCGGGGAAAGGAATAGGGCGCAAAATCGCCGAGACGCTTTCGGAGCGCGGGGCCTCGGTGATGATTTGCGACATCGACAAAGAGGCCGCAGCCAGTGTTTCGGCAGAAATAAACGAAAACGGCGGAAAAACCGCCCATGTCGCGGCGGACGTTTCGGACGTGGGCGATTTGGTGCGCATGGTCGAAGCGACGCTTTCGGCGTTTGGCGGAATCGACATTCTGGTAAACAACGCGGGCGTGCTGAGCGCGTCGCCAATCGAGCAGACCGACGAGCGGGAATGGGATAAAATCATGGCGGTCAACCTCAAGGGCGCTTTTTTCGCGATAAAGGAAGCTCTGCCCCATATGGGCAAAAACGCGGGAAAGGAAGGCGGGAGCATCATCAGCATCGCCTCATTGGCGGGGCGCATGGGAGGATATCAGAACGGGGTGGCATACGCCGCCTCGAAAGCGGGGCTCATAGGGATGACGATGTCCGTGGCGCGAAAGCTCGCCCCCCTTGGCATAACCGTCAACGCGGTGGCTCCGGGGACCACGCAGACGGATATCATCAGCGCCTTCTCTGAGGAAAAAATAGCAGGCCTCGTGGCCAATATACCGCTTGGCAGGCTCGGGCAGCCCGGGGACGTGGCGGAGACGGTGGCGTTTTTGGCCTCGGAGGGGGCGAGGTTCATCACCGGCGCGGTGATCGACGTAAACGGCGGCATGTTCATGGGCTGAGATAAAGAAAAAAACAACAACAAACCAATATTGCCAGATGCAGAAAGCGGCCGGCAATATTGATTTTTTTTGCTGTAATTTACGTTATTGTGCCAAAACTATTGGTTCGTCCAGTCCTGTATCTTTTCATTGATTTTTTTGTTGTTGAGCTTGCTCAAGTCTTTTATGATATTGGCTATGCTTGAAAGCTGTTCGGCCTTCAAGCATTTCATGTCCGCCATTATTTCGTTCAGCTTTTCGGGCGCGGCGGAAGCGGCATCGAAAAAGTCTCGCGGAGCTATATTAAAATATTCGCAGATGTAAAAAAAACCACGCATGGACGGCAACGATTTTTTGTTTTCTATTGAGTTTATATATCCCGCGCCCTGCCCGAGACACAGGCTCATGTCCCTTGCGGAAACGCTTTTTGCCATGCGCAGCTGCGCTATTCTCTCGGAAAAGAAATTGTCGAATTCTTCGGCATCAAGCATACAAAAACACCTCCGTACCTTATTGTATAGGATAGGCGTTTTAATTTTATTTCATTTGACAGGTTATTTTGCTTGACATATCCGATTAAATACGCTATAATGTGACATATGTGTTATTTGATCGGCATCGAACGCCAAGATCATCTACGGAAAAAGACAAAAAAAGCGCTTGCAATACCATGAAAGCAATCGGCGATTACGCAAAGTGCCGCCCTTTGCGTAAGGAACCGGAGTTATACAGCAAATTGCATAAAACAATGCAATATTACGTAGAATAGCGGCAATATTCTGGAATACAGCTTTGGTTTTCATCATAACAAGGGAATTTATGTCTTTTTTGACACAATTTAAAAAAACGGGCTTTTTTTGGTATACTTAGCACAATATGGAACAAACAGGCAATGTTGATTTTTTTAATGCCACTTTCGTTATTGTGCCAAAACATTGAAGCGGCTCTAAAGAAAATGCCGCAATCCAAATTGAAAATCGCCGGAAAATATGTTTCGGATAAAAAATATTTATCGGCGGAAATAGCCGGATTTGGCGATATATGGAGAAAATATCGGATTTTTCATGAAATTTTCATCGAAATATCCAAAATCGTATTGACTTTAAAGCAAGTGCATGGGCTATACTATAGGCAAACGAAAAAATAAACATAAAACGGAGGGAAACATGAAAAAGACGAAAAAAATCGCGATAGGCATGGCGGTGGCCATGTCGCTCCTGCTGGCATTGGCTCTGACGGCATACGCGCATTCCGGGCGCACGGATTCGCAGGGCGGCCACAAAGACAACAACAACGTGAGCGGGCTTGGCCCATACCACTACCATTGCGGCGGGAACCCGCCCCATCTGCACCCAAACGGCGTTTGCCCCTACTCGTCGGGCTCGTCGTCCTCGACGCAGCCAACGACACAGCCAACGACACAGGCTCCTGCGCGGCCCGCTACGACGCAGCCGCCGGCTCCGGCCCAGCCAGCCACTCAAGCGCCCACGCCGATTCCCGCGCCCCAGCCGCCAAAGCCGCCGTCGGTGGGCGACCCGATCGGCAACGTAGTGTACACCGACATAACGGCGTACATAAACGGGCAGCCCATACCGATAAGCAACATCAACGGATATGCGCACATAGTGGTCGAGGACTTGCAGCATTACGGGTTCGACGTCGTCTGGAACGGCAAGGATAACACGCTGAAAGTGGAGCGCAACAAAGGCAAAGCGATGCAGCCGCTTCCGGCGGAAAAGATACCGGCAGGGAAAAGGCCCGGCGACGTGAGGGCCAAGTATGTTCTGTCCGCGATCAAGGTGTATCTGTCCGGCGAGCTGGTCGAGAGCTATTCGATCAACGGATATATGTTCATTGATTTCGAGCTGCTGAAAAAGTACGGCACGGTGACCTGGGACAAAGCGGCGAGGAAGCTGAGCTGCCGGCTGGATTGAACATGGGCGCGATACTCGGCATAATCGTTTATATCGGCATGGCGGCCTTTATGTATTTTGCGATAGGCGCCAAAAAAAACAAAATCGAACCGAACGACAAAGACGAGGAAAGCCTGAGGGCGGCGATGAGGCGCAGAAGAAACCGCATTGCCGCCGTCGTGGTTTTCATCATTCTGATCTGCGGCGCGATATCGCTGGCGCTTATGTGCCTGCGAGCGTAGAAAGGGGAATAGAAACCCGCCGGACTATATCTTGACTTCGCGCAGGCGCCCCACGAGGTGCGCATAATTTTCAAACGATATGTCCGGCAGCACCATGTCGTCTAAGGCCGGTAAAAACCCGCCCTGCCTTGCCAGCGGCATCAGATCCTCCAGGGCTCCGTCTATTTCGTCCGGTCCCCCGATGAGCGCCTTGGTGGGTATCCCGCCCGCCATGCTCAGCTTATTCTTGTATTTTGCGCGCAGCGCATGGGGGTCGGCGCCCGAAGCGCGTTCGATGGGCCAGGTGCAATTGATCCCGTTTTCAACCGCCATGTCCATTATGCCGTCCAGCTTCCCGGCGCTCCACAGGGATATGAGTTTGATTTCGTAATGCTCGAGCAGCTTGACCACCTTGTTTTGGTACGGCAGCCAAAACTTCGCATAAATATCCGGCGATATGTGCGTGGCGCCCTTGTAGGCGAGGTCTTCGGTGAGCGTGACGAAATCCGGTCTTACCGCCTCAAGCACGGGGCGTAGCGTGCCGATGGCGAAATCGGCCCAATGGGAAAACATATCGTGCATCATTTCGGGCTCCGCGTAAAACGCCTCCATGAAGTATTCCATGCCCATCGCGTAAAACCCAAGGCGAAAGAAGAAGGGGAACAAGTGGATCCCCACGGGGTTTTCTGATTTCCCGTATTTTTCGGCGGCGTTTTTCAAGGCAAAAGAGATTCTTTCGGGGCAGGGCGCAAAGCGCTTTTTGTACTCGGCCCAATCCCCCGGGCTTTTCACCGGATGGTCGATATATCCGTAATACCTCGACGGGGCCTCTTTTCTGCGCTTCACTTTGCCGCCCATGGATTCCGTTTCGACGCGGTAGGTTTCGTCTTCCCAGAGCTTTTTTGCCTCAAAGCCGGGCAGCGGGCCGAAATTGACCGGGATGAGCTCCAATGAGTCCATGCCCAGCTTTTCCTCCGGGGTCTGGCCTTTTTTCAGATGCCCCTGAGACTCCCAAAGCGCCTGCATTTCCATTTCGTAAGGCTCCATCGCCAAAACGGGCAGCGAATCGGTGTCTTTGAAATTCATGATCCTGTTAAATTTTTCTCTCGCGTTCATTTTTTTCTTCCTTGCAATTAATCAATTAATCCAATCCAATTCTGATTTATCGGCCATTTTCAGAATTTCTTTAAAGTCGATCGATAAGCCGGGAAATATTTTTGATTCGATCATATCGCTGAATGTGTATTTTGTCTCAATAACGCCGATTGCGTCGTTGTTTGCATAGACGGTGATTTTATCTTTCGGCAAATCCACAAGCCAAAGTTCTTTGACGCCGTATTTGATATAATTGTCTTTTTTGTCATTGTAATCATAGCGTCCGGTGGATTTGCTGATAATTTCGATGACAAATTCCGGCGCACCCTCGATATATTCGCCATATCTGCCCTTTTTCTTTCTGCTTCTGTCACAATTGACCATGATGTCGGGCTGATATATGTTTTCGCATTCTTCGCCGTTTTTATATAGCTGCAAATAGAAATCATAATATACAAGGCATTGCTGTCCCCTCAGATATGCGCTCATTTCGGCCATGATATATGAACCTATGATATTATGGTTTTCACTTGCGGCGCCTGCCATCAAAACAATTCGCCTGTCGATGAGTTCAAATTTCTTGTTTTTGTTTATGGGATTGCTTGCAAAGCTAAAAAAATCTTCCACCGATATTTCGTTCTTGTGCCCATAAAAATATTCGCCCAAAGGCAATGATGCATTCATAAATATCACCCCTTGTCTATCCGACGGTTTCCGGAAGGTCGAAAATTTTTTGCGTCACCCGGTAAACGAGCAGCGCCGCATCCGCCCTGGTCAAGGCGCCGCCGCCCAAATCGCCAACATCCGGCAAATAGCCGACGGAGCGCACAAAATACCCGGCGAGTTCTTCCGCGCCCACTTCCCTTTGCGGCTCGAACATCGAGCCTGTTATATTCTCGAACACGCGCGCCGCCGCGAGATTTTCGATGGCTTTTTTTGACTCGGGGTCAAGCGAGCCGATATCGGCGTAGGCGGCGCGGCGGCGTTTGAGCATTTCCCGTATGGCGCATAGGCGAAGCGGTTTTCCGCTGTCGCGCAGCTCGAAGTATGTGGGAACTATCCAGCCGCCCTCGTCGTTTTCGTTCCAGGCGTAGACAAGCACGGAATTGAAAACAGTCTGGGTTTTGTTTTCGTCGTTGAAATCAAAGGCGTTTTCGATGTTTCGCGCTATTTCCTCCGGTGAAGCCTGCTTTGCGTACTGGTTCTTGAAATCCTCGTAAGCGGGCTCCCAGGGGTTGGGGTTGTCGTATCTCGGCCTTTTGTCCCAGCCGGTGGTGATCTGCGGCACGAATTGCGCGCCGGTTTCTTTCATGCTGCGCCATTTCGCCGCGTCGCTTTCCATCACCGCCGGGTACGGGCAGCCGGGGGAAGGCGATCCGCCCGTGTACAAGCTGATGCCCTGCAGCCCCAGTTCGGCCGCTATCATGGCCGATTTCGGGATGTCGAAGTTCATGCCTATTATATACGGCTCGGCGACGCCCGCCTTCCCGCACCCCGCGCGCAAAGCTTCGAGGCCTTCCTTTATCCGCAATTCCGCCTGGAAGATATATATTACCGGGCGACCGTCGGCCGTTTTTTGATAATACGGCTTGGCGAATTCCTCTATGTACCACGCCAGGCCGCCGTAGCCGACGGCAAATCTGTGGCTTTCCAAAAGGGCGCACCATTTTATGCTGTTTCTGTACAAACTGTTCAGATAGGCTTTGCGGGCGAAGCTCATCCCGTCGTCATAATGCAGCACCGCGAAATAATCGATGCCGTATGTTTTGGCGAACTGGATCTCCTTATCGACTATCTCCTGCGAAGCGCCGTCGATAAACGCTTCGTTCGGGCCTAAGATCCGTGAAAACCACGGAAGCCTGAAATGATATTTTGCGGGGGAGAGCGAACGGCTCACCACACGGCCGACGCCGCCCTCTCCGTCTCCTATCCATGCGTCCCATCTGATCGCGCCGATGAGCGGGCTCTCGTTTCGCGGGCCGGTTTTTGGGGTTTTCGCGGTATCTGATATATTTGACATAATTTTTTGCACCTTCCGTTTCAGTTGATGTAATGCTACTCTTGGGGGCCGGCATATGCCATGAACAGCGCGAACACCTCGTCTTCCGACAGGCATTTCGACATCACCGAATATTCGTCCGCCGCGCCGTTCCAGCCCGTGCCCCAGGCCGCTTTCGGGTCGCCGATAAAGAAGCGGCTCGCCGGCTTGACTTTGCCCCCGCCGCCCGCCTGGTCGTTATATCCGTCGTATTCGCCGTTCAGGTAGGTGGTGACCGTTTCGCCGTCATAGGTCATCGTCAGCATCTGCCACTCGCCGAACCTGTCTTCAAAAGAATAGTCCGACCAGCATTGCGCGGTGCCGCCCGCGTACCAGGCGTCGTTTTCGTCGGCCATCACCGCATGGCCGCCCGTGCCGCCGCCGGTTATGCAGATCCTGAAAACGCTGTCGTTTTCAAATATGGGCGCGCAGTCCCCTATATCTTCGACGTCGTCTATCCGAACCCAAGCGTTTACGGTGAACTCGTCCATTTCCGGGAACTTCGTGCCGTCGTCGCTCTTCCCGGAAAATTCCGCCCTCTCGTCCATTTTGAGCAGCAGCGAGCCGCCCCTGAACGCGCCGTCGGAGACGATTTTCGCCGTCTCCGGGGCCACGAAGAGATCGCGGCCGGTGCCCATTTCGTCGGGGATTTTGTTGTCGGCATTGATCTCGTTGAATTTCCAGTAGGCGAGCAGGCTTTCTTTTGATATGCCCGCTGTTTCGAATATGTCCACGCTGTCGTCGGGCGCCTTGATCACCAACGGCGGCGGAGGCGGCTCGGTCGGCGCGGGGGTCGTGGGCTCGTGAGTCGTGGGCGAGGGTGTCGCGGGCCGGGGCTCGCTTGTTGCGGCATCCGCCGCGTCCGGGGCGGGAGCCTCGTCTTTTTCGCCGCACGCGGAGGCAAGCGATGCGAGCATCAAGGCGCACACGATCAAAGCGGCGAGCTTCAATTTTGTTTTCATGGCAAATTCTCCTCAATTCAATATATGGATTCGCGTTTTTTTTGTTTTCCCCTACAGCTCAAACGCATTGTTCGAGGGGAGCGGCTCCAGGCCGAACATCTCCTTTCGCCGGCGGTCATAATGGCAAAAATTTTCAAAGCCGACGTCGTCGGGGACCCCGTGGTCGACAAGCGGTATGTACCCGCCCAGCTCGACCGCCTTGCGGGCGTGCAAAAGCTCTCCCTCGATCGCCTCGGGCCCGGCGGCTATCGCCCGCTTGTCGATTCCCCCCCAGAGCAGGATCCGGTCTTTGTATTTTTGCTTGAGCGCGTAGGCGTCCATGCCAGAGGCGCGCTCGAGAGGGTAAAATCCGTTGACCCCGCCCGCGATCCACAGATCGATCAGCCGGTCTATGTTGCCGTCGCAGTCCACCCAAAAAGAGGCCACGCCGTGCTCGCGCAGGAATTTCGTGACTTTTTTGTATCCCGGCAAAAAGAACCTCTCAAACATCGCCGGCGAGCACAGCGGCCCCGTCTTGAAGCACATATCCTCCCAGAACATCGCCATGTCCACATCCGGCACCTCGGTCACCGCGCGCGTGAGTATCTTTATGAAATGATCCGCGAGAAAATCCACGGCTTCGCATACCCATTCCGGCTCTTCGCACATCGCAAGCGAGACTCCCTCGACGCTCATCCAGTTGCGCAGATAGCCGTAGAAGCTGCCCCCGTCCACAGTCACGATCCAATCCCTGTGCTTGCAAAGCTGCACGATGCGCCCCCAGCGCTCATCATCGGGATAGCGGCCCGGGTGATCTGTGACGAGGTGCCTGTCGCGGAAAGCGGGCCAGTCGGAAGAGCCGTGCAGGGCGTGGTCTATGTACTGCTGGGTCACGAGCGTGCTGTCTTTATGGCTCATCTCTTTGACGATCATGCCCTCGTAATTGCGGTAGATTATATAGTTTTCGTTTTTTTCGAGCACCTCATGGTCAAAGCCGGGCATGATGCCCGTGTTGACCGGAAGCCTGGCCGAGCCCCAGAAGGCGGAATACTTGCCCTCAAAGCCGAAATAGTCGAGCAGATACTGGCCCGCTCCCCCTTTTTTTTCGTATTTTTCGGGCGCGGGAGGCATCCCCTGTCTCACCCAGGCGTCATACGGGCCGACCCAGTCGCCCCAAAGCGGCATATCCTCGGGCCGCTGATCTTTTATGAACCGGTGGTAGCGTTCGCGCTGCGTCATTTTTTCATCCCCCTTTTTAAAGTTTTGGCTTTGTATATTTTCCATTATACCGCAAAAAACAAAATATTTCAACAAATTTTTTTTGCTGCCATGAAATATTTATCTTGATTTTTTTTGATATTGCGGGTATAATACATTTAACATCATATTCAATAACGGAGGAACGAACTGTGGCAAAGGAAATAATACCGATGAAAAAGCCTTGGAAGGGCACGATGACCCAGCGCGACAGGTTCAACGCGCAGATGCACTACAAGCCCTTTGACCGGACGGTCAACATAGAGTTCGGGTACTGGGAGGAGAACTACAAAGAGTGGGATCTGTTCACCGAGAACGGCATAACCAGCGAATGGGAGGCGAACAAATTTTTCGCCTTCGACAGCTTCGGCGGCATCGGCGGGCATTACTGGATGCACCCCGCCTTCGAGCACAAAGTGATACGCGAAGAGGGCGACATGGCGATAATACAGAACAGCGACGGCCTCACCGCAGAGGTGCCCAAAAACCAGCACAGCACCATCCCCCACTACATAACCAGCTCGATAACCACCCCGGACGACTGGAAGCGCGTGAAAGAGGAGCGTTTTCGCCGCGACGACCCGGTCCGCACCCCGCCGACCCCCGAGCGCCTGAAACAGATTTGCCCCGACGACAGGGACATTCCGATGGGCATCGGCTGCGGTTCGTTTATCGGCACGATCAGGAACATGCTCACCTTCGAGGGGCTGATATACGCGATCCACGACTATCCCGACATGGTCGAGGACATGATAGAGACCACCACGGTGATGGTCGAGGACTATCTCGACGCGGTTCTCCCATATGTGACCCTCGACTACGCGACCGGCTGGGAGGATATCTGCTTCAAGAACGGCCCGATAGTGTCGGTCGATTTCTACAGGGAGGTGATCGGTCCCAGGATCAAGCGCGTGGGCGACCGCCTGAAAAAGCACGGCATCGACATATGGTACACCGACTGCGACGGGGACGTGCGCCCGCTGCTTCCGATATTCCTTGAAAACGGCATAAACTGCCTGTTCCCCTTCGAGGTCAACTCGTGCGCCCATCCCGGGGAGCTGCTCGACGGGTACGGCGGTGCGCTTCGCATCATGGGCGGCGTGGACAAGATGGCGCTGGGCGCGGGCAAGCCGGAGATAAAAGCATATCTGGAGTCGCTTGAAAAATACGTCGCGCGCGGGGGCTACATACCCTTCTGCGACCACCGCTGCCCGCCCAACGTGACGCCGGAGAACTATCTGTATTATCTGGACCTGAAAGAAAAAATGTTCGGAATGAAATGAACAAATATGAACGCTCTGCGTTCATATGCAGTTCATTCGCATGCTTGCATAAAATATTGAACAAATATGAATGTATCGATTGAGAAAGGCAGTGATCATCCATGAATGACAGAGAACGGTTTTTGCGCGTGATGCGCTATCAGACAGTGGACAAAGTCCCCCTTTGGAGCTTCGGGGCCTGGCCCGAGACCATGCAGAGGTGGCAAGCCGAGGGGTACGACCAAACCAAGCTGCGCTTTTCCGAAAACAAGCGGATCTGGGCGGGGGGCTGGTTCTTTCCCTGCCCCGGCTTTGAGCACGAGATAGTCTCCGAGGACGCGCAGACAGTGACATACATAAACCACGAGGGCATACTTCTCCGGGAGCAAAAAAACAACCCCCATTCGTCGATGCCCCAGTTCATCAAGTTCCCGGTCGAGACCAGGGAGGATTTCCGCAAATTCTGGAAGGAGCGCATGAATCCGGACCTGACGCGGCGAATCGGGGAGGACTACGCCAAAAGGCTCGCCGCATACCGCGAGCGCGATTGCCCGCTGATGGTGGTGGCGGACCGCTGGGGCGGATTTTTCGGCCCGCAGCGAAACCTTTTGGGCGTGGAGAACCTGTGCGTGGCCTTCTGCGATGATCCCGCCTTCGTCGAGGAGATGATGGACGCCAACGCCGATTTCATCATCGAAGTCATGAAAGAAATACTCAACCACACCGATATCGACGTGTTCGGCTTCTGGGAGGACATGGCATACAAGACGGCTCCGCTGGTTTCGCCCGCGATGGTCAAAAAATTCATGGCGCCAAGGTATCGGCGCGTGGTCGATTACCTGCGCTCGCGCGGGGTGGAGTTTTTTTCGCTTGACAGCGACGGGGACATGAGCTCGCTGATCCCGATCTGGATGGATGCGGGCATCAACATACTCTACCCTTTCGAGGTGCAGTGCGGCATGGACGTTTTGAAGGTGCGCCGCGAGTACGGGCGCGGGCTGGGGATCTGGTACGGGGTGGACAAGCGCTGCGCCGCGCAGGACAAAAAGGCGATCGACGCCGAGCTTATGCGCGTGGAGCCGCTGGTGCGACAGGGTGGATACATACCCGGCCCCGACCATTCTTTCCCGCCCGACGTCTCGTATGAGAACTATTGCTATTTCATGGAAAAATTATCGGAGATATTGTAAAGGAGGCATATTTGTGCACGATTTGAAATTCGCCTGCGCGGACTTCACTTTTCCGCTGCTGGCGCACGACCACGCGCTGACGCTCATCTCGATGATGGGCTTTGACGGGGTGGACATCGGGATGTTCGAGCAGCGCTCCCACCTGCAGCCATCGGACCAGTTCGGCGAGCTCGCGAAAAACGCGCGCGCGCTCCGCAAAAAAACCGAAGACCGGGGGCTTGTGGTAGCTGACGTGTTTTTGCAGACCGCCTTGGACTTCAAGGAATATGCGATAAACCACCCCGACAAATCGCGCCGGGGCGAAATGCGCGAGATATTTTTAAAATGCCTCGAATACACGGCGGAATGCGGCAGCCGCCATATGTCGGGGCTGCCGGGGGTGCATTTCGGGGAGCTTGGGGAAGAGGGATCATACGCCCTGTGCTGCGAGGAGCTGGCGTATAGATGCGAGAAAGCGGAAAAGGCGGGCATCGTCTTCTCCGTCGAGGCGCACATCGGCTCCATCGTTCCCCGCCCCGGACCCGCCCTGCAGCTAACTGCCGATGTGCCGAAATTGACCTTGACGCTTGATTTCACCCATTTCATCCGCGCCGGAACCGAGAGCTCCGAGGCGCTGCCGCTCGTGGCCAAGGCCTCGCATTTCCATGCGCGCGCGGCGGCCCCAGGGATACTGCAGACGGTGATCGCCGAGAACACGATAGATTATCCCGCCATTGCAAACGAAATGGAAAAAACGGGATACGGCGGATTTGTCGGGGTGGAGTACACTTGGCAGGAATGGGAAAACTGCAACCGCGTGGACAATGTCTCGGAATCGATTCTGATGAAGGACCATCTGAAAAAGCTGCTTTCGGGGGCTTGACTACATCATAGCCTCTTTGACCACCCTCTCGGTGTCGGAGGCGATGACGAGCTCTTCGTTCGTGGGTATGACATAGATCCTTGCCGCGCTTCCTTCGGCGGAAATATCGATCACGCTTTCTTTGGAGTTTTTTGCGTTGTTGTTTTTTTCCTTGTCGAGCGCCACGTTCAAAAACCCGAAGCCTTCGAGGGCGCGCTCCCTGAGCTCGGAGTTGTTCTCGCCGATTCCCGCGGTGAACACGACCGCGTCGATCCCTTCCATAGCCGCCGCATACGAGCCTATGTATTTTTTTATCCCGTAGCAGAGTATGTCAAAGGCGAGCTGCGCGTCCTCGTTTCCCGCTTTCCTTGCGGCATCGACCTCGCGCAAGTCGCTCGAGATGCCGGAAACCCCGAGAAGCCCGCACTTTTTGTTCATGAATTCGTTCATTTCAAAAGGGCTGAAGCCCTCTTTTTCCATAATGGTGAGAACGATCGCGGGGTCGATAGATCCAGTCCTAGAGCCCATGATGATCCCGTCGAGCGGCGTGTAGCCCATGCTGGTGTCGATGCATTTCCCGCCTTTCACGGCGGATATCGATGAGCCGTTTCCGAGGTGGCAGGTCACGATTTTGGTCTCTTCGGGGTTTTTTCCGAGGCCGGCGAGCGCCTCGTTCGCCAAAGCCGAGACGTAATAGTGCGAAGTGCCGTGGAAGCCGTATTTCCTGATTTTGTGCTTGGTGAAATATTCTTTGGCTATGGGGTAGAAATACGCCTTCTTGGGCATGGTCTGGTGAAAGGCGGTGTCGAAGACGAGCACCTGGGGGGTATCGGGCATATATTCGAGGCATCCCCTGATGCCCATCAAATGGGGCTCCGTGTGCAGGGGGGCCATGTCCCGGCAGCTTTCGAGATCAATTATCACGCTTGCGTTCACGAGCGTGGAACCTGTGAAGTACGGGCCGCCGTGCACTATCCTGTGGCCGATGGCGTTTATCTCGCCCATGGATCCGAT
>Ga0082212_10004847_pt1 | contig 18577 bp, 10 predicted proteins | sample TergutNt197P3_FD_71548 | JGI IMG/M metagenome (GOLD analysis project Ga0082212, IMG submission 71548) | Neocapritermes taracua P3 segment gut microbial communities from Petit-Saut dam, French Guiana - Nt197 P3 | ecosystem: Host-associated > Arthropoda: Insects > Digestive system > Gut ...
AGACCGAAAACGAATATTGCTGAATTTATTTACCATTCGAATATTGACTTAAAGCAAAAGAATGTAACTTTGCAGCATGAAAAATGTAGAGAATGATGAATTGAAGACCAACTTCTTAAAGTTAATTCAGAGAGAAGTTGCAAGTTTCAGCAGAACTGTTTCGACAGACCAGGGCGATTGGGTTGTCAAAGGTTTTATTGACATTGCTAAAAATATTTATACCATATCCATTGATACGAAAGTAATTTCCAAAATCATGGAGTTGCTGATATTTCCAAATATTTGCGCTTTTGCCGAAAAAAACGGTTTCAAAATAATATTGAGTAAAGAGCAAAACTTTTATCCTGACATTACTTTCGTTGATAAGAACGGACACAAATACGCAATTGACATCAAAAGCACATACCGGAAAGATGAAAAATCCGTAAATGGTATGACATTGGGGGCTTTTACAGGATATTTTCGCGACAGGAAAAGCACCAAGAATATTACTTTTCCTTATGATGAATATCTTGGTCATTTTGTTTTGGGAATTATCTACACAAGGGCGGATGATGTTGTTGACGAACGAAAAATATACGGTTTAAACGATTTACAAAACATTACTTCTGTCGTAAAAGATTTTGATTTTTTTGTTCAGGAGAAATACAAAATTGCCATTGATCGTCCGGGTAGTGGAAATACCAAAAACATTGGCGGCCTGACGAACATTGACCAACTCAAAACCGGCAATGGACCTTTTGCCAAATTGGGCGAAGATGTTTTCAACGATTACTGGATGTTCTACTTGACAAAAGATATGGCTCAAGCAGCCGAATTACCAAATCCGCTTTACACCAATTTGAAACAGTACAAAGAATTTAAGAATATTGAGTAGATGTTTTTATTTGATTTAGAAGAAATTGAGGTTGTTGCAAAATTCCCCACAACAAGGTATCAAGGGAGTAAACAAAAATATGCCGACTGGATTTGGCATTGTATTCAACATATTCCTTTTGAAACGGCACTTGACGCTTTTGGCGGTACAGGCTGCATTGCTCATCTTTTGAAGCAGGAGGGAAAAACGGTTACTTACAACGATATTCTCAAATTTAATTCTATTATCGGAAAAGCGTTAATAGAAAACGATAAAGAAATAATAACCCCTGAAGATTTATCCTTTATCCTTCGCAAACACACAGAGATTTTGTATCCAAATTTCATCGAAGAAACCTTCCCCGATATTTATTTTACGGACGAAGAAAATCGTTGGTTAGATGTTGTTATTACAAACATTCGCCATATTCAAAACGAATATAAACAGGCAATTGCCTACTTTGCACTGTTTCAATCCTGTATTATCAAGCGCCCGTACAATCTTTTCCATAGAAAAAATCTGTATGTGCGTATGCAGGACGTAGAACGCAGTTTTGGCAACAAAACTACTTGGGATACGCCTTTTGTGACACATTATAAAAATTTCATAGAAGAAGCGAATAATGCTGTTTTTTCAAACGAAAAAACCAACATTTCCTTGAATTATAATATATTTGATCTGTCCAACAGCTACGATTTAGTTTACATTGATACGCCTTACATTTCAGACAAAGGTGTGGGAGTTGACTATCTGGATTTTTACCATTTTTTGGAAGGGATTGTAAACTACGACAAATGGAATGGCCTGATTGATGAAAAGAGCAAACACAAGCGATTGAAATTGAACGGTTCAGACTGGACAAATTCTCAAAAAATAGAACAATCCTTTGAGCGATTAATCCATCAGTTTCGAGACAGCATATTGGTTATTTCCTATCGTTCAGACGGCATCCCAAGTATTGAAAAAATCGTTGATTTTTTGGAAGCCAGCAACAAATCGGTAACCATTTACGAAAGTCGTGTAATGAAATATGTTTTGAGCACGAAAAAATCAACGGAAATATTAATTACAGGACGATAAATTTTTGATGCGTTTTCGAAACCAAACCGCAACCAAATCTTAACCAAAACTTATTTTTTTCTTAACGTTTACTTAATATACGCGATATATTTTTGCGGCATGTTTCATTATTTAATTTAATTTTATCAAACATGAAAAGTTTCATTCAAAAATTTAGTTTAGCGGTTGCCGCCATGGCAATCATCTTCGCGGGTTGTAAAGACGACGAAAAAGCCCCGGTAGCCATCACATTTTCGTCCGCTGCGGTGGAAGTTACGGTAGGCTCCATCACCAGCGCCACCATCCTCACTGGTGAAGCGCCCTTCACAGTGTCGAACGATGCGAACGCATCAGCAACGGTTGACGGTAATACCATCAACATTACCGGTATTGCAGTTGGCGCCGCCAGCATTAGAGTTACCGGAAAAGACAATGCTACGGCAAATCTGGCGGTTGCAGTATCGGCAGCGCCGGTAAATGCGCCCGTACTCAACAATTTGGCTTTGGAGGTAGAAGACGGCGGCGGTACCGGAACCGTTACCATTTCGGGCGGTACACCCGCGTTCACGGTAACAAGCGAACATCCCAACATTGCTACGGCTTCCGTTAGCGGAACTACCGTTACCGTAACAGGACACAGCATGGGTACGACTTTGGTTACCGTAAAAGGTTCGGACGACGCTTCGGCTACATTTGCCGTCAGCGTTACCGGCGAACAGATTTTCTTCGGACCCGAAAAAACGCAGATCGGCGACGGAAGGAAGTCTTTCTACATCGAAAAAAACCATACCATCAAAAAAGGACTTTATACTATGGTGGGGTGGATTTATGTTGCCGACGGCGCTGAATTGACCATCGAACCGGGAACCGTCATCAAATGTTCCGACTATAACTGGAATGGCGACAAGTCGGCTACCGGAACTTCGTTAATTGTCAAAATGGGCGGAAAAATCTTTGCCGAAGGAACCAGCGAAGAACCTGTTGTTTTCACATCCAACAAAGCGCCGGGGCAACGTCAGGCTACCGACTGGGGCGGAATCATCATCTGCGGCAGAGCAAGAAACAATCAGGGTACGATGATGATTGAAGGCGGCGTTGACGCTCCCCATGGAGGCGACGACGATGATGATGATTCAGGTGTTTTGAAGTTCGTCCGTCTTGAGTTTGGCGGGTATCCCTACGCTTTGGACAACGAAATCAACGGACTGACGTTAGGCTCCGTAGGTCGCGGCACAACCCTCGAATACATTCAGGTATCCTATTGCGGCGACGACTCGTTCGAATGGTTTGGCGGAAGCGTCAATTGCAAATATTTAGTTGCCTATCACGGCTGGGATGATGAATTTGATACCGACAACGGTTACTCGGGAAAAATGCAGTTTTTACTGTCGGTACGCGACCCGAAAATCGGCGACCAGTCCAATTCAAACGGTTTCGAGAGTGACAACAATGCTACCGGCTCTACGCAAACGCCTTACACAACGGCCGTATTCAGCAACGTTACCATTATCGGTCCTATGGGACAAGACCCGAATTTCAACAATTATGACGTTTTGTTTAATCCCGCAAACCTTCCTGCCGGATTGACGCCTTACATTACGGGTTATGGCTGGGGCACCAGCACCGGCGCTGCATTTCCTATCCGCACGGGTATTTATCAGGCTGCGATGCAAATTCGCCGCAACTCGCGCATGAGTTGTTTTAATTCCGTACTAACAGGTTTTCCGGTAGGTCTGATGATAGTGCCGGGTAATGCCAGTTCGGGAAATACCGGCAATTATGGCACAGGATCGCACGAAGCGGCAACAAATGATTTACTGAAAGTGAAAAATGTGTTTTTTGCAGGAATGGGCATGACCGGCGCTGATGTTGATTCGAAAGCGCACGCCTGGTCAGGATTGGGACCTGACGGCGAAAACTTCTCGGCAAATTACTTTTTAAAACCTGAACTGAACAATACCGTATTTGAACCGGCTGACAACACGTATGCATCAATTGTTGCTTCGATTGAGCAGTTGGGACTGAAACAGTTCCAAAGTAAAGTATTACCCATACCGCAGACCGGCTCCTCCGCCCCCAATGATCCAACCGCCGACTGGAGACCTGTAGCCGGCAGCCCGCTTCTTACCGGAGGCGACTTTTCCGATCCCTTCCTGAACGACCCGTATTTTGACAAAACGGCAACTTACGCAGGCGCTTTCAAAAGCGATAAGGAAGAAGACAACTGGATGAAAGGCTGGACAAACTTCGACCCGCAGAATACGGATTACAGCAAATTACCGTAAACATTTTTTTAAGTTTTTATAAAGTTCCTTTTATAAAATTCAATCCCCCATGTCGTGCACGTGGGGGATTTTTTCCCATTATTGAAACCCCCAATGTTTTTTTCGTAACGAAATTGGGCTTCACTTTCCGATACAGAACCTACTGAAAATATTCCCCAACACTTCTTCCGTACTGATTTGCCGACCGGTTATTTCGCCTAAATGAAACAAACATTCCCGTATGTCCTGCGAAAGAAAATCCCCCGTAATACCGGCATCTAAACCTTCTATTACCCGTTCGATAGCCGATAATGCATGTGTCAGCGCTTCGTAATGGCGCAGATTGGTCACAATCACGTCATTTTCGCTGATTTTCGGGATGTTGGCTGTTTCTGTCAATTTACGTTCGAGTGCGGCAATATCGACGTCTGATTTAGCGGAAATAACAATGTAATCCTCATGGAAGCGGCTGTAATACGCTGTTTTTTGTTTGCGTTCCTCGTCAGTTAGCATATCGGCTTTGTTGAGTGTCAAAATCAGTTTTTTACCCTCCCTGCGACTGATGATTTGCGTGGCAAGTTGTTCTGTTTCCTGTGTTTCATTAGTCAGGTCGATAACCCAAAGCACGATGGACGCCTGTTCTATTTTCTGGAAAGTACGCTCAATACCGAGTTGCTCAATGGTATCGCATGTTTTACGGATACCGGCTGTGTCGATGAAACGGAACAGCAGCCCGCCGATGACAACGGTATCTTCTATCGCATCGCGGGTAGTACCGTGTATATCGGATACGATGGCTTTGTTGTCGCGAAGCAGGCGGTTGAGCAGCGTAGATTTACCCACATTGGTTTCGCCCACGATGGCTACAGGTATTCCATTTTTGATGGCATTTCCTGTACCAAACGAATCAACCAGCCGGCGAATGACAGCAGCGATTTGCTGCGCCAAATCCTTTAATTGCGTTCGGTCGGCAAATTCTACATCTTCGTCGCTGAAATCCAGTTCGAGTTCCACCAGCGAGGTGAAGTGCAATAATCTATCGCGCAACACAGCCAATTCATTACTGAATCCTCCTCGCATCTGTTGTATGGCTATTCGGTGCGACGAAGCCGATGAAGCAGCAATGAGATCGCTCACAGCCTCGGCTTGTGATAAATCGAGTTTTCCGTTGAGAAAAGCGCGTTGCGTAAATTCGCCTGCCGTTGCCATCCTGCACCCGTTGGCAAGCAACAGTTTGAGTATTTCCTGCTGGATATACAGCGAACCGTGACAGGAGATTTCAACTACATTTTCGCCCGTGTAGGAATGTGGTGCATGAAAGGTTAAAACCAAAACTTCATCAAGGATTTCATCACTGCTAAAAATACGTCCAAACGTGATTTTTGATTTTTGTCCTGAATCAAGTTCAGAATTGATTTTTGATTGAAATATTGCCGGTTTGAAAATTCGGGTGCAGATAGCAAATGCATCAACGCCTGATATGCGAATTATAGCTATACCGCCCTGTCCGGGAGGCGTTGAAATGGCGCAAATGGTATCGGATGAGTTATGAAACATGGGTGCCTGCTTTATCTGTTCCTTTGACGATGCAAAGATAATGCAAAATTTCATGTAACCATTTCTGATAAAAAGCGTAAAATACATATTGTAACAAATGTATTCATGTTTTCATGTTTTCCGGATCATCTAAATATATAAACTTGTTTCACAATATTTTCCATAGAAATTACTTATACATTTTAATGTTGGGAACAGGAATGTTGCTTGCATCGTGCAGCGGTTCGAAACAAAGTTCGGGGATGCGCCAGATCGAAAAACATTCGAAGAAAAATCCCGTTGATGAAAATGGTCTTCCTGTTGCCTTAAGCAGTTCAGGCAGCAAACAGGTAAAACAGACATTGGCACAACAACAGAAACAGAAAGCAGCCGCTGACAAGGAAGCAGAAAAAGCCTACAAAGATGCTGTCACACGGCATCGCGCCTATCAGACGCAGGAAACACGCGACCGAATGGATCAACATTTGAAGGAGACAAACAAGAGACACCGTAAGGAAAAAGAATTGTTTCTGGTACGTTGGTTCCGACCCAAGGATGACATTGAAAAGATTGAAAAACGGCAAGCTAAGGAAACTCAAAAACGTATGGCCGCTACACGTAAGAAAGCTGAAAGCAATAATAAAAATATCGGATTAACGCGAACTGTCAAAACCAGGGAACGAAAGATGTCGCTACCTGATCCGAAAGACATGCCACAGGGCGGTGGCGGCACATATACCAAAGGCAGATCCGGACGCGGTGTAAAAGCATCCGATTATCAACAAGGCGGCGGCGGAACCTATCGGACAGGAAAAGCAGGAGTCGGGAAAAAAGCATCCGACTACCAGCAAGGCGGCGGAGGTTCCTACCAGGCAGGAAGATCGGGTACAGGAAGAAATGCATCCGACTACCAGCAAGGCGGCGGTGGAACCTACCGGACAGGAAGATCGGAAACAGGAAAGAAACCTTCCGACTACCAACAGGGCGGAGGAGGCAATATGTCGGGGAAAACTAATAAACGAAAATCAAAACAGAAAAAGTGATGTTAAGCGCAAGCGGAGCGACAGTGCAACGGGGAAAACGAAGTGGAAAATTGAATTTTAAACAAAATATAAGGGAACCTCTAAAAAAACAGTCGGATAAAATATCCGACTGTTATCAAAATACTGGGTTGGTTCAAAAAATTTATACTGTACTAATTTGGAATTTCTCTAAATTGGCAATCGTCAATATACATTATTGGAGCCTCAGCAAAAGCAATATCACCATCAAAACTGGGTTTATCAATCTGGAAGCGAACCTGCGTTACTCCCGCAGGCACAGTAATCGTTCCCTGTACGCGCCTCTGAAAATTCAAGTTTGGATCAGGACATTTCAATATCGCTTCTTCGTAGACTTGTTGAGTATTACTTACGGAAAGAACTTTTAAAGAATATTCTTCCAGCATTAAAGTCCAAGCAGCCCAGCTGGGGGGAAGCGCTACTCCAATGGCTGCGCTGAACCAGTACGTTTTTCCCGGATCTACATCAACCTCCTGATACATTCCACCTGTCCAGCATCCTTGTATCCATCCCACAAAATCGCCGGAGATAGGCATAAAGTCACTTACATATTGCCCATCGCCCAAAGTAAAGAATACTGAACCCCCTCCTCTGCGATTAGGATTAGCTACATACTGCTGGTCTACTAACAAAGCTCCCCCAGCACTCAACGGGTGATTTTTATAATAAGTACTGAACCATTCTTTTTCCACTGCTTGCCAATCATCGGGAGGCGTAGCCTGGTTATTGTCATCGGGTTCGTCGAATCCGCTGTTTTTCAACAAATTCACGTCGTTTGGAACCAATACTTTTATTTCGTCGGTTTTCCCGCCGTCTTCGGTAGTTACCGTGATGGTGGCAATACCGCTGGAAAGTGCCGTTAATTTACCTGTTGCTTCATCAATGGAGGCGATGAGTGGATCGCTCGACGACCATGTTACGGTATTATTGCCTGCATCATCCGGGCTAACTACAGCATTCAGTGTTATTTCCGGATCTCCTAACAATAATATAATATCCCCGTCAACAAATGAATCTCCGTCAATATCAATCGCTACACTCTCAACAGGTACTGTAGGATCTGGAGGCGGGGGAATCGTTACTATACACTGGTCGGTTTTCGAGCCATCTTCTTGGGATGCAGCTGTAATAGTTGCTGTTGTTGAAGTGGCATCTATTTTGACTGTCACATTACCAGTTTGGTCTACAGTCACATCGTCTTTGTTTGAAGACCATGTGATCTTTTGATTGGAAGCGTGAACAGGAAACACCTCAGCTGTGAGCTTTTCAGATTCTCCCCGATCTAAATTCAATGCGTTTTTGTTCATTTTAACGCTTGTTACAGGAACCGGTTTTTCCTCTTCCTCTTTATCTTTGCATGCTGTGGAAAGAATCATCGCAGCAGCAAGAAGAAAATATATTACTTTTTTCATGATCAATTATTTGTTAATTTATAAATTCATTATCTTGTCGGCCAGCCCGGGTTTTGCGTCATATTTTCATTCAGGGTAAATTCTCTGAATGGTATAGGATACAGATAATCTCTGTCTTTATCGAATTTATAGCCGGTGAATCCACTGCCAAAAGGTAAGATATATCCATCCGCATCGGCTACTATTTCAGCAAAATTCGTATCAAAAAAATCCTGACGATTGGTTTGAGTTACATCATACGGACGTGAAGTGGCAAAGTCGAAACCTTCCCATTGCGTTCTCTTAGCGCCTTTTGGTATGTAGCCCACAATGAGTTCTTCGGCAGCCGCCCAGCGCATGATGTCGTCAGGACGAAAACCTTCAAAGGCTAATTCTACCTTACGTTCGCGGCGTATGGCCTGAATTTTCGGATCAAGGCTTGCAAATTCAAAGTTTGGATCGATTGCCACGCTTGTAGACATGTCCGGCATACCGACGCGAGCGCGTAGTTTATTGACGCTCCTGTCCAAATCACCCTGAGTAATGCTTCCCAATTCGGCTTTGGCTTCGGCGTAGATTAGCAGCACTTCGCCATAACGAAAATAAATCAGACCATTCGATGCTAACTGTCGAGTCTGGTTGATAGCAGGTCTGAAATCATGCCCTTTATACAGTTGATAACCTGTGGGACAACCATCCGTCGGCGCCATCACGTCAAATCCGGGAGCAACAAAGAAAGATGGCGGTGTAGCGCCCTCGAAGCGATAATGCTCGCCGTCGTCGATACAAATGGTCTGTGCCAGACGCGGGTCGCGGTCCTCGGCTACTTTTACCAGCGTAGCGTCGTCGTAGCCGGCTGCAACGGGTGTACCATCGGCTTTCAGATAGGAATCTATCATATTTTTGGTGGCGCCAACACCGCCTCCTGACGAAGTTTTCTCAGCCCAGTGAACTTCCTCCATGCCAAGACCTCCCACAGCTCTACGCCAAAAAAGAACTTCGTTGCTGGATTCATATTCAGCGCCTACCCGATTGAACAGGTTGCGGTATCCATTCTCAACGCCAACGCCGTCTAACGCTGGATAACCGGTTGATTCGGACATAGAAATAAGCGCACCCGCTACATCGGCGGCTTTTTGAAGAAATTTCTGACTTTGATTGACGGTGGAAAAAGGCGTTCCTGCATGATATTTTTCCCAGGTGCCTTCATACAGCGCGATACGCGCCTGCAAAGCCATCGCTGTTTCACTGGTCACTCTTCCGCCTGTTCCTACATAACCATCTGTGCCACGCGGACGAAGATATTCGACAGCCTTGTCCAGATCCAGCATGATGGAGTCGACCACCTGATTGCGCGGCGTACGGGCAGCATGAAGTATTTCCGAATCCGTCGAGATCAATTGGGACGTATACGGAACATCACCAAATCTGCGTAATTTTTCGAAATAAAAGATAGAACGGAAAAATAGCGCTTCGCCCACATACTGCTTTATTTCGTCGAAATCGGCGTCAACAGCTTTGCAATTAGCCATGAAATAATTGATGTTGCGCAACGCTCCCCAGTGGCTTTGATCCCACCAACTTCTGATGTTTGGAACCCATTCGCCGTTCAACCGCAGGTTGTAGGCGCCGTATACCTGGACGTCAGAACCCGTGCCCCAATTCTGGTTGCCTTCGTGATATCCGAGGCTGGCGTCGTTTTGCCACGGACCCAAGCTAAAGGTTTGATACGGAGGCAGCAGACTGTTTGCACCTAAATCGCTGCCATAGTTGTACCAGTTATTGGCAAACATTCTCACATTAACAACGGATTTCCAATAACTCCCATCATTGATGGTCGCTAACGGATACCGCTCCAGAAAATCATCGTTACACGACATGACAGACGTCATTATTAGTGACGAAAGTACGAATATTTTTATTGTATTTTTCATGATATTCAATTATTTAAAAGGTTACATTTAAGCCAAATGACAATGTTCTCCGCAAAGGGTATCTTTTCGCATTCGCACCGTCATAAAGCAAAGATTGCATGCCCGCTAAATCAGGGTCAATAACTTTCGACATATGAGAGAAAGTTGCCAAATTTTCAATATTCACAAACAGTCTTGCTCTGTTGAAATTGATTTTGTCGGTAAGGGTTTTGGGAATGGTATAGCCCAATTGAATATTTTTCACGCGCATATATGCACCGTTTTGCAGGTAACGTGTACAAGCATTCTCCAGGTTTTTATAAGTGCCGAAATTAGGACGCGGAAGGTATCCGTTCGGATTGTCCTCTGTCCAAAAGTCATGTGCCGTATAATAACAGCTTTGTCCGGAGCCCCAACCTGTTATGCCCCAGAACACAGTATCCCATTCATCGAACCTGACGTCGCGTTTGCCTATGCCCTGAAGAAATACCTGAAAGTCAAAACCTTTCCATTCAGCGTTCAGCGTAAGACCGTACTGAAAACGCGGCGTATTGTTGCCGATAATTCTCAGGTCTCCATGATCGTCAAGGGTTAAAGCGCCACGAGTCAGTACACCGTCATCGCTGAATGCTTTGAAATGTACGTCGCCTCTCTGCCAATCGGCTGATCCCAGTACTGTTTGCGACCTTCTGCAAATAGCGGCTTCTTCATCGGTTTTAATCAGACCTACGGTTTTAAAACCCCAGATTTCACCCTGCGTCTTACCTTCATAATTCTGGTAAATCCCCTTGTATTCGTTGGGGTATTTGAGTACTTTACCCGTGAAATCGCTTAAAATTAAAGTTGCTCCGTAGCTAAAATCGCCGCGGCGGTCTTTCCATCCAAGCGTTATTTCAAAACCTTTGGTTAACAAATCGGTATTATTTTCATCCGGTGGATTTACAGCCATTATGTCAGAATATGTACCCGATGGTCCTAAATAATCTTTCATTAAGCGGCGAAACCAGTCGAAAGAAAATTCAAACCGGTTGTTCACAGCGGCTAAGTCGAAGCCAAAACCCAGCGTATTCATCGTGACCCATGAAATGCTGGGGTTGACCATATTTGCGGGTTGAATGAAATAATTTTCCCGTGCATTTCCGCTGAAAAACCACCTTGTAGATGTTGATTGCGTACTTCTCAAAGCGGGATAAAAGTCATATCTGCCGGAGGAGTTCTGGTCGCCAAGACTTGCATACGAAACCCTGAGTTTGAACTGATTCACATAATTTGTGAGTGGTTCCCAGAAGGATTCCCTTGAAGCCACCCATGCCGCCGATGCGCCCGGATAGAACTTCATACGATAATCTTTCATATACTTGGATGTACCGTCGTATCTGCCGTTCAATTCCAAAAGGTATTTTTCCTGAAAATTATATTGAATACGTCCGAAGACGCCCCGCGTAGCATATTCCCAGGCATTATCTTCTGCTCTGAGCGCGTTGCCGGACGTCAATGAAAGCATAGGAGTTTGATCGTCAAGCAGTGTATTGTTCTGGGCTCGAATCCACAGCCATGTATTTAACATCTGCGAGAATCCTATTGTCCCTTTTAAATAATGGCTACCCAGAGATTTTTCGTAGGAGGAAAAGACATTCACCGTATAATCTCGGTTTTTTTCAAATTGACGCCACAAAGAGTTGGGAACCGATCTTCCGCTGGGCGTGACTTGTCCGTTAGGTCTCGTGATATAGTATGTCTTAGAGTGGTTGAACGCCTCAAATTCTCTGCCTGCATAGGTATAATTACCGGTAATATCCCATCCGGGCAGTGGCTTTACGACAAACTCGCCCGTGAATGAATAATTGTCGGTGATGACGTACCGTCGTCCTCCTCCTGCTAAAATACTTGCGGGACCATATTCGGCAATCCCTCCGTCCGGGGTCCTGTATGCCGCGTTAGGAACAGTTTTAGAAATATCATTGATGATTCCATACGCATAAGCTTGAATAGTATTGGCGCCAGGCTGCGTGTTTCCAATCATGCCATGCTCTCCGGGAAGTTCCACATTTTGCCGTGAAAAAGAAGTCCTCACGCTGAAAGTGAGCCAGGAGGTCAAATTGGTGGACACATTCACGCGGGCATTGTAACGTTTATCGTCTTCTCTTCCTAACGTAATCAAACCATCCTGCTGCGTATAACCCAAACCAACATAATAGTTGGTGTTGTCGGTGGCGCCAGAAGCGCTGATATTATGCCGCTGACCGAAACTGGTTTTATTGAGTAAGATATCAAACCAGTCGTTATTGGCATTTCCACCGCCACCCCAAAAAGCTACCCAGTCGGAATTGTCGGCATTCGCCCAGGTTTCTTCCTTTAATGTTCCTTCTGCATAACGCCTGATACGATCCATTTGCTCGGCAGAATATATTGGAGCATTGCCTGCATTAGCCGCAGCATAGTTATACATTTCGGCAACTTCAATGGAACTCCGCCAATGCGGCATATTCATAGGTCGCGAAAAACCGAAATTGTTGTTATACGTAATCACCGGTTTTCCTGCGCGTCCCTTTTTGGTAGTTACCAGCACCACCCCGTAAGGCGCGCTCGAACCGTAGATTGCAGCCGAAGCGGCGTCTTTCAGAAATGAAATACTTTCCACATCGTTCATTTCCAAGAAGCTGAGCGCATTGCTCGGAGACTGTATGCCGTCAATGATAATCAGCGGATCTCCCATGACTCCTAATCCGGTAAAGCCGCGCAGATTGAGTTTTTGTTCTCCTCCCGGCACTCCGCTGCCCGTTTGAACATTTAAGCCGGCAACCTTTCCCTGCAAGGCTTGTGTAGCTGACGTAACAGCACGGTTTTCTAACTGTTTATTGTCAATATACCCTACGGCGCCGGTCAGGTTGGCTTTCTTTATAGAGCCGTAGCCTATCACTACCACTTCTTCTATCTGGCTGGCGTCATCATAAAGGGTAACATTGATGATACGCTGGTTGCCCACCGCGATTTCCTGGTTGGCAAAACCTACAAATGAAAATACCAGCGTGGCATTCGCATCGGGTACCGCTATTGAGTAAGCGCCGCTGAAATTAGTTGCTGTTCCCTGCAAGGTACCCTTGACCACCACGTTTACGCCCGGGAGCGGTTCACCGGCAGCGTCAGTCACAGTACCCGTAATGGTAATTTGCTGCAACACCTCTGCTGACGACAATACCACAAAATTATTATCCATCACACGGTAACCCACTGATGTGCCTGCTAAAACCACCCGAAGAATTTCGTCGATAGTTTTGTTGCTGAATGATCCGTTGATCTCTTTGTCAAGATCCACCAGATCGCTGTTGTAGAAAAACCGAAAGTTTGACTGATCTTCAATCAGTTTCAACACGGTTTTCAGTGTGCTTGCTTTTACGTCAAGACTCATTTTTGTATTTTGCGAATAGGTTGTTGTGGCTAACAAACTAAAAGACAAAACGAAAGATAAAAATAAAGTCAATTTCATTATAAACAACAATTTTGATTTGAAAAAATTTGGGTATTTTTTACCCGTTAAATAAAAAAAATTCATATTTTTACATGTTTAAATTTAATAAATAATTTAGTTCTCACGGAAAGGGATGCCAGCGGACACTGTTTCCCTTTCCTTTTTATTTACAGGTTTCTTGTGATATTCTCATAGGCATATTGTTTTAGGCTGGTTACTTTACTTTTTGGTTTTTAATACTTTACTGAATTTTTCCTTGTCTTTTTGATTCAGCGTCAGCACCACATGATTTTTGTCGAATCTGTAATTGACGGGCGCTGCCAAAGACAAGGCGGTCAATATCTGATCAACTGTTTCGTTTTCAAACGTGCCTGAAAAGTGGTACTCTTTTAACTCTTCAGAATTAAAACTGATGCGTAGATTGTATCTGCGTTCCAGGTTTTCGGCAAACAGCGCCATCGGCTCATCGCTGATGATCCATTTGCTGTCTTTCCACGAACTGGCTAATTCTGTTTTTACATTGGATTTGATGACCACCTCCTTAACATGCGGCTCCGGCAAAGGAATTTCCCGAACCGTTTTCTGAACTGTTTCCTGTGCATCATTTGTTGTTGGCGTTTCAGACATTATGGTGTTTGAGGATTTATGTATCACCAATTGTTCCTTTGGTTTCAGTTTTACGGATTTTGATGATGTGATACCTCCGGAAGATATGGGAATCAGCACATCCACCATTCCCTCTTCAAGGGTGGTGGACAATGTCAGATCATCGGGATAAGCCTTTACATTGAAACGTGTGCCGTATGCCTTTACGGTTATACCTGAAGTGTGTACATTGAACGGTTTTAATGAATCGCTCTTTACATCAAAAAATGCTTCGCCTGTCAATTGAAGATCACGTTTTTCCAAGCCAAAATCAGATGAATAGGAAATCAGCGAACCTGCATTCAGCCACACTGATGAGCCATCCGGCAGAGTTACGTTAGATTTCGCTCCCAGCGGGGCGCTGACAGTAGTGGCTGTTGCCAAACGCGCCGACTGTGCCGGTTCGCTTCGCGGAACCATCATTGTAACGATCGAGCCTAACGCAAAACATATCAGAAGAGACGCAGCATACCATAACGGGTAAAGTCGTTTGATCCGTCTTATTTTTAGGGGTTTGATATTCTTTTCGAGTGTAGACCAGCCTCGTCGCGTATCAAAACTTTTTTTACCGTTTTCATATCCGGCCATGATCCAGGACGAACGCAATCTGTCGAACTCTTTGCGATGAGATATATCTTCGCCAAGCCACGAAAATAACCTTTCCATCTCTTCTTCAATCAATGAACTGGTGAAATATCCGGCAATTAAATATTCAATATCTGTATGATTATATTCCATCGTGAAAATAAAACTCTTTGTAATGCTAACGAAATTATCTTATCTGTTGATTACAAAAAGATAAAAAAAAGTTGTATTTTATGTTTTTCCTTAAAATCCGCAAACAAAAAATAATTCACACATAAATCTTAACAATCTCATTCAACGGATTTGTTTTTCGCCGGTCCGCGCCAGGCGCCAAGTCCGAAGGTAGTGATATAGAGCATATCAGGCTCGCGCGGGTTCTGGATGATGCGCTCGTGCCACTGTAATTTTACGTTGAGTTCGTGCCAGGTTTTTCCGGCATCGTCCGATCTCATAAGATAGCCATTATTGGAAGATGCAAAAACGGTATTCGCGTTAAAACGATCCACCAAAACGCCGCGACCGTTAAAAGCCGGTGTGGTGTTGCCATGTATAAGTTCCCAGTTTTTCCCTCCGTCTGTAGATTTGTAAACGCCGCCCGGATTATCCCTCGTGCTTTCTGTTGTAGCATAGAGCGTCTTGTAAGTCTGGTCAGACCAGTCGTAATCCATACTCCAGACAAACCGGGCGCCGCCGGGCATGGTCAGTTTCTCCCAGGTCTCTGCGCCATCGTGCGATACATAGCATCCGGGAGTGGTTGAAGGAGAATGGTACATAGTTACATAAAGCGCGCCATCGGGCGTCATCATCAGCCGCCATGCGCGGTACAGCATACCGTCGTCGACCTGATCCTGCGGTATCTCTTCCAGGGGCTCAATACCATTTACTTTTTGCTTCCACGTCACACCGCCGTCCACTGATTTATAGACGCCGTTTCCAAACGTTGCCGTATATAGTGTTCTGCTTTTCGGAGAGCTATTCAGGTCGATGATGAAATCGGTGAAAACCGTCGATAGCTCCGGCATTCCGGTTTTTGCTTCCGGTACCTGATATCCGGCCTGTATCGTCATATTACGTCCGGCATCAATGGAAACGGCAATGCAGCCCGGCAGGTTGGCAAGCGAACTTTTGACCTGGCGTCTGGGCATATCATGCTGCCCTGACCAGATTGACCATACTTTGTTTTTCACATCGGGGTCGAATACCGTTTTGTAGCAGGTGTTTGTCCAGTACCTTGCATATTTGGGATTGTCTTTTTTGAATTTGTTGAATTGTCTCCAACCGTAGGGTTCGGGCATCAGTCCGGTCTCATTGGGTCGCCAGCTGATACCGCCATCATACGAGACGATTTGTCCGATATCGGTTTTTGAGATGACGATATGTTTCGGATCGAACGGATTGAAGGTGAGATCATAAGTTGAGGTAGCCTGTATTCCGGTTGTAGCGCCGTATACGTAGCCATCTTCGCCTGTCGTGGTTTTGCAATGTCCGTGCCTCCACCGGTATCCGCCATCGTCGGAAAGATAAATCTGGCCCTGGTCGACCATGGCGATTCTTACGCCGGAGGGGTCATCCGAAGCAGGGGGAATTTTGTTCGTAGCGATACCCCAGGCTGCGCCCGGATATTCATAACTGAAATGATAATCCAACCAACTTGGCGGGCAGCGGTCAACACCGGGATAAACCATTTCGTCCTCCTCTTTGAAAATAAGCCATTCCCATGATTTACCGCCATCCGTTGAGCGTAAATAACCGTATTGATAGAAACCGCTACCCAATTTGTGAGAGACTACTGCAAGGATAAATAGTTTGTTGCTCGCCGCCTTGAGTCTCGAAAATGTCAGATGATCCTCCGGGTGACGGTTGTGTTCGCGAAATATGTTTCTTAACGCTTTTGTGTTGTTGTCGGCGATTAAGGTATAGGATGACGGATCGTTTATATCGTTGGTCATCCATAACGACCCGTCGTACATGTCGGTTGCCGGATCCTGAAACTGATTTGGAAACCATTGATTTGGCGCTGATGGGTCAGCAACGGTCGCAGGAACAGATATGGACGGGGATGACATCGTGAAATAATAGGTAGTCTTACGGCCGGCAGAGCCTGCTGCGTCGTAAATCCAGTCGATAGCATTGATATTGGTAGGGATGGGAGGAGCTATGTAGGTAATACGATAGTCTCTGCGGCCGGGGCCTGTCCGCTCAATCCGGTTTATGCTGCTCTTAAATGTGATATTGCCGCCATTTACGAGATTCCTGTTGAAAGTATAAATGACGCGCTTGTCCCTGGGGCTTTCAGGATCAACGTAAAACATGTTGGTAACGTCTTTTATGGCGCCGTTACCGGGGCCGGAGCGCCCGTAACCGCTGTGATATTCCCCGTCGCGTAAAACTTCCGCAGGAAAGATATTGTATTCGAATGTAGCGCCGCCGTCGTAAGATACATGAAAAGAGCCATTGGACGTGCCGACATAGACGATGCTATTGTCGGCAGGGTCTACAGCAATTCTGCTTACCCGCGTAAAAGGCTGAAAGTCAGGTTGGATATTAACCCAATTGTCGCCGCCGTCGACCGACTTCCACAAGCCGCTCTGCGTTGCTCCGACATAGATGATGTTTGGGTCTGCCGGATCAAAACAGTAGGTGTCAGTCGTTCCTTTAAAATAGAGCGTTTTCCATGAGTTTCCGCCGTCTTTGGTTAAAAAAGTACCGGTCATATCACACAACGCCATCATCACATCCTTGTCGTGCGGGCTTATCACCGGCACAAATATTGTACCGCCTCCGCCGGGGCCGATGGGTATCCATTCATTACAATTGTCGCCAATGATACAGGATGGTTGCGCGCCCGGTCCGCACGAAATAATTAATACTGTCAATAACATACAACATACGGCTGATGCTTGCCGTGACTGATTCGGTTTACTGGTTTTCATTTTTTTTTAATTTTACAAAGCAGGTAACATTTTAGACGCCAAATATACGATGGGTATTATCGTAAAATATTTTGTCTACAATAGTTATGGGCAACTGTAACCCTTTCATTTCCTTCGGGGCAGATTCGTTCGTAAAATAATCGGTGGGTATCAGGTCATCGGTAGCAAAAAACTTCCATTGCTGCAACCATAATTCTTTCATTTCTTTCAGCAATTCATCCCTGTTATCTGGATTTTTTTCCATACGTATAATATCCGAACCAAATAAAATTCTGTCCTGATAAGTTGTCAAAAAAGATTTGACTTTTTCCCTGTCATAGAACGACTGAAGTTGCAGATACCATACCCGTTCCGCCAGGTCTACCGAAAATTGCGGATGAGCGTCCATACGTCCGGCAATTTCATCAATACTCCATTCAAGACTGCCGAGATGAGCGCCTACAAATACTAATTTCGGATATCGCTCCAGCAAATGATCGCGTGCTGCAATCTGATCTTCATACGACGGTTTATCAGGAAACTGGAACATATGATATTCAGGATGTTGCCGATAATAGTTCAAATCCGATTTCATTGTCATTTGTTCATAAGGCAACCAGCAATTTTTAGGTTCGCCCAGATGCGCCAACACAGGAATATTTTGTTTTTCAAGATAGGATAATACCGGAGCAAAAACGGGATTGTCGGCCATCACAAAATTTCCCTGTTCGTCTAACAGATCCATACCTATGTTTTTCCAAATCTTTATCCCTTTGGCCCCCATATTCATACAGCGGTCAATCTGGGCGATGATCCGGTCTGCAAAACCATCTTTTCCATAGTCATCTACCGAAAAAGTACCCAGAAAATCCAGCATACCCGGACG